>Ga0081538_10000191_pt1 | contig 67563 bp, 72 predicted proteins | sample TabmetS5T2R1_FD_71022 | JGI IMG/M metagenome (GOLD analysis project Ga0081538, IMG submission 71022) | Tabebuia heterophylla rhizosphere microbial communities from the University of Puerto Rico - S5T2R1 | ecosystem: Host-associated > Plants > Roots > Rhizosphere ... | reverse complement strand
GTCGACGCTGATCAAGATTTTAGCCGGTTTCCATGACCCGGACCCCGGCGGCCGCCTGCGCATCGCCGGCCAGCCGGTCGAGCTGCCGCTGCCGCCGGGCGCCTTCCGCCACCACGGCATCAGTTTCGTGCACCAGCACCTTGGGCTCATCCCGACCCTCACGGTGGTCGAGAACCTCCTGATCGGGGAGCTTGCCCGCCGATCGCTCTGGCACATTTCCTGGCCCAAGGCCGTCGCCGAAGCGCGAGCGCTGTTCGCGCGCCACCGTCTCGACATCGATCCGCGAGTCGAGGCCGCAAAGCTCTCGCCGGTCCAACAGGCGCTCCTCGCCATCGTCCGGGCCTTCGAGGAGCTGCGCAAGGGCGGCCATCTCGAGCGGCACGGGACTGGCCTCATCATCCTCGATGAGCCGACTCCCTTCCTGCCGGCTGGCGACGTCAGCGAGTTGTTCCGCCTGCTGCGTGAGCTCGTTGCCGCGGGAGCCAGCGCGATTTTCGTCTCCCACGACGTCGACGAGGTCATGGAGATCACCGATCACGCGACGGTGCTGCGCGATGGCCGCGTCGCAGGGACGATCACGACCAAGTCGGCGAGCAAGGAAGAGTTCGTCGAGATGATCGTGGGCCGTCGCCTCGAGCGCGCGCGCCCGCCGCGCGCCGACCTGGCGAGCCGCCCGGTCAGAGCAGCGATCCGGGGGGTTTGCACCGCGGTTGCGAAGAACGTCTCGATTGACGTCCATGAGGGCGAGGTGCTTGGCCTCACCGGGCTTGTCGGATCAGGCTACGACGAGATCCTCTACGCGCTCTGCGGCGCCAAACCCGCACGGAGCGGCACGCTCACGCTCCACGGCCACGCCTACGAGCTTGGGCGCATCACGCCGCCCAAAGCGATCGGGGCAGGGTCCGTGCTGATCCCAGGCGACCGCAGCGTCGGAGCGATCGCGGTGCTCAACGTGATCGACAACCTCAACCTGCCGGTGCTGGGCAAGGTGTTCAATCCCTGGCGACTCAGCGGGCCCCGGATGGCACGCCATGCGAGACAGCTCGCCGAGCGCTTCGATGTCCGTCCGCGTGACCCGCATCTGCTCTTCGGCGCGCTGAGCGGCGGCAACCAACAGAAGGTGCTGCTCGCCAAATGGCTGCAGCAGGAGCCGAGCCTCGTCCTGCTCGACGAACCGACCCAGGGCGTCGACGTGGGCGCCCGCGAGCAGATGTTCGAGCAGGTCCGCGAGACCGCGGCACGGGGTGCGGCCGTGCTCTGCGCCAGCTCCGACCACGAGCAGCTCGAGGCCATTGCGAGCCGGGTGCTGGTTTTCAGCCGGGGCCGCCAGACTGGCGAGCTGGTCGGTGCTCAGGTCAGCCAGGCCGTCGGAGATCAGGTCGACGAGCGCCGCGCTCGCCCCTGGCTCCGAGCGCAGCTGCCAACGGCCGTCCTCGTTCACCAGTGCCCCGGCGGTGAGCGCTCCCTTCACGAGCTCCCGGAGGTACAGCAAGTGTCCCTCGCTCGCACCGAAGGCCCAGCTCAGCACCTCGGGGGCGAGGTCGTCGCCGAGCGCCTGCTCCAGGAGCTCGGCAGTCTCGTCCCGCGACAGCTGCTGCAGCTCGAGACGCGGCGCCTCGAGGTCCTTCCAGAGCGCGACGATCGCGTCGGGACAGCGCTCGCGTGCCCGCACAGTGACGACGACGAACGCCGTCCGGTTGGTCGCGAGGTGCAGAACCAGAGCTGCCGACGTCGCGTCGAGCAGGTGCGCATCGTCGACTCCGAGGACGACGCGCTGGGACGACGACCGCTCGCGCAGTGCTTCGGCGCAGAGGCGGAACAACTCGAGGCGGTCGCCGGACTGAGCGCCGGCCGGCATCAGGCGCGCAAAGGCGCCGAGCGGGATCGACGCCGCCGCGCGGGTCGCCTGCACCCACTCCGTCGCTGCACCCTCTTCGACGGCAGCGCCAAGCGCTTCCCTCGCGAGCCGTGTCTTGCCGACCCCCGCGGCGCCGCTCAGGACGACAACCCCGCACGACGAGGGGTCGTGTCGCGCTGCTGAGACCCAGGCGAGCTCGTCCTCGCGTCCGACGAACGGCCACGTCAACTGGGCAGGCGCCGCACTGCCGCGGGCCTGTACGGCCATGCCCCCAGGATACTCCCGCGACCTCGGATTTCGAACGGTCCCGAGCGAGGGGCGAGAGCCGCGGTTGACCCTGGGCCGCCCGACGAAGTCGGGTGCGAAGAGATGACTGCTCCCGGCTAGTAGGCCTTGAACACTCACGCCTGTCTCCTGGCACAAGCGTGCATGAGGGTGGCCGCGATTTCGTCACCCCGCGAAGGAATCACCCGGGTGATTTTGTGCGGCCCGTGGCTAAGATCGGGGAAACCAACCGGGGGAGCCTGGCTCGATTGCAACGGACACACGTCGAGGGGGGTCTCGTCCTGGAGGCGAAGCTCCACGCTCCCGCGCCGCGCCCGGGTTGGGTCGATCGCCCCACTCTCCTCGCTGAACTGGAAGGCGACGGCGCCGCGCGCTTGACGCTCGTCTCGGCGCCTGCGGGCTCGGGAAAATCGACGCTGTTGGCGCAATGGGTGGCCGCGCGGCGCGGAAGAGACCTCGCCTGGCTGACACTGGACGAAGGCGACAACACACCGATCGTCTTCTGGACCTACGTCGTCTCTGCGCTCAGAACCGTGCGTCCCGGCTTCGGGACGACGCTGCTACGGCGCCTGGGCGCACCGGGCGTCGACGTCGGCGACGAGGTCCTGCCGCTGCTCGCCAACGCCCTCGTCGAGGTGGAGCCGGTCACGCTCGTCCTCGACGATCTGCACACGATCACCGATCACGAGATCCACGACGGTCTCGTCTACCTGATCGACCGGCTCCCGCAGCGCGTCCGGATCGTGGCCGCCACCCAGGTCGACCCACCGCTGCCGCTGAGCAGGCTCAGGGCCCACGGCGACCTCCGGGAGATCCGCGACCTGCGCTTCTCGGTCGACCAGGCCAGAGCGCTCCTCCAGGCAGAGCTCGGCGCCGAGCTACGGGCCGGGGAGGTGGGTCGAGTCCACGAGTGGACGGAGGGCTGGGCAGCCGGCGTGCTGCTGGCGGCGCTGTCGGCCCGCGGCTCGGAGGACCCGGTCGCCTTCCTGAACGACCTGCCGACGGACGATCGCTACGTGGTCGACTTCCTGCTGGACGAGGTACTCGCCCGCCAGCAGCCGGACGTGCGGAGCTTCCTGGCCGAGATCTCGATCCTGGAGCGCTTCTCTCCGGAGCTCTGCGCGGTCGTGACGGGGCGCGAGGACGCCGAGCAGCTGCTGTCCGAGCTAGACCGGTCGAACGTCTTCCTCGTCACGCTGAGCGCGACACCGCGTTGGTATCGGTTCCATCAGGTGTTCCGCGGGGTCCTCGCCCGCGAGCTCGCGGGGCTGGAGCCGGAGGCCGTTGCCGACCTTCACCGCCGAGCCAGCGAGTGGTACGCGGACCACGGCTTCGCCTTCGAGGCGATCGAGCACGCGGTCGTCGCCGGCGACGTGCACTACGCCGCGGATCAGCTGGTCGCCAACTGGCTTCCGCTCTACAGCGAGGGCCGCGGCTACACGATGCTCGGCTGGCTCGACCGCCTCCCTCCCGAGGTCGTTGCCTCCAATCCGGCGTGTCCGTGCTGGCCTCCGCTTTGGCTCGCTCGCTGGGTCGGCGAGAGGACGCCGAGCGCCTGCTCGCTCTGGTCGAGACGGACGCACCGCTCGACGAGATCTTCCCGGTGTTCGGCCACTCGACCGCCGAGGCGGTCGCGATCACCCGGAGCATGCTGCACCTCGCGCGCGGCGACATCGACGCCGCACTCGCCGAGGCTCGGCGGGCCGAGTCGATCGACAGCGACGAGCAGGGGATCGGCAAGGTCGTGGCGTCGTTCTTCCTCGGAGTGGTCTTCTTCTTCGCCGACGACGATCGGGCGGCGGCGCCGTTGCTCGACCGCTTTCTCACCGACCCACGCACTGCCGAGCAGCACGCCCGGAGCTACTACGGGCTCGCGCTTCTCGCCTACATCGCGCTCGACCGCGGCGACGTCGACGAGGCTCTTCGGCTCGCCGGTCAGGCGCTCGAGCGGGCACAGGCGCACGGCCTCGACGAGTACCCACAGACCTCGTTCGCCCACGGCGCGCTCGGGTGCGCCCTGCTCGCCAAGGGCGATCTCGACGGCGCCGAGGAGCACCTCGAGCGCGCCGTCGCGCTCGTTCGCCGGGGCCGGGAGGGCTGCGACATCGCGCTGGCGCTCCTCCACCTCGGGCTCTTGCGCGTGCGCCAGGGCGACCCCGAGGCGGCACGCGACGCCCTCGCCTCGGCGCGTTCGGCGCTGGAGGTCGCGGAGCCGCCGCGAATCACACGGCTCGACCGCGAGCTCGCGCGGGAGCTCGATTCCGCCCGGAAGCCGCACGAGCCGGCCGGCGCCGCCGAGCTGACGGAGGCCGAGCTTCGCGTCCTGCGCATGCTTCCGTCCGAGCTCACCTACCGGCAGATCGCCGGGCGCTTGTTCATCTCGATGAACACGCTCAAGACGCACGCGATGCACATCCGGCGCAAGCTCGGAGTCGCGAGCCGCAGCGAGGCCGTAGCGAGCGCGCGCCGCCGCGGGCTTCTTTAGCCCGTAGGGGCGGAATCCCCAGGTGACACGCCCGGTGCCTGGCACCGGAGATGGGCCGCTCCGACCCAATCGCTCTCGCACTCCGGTGTCGTTCCGGCGGAATCCCCAGGAGACACGTCCGGTGCCTGGCACCGGAATCCCCAGGTGACACGTCCGGTGCCTGGCACCGGAGATGGCCGCTACGGAGAGGTCAGAGCTGCGGCGCCTCTCTCACGGATGCAGCTTGATCGTGCTCCTGAAGTTGAGGCTGTGCGGCTCCTGAAGCGTGATGTGGAGGAGTCCCAGCTGCTCGAGCTGCTGCGCTCGGTTGAGCGGGCCCACATCGACCGCGCGGAGGCCGCCGTCGGAGACGAGTTGCGAGACCTTCTCCTTCGCCTCGTCGTCGTCCCCCGCGAGAGCACGTCGGGCTGCTCCCCATCGACCTTGCGGTCGACGAGCGTATTGGCGAAGGTCGTGTTGAAGGCCTTGACGACGGGGGCTCCTCGTGGGACAAGCTGCGCGACCTCCGCGGCGGACGAGCTGCCCGGCTCGGTGGCCAGACGGTCCCACGTCTGGGTATCGACAGGATTCGTGATGTCGACGACAACCTAGCCGTCCAGCCGGTCGGCGTACTGCTGGGCGGCGTCCTTGATGCCGGGGTAGTACAGCGCCAGCACGACCACGCCGCCGCCGAAGGGAGCTTCAGCGTCGAGCGCGCTCGCGGAGTCGCCGAGCTCGTCGGCGAGCTTTCGCGCCTCGTTGGTCTTCGCCGGATCGGCCGGAAACTAATCCCGGCGCCCTGAGGCAACCGCAGCGTCGACGGCCGCTCTGACGCTGGGGTGGAAGTGCTCCTCGCCGATCTCCTCGGTGACGCCGCCGTTGTCGAGCACTTGCTTGACGAAGCGCTTCACGCGGGCGAGCTCGAGCGCGATGCCGTCGCGATCGAGGTCACGGGCGATCTCGGCGAGCGCGTCGGCGCCCGTCGAGTCGACGTGGATGACGGCTTCGGCGTCGAAGACCAGCGCGTGCACCGGCCGAGGAGCGCCGCGAACAGCCTCCTGCGTCCGGCCCTTGACGTAGCGCGCGTTCGCGAAGAAGAGGCGGTCGTCCAGCCGGTAGACGACGACGCCGGGTGTCAACTCCGCGGAGGCGTGGAGCGCAACGTCGCCGTACCGCCCGAGTCGGGGCACCCACCCGAGGACGGCGTCGTGCGGACGCGCGCTCCGGCGCACGACGTCGACGATCGAGAGCCCGACCGCGAAGACAAGCGCTTCGAGCACGCCGACGAGGATCACGCCGCCCGCGGTCACCGCCGCGATGGCGACCTCGACGCGATCCGTCGCCCAGAGCGCCCGCCACGCATCGGGATCGACGAGGCCGATTGCGGCGCCGATGATCACCGCACCGAGGACTGCCTTCGGCAGGTACGCGATCGGGTCGGTCAGGAAGAGCAGGATGAGCACGACCGTCCCCGCCGCGACGAGGCCGGCGACCTGGGTTCGCGCGCCCATCGAGTCGTTCACCGCGGTACGCGAGCCGCTGGCCCCGAGCGGGAGGCCACCGCTCACGCCTGCGGCGCCGTGGGCCACTCCCATCGCGAGGAGTTCCTGACGCCCTCGCACGTGCTCGCCGTGCTTCCCGGCGAACGATCGCGCCGTGAGGATCTCGTCGGCGAACGCCACGAGGAAGATTCCAACCGCCGCCGGCGCGAGCTGGAAGGCGTCCGACCACCCGGGCCACGGGATCCCGAGCGACGGCAGGCCGCTCGCGATGTCACCGACGACGGCGACGCCCTCGGCCTCGAGGTCTACCGCCCACGAGACCGCGATCGAGGCGACCACGACGAAGAGGGCCGTCGGAAGACGTGGCCAGACGAAGCGGAGCGGCAGGAGGACGGCAAGCGCGGCCGAGCCCACGATGAGAGTCGCACCGCTCGTGTCGCCGAGCTCACTCGCCATCTCCACGAGTTGTCTCGGTGAACCGAGTGCGTCCACGTCGAGGCCGAGGATTGCGTCGATCTGCGAGATCACGAGGACGACCGCGACTCCGTGGATGTAGCCGATCAGCACGGGCGTGAGAGGTAGTCCGAGATCCAGTGCATGCGGAGGAGCCAGGCGACGAGGAAGCACGCCGCAACCAGCAGCGCCAGGAATCCGGCAGCCTCCGCGGCGTCGGCGCTTCCCGTGGCGGCCAGCGGCAGGACCGCCGCCGCGACCAGCGCCGAGATCGAGCCCTCCGGGCCGATGATCAGCCGCTTCGACGAGCCGAGGAGAACGTAGGCAACGGTGGGCAGCAGCAGCGTGTAGAGGCCGGCCAGCGGTGACAGGCCGGCGAGCTCGCCGTAGGCCATCGCCGAGGGAAGCGCGAGCGCGGCGACGGTGATGCCGGCGAGGACGTCGCGCCGCGCGGTCGGAGGGCGGTACCGCCGGAGCTCGGCCGAGACCGGTACGGCGCGCTCGAGCAGCGGGTCCGGCCGCGCCCGCCGGAACGGCGAGGTCTCTGCCTCGCCCACGCTCAGCCGTCCGCCTCCGCTGCTAGATCTGCGGCATGCTCGGGCGCCTGCAGGACTTCGCGATGAGGCGGCTCGACAAGTCGCTCGTCACCGGACGGATCCTGCTCTATCTCGTCGGCACCGTCACCATCCTCGCCGTCGCCTTCGCCGCGATCATGCGCGTGGTCGACCACGAGGACTACCCAAACTTCGGGCGCGCGCTGTGGTGGTCGGTCCAAACCGTGACGACCGTCGGCTACGGCGACGTCACGCCGACCCAGCCGTTCGGCCGCCTGGTCGCGGCCGCACTCATGATCATCGGTTTCGCGTCGCTCTCGTTGCTCTCTGGAATCATCGCGTCGGCGCTGATCGCACGGCGCCGCGTGGCTGAAGCCGATCCGGACCTCGTACGGGTGGAGCGCCGGCTCGACGAGCTCGAGCGCCTCATCCGCGGGCGCTGACCTCATTCGAGCGCAGTGACCGCGAAGGCGACGGCGAAGCCGAGCGTCGTCGCCAGGCCGGTCCACTTGCCGCTGCGCTCGAAGGCCTCCGGCAGCATCGTGTCGGCGAGCATGGTCAGGATGGCGCCGGCTGCGAAGGCGAGGACGAACGCCAGCCAACTCGCCGAGGCCCCGTCGAAGATCACGAAGCCGAGGAGGGCCGACAGGCCGGAGACGAGCGTCACGCCGACCCAGAGCGCGAGAATCTTCCGCTGCGACCAGCCTGATCTTGCGAGGCCGGTCGTCGCGGCGATCGCCTCGGGGAGGTTCGAGAGGAACACGGCGACGATCATGGCCGCGCTGACACCCGCGCCCTCGAGAAGCGTGAGCCCGATCACCGCTGACTCGGGAATGCCGTCGAGGACGATGCCGAGGACGATCGCGAGGGCGGCTACTCCCGCCGGCGCGCTCTTGCTGTCGGAGCGCTTTCGGTCGGCACCGCCCATCCGGTCGATGTAGAGATCCCCGAGGAAGAAGGTCGTCGCCCCGACGAGCAAGCCGATCGCGACGATGGCGAAGCCGTCTGCGGCTTCGAACGCATCGTCAACGAGCTCGTAGGCAACCGCGCTGATCAGGACCCCGGCGCCAAAGCCCATGATCAGGCCGCGAACCTCGCGGGGAAGCGGCAACCAGAGCCCGATCGCGCCGCCGAGTATGAGCGACGAGCCCGCCAGGAGGCCCCAGAACAGTGCTTCGCCCATGAAGCAGCGCTACAAGCCCGCGATCCCGTCGCCGACCAGCTTGGCTCCGATGACGAACAGGAGCACGGCCATGATCACAGCGTTGTTGTGCTCCATCCAGGCGCGAAGCTCGCCGAGGAGCCGCGGCGCGCGGTCGCCGAGCGCGAAGTACATGACGACTGGAGCGGCCACGCCGATCGTCCCGATCACCGCGAAGACGGCGTAGGCCACGGCCTGCTCGCCGCCCGAGATCCCCGTCGTCGCGATCGCCGCGGCGGCGGCCACGGCCAGCAGCAAGTTCTTCGGGTTGAGGGCCGAGAGGAACACTCCTGCACCTGCAGCCTTGACTGGGTTGAACGCCGAGATCGCGGCCATCCACTTCGGGACGACCGGCTCTTCGTCACCGCGAGGCCGCCCGCGCCACTCGCGAAGGGCAACGAGCAGGAGGAGCGCGCCCAGGAGGATCTTCAGCCAGCTGACCCACGTTGCCGGCCCATCATCCTCGCTCGCGCCGGCCGGATCGGCGACGAGGAGGCAGATCGCGCCGACCAGGGCCAGCCCGAACAGCCAGCCGACGATGAAGGCCGGACCGTTGCTCTTCGCGCGCGCCGACACGAGCATCAGCACGGCGGCAACGATCGGCATCGGGCTGATCGCGACCCCGACCGCCAGCGGCAGGACCTGACCGATCGCCTCGCCCATCAGGGCGAACCTTGCCGATCCCGCAGGACGTAGCGCGCGTATGGAACCTCACGCGCGGACCGTCTTCGCCCTCCAGAGCGGTGAGGGAAACCTCGGCAGCACCTTGGTGCCGCCGAGCCACTCCGTCAATCGCGCTGCTTCGGTCTCGACGGCCCGCCGGCCGTCTGCGCCGATGTCCTCGAGCAGCTGGAGGTCGACGTCGCCCGACTCGGTCTGCCGCCAGCCACCCACGATGCGTCCCTCCCACCAGACGGTGGGCCCGGCGTTGCCGGCCGCGTCGAACAACTCCGGCTTGTAGGCACCGAGGTACCACTCGCGCTCGGACCAGCCCATCGTGGTCGGATCCAGCGGCGGAAGGAGCGTTGCCCACGGCTCGACCGGCTCGACTGCGTCGAGGTCACCGGGCAGCAGGTAGCCCGTCTGCCCGTCGAGATCGACCTCGACTGCGTCGAGCTCGCCGAGCGCCCTGCGCACCGCCGCCAGGGTCGAACCGAGCCACCACTTGACGTCCGCCGCCGTCCCCGGCCCAAATGCGTGCAGCCACTGCTCGACGAGCCCGGCGACGCCGTCTGGCTCCTCGACCACTGTGACTTCCTCCCCCAGCCAGGACTTCAGGCCGGTCCAGCGGGGCCGGGAGATCGTCCACGCACCGTTGTTCGAGCCGCGAACGATTTCCCCGGCCGCCGACAGCACGGTGAGCACCCGCGGACCGACCGACATCCGTCCTCCCCACGACTTCCCCTCCCCGTACGCGATCGAGCCCTCGAGCTCCGGGATCTCGGCGCGCAGCTCGGAGGACGTCGCCTCCCGCCCGTCGGCCAGTGCGGCGAGGACCTTGCGCTCGGCCTTGGCCAGCCACCGCTTACCGTCGGCTTGCAAGCCTGCCTCCTCGACGTGGCGGATCAGCCTGCGCCGCTCGGTGGCAGCGACGCGATTCCCCGCTGCTGCCTGGGCGAGGCCAAGCGTCTCGCGCGGGAAGGCGAACAGGGTGCGGCGCATCGCGAGCTGCTTCACGAGCGATCGGTCGACGTAGAGCGCCCGGTCCATGTCGGCGACTTGCATGTCCTCGACGCGCGCCCACGCCGACAGGTAGACGGTTGCCGGGTCCGTTGCGTGCAGGCAGACCATGCTCCTGGCGGCATCGACGACGTCGCCGGCGCGGAAGCCGGGAGCCAGGCGATGGCGGCGGGCTAGCCGCGCGCGGCGCTCAGCAACGGTGATCTCGAGCATCTGGGCGGAAGGACAGCATCGCAATCTGCTCGATGCGGCGCCGGTTGTGGAAGCGGTCAGAATCCGTCCATGGCCAAGTACGCCGTGAACGACGCCGCGGTGGCCCACGCGCGGCGCCTGATCCGCGCGCGCCAGTACGTCCTCAACAGCGACTGGGGCGAGGTCCAGCCCAGGGCCGCGGAGGAGAACGCGTTCCTCTCCTCACACTCCTGGAGCGAGTACGCGCAGTGGCATCTCGGCCTCACCGAGGGCGCTCCCGACGAGACGAAGGCGCGCTACGCCTTCGTCTACGGCGACCTCCGCCGCGTCCACCGCACGGGCCTGATCGCCTGCCACTACCGAGCAGCGGAGTGGCGGCACAAGGAGATCGAGCTGGCAGCTCACGAGCTGTTGCAGCTCCTCGACAAGACCAGCGCCTGAATGCGCGACGCCGCTCTCGTCCACGAGGTGCGCGCTGTCGCCGCGGCTGAGAGCCCGCCGGAGCAGCGCGCCAGCGGATCGCCGAGCTCGTCCGGACACGCACAGGGCGACGCTGAGTCGGTGTCTACCGGATCGACTCCGACGAGGTCGTGAACCTCGCCTGGAGCGGGCCGGCTGCGCCCGCCTATCTGCGGTTCCCGGCAGATCGCGGGCTGACGGGTGCGGCGATCGAGTCCCGCGGGCCGGTGGTCTCGAACGATGTCGCCCAGGATCCCCGCTATCTGACCGCGCTCGACTCCACCGGCTCGGAGCTGATCGCGCCGGTCGTCGTCGATGGCCGCGTCGTCGGAACGCTCGACGTCGAGGACGGACGAACGGATGCCTTCGACCGCGAGGACGAGGCGCTGTTCGTCGAGCTCGCCGGCGCGCTGAACGGCCTCTACGCGTAGGCGACATCGACCTCCGGCCCAGGAGTGGGTGGTCGAGCCGAGTGTCGTCATCGATTGAAACGATGCGAGGGACGATGGGCACCGAGTCACGTGATCGCGGGCGGCCATGCGGACGCTGATCGCCGTCGTGCTGGTAATCCTCGTGCTCGCGCCTCTCGCAGGCTGGGCGGTGCGAGGCATCCGCCGTGGCACCGGTGCGCCGGCCGAGGGGCCACGCTCGGCGCTCCAGCTCTTCGCCGAGGGCCTGATCGTCCTCGCCGCCTTCGTGCTTGGAGTGTTCATCGTCGTCGCGGTCTCCGCAGCCGGAGACTGACCACCGCCGGAGAAACCCGCGGGCGGGGCCGTGACCCGACCGGTGTCAGAAACCCGCGGGCGGGGCCGTGACCCGACCGGTGTCGGACCCCGAAGTGTGTCAAGGGCCAAGTGCGCCGAAGGTGTGACAGGTGATCCACAGCGAGACATGCCCGCCTCACCGGCAGCCGCCGACGACGTCTTTCGCTCTGCGAGGGCGAACCGCCGCCGTCAGGAGCCCGCGCGACCGGCTCGGTGACCCGACCGGTGTCAGACACCGCGGGCTGTCAACCCCGAAACCGGGCCGAAAGTGTGACGATTCGTCCACGCGTGTCGGAACGCCGACGCTAGGAGCGGCCGCGGTCCGTCGCCGGCCCGTTCCCGTTCGCCTTCGCCGGCCGATGAGTTCCGCCCCAGCGCCGGGTCTGAGCAGAGACACCAACGGGAGGGGAGTACAGATGCTTGTCGGCAAGTGTGAGTGCGGCGCGGTTCGGTATCGCGTCGCGGACGAATTCCTCTACGCGTCGAACTGTCACTGCTCGCGCTGCCGTGCGGCGACCGGTTCGGCGTTCAAGCCGTTCGCCGGCATCGAGCGGGAGAAGCTCGTGGTGACAGACGGCGCCGATGCGCTCCTCGTCCACGGAGAGGACGACCTGAACGACACGCGCTGTGCGGCGTGCGGCTCGCTCCTGTACTCCGTTGTGCGCGACGGCGCCTTCGTCCACGTGGCGCTGGGGTCGCTCGTCGACACACCGAGCATGCGTCCGACCAAGCACATCTTCGTCGGCTCGAAGGCACCCTGGTTCGAGATCACCGACGACCTCCCGCAGTTCGAGGAGCACGCGAACTGAGGCTCGCCGCCGACGTCGAGCGCTAGAAGCGTACGATCGCGGCGTGGCCTACGACGAGGAGCTGGCCAATAGGATCCGCGCGCTGATCGGCAGCGAGGCCGGCCTGACCGAGCAGAAGATGTTCGGCGGGCTCGCGTTCCTCATCGGCGGCAACATGGCCATCGGAGCCAGCGGCCAGGGCGGCGTGTTGGTCCGCGTCGACCCCGCGCAGTCGGACGAGCTCGTCGAGAAGACGAACGCTCGTCCGATGGAGATGCGCGGCCGGCAGATGCAGGGCTGGCTCCGAGTAGACGCGGAGGACGTGCGCACGAAGCGCGAGCTCGCCAGATGGGTAGAGCTCGGGACGAGCTACGCCCGCGCGCTGCCCGCGAAGCGCTAGCGCTCCCCAGCAGGCATCGGAATCGCCGTAGCCGTCGGGACGTCCTGCTTCGCGTACACCTCCGCGAAGCCTTGCCGCCAGCTCGGGTAGCGCAGCGTCCAGCCGAGCTCACGCCTGGCCTTCGCGTTCGAGGCGCCACGCGCATCCGTTCCGAGCGCGACTCCCGCCTCCCCCGCGAACAGGCGGGCGAGCCAAACGGGGAAATGACGGGGCGGGTTGGCACCGAGAGCGTCGGCAAGCACGGGGAGCCAGTCACGCACCGGCGCGGGCACGTTGTCGACGACGTTGTAGATCGCCGGGCCGTCGTGCTCGACCGCGAGCGCGGTCGCCGAGGCGGCGTCGTCGAGGTGGACGAACGACGAGACGCCGCCGCCGTCGGCCACGATCGGGAATTGCCGCTTGCGGACGGGAATGACCAACCCGTCGTTCCCGGCCCCGTAGAAGCTGCCGTAACGAAGCGCGATTCCGCCGGCGTTCGTGACCGCCTCGTCGAGATAGGTCATGGCCGCGGCGGTCTCGGTCATGCCGTCCGGGGGCGTGGCGTCGAGGGGATCGTCCTCGGTCTTCACCGGACCCCCTTCGCGCGCGTACCGGAGATTCGCGTAGCTCTGGGCCACGAACCTGCGCACGCCCGCCTCGCGCGCAGCGGCGAGGAGCGCGTCGGTGCCCTCCCGGCGAAGCCGGTTCGTCTCCGCGAACGTGCGGTCCAGGTGCCTGGAGAAGCTCGCTTCCGCGAGGGCGGTCGCCTGGTGGACGATCGCGTCGGGCGCGGCCTCGAGGACGGCCTTGCGCACCGCCGGGGCGTCGAGCAGGTCGACCACGACCGGCTCCGCACCGAGCGCTTGGACGCGCTCCGCGCCTCCCGACGACCTGGACGTGCCGATCACGTCGTGTCCTCGATCGATCAACTGGGGAACGAGCCGCGTGCCGATCGCACCGCTCGCTCCTGCGACGAAAACTCGCATCGTCTTGCTCCTTTCCCCGTCACATCGGGGCGATTTCGCGTGTCTACTTCTATGACCCGGCACGGCGAAGGGATGTGACCGATGGAGGAGCGCGACTGGCTGGCCGAACGATTCGAGGAGCACCGAACGCACCTACGTGCCGTCGCCTACCGGATGCTCGGCTCCCTGAGCGAGGCAGACGACGCCGTCCAGGAGGCCTGGCTCCGGCTCAGCCGCTCGGACACGAGTGAGATCGAGAACCTCGGCGGCTGGCTGACGACGGTGGTGGCGCGCGTCTCGCTGAACATGCTCCGGTCACGCAAGGTGCGCCGCGAAGAGCCGATCGGGGTTCGCCTGCCCGAGCCGATCCTCGACCGCCCCGACGCGATCGACCCGGAGCACGAGGCGCTGCTCGCGGACTCGGTCGGCCTGGCGCTGCTCGTCGTGCTCGAGACGCTGTCTCCGCTCGAGCGCCTGGCCTTCGTGCTGCACGACATCTTCGCCATGCCGTTCGACGAGATCGCGCCGATCGTCGACCGCTCGCCCGAGGCGGCCCGGCAGCTCGCCAGCCGCGCTCGCCGCCGCCTCCAGGGCGAGAGCGCGGTTTCCGACGCCGACCTCGACACCCAGCGCAGGGTCGTCGACGCGTTCCTCGCCGCCGCGCGCGAGGGCGACTTCGAGGCACTTCTCGAGGTCCTGGACCCGGACGTCGTGCTGCGCGTGGACCTCGGGCCTGCGGGTGAATCGCGAGAGGTCCGCGGGGCGAGGATGGTCGCCGGGCAGGCGCTGTTCTACTCGCGGATGGGGCTCGTCACCCGGCCGGCGCTGGTCAACGGCGCGGTCGGAGCCGTCACGACCCGCGACGGAGAGCTGTTCGCGGTCGGCGGAATCACGATCAGGGGCGGGAGGATCGTGGAGCTGGACATCCTCGCCGACCCGGAGCGGCTCTCTCGGCTCGACCTGACGCTTCTCGACGACTGAGCGAGTATTCCTCGATCGAGTCGCACCGGATCTATCAGCACCCGCTGGCGTACCTCCTCGGGCTCGAAGGCATCGCGTTGCTCCGGGCCTTCTCCGGTGCCTACGACCGCGACTTCACGCTCGCTCGCCTCCGCGAGATCCAGGCGCTGCTGAACGCCGGCGAGGAGCTGGGCGACGGCGTCGAGGTGGCGCCGCTGACGACCGCCGAAGGCTACGCCGGTTGGGCTCCCTCCTACGACGAGCCGAGGAACCAGCTGCTCGACCTGGAACAGCCGGTCGTCCGCGAGATCCTCGACGGGCTCCCGCGCGGCGTTGCTCTCGACGCAGCGTGCGGAACCGGTCGCCATGCCGCCTACCTGGCGTCGCTCGGCCACGACGTGATCGGCGTCGACTCGTCGCCCGAGATGCTGGCCCGCGCCCGCGCGAAGGTGCCGAACGGCGAGTTCCACGAGGCCGACCTCCACCGGCTGCCGCTCGACGACGACTCCGTCGACGTCGTCGTCTGTGCGGTGGCTCTGGTGCACGTTCAAGACCTGACGCGGGCGCTCACCGAGCTGGTGCGCGTGCTTCGCCCGAACGGGCATCTGGTGATCTCCGACTCGCGCGGCGTGGTCGACGACATCGGGCTGCCGCTGGTGAAGCGCGGACCGGACGGCACCTTCGGGTACATGCCGGTTTGGGCCCGGCGCACGAGCGACTATCTCGTCGCTGCCCTCCCGCTCGGGCTCCAGGTTCGCCGGTGCGAGGAGCCGAGGCGACCGGACCCGCTGGTCGATGCCGGCGGCACGCCGCTCGAGGACGACGAGCCGCCGCCGGATCACGTCCCCGGGCAGCCGCCGAACATCTGGTCGTTGCACCGCTGGTGCACCGACGCCACGAACGCGGCTTACCGGGGACAACCCGCGGCGATCGTCTGGCACTTCCAGCTATCCGCGCGCTGAACCGAAGGCCAACGGACTGCGAATCAGTCGTGCCTTTCCTGCGAGTGGGTCGCAGGAACACGACCAAGGAGGAAGACCACGATGGAGACCACTCGCGCAGCTTTCCTCTCGCGCGGTGCGAAGGGCGGCCTGGCGCTCGTCGCGGGCGGCTCGGTGCTCGCGATGACCAACGGGCCCGCCTTCGGGAGCGTCGCCGCCGACGCCGACATCGCGAAGCTCGCGGCCACCGCTGAGCTGCTCGCGATCGACTTCTACACGCGATCGATCAGGTCGCGGAAGCTGAAGGGCGCCGAGGCCGCCTACCTCGCCGCCGCCCTCCAGAACGAGAGGGATCACTACCGGGCGCTCGCCGGCGTCCTCGGCCGTGCGGCGCCGAAGGGCCTGAGGTTCAAGTTCCCGAGCGGGACCTTCGCCTCGGCGAGGAGCATCGGCCGGACCGGTCAGGCCCTCGAGACGGCGTTCGTCGGCGCGTACCTCGGCGCCGTCAAGGCGCTGCGCTCCAACGACCTCAAGGCCGTCGCGGCGCAGATCGGCAACAACGAGTCGCGGCACCTGGCGATCCTGTCCAACATCGCCGCGGGCACGATCGTCTCCGGCCCCTCGTTCCCGAAGGCACTGACCGCCGCGCAGGCGACCAGGGCCGTCTCGCCGTTCCTCGCGTAGCGATGCCCTTCGGAATCGGCATCTGGGAGGTGCTCGTCCTTCTCGGCGTGCTGCTGCTCGTCTTCGGACCGAAGCGACTACCCGAGCTGGGGCGGTCGCTCGGCCGGAGTGTCGGGGAGCTCCGTGAGGGACTGACGGGCGGCGCGCCCGACCTCGCCGCGCACGAGCACGAAGAAACGTCGTAGCGATGGCACGACGCCTGCTTCCTCGGAGGCTGGGCTCCGGGGAGACCGCGGAGCTCGCCGATCACCTCGGCGAGCTCCGCCATCGCCTCGCCGTCTGCCTCCTAGCGTTCGTGCCGGCGCTGGTGGGCGCGTTCGCAGTCCACGGACGCCTGATCGAGCTGCTCACGCGCCCCCTGCCCGACGACAAGAAGCTGGTCACGCTCGGAGTCACCGAGCCGTTCACGACGTCGGTCAAGGTCAGTCTCGTCGCGGCGGTCGCACTCGTGTTGCCCGTCATCCTGTGGCAGCTCTGGGCCTACCTCGCGCCGGCCGCGTCCCGCGAGACCCAGACCGCGCTCGGTGTCTTCGCTGCGCTCGCGACGACGCTCTTCGCCCTCGGCGTCGTCTTCGCGTACCTCGTCGTGCTGCCGAAGGCGCTTGCCTTCCTCGTCGGCTTCGACGACAACCTCTACGACGTCCAGATCCGAGCGTCGTACTACTACGGCTTCGCCTCGTTGACGCTGCTCGCGGTTGGGCTTGCCTTCCAGCTTCCGATCGCAGTGCTGGCGCTGACCTGCCTCGGCGTGCTCAGCTCGAGGACGCTCCGGCGGAACAGGCGGACCGCGTACGCAGTCCTCGTCGCCTGCGCGATCCTCCTCCCCACCGTCGACCCCGTCTCGCTCGCATTAGAGGTCGTCCCGCTGCTCCTGCTCTTCGAGCTGTCGGTCGTCCTGGCGGCAGTGCTGGAGCGCCGCTGGAACCCCGTCGCGGTTCCGGACGGCGCCTGAAGCTAGGACACCGGCGTTTCGGCGTCGAACAACCCGGTCTCGTAGGCGAGCACGACCGCCTGGACCCGGTCGCGCAAATTGAGCTTCTGGAGGATGTGCGTGATGTGCGTCTTCACGGTCGTCTCGCTGATGTAGAGCTCCTCCCCGATCTCGGCGTTCGAGAGGCCTCGGGCGATCAGGCGGAACACGTCCAGCTCCCGCTCCGTGAGGTCCTCCAGCTCTCTCGGCGGGGCCGGCCGGGGAATGCGCGTGAACTGTTTGATCACGCGCTTCGTGATCGCAGGTGAGAGCAGCGCCTCGCCGCCGGCAACCGTGCGGATCGCGGCGAGCAGCTGCTCGGGTGGATCGTCCTTGAGGACGAAGCCACTCGCGCCGGCGCGCAGTGCCTCGTAGACGTACTCGTCGAGGTCGAACGTCGTCAGGATCAGGATCCTGGCGGTGCCGTCGGCGGCGAGGATCCGCCGCGTCGCCTCGAGCCCGTCGAGCTCAGGCATGCGGATGTCCATCAGCACGACCGTCGGGCGAAAGCGGGCAGCCTTGTCGACCGCCTCGAGCCCGTTGCTCGCCTCGGCGACGACCTCGATGTCGGACTGGCTGCCGAGCAGCATCCGAAAGCCCGCGCGGACCATCGACTGGTCGTCGACGACCAGCACACGGGTCGTCATGGCCGGTCGCTGGTGACCGGGAGGCGTGTCGCGAGCACGAATCCGCCACCGTTGGCGGTCCCTGCCGTCATCTCGCCGCCGTAGATCTTGACGCGCTCGCGGATGCCGACGAGGCCGTGGCCGAGGCCGTCGGTGGTCGAGCTGCCGACCCCGTTGTCGCGCACCTCGAGCTGCACCTCGTCGGGGCGGTAGCGCACGGTCACGTCGGCCCTGGTCGCCTCAGCGTGCCGCAGGGCGTTCGTCAGGCCCTCTTGCACGATGCGGTAGGCGGAGAGGTCGATCGCCCGCGGGAGCTCGACGCGCTCACCGTCGACATGGAGCTCGACCGGAAGGCCGGCGCGGCCAATCTCCTCCATCAGCGAGCCGAGGCCATCGAGGCCCGGCTGGGGAACGAGCTCGGCCTCGTCTCCATCTGAGCGCATCGCACCCAGGAGCCGGCGCATCTCCGCCAGCGCCGTGCGCCCCGTCCGCTCGACGCCCTGGAGGGCATCGCGGTCCTCGGCCAGAGCATCGGGAAGCTTGTGCCGGACGGCGCCGACCTGGAGCACCATCGTGCTGACGGCGTGGGCCACGATGTCGTGGAGCTCGCGCGCGATCCGCGCGCGTTCCTCGGCCACGGCGATGCGTGCGGCGGCGTCCCGATCGCGCTCCGCGACGGTCGCGCGCACTTCCGCTGCCTCGGCTTGCTCGGAGCGCTCGCGCAGAGCGAAGCCGGCAACCCAGGCGACCATGAAATCGAGCGGGATGAAGACGAGCTCGCCCGTCGTGTGTCCGGGGATCTGGTCGACGATGAATGCCAGGCTGCTGACGACGACGACGAGGCCGATACCAGCCTGCCAGGCGTTGCGCAGGTTCCCGAGCAGGAACGCGACTGCGAGCCCGATCACGAAGAAGCTCTCCCGGTCCGGGATCAGCTGCCAGTCGACGAGCGAGATCCCGGCCGCGAGCACGAAGTAGGCGAGCGGGCCGCCGAAGGGAAAGCGCCGGCGGGCGAGAATCGGGAGCACCAAGATCGCGATCGCCGGGAGGCCGAACCATCGCGTCGCCTGTGTGGAGTTCTCTGTCGCGATCACCTCGAGCATGGCTGCGGCCGCGAGGGCGGCGATCAGCAGGTCGAACCAGTACTTGCGCGCGAACGCTCTGACGCTCACGTCTTGAAAGTACTCCACGTGTGCTCCTGCCGCCTCCTACCTGGGTAGGACCCGCGTTCATCGGAAGGTCCGAGCCCGATTCCGGCCTTCCGACGATGTGCGCGGGCACCCGCCTCCATACCGTCGATCGCATGACCCCAGAACGGCGAAGGAGGAAGCTCATGTCCCCGACAGGGAGCAACAACGTGGCGGCGCGGATGGGCCGATGGAGCGCCGACCACTGGAAGACGGCGACGTTCGGCTGGCTCGCGTTCGTCGCCGCGGCCGTCTTTCTCGGCGGCGCGATCGGGACGAAGTTCATCGATCCGAACGCGCCCGGGCCGGGCGAGTCCGGCCGCATCGACAAGATCCTGGACGACGGCTTCAAGCAGCCGGCCGGCGAGAGCGTCTTCATCCAGCATCGCTCACTCCGCACGACCGATCCCGAGTTCGAGGCGACGATCGACGATGTCGCCGCCCGCCTCTCGCGGTTCGACGCCGTCCAGAACGTCCGGCCGGGCGAGACGTCAAATGACGGGCACGCGGCTCTGGTCGACTTCGAGATCCGCGGCGATGCCGACAAGGCGGCCGAGAAGATCGACCCGGTTCTCGCGGCGGTCGACGAGACGCAGAAGGCTCATCCCGAGTTCTTCATCGGCGAGTTCGGTTATGCCAGCGCGGCCAAGGCGGTCGAAACCGCCGCCTCCGACGACCTCGAGAAGGCGGGCCTGCTGTCGCTCCCGATCACGCTCGCCATCCTCGTGGTCGCGTTCGGCGCGCTCGTGGCGGCCGGCATCCCGCTACTGCTCGCCCTGACCGCCGTCTTCGCGACCTTCGGCCTGATCGCGCTGCCGAGCCACATCCTCCCGGTGGCGCAGCAGGCGCCCGCGCTCGTGCTGCTCATCGGGCTCGCGGTCGGCGTCGACTACACGATGTTCTACCTCCGGCGCGAGCGGGAGGAACGCGCAGCCGGCCGCAGCGAGCGGGCTGCGCTCGAAGCTGCCGCCGCCACCTCCGGCCGCTCGGTGCTCATCTCCGGCCTGACAGTGATGACCGCGATGGCCGGGATGTTCCTCACCGGCGACAAGATCTTCGCGTCGTTCGGCGTCGCGACGATCCTCGTCGTCGCGATCGCGATGCTCGGTTCGCTGACCGTGCTGCCGGCGTTGCTGTCGAGGCTCGGCGACAACGTCGACCGGGCTCGCATCCCGTTCGCGAGGCGCCTCCGCCGCGACGACGGCGAGGGGCGGATCTGGGGTGGGATCGTCGACCGCGTCATGCGTCGGCCGCGGCTTTCGGCCCTGCTCGCCGGCGGGCTCCTGCTCGTGTTGGCACTGCCGGCGCTCCAGCTCCGGCTGGCGCAGCCGGGCCCTGACACGTTCCCGAAGTCCCTCCGGGCCGTGCAGACCTACGACCGGATGCAGCAGGCGTTCCCCGGAGAAGCTCTCCCGGCCTACGTGGTCGTGGAGGCGCCGAACGTGAACGCGCCGACGATGCGAGCGGCGATCCAACGGCTCGAGGAGCGGGCCCTGGCCAGTGGCCGGGCGTACGAGCCGATCACGGTCGACGTCAACGACGCCGGGACGGTCGCGAACATCACCGTGCCCATCAAGGGCAAGGGAACCGACGCGGAATCGAACGCGTCCCTCGCAGTCCTGCGCGACGAGATCGTGCCCACGACGGTGGGGGCGCTTCCCGATGCCGAGGCCGGCGTCACGGGCCTAACCGCAAACTGGATCGACTCGACCAACGACCTGAAGGCGAACCTTCCGCCCGTGGTGGCGTTCGTACTCGTCTTCGCGTTCCTGCTCATGCTCGTCGCCTTCCGCTCGCCCGTGATCGCGGCGAAGGCGATCGTGCTCAACCTGCTCTCGGTGGGCGCCGCCTACGGCGTGCTCGTGCTCGTCTTCCAGCACGGCGTCGGCAAGGACCTGCTCGGGTTCAGCTCGACCGCAGGGATCGATCCGGTCGTCCCTCTGCTCCTGTTCGTGATCCTCTTCGGGCTCTCGATGGACTACCACGTGTTCCTCCTGAGCCGCATCCGGGAGGCGGTCCAGCGCGGTCTGTCCACCGAGGACGCGGTGTCCCACGGAATCAAGACGACGGCCGGCGTCGTCACGAGCGCCGCGATCGTCATGGTCTTCGTGTTCGCCGTCTTCATCGCGCTCTCGATGCTGCTGTTCAAGCAGTTCGGCGTCGGACTCTCGGTGGCGATTCTGATCGACGCGACGATCGTCCGCGGCGTCCTGCTGCCGGCGTCGATGAAGCTGCTCGGCGACTGGAACTGGTACCTGCCGAGCTGGCTCGAGTGGCTGCCTCGCTTCGACGTGTCCGAGGCCGAGGCACCGCCAGACACGACGCACGGCGAAGGGACCTTGGAGGGCGGGACCCTTGCCGCCTCGTAGGATCGTGCGATGCGACAGCGCCCGTTTCTGCTCGTCCAGCTCAGCGATCCCCACGTCGGCGGCGAGTGGGGCGGCAGCGACTCCGTCGCGAGGCTGGCGGCTGCGGTCGAGTCCGTCCGCGCCCTCGACCCGAATCCGGACGCGGTGTTGATCTCAGGCGACCTGGCCGATCACGCTCTCGACGACGAATACGAGCACGTTCGAGAACTGCTTGCCCCGCTCGAGGCGCCGCTCTACGTCTTGCCGGGCAACCACGATGAGCGCCTTGCGTTGCGCCGCCACTTCGGCGTCCCCGGTGCCGGCCACGAGCCCGTGCAGTACGCGGCTGATCTCGGCCCTCTGCGGCTCGTCGTCCTGGACAGCAAGCGGCCCGGTGAAGACCGTGGGGAGCTCGACGCGGCCCGTCTCGCCTGGCTGGAGGCGACGCTGGCCGCGGACCCGGGCACTCCCACGTTGGTGGCGCTGCATCACGCTCCGCTCACGACCGGGATCCCGGCCTTCGACGAGATCGGGCTTCCTCCCGATGATCGACGGGCGCTCGGCCAGGTCATCGAACGTCACCCGCAGGTACGCCGGATCGTCGCCGGCCACGTCCACCGGAACGTCTTGGCCGAGCTCGGAGGGCGACCTGTTCTCGCCGCTCCGAGCACCTACGTTCAGGCACGACTCGACGTCCGCGCCGGCAAGATCCAGCTCTCGGACGACCCTCGCGGCTTCGCCGTGCACGTGTTCCTGGACGGTGAGGTCGCCTCGCACGTCCAACCCGTCCGCTAGAGCGGGCTCGGCGCGCCGGCTGCGCGCCGAGCCCCGTTCGCTCCCTACTTCTCGGTGTCGACGCGGATGAACGGCGCCGGCCGCGTCGGATGGTCGGCGTCGCCGTCAACGAGAACGACGCCGTCGAAGATCACCTGGCCGGTTGCGACCGCCTCGCGCTGCTGCCGCTTGCTCCCCGGCCCATTGACCGTGGTCTCGAGCGGTCCGACGCCCGTCCAGGTGACAGCGAAGGAGACCTGATGCGTTCCACCGAGGTTGTCCCTCGCGATCCCCGCTCCGGAGGCGCTGAGGCTCTTCAGGTTCTCGATGCTCGTGATCGTCGCCGGGACGGTCGGTGCGCCCCAGCTGAACGAGGTTCCATCAGGACAGACGGCCAGGAGCTGCAGCCTGGCGGTCGGCTCCGGATCCTCGGTGTCGGGTGCCTCGAAGTCCCGTGTCGGCTGGACCAAGAGCGTCCCCTGCACCGTGGTGCCGTCGGCGCACTGGTGCGGCACGGCCCAGAAGGCGGATGCAGTCTCCTCGAAGAAGAGCTCTCGGACTGCCGACGCCGACGCCGAAAACGCCAGAGCCGCCGTCAGCACCACCAGCGCGACGCCCCAGAGACGCCTCGCGGACGTTGACTTGGACATGTCTTCCCCTCCCCTAACACACAGCGTTGTCAGTTGCGAACCACTACTGCACTACCGGGGAATCGGATTCGCGGCGCTACAAGAATTGAAGCTACTATGTGCCTGAAACTAGCTCAGGAGCGTGAACTAGACCGTGGAGAAGTACCTGCTCATACCACTAGACGACACCGTCGTCTTCCCGAACATGACGGTGACCCTGCCGCTCGACGCCGGCCCGGAGTCGCGCGTTCTCCTCGTGCCCCGCCACGACGGCGAGTACGCGAAGGTCGGCACGGTCGCCGAGATCGTCGAGAGCGGCCGACTGCCCGGCGGCTCGCACGTCGTGACGCTGACCGGGCTGCACCGAGCGCTGCTCGGCGCCGCCGAGACCGGCGCCGGTGGCCGTCTCTTCGTCGAGGTCGACGAGCGGCCCGATGAGACGCCGCCGCCGATCAAGACCCGAGAGCTCGAAACCGAGTACCGCGCAGTCGTCCAGGAGATCCTGGAGCTGCGTGACGCCGACCCGCGCATCGGCGAGTTCCTGCGTTCAGTCGCGGAGCCCGGCGCACTCGCGGACACGGCCGCCTACTCACCCGACCTGACGTTCGAGCAGCGCGTCGAGCTGCTCGAGGCGGTCGACGTGGTCGAGCGGCTCGAGCTCGCGCTGTCACTCCAGCGCGAGCGGCTCGCGGAGCTCCAGGTCCGGAGGCGCATCCGCGACGACGTCGAGTCCGGCGCGCAGGCCCAGCAGCGCGAGTACTTCCTGCGCAAGCAGATGGAGTCGATCCGGAAGGAGCTCGGCGAGGACGAAGCGTCGATCGTGGACGAGTATCGCCGGAAGATCGACGAGGCAGCGATGCCGGACGAGGTCCGCGAGCAGGCGGAGCGCGAGCTCGGCCGGCTCGAGCGGATGGGCGACGCGTCCGGCGAGGCGTCGATGATCCGCACTTACCTCGACTGGCTGCTCGCAGTGCCGTGGGGCAAGACCTCGGACGAGCGGCTCGACCCGAAGCTGGCGCGCGAGATCCTCGACGCCGACCACGCCGGTCTCGAGGACGTGAAGGAGCGCATCGTCGAGTACCTCGCCGTGCGAAAGCTTCGGCAGGAGCGAGGTATCGAAGAGGACAATCGCTCCGGTGCGATCCTGACCCTGATCGGCCCGCCCGGCACGGGCAAGACGTCGATCGGGGAGTCCATCGCCCGCGCGCTCAACCGCGAGTTCGTGCGCATGTCGCTGGGCGGCGTGCGCGACGAGGCCGAGATCCGCGGCCACCGCCGCACGTACATCGGCGCGCTGCCGGGCCGGCTCGTTCGTGCCCTGCGCGACGCCGGGACCGTGAACCCCGTGATCATGCTCGACGAGGTCGACAAGGTCGGCGCCGACTGGCGAGGCGATCCTTCGGCCGCATTGCTCGAGGTGCTCGATCCGGCGCAGAACCACTCGTTCCGAGACCACTACCTCGACGTCGAGCTCGACCTCTCCCAGGTCGTGTTCATCGCGACCGGGAACGTCGCCGAGACGATCCCCGGCCCGCTGCTCGACCGCATGGAGGTCATCCGTTTCGACGGCTACACTGTCGACGAGAAGGTCGCGATCGCACGCGGCTACCTCTGGCCGCGGCAGCGCGAGCGCAACGGCCTTCGTGAAAACGAGGTCGAGATCGCGGACGAGCTCGTCGAGACCGTCGTGACGGAGTACACGCGCGAGGCCGGCGTCCGCCAGCTCGAGCGTGAGCTCGGGAAGCTGCTCCGCAAGACGGCGACACGAATCGCCTCCGGCGACGCGGCGCCGCCGATTGCGGTCGACGAGGCGCTCGTGCGCGACGCGCTCGGGCGGCAGCGCTTCTGGCAGGAGTCGGCCGAGCGCACGGCGGTGCCGGGCGTCGCGACCGGCCTGGCCGTCACCGGAACCGGCGGCGACGTCCTCTTCATCGAGGCGACGCGCATGGACGGCGAAGAGCGGCTGACACTGACCGGTCAGCTCGGCGACGTGATGAAGGAGTCGGCGCAGATCGCGCTCTCGTGGGTGCGAGCGCACGCCGACGAGCTCGAGCTGAGCGCGGATGACATCCGCGGCCGCGCGTTCCACCTGCACGTCCCGGCCGGGGCGATTCCGAAGGACGGCCCGAGCGCAGGGATCGCGATGACAACCGCACTCGCGTCGCTGCTGACGCAGCGGCCCGTGAAGCACACGGTCGGGATGACCGGCGAAGTAACGCTCCAGGGCCGGGTCCTTCCGATCGGCGGGCTCAAGCAGAAGGTCCTGGCCGCGCATGCTGCCGGGCTGACCGACGTGATCATCCCCGAGCGCAACCGCGGCGACCTCGAGGACGTTCCGGACGATGTGCGCGAGGCGATCACGTTCCACCCGGTCCTCGGCGTCGACGAGGTGCTCGAGCTCGCGCTCGAGCCGGCGCAGGATCATGCGCTGCAGGCGGCCTGAGCCGGTCCCCGAGGAGGTCCGCCGGGCGGCGGACCTCCTCGAGCGGCGCTGGACGCTCTCGATCCTCTACGCATCGGTCGAAGGCGCCGAGCGGTTCAACGAGTTCCGGGAGGCACTGGGGCGCGTCCCGCCCGCGACGCTCACCACGCGCCTGACCGAGCTCGTCGAGGCCGGACTGCTCGACCGGCGCGTGCTCGACACGCGCCCGCCCGCGGTCGAGTACCGGCTGACCGCGCTCGGGAAGCGGTTCGAGCCGCTCCTCCGGGAGCTCGCGCGCTGCTCGCGCGCCTGAGCGCTCCCGCCGACGTAGAAGTGCCCCAGAATGCCCCTCCATGCAGGGGCGAAGTCGAGCATCGCGGGCCAACGGCCCGGACGCCGTCATCGAGTGGCTCCTCGACGGCGACCCCGCGATTCGCTGGCAGGTGATGCGGGACCTCCTCGACGATCCGGTCGAGGCCTGGGAACGCGAACGACGGCGCACGTCCGAGGTGGGCTGGGCCGCGCAGCTTCTCGCCGACCGAGGCACCGACGGTGAGTGGCCGAAGGGTCGGTGGACGGCTTCGGTGTGGACGCTGCTCCTGCTCGTGGCGTTCGGGCTGCCGGAGGACCATCCGGCAGCGAAGGCGCCCGTCGAGCGCCTGCTCGGGCGGTTCATGCCCGCCGGCGAGGACGTGGACGGAACGTTCTTGCTCAGACGGGTCGATCTTTGTCACCTCGGGTTCTGGCTCGGGCTTGGCGCGTACTTCCTGCCCGGCGATCCGCGGCTCGGTCCTTTGGCCCAGGCCGTGCTCGCGGCGCAGTTCGACGACGGCGGCTGGAACTGCCGGGTTCGCAACCATCCGACCACGCGTCACAGCTCCTTCCACACGACCTTCAACGTTCTCGAAGGCCTGAGAATCGCGTCGGAACGGAATGCGATCTCGAACCTGTCGTTCCGCGCCGCGGAGGGTCGCGCGCTCGAGTTCATGCTCGAGCACCGCCTGTTCCGGTCGGACAAGACAGGGAAGGTCATCAGCGAGCGCTTCACGCACCTGACCTACCCGTGGCATTGGCATTACACCCTGCTGCGCGGCCTCGACTACCTGAGGCTGACGCCGGCAATCGACGACGAGCGTGTCCACGACGCCCTGGACGTCCTCCGCGATCGGCGCAAGCCGAACGGGCGCTGGCCCCTGCAGAAACGGATTCCCGGCACGCTTCTGGTCGAGATGGAGAAACCCGGCGGTGAGAGCCGGTGGAACACGCTGCGCGCGCTTCGAATCCTCCGCCGCGCCGGGCTAGACGGTGGCAGAGTTGCCGAGTGACGAAGACCCAGTACTACACCGCGGCGACCCTCGACGGGTACATCGCGGACGAGAACAACTCGCTCGACTGGCTCTTCGAGGTCGACCGCGAGACGGAGGGCGGCGAGCACTCGTTCGCAGCGTTCTTCGCCGGGGTCGGCGCGATGGCGATGGGGGCGACGACCTACGAGTGGGTGCTCGAACACGAGCAGGTGCTCGAGGATCCCGAGAAGTGGCGCCGTTGGTACGGGGACACGCCGACGTGGGTCTTTGCGCACAGGACAGTCCCGCCGGTTCGCGGCGCTCCGATCCACGTCGTCCAGGGTGAGGTCGCGCCGGTACACGAGGAGATGACCCGAGCAGCGGCCGGCAAGAACATCTGGCTCGTCGGCGGCGGCGACCTGGTCGGTCAATTCGCCGACCAGGGCCTGCTCGACGAGATCCTCGTCGGTGTCGCGCCGGTGACGCTCGGATCCGGAGCGCCGTTGCTTCCGCGCCGCCTGACCGCGTCGCAGCTCGAGCTCGTCGACGTCGCGAAGGACCGGCAGTTCGCCCGGCTCGAGTACCGCGTTCGGACCTGATCTCGCCCGCCGACGGCTCCCCAGGCGTAGGATCGGCGGTGTCGTTCGAGACAACGCTCGAGAAAGGAGTGCCGATGTCGGCCCAACCGAGTGACACCCCCGTCCTCGACCTGCTCACCGGTATGACCGCCCAGTCGCTCGAAGCCTCGACCCTCGATCCCAAGGACCTCGCCCTCGTGCGGCTCGCCGCGCTCGTCGCCGTCGATGCGCCGCCGGCGTCCTATTTCGCGAACCTCAGCGCCGACGCCGAGCTCGGCATCGACGCGGACCAGGTACGCGGCGTCCTGACCGCGGTCGCCCCGATCGTCGGCACGACGCGGGTCGTCTCGGCAACCGGCAAGATCATCCGCGCGCTGGGCGTCGCGATCGAGGCGCTGGACGCCGCGGCAGAGGAGAGCGCCGGCGCCTGACCGGTTCTCCCGGGGCGTGACGAGGGTGGAACTTCCGCTCCCCGTAGTCGGTGTCAGTTGAACAAGCGCTGTCCGGGTTGTCATAGTCCCCACTCGTGTGCTGCCTGGTTCTCACCGCCGGTTTCATCGGCCCCCGAATCGCCCTGCTCGTCTGGTGGATCTTCGGCGACAAGGTCGACCTCGCGTTCGACTCGTGGGTGTGGCCGCTGCTCGGTCTGATCTTCCTGCCCTGGACGACGCTCGCCTATCTGCTCGTCTGGTCGCCGGTCGTCGGGGTCGACGGCGGTGAGTGGATCGTTGTCGCGCTCGGGTTCCTGCTCGACGTCCTCTCGTACTCGGGCCGCGCGGCCCAGTCCCGGTACCAGGCCTCGCGGGCCTACTAGCGAGTTTCAGTCGAGCGACAGCTCCTGGCGCGTGCTCGCGCCGAGCTTGCGCATGGCTCGGTAGAGGTGCGACTCGACCGTCCGGACGGAGAGCTCGAGGCGCTCGGCGATCTCCGCGTTCGACGCTCCGCGGGCCGCGAGCGCGACGATCTCGCGCTCGCGCCCCGTCAGCTCGGCAGGTGCCATGGCGACGGCGGCGAGGAGCGGTGACCAGACGTCCTCGCACTCGCCCAAGAAGCGGTCGCTCTGGGCCATCGCCCGGCGCGCGGAGTCCTCGCGACCTTCCCGGTGGAACGCACCGGCGCCGAGCGCGGCGGCCTCGGCGGCCCAGAGCCGGCCGCCGATCTCTGCAAGCGCGTCCGCCGACTCGGTCAGGGAGCGGCCGTCGCCTGCGGCTGCTCCGGCCACGAGCCGGGCCAACGCGGAGGCGAGCGGCGCGTCGCAGCCGGCGGCGGCTCGCTCGAGGGCCGAAGCGACGGTCTCCGGCGGCGCGCCGGCCCGAAACGCCTGGTGGAGCAGAAGGGTCTGGTCGAGGGGCCGGCCTTCCCCGGCCTCGACGGCTTCGAACAGCGTCGCCGCCGCGCGGCCGGTCTCGCCCTCCGCGGCCAACAGCATCCCCTGCGCAGTCGCTTCGTGGCGCCAGAAGAGTGGCACCGGCGCGTCGGCGAGGGCGGCCTCGTACGTCTCGAGCGCAGCGCGGCCCTCATCGGCGTCGCGCCGCATGGCGGATCCCATGACGACGTACAACCACCCGAGTGGGAGCCGTCGAAACGGGTCCGCGCGCTCGAAGATCTCGATCGCCTCTCGCGCGCTCCGAACAGCGGTCGCGGGCTTCCCTCGTCCCAGCGCCACTGCGGCAAGGTTGACCTGGATCTCACCGAGGACGAACCCGCCTTCGGTCGCCTTCCCCGCCTCGATCAGCCACCGTTCGACCTCGTCCCAGTCGTAGCCGCTCGCGAAGCGGACTGCGAGCCAGGTCGTCAGCTCCGACATCTCGACCTCGTCGCGCGGCAGGCTCGGCCGCATCGGCGCCGAGAGGGCGTACGCCTCGGCGTTGCGTCCTTCCCGGTGCAGCATCGCGACGTGCGTGATCAACGTGCGCCGGCGAACCTCGGGTCGAACGTCATCGTGCTGAAGGAGGCGCTCCGCCACGTCGAGGGCCTCCGCCGGGCTCTTCTGCCAGACCATCTCCGTCCGGAGCATGTCGACCTGATCGCGCCACGCCGCCTCGGGGAACCACTCCTCCGCCCGGCCGAGCAGGTCGAGCGCATCGCCGTCGCGCGAGAGCCCTAGGTGGAGAACGAGCATCGCGCGGGAGTCGAGATAGGCAAGGGCCAGCTCTCTCGTCGGCAGGGCTCCCTCGACGCCCGCCAGGACCTCCTCTGCCTCGTCGAACCGCCGGCGAAGCGCATAGGAGGATCCGAGGAGTAACGCCTGCTCGGGCGCGGGCGGCGCCCGCCGCGCGAAGTGTTCGGCCAGCGCCGGGTCTCCGGAAGCGTTTGCGTCTCGCGCGGCGGCGAGCAGAAGCGGCTCGTCGAGCTCGTCGCCGGCATCATCGAGCCAGATCGCGGCCCGGAGGGCTTCGCCGGGACGCGTGAGGCCGCGCGCCCGGACCGTGGCGGCCAGGCGCCGCCGCAGCTCGAGACCGCGCAGACTCGGCATCGTCTGACGGACAACCTCGCCGTACAACGGATGGTCGAGCCGGACCTCGCTTCGCTCCTCCGACGTGTCCACGTGGGCGAGCCCCTTCTCCTCGAGCCCGGACAGGGGATTGACCCCGACGATCGACGTGACGGTCTCCACGTCGAGCGGCTCGCCGAGCGCAAGCACGCGAGCGGCATCGAGCTCCTCTGCGCTCAGGCCGTCGAGCGCGGCCGAGATGAGCTCGACCAGGGCAGGGCTCGCGGCCGGTCGCGAGCGCAGCTCCCACTGCCCGTTGTTCCGCTGCAGCGCCCCATCGGCGAGTGCGCCCTTCACCAGCTCGCGGAGGTACAGCACGTGACCCTCGCTGGCGACGAACGCCCAGTGCACCATGCCTGGGGCGGGCTCTCCTCCGAGTGCCGCCTCGAGCAGCTCGGCGGTTTCGTCCTCGGACAGCTGCTGCAACTCCAGACGAGGAGTCTCCAGGTCCTTCCAGAGCGCCACGATCGAATCGGGGCACTGCTCGCCGGCGCGCACGGTGACGACCACGAACGTGCCGCTCGTGGCCAGATGCAGCACGAGCGCTGCGGATGCGGCGTCGAGCAGCTGTGCGTCGTCGACTCCCAGCACGACCCCACTTGTGCCCGCTCGGTCGACGAGCCCCTGCGCGCACAGCTGGAAGATCCGCAGCCGATCGTCGGCGCGGACGCCCGCCGGGATCAGTCCGGCCAGGGCACCGAGCGGGATCGATGCCGCCGCCTGGGTCGCCTGAACCCATTCGGTCGCCGCCCCGTCAGCCGCAGCCGCTGCCAGGACCTCCCGCGCGAGCCGTGTCTTGCCGACGCCCGCCGGGCCGCTGACGACGACGCCGCAGCACGAGTCGTCCCGACGCGCGGCGGCGATCCACTCCAGCTCCTCGTCGCGCCCGACGAACGGCCACGACGTCGGAGACGGCATCCGAGAGCTGCCGGCCCTCGCCACGACGATTCAGGATAGGCCAGGGCTCAGGCCGCTGATCGAGCCGCGGCCCCGCGTACGCGGAGCACGACGTTGCCGGTCTTCTGCCCGGTCTCGACGTAGCGGGTCGCCTCGACGATCTCCTCCAGCTCGTACGTTCGGTCGATGACGGGCCGGTACTTGCCCGCGTCGACGAGCTCCTTGACGAGGAGAAGGTCCTTCTGGCGGTAGCGGCCGATGCCGAGCCTCGCACGTCTGCTCCCCACGAAGCGTGTGACGAGCGACAGGAGCGGCACGTGGTACATGAACCCGAGGTCGACCGTGACGTAGACCCCGCCGGGCTTCAGCGAGCGCCGGCAGCGGCGGAACGAGTGCTTCCCGACCGCATCGAAGATCACGTCGTACGTCGCGTCACGCTCCGTGAAGTCTTCGCGCAACCGATCGAGGACGTCTCGCGCGCCCAGCGACCGCACGAGCTCGACGTCCTTGGTGTCACACACGGCGGTCACCTCCGCCCCGAGGTGGTGCGCGAGGAGCTGGACGGCGGCCGTCCCGATCGAGCCTGCGGCGCCGTAGACGAGGACGCTCTTTCCCGGCAGCGGGGACGCGGGTTGCAAGCACGTCAAGGCGAGCAGCGCGCCGTCGGGGACGGCCGCTGCCTGCTCGAAGGTCAACCCCGGCGGCTTCGGTGCGATCGCACGGCTCGCCCCCACCGTCACGTGCTCGGCGTTCGCGCCGGCCGCGACGCCGAACACCTCATCGCCGGCCTGGAACGCCGTCACTGCGGCCCCGGCCACCTCGACCACGCCCGCGAACTCCGTGCCGATGCTCGTCCGTCTGGGTCGGCGAATGCCGGTGAAGAGACGGGTGAACCGATACTCGACGCCGCGCACGCCCATCGTGTCGCCCCGGGTAACGGTCGAGGCGTGGACCCTCACGAGCACCTCGTCCTCCTTCGGCACGGGCCGCTCGACCTCCGCGACGCGCAGGACCTCGGGAGGTCCATACCGATCGTGGACGACTGCTCTCATGCGCTGGACTCTAAGATCGCGCCTTGCCGTGTCCAGGGTGAGGGTCACCGTCCTGAGCGACGCGAGCGCGCCGTCGTTGGTCGAGGTCCTCGTCCCTGCGTTCGCATCGGCCGCCGGAGTCAGCGGAGAGGACGAACGGCGGCTGAGCGCGGTCGTCGAGGGCCTGGTCGGCTTCACGCTCGACAACGCCTATCCGGACGACGATCTCGGGGAGATCGAGGTAACGCTCGAAGCGGAGGACGATCTCGTCCACGTCACCGTTCACGACTGGGGCTTGCCGCTGACGAGTGCCGGTGGCGACCTCGGTCCGCTGCCGGAGCCGCTTGCCGCCCTGGCCCCGGACGCCCAGGACCTGCGGCTCCTGAACCTCGGTTCCGAGGGGAAGCGCCTGACCGCGAAGGTCGCCGTGCGCTCCAGCGGCGAGGGACGTGCGAGGCGGCACCACATCGAGGCGGCCCCGCGACGCGCACGAGGGGGCAGCGAGACGCCCGACGCGATCGACGTGAGAGCGGCTGCGCCCACGCCCGAGGACGCCGAGGCGATCGCCCAGCTCCTCTACGAGAACTACCACCTGAGCTACGTGCACGCAGACTTCTACCGCCCGCAGTACCTGATGGGCGCGCTCGAGTCGGGAGCGCTGGTCTCGACGATCGCGGCGCACGAGGGGCGAGTGATCGCGCACCACGCGCTGATGCCGATCCCGGGCGTTCCGTCCGCGGAGACAGGGGCCGCCGTCGTCCACTCCGCCTACCGCGGCCTCGGGATCTTCGGGCGGCTGTTCGAGAGCACGCTCGGAGCAGCCCGTGACCGCGGCCTCGACTCGATCTTCGGCGATGCCGTCACCATTCATCCGTTCAGTCAGCGTGCGGAGCGCTCGCACGCGTACCGCGAGACGGCGCTCCAGCTCGGGATGCTCCCGGCGCAAACCACGATGCGCGGCTTCGGCGGGGACGGGCCGAGACGGCGAACGGCCACGCTCCGCTCGTACCGCTCCTTCGACGACCGTCCACGGCAGGTCGCGCTGCCTGGTCGCTACCGCGAGCTGCTCGAGAGCATCTATGCGAACGTCGGCCTCTCGACCGTGACTCCTCCCCGTCCGGCTCCGCCCGAAGGCGACGCCGTGACGGCCGACGTCGATGAGCCTCGTGCCCTCGGCTTCCTACGGCTTCGGCGGTGGGACGAGGAATCCGCCGCAGCCCTGAAGCGGGCCGTGCGTCACGTGCTGTCGCGGCATGTCGACGTCGTCTACGCCGACCTCGACCTCGTGGCCGTCGGCCAACCCGACGAGGCGGCGGCGGCGCTGAACGAGCTCGGCTTCTTCGTCGCCGGCCTCGTCCTGCATGGGCCGGACGGCCACGACCACCTCCGGCTGCAGCTGCTCGACAGCGAGGACATCGAGCTCGAGGAGATCGTCTGCGACTCGTCGTTCGCGGAGGAGCTGAGACGGCACGTGCTGGACGACCAGGCCCGCGTCGGCGGTTGAGCTGGCTCTGAGCGTCTAACGACCGGCGCGCTCGACGCCGACGCGGCGCAGCGAGCGTTCGAGCTCGGGGACACGCGCTCGGATGCGCTGGAAGTCCTGATCGGAGAGCGAGAGGAGCCGCATCGGCGTCCGCGCGACGACTGTGGCCGTCCGCTGTCCAGTCAGGAGGAGTGCGATCTCACCGAACGTCCCGCCGGGACCGAGAGTCTGAGTCGCCTCGCCCCCGTCGACCAGGACGTCGGCGCGGCCCTCTTCGATGAAGTAGATGGCTGTTCCGTAGTCGTCGACTGTGACGACCTCGGCACCCTCCTCGACCTCGACCTCGCCCATCGCAGCCGAAACCTCGTCTAGTTCCGCTGCGGGAAGATCTGCAAAGAGCGAAAAGGCCGCGATCCGACTGGCATCCATGGCCGCGGATCGTGCCACAAGGGAACGGCCGACTGCTGACGCGGGCTCATCGATGCGCTCTACGACCCGGCCCTCTGGACGCGCGCCAGAGCATCCCGAATCGCGGCGGCCTCCTGCTCCTCGAGCACGTCGACGAACGAACGGCGCAGCTCGGCCGCGTAGACGGGCCACATCCGCCTGAGCACCGCCGAGCCCTCGCGTGTGATCGCGACCACCGTTCCTCGGCGATCGCCGGGGCTCGGTTCCCGCCGAACGAGCCCCGCTCCCTCGAGACGGTCGACGAGGCGCGTGAGTCCGCTTCGGCTGATCGTTACCACCTGGGCCGCGAGCTCACCCATGCGGAGCTCGCGCCCGGGCGCTCGATAGAGCGGCCAGAGCGCGTCGTACCAGGAGAGCGGCGGCAGGCCACGTGCGGACAGCGCCCGCTCGGCCCGGTCGATGACCGCGGCGTGCGCATTCAGGAACGTTCGCCAGGCGTCCAGGTAGGGCTCGGGGATGTCGACCTGCTTCGCCAAAAAAAGGAGAATGTGAGCCTACGCCATTTGCATTTGCACTATAATTAGGTGCGTACGCAAATAGTGCAACCGCAAAGGAGTAGAAGATGGAGTTCGAAGGAAGAGTCGCTCTCATCACCGGCGGAGCCGGTGGAATCGGCAAGGCGGCCGCCCGCCGCCTCCTCGAGGAGGGTGCGAGCGTCGTCCTGAACAGCCGGCGCGAGGACGTCCTCGAAGCGGCGCAAGCTGAGCTGGGCCCGAGCGGCGAACGCGTTGCGCTCTTCGCCGGAGACGCAAGCAGGCCCGAGATCGCCGAGCGGATCGTCGCGACGGCCGTCGAGCGCTTCGGCGGCGTCGACGTGCTCGTCAACAGCACCGGCATCTTCCGCCCGACACCGTTCCTCGAGCAGAGCGAGGAGCACGTCGAGGAGGCGCTCGACTCGATCCTGCGACCGACGTTCTATGTCGCTCAGGCGGCCGCTCGCCGGATGGTCGAGCGCGGCGACGGTGGAGCGATCGTCAACGTCGGCTCGATGTGGGCTCTGGACGCGATCGCGGCGACCCCGACGAGCGCGTACTCAGCCGCACAGGCTGGCCGGCACGCGCTGACGAAGAACCTGTCGATCGAGCTCGCCCCGTTCGGGATCCGAGTGAACACGGTCGCGTTGGCCTTCGTCGAGACACCGTCTTACGAGCGCTTCATGCCTCCCGAGCAGGCGCGCGAAGTGCTCGACTCGGTCAACGGGTTCCACCCACTCGGTCGGCACGGCGTTCCCGATGACGTGGTCGAGGCGATCCTCTTCCTCGCAAGCGAGCGGGCGGGCTGGATCACCGGGACGACGCTTCCGATCGACGGCGGCGTCCTCGCCGGGCGGAATGCCCCGCCTGAGCCTGCGACAGCCGAGTCGCGAGCGGCGTGACGGCGTACCGACAGAGGCTCACCTACTCGGACTAGCGGCCGCGCGAGCGCTCCCGCAGCGCGCGGAAGCGCTCCTTGAGCAGATCTCGCGCGCTCGCGGGCGCGACCGGCGCGGCCGTCTGGCCGAGCCTGCTGTACGCAACCGTGTACCTCCACGCCGAGGCCTTGGTCCCCCACGTCACGGCGACCTCGCGGATGACGCCGTCGGCACCGACGGTCACCGCGGTGTCCAGCGCGGCGGCCGGGTCGGCAGCCTCGTCGTGGGCCACGTAGCCGAACGGAAACACCCGGATCGCCTGCCCCTCCTTGAAGCCGGACTCCCTGGCGACCAACCCGGCCGCGACCCGGCCGCGGTAGACCGTGGAGCCGCTCGCGAGTCGCTCGGCAGTCAGCCCGGTCATGCCGTCGGTGAGCCGGCGCAGGGTCGCGCCGCCGACGTCCTCGCGCACGGCGGCGAGCAGCTCGCCCGGAGTCGTGCCGCTGTCGGGATCGATGCTCTCGGGGCTCCCCATGCCGACCCACTCGCCGTCCTCGATGCCGTACATCTTGCCGTCGACGAGCAGGAACTCCGCTCCGATGGGACCGCCGCGCCGCGGGTCGTTACTGGACACGGAAAGGTCCCGGCCGTGCCAGCGGATCGTCTTGCCGGCCCAGACCTCGCCGTTGTGGGTGATCCGAACGACGGCCGTTCCGGACCGGTCGGCCGAGGCGGCGGTGACGGTCGCGGCCCGCTCGACGGCGGCCACCGCGTTCTCGACGGTGGTGGGGCCGCGGCCCGGCGACCCGATCGTCACGAGCGCGGCCACGACGGCTGCGGCGGCTCCTACGAGCGCGGTGCGCAGCACGAGTGTGCGACGCCGGCGGCGCTGTCCGATCGGCATGGCGGTGGCGAGCGCGTAGATGCGTCCCTCGGTCTCGGCGTCCGGCGCCGGCGTGTCGCTGCGAAAGTCGCGCAGCAGCTGGAGCTCGTTCTCGCTCATCGGACTTCCCTTCTGCGGATCGACATGGTCTCGTCAGCTGATTCACCGATCGCGTCGAGTTGGTTCCGGAGGCGCTTCCGCGTTCGGTGCAGGCGCGACTTGACGGTTCCGAGTGGAAGCGACAGAGCGGCCGCGATCTCCTCGTCGCTGAGCTCCGCCCAGGCGTGCAGGAGCAGGATCTCACGCTCGTCGGCCCGCAGATCGGCGAGTGCGACCGCGAGCGCGCGCTGCTGCGCGTTCGCGTCGAGTCGCCGCACGACGTCGCTCTCGTCGGCGCCGCTCACCGAGTCGACGCCCGTCCGCGCGTACGCACGCAGCTTCCGCTCCTCGTCGCGGTGATGTCGCCGCAGCAGGTTCGTCGCGATCCCGTAGAGCCAGGGCCGGATCGGCCGCGCCGGGTCGAGGCGGTCCCAGCTCGCATACGCAGCCGTGAAGGTGGCCGCGGAGACGTCGTCGGCCACGTCGCGGCCGACCCGGCGGCGGATGTAGCGGTGAACGGCCGGGAACTCGCTGCAGAAGACCTCGGCGAAGCTCGGGTGCGGGTCCCGCCCGAGCTCTCGCCGCCCACCCATCACTTCATTCTTGCCCGCACCACCGCGTGTGGTTCCGCGGTCAGCCGGCGGCCGCCCAGAGCTCCGTCAGCGGGCCGCCGGCCCCATGGACCGGATCGCTTTCCGGCAGCGGAACCGCGGCGATGTTCGCGAGGACCTCGGCGCGCTCCGCCGGGTCGCCGCGGCGCAGGTCCCAGCGCATCCCGTTCGGATATGCGCCGACGACGAGGAGGTCGGCACTCGAGCCGGCGTTGAAGTGCCCGGTGCCCGCAGGCAGGACGAGGACGTCGCCGCGCCCGACCTCGAAGCGACGCCCGCCCGGGCCTCCGAGGATCACCGACGCCGAGCCCGCGACGATGCCGAGCACCTCGTGCGTGATCGAGTGGAAGTGGTGGAAGGAGAAGATCCCGTCAACCCAGGCGCCGAGCCAGCCGTTGTGCGCGAACAGCTCCCTGCACTCGTCTGCGGCGCCGGCCGCCTCGACGTCGTGGTAGACGAGCACGGGGAGCGGCGAGTTAGGAATGCCGCCGGCGTCGTCGAAGCGGTGCAGCTCCGGGCGCGTCACCGCAGGAATCAGCGGTCGACGAGGTCCTGGAAGCTGGGCTCGTCGCGGATCGCGTCGAAGTCCGAATCTTCCTTCGCCAGGTCGCGACAGCCCTCCCACATGTCGATCGCCCGGCGGAGGTGCTCGACGGCGTCGGCTGTCCGGCCCGCCAGGCTCTCACAGCACGCGACGTTGTAGTAGAGGTACGGCTGGTCGGGCCGCGCTTCGATGAGCTCGAGGCCCTTGTCGGCCGCCTCCGCGTACCTGCCGGCTTCGTAGAGAGGTCGCGCGACGTCCCACCACAGCTCCGGGGCATAGCGCCGGATCGAGTCGGGCAGCTCCACCCAGGGATGCCGCCGTGAGTCGTAGCCCGATTCCGTCGGCGGCGGGAAGGACGGGTCGGCGAAGGAGCCCACCGAGACGACGATCAGATCCGGCTCCGTCGGCTCCGTGTAGAAGACCTGCGAGCCGCAGTCGGGACAGAAATGGAAGACGTGCTCTTTCCTGTCCGCCTCGTCCGAGATGCGGGAGTAGTCCTGGAAGCGGCCGGTGACCTCGACCTGGTGTGTCTTGAAGCCCGCCTGCATCCCGAAGGCACTGCCGGTCCGTCGTTGGCAGGCCAGGCAGTTGCAGATGGAGACCGAGAACGGATCGCCCTCGACCTCCAGACGAAGTTGACCGCAGTGACAGGCGGCTTCCCGGTTGGCCGTCGCCGGGTCCGCTTCTGAGCGTGCTTCGTTCACCGGCATGCGTCTGACAAGCCCCTTTCCGGTTCGACACTGTGGACCGACCACCGTAACGATCCGCGGCCGAGCCGGATCACACCCCCTATGTCGAGCACGCAGCTCGATCTCGGACCTGCCGGCGTGCATGAGGCCGACGCCGAGGCGCTGGTCGCACAGGTCGCCGCCGGCCGCGAGCAGGGGCTTGCCGGGCTCTACGACCTCTACGGCCGACGGGCCTACGGCCTCGCGCTCCGGATCCTGCGCGACAAGACGCTGGCCGAGAACGCCGTGCAGGACGCCTTCCTCACCGTCTGGCGCAGCGCAGCCGCCTACCGGCGGGAGCGCGGCACGCCGAGCACCTGGATCCTCACGATCGTCCACCGCCGAGCAGTCGACATCGTCCGCCAGGAGCAGCGCCGGCGCGCCCACTTGGTCGAGGAATACGAGGAGCCGGCCAGCGACGCGACGGAGGAGGAGGCCCTCGCCCGCGCCGAAGGCGCACGCGTCAGACGCGCGCTCGCCCGGCTCGCCCCCGCGCAGCGCCGCCTGATCGAGCTCGCCTACTACGGGGGCCTCACACAGTCCGAGATCGCCGTCGAGCTCGACGTGCCGGTCGGCACGGTCAAGAGCCGCACGTTCACGGCGCTCTCCCGTCTGCGGTCATTGCTGGAGGAGGGCCGAGGGGTATCGTCTGGACGTTCTGAGGGGGCGCATGCAGACGCAGGCGGCGGTCAGTGAACGCACGACGCTCGACGAGGCGGCGCTGGTCGATGCGCTGCGGCAAGGCGACCGTGATGCCTTCGCGACCCTGGTCGACGCCAACAGCCGCTGGATGATGCGGATCGCGCTCTCCCACGTCTCGAGCCGCGCGAGCGCAGAAGATGCCGTTCAGGAGGCCTGGCTGCGTTGTCTACGCGGGCTCGACACCTTCGAGGGCCGCTCGGCGCTCAGGACCTGGCTATTCGTGATCGTCACCAACTGCGCTCGGCGACGGGCAGAGCGCGACTCGCACAGCGTGCCCTTCTCGGAGCTGGCGCGGCGCGAGGCCGAACAGAGCGAGCCGGGGCCGCTCGAGGACCGGTTCTTCGCGGACACGCATCCGCGCTGGCCCGGCGGCTGGACGACGTTTTCGCCGAGCTGGGAGGGGCTCCCGGAGCAACGGTTGCTGGCCGGCGAGGTCTCGGCGACGATCGCGTCGGCAGCTGCGCGGCTCCCCGACGGCCAGCGCGCCGTTTTCTTGCTCCGCGACGTCGAGGGCTGGAGCTCCGAGGACGTCTGTAACGCTCTCGAGATCAGCGGATCGAATCAGAGAGTGCTTCTCCACCGTGCCCGACACGCGATCCGCGCCGTCCTCGAGGACTACCTGGAGGGTGGCGAGTTGCAGTGAGCACACGGCCGACCATGTCCTGTCGCGAGCTCGTGGCGCTCGTGACCGAGTATCTCGACGGCACGATGCCGCGATCGGAACGCATTCGCTTCGAGCGTCACGTCGCCGTCTGTCCCCCGTGCCGTGCCCACCTCGAGCAGATGCGAGAGACGATCCGCGTCTCGGGGGAGCTGACGGAGGAGTCGATCTCGCAGGCCGCGCGCGACGCGCTCCTCGACGCCTTCGCCCACTGGAGCGACGGCTGAACGCGTACAAGTTCCTCGGCCCGGGCGCGCGCGGCCTCTACAGCGGTTTCCGGTGGCCGGCGCCCCGCAACGGCGATCCCGGCGAGTGGGTGGAGGTGCAGGGCACGCTCGAGCCAGGCTCGAACGGCGTGCACGCGCTGCGCACGCGCCGGCTCGTGGACTGGATCGACGACGAGCTCTGGCTCGTCGAGCTCGATGACGACGTCGAGGAAGTCGAGGACATGCTCGTCGCTCGTCGCGGCCGCCTCCTCCGGCGCATCCGGGCCTGGGACGGGGACGCAGCGCGCGAGTTCGGCGAGCACTGCATCTGGCGGGCGCGCGACCTGGCCGGGGAGTCGCTCGGGCGAGCCGGTCGCGAGCGCGCGCGCGCCGCGATCCAGGCTGCAGACGAGCTGGGCGCCCTCCAGACCGTCGCGGCGGGCGAGGCGACGAACGCAACCGGTGCGGCGGCCGACGCGCTCGTCTACCTGGCGGACGCCGTTCAGGTTTCGCGCGGCGGCTGGTTCGAGACGTACATCGGCCACCCCGGAGCGGATGCCACGGCAACGCCCGGCGCAATCGCCGCCAACATCGGCTTCGTCGTCGCCACCGCCGCCGGCAACGTCGCGGCCGACGCGGCCGGGCGGCCCGAGGCCTTCGAGGACGGCTGGGACGCCGAGCGCGGGCGTCAGCTCACGTGGCTGACAGAGAGGCTCGACCTCGAGGAGCTCTAGACCAGATCCGTAAGGATCGCTCCCGCTGCGGCACAAAGAACGGTGCCGCGGCGGCCATCCGCCTCGGCGACGGCTACGTACCCAAACGAGGAGGGAGGTCGCGTGGAGGCGCTCCGCGAGTGCGTGGAGCTCGTGCTGGCTCAGGGCCAGGTCCGACCGGTGCGGTCGCTCCCGACCGCGGCGCTCTTCGCGGTCGAGGACGGCTTCGTTGCGGTCCGCCGAACCGTCTCCCACCCACGGTCGGTGATCGTCGACGAGGCCGCGAGCGGAGGGATGCTGCTGCCACCGACTGCCGACGAAGAACTGGTCGGGCTCCTCCGGTCCCGTGTTCGCGTCATCTCGTCAGCGGCGCTCGACCGGCTCCTGTCGGAGAGCGAGGGCGCGCACGTGATCTGGGATGCGCTGAGTTCGGCGCTTCGGCGGCGCGAGGAGCTGATCGCCAGCCTGTCCAACCCGCGCCACCTCGAACGCGTCCGTGACAAGTTCCTCCGGCTGGCGCGCGACTACGGCAAGGTCGGCGCCGACGGCGTTCTGATCGACATCCCACTCACCCACGAACTGCTCGCCGAGATGGTCTGCTCCGCCCGCGAGACGGTCACCCGGGCGGTCGACGAGCTCGAGCGAGAGGGATTCATCGCGCGCGAAAGGGGCGGCTATCGCGTCGCCGTGGACGCGCGGCTGCTCGTGTGAGAACTGTCACGGCGACGCGAGTCAGGCGCTCGTACGATCGCTGAGGGATGGGCGGTGTGAAGCGACTGCTTCTCGCCTCGACGACGCTTCTCGCAGGCGGCCTCATCCTGTACGCACTCGGGATCGCGGTCATCGGAAACGTCGAGGCCTTCAACCGGCCAAACCGCGACGCCGAGAACCTCGCCGTGAGCAACAAGTTGTTCGCCGAGGGAAAGCAGATCTTCCGGTTCGACACGTTCGGCGACGAAGCGTTCTGGGGCGGGCAGCTCCGGCTCCACGAGACCGTGCGGACGCTGAGCCCGAGGCAGGCGCTTGGCCTTGGGCTCAAGGTGGACGTGGACGCGCTGCCGCGCGACGTGGTGGAAGCGCTGCGAAGGGGCGAAGTCGATCTCGACGATCCCGCGGTGACGGCGACGCTGCTCAGGCTCAACGCCGTCCTCGGCGTCAAAGGCTTCTTCGACGACGGGACGCTCAGCTCGATCGGGCTGACGTGCGCGGTCTGCCACTCCGCGGTGGACGACTCGCTGGCGCCCGGCATCGGCCGCCGCCTCGACGGCTGGGCGAACCAGGATCTCGACGTCGGCCGGATCGTCGCGAGCGCTCCCAACCTCACGCCGCTGACCAACCTCCTGCAGGTCGACGAGGCCACGCTCAAGAGCATCCTGCAGAGCTGGGGCCCCGGATACTTCGACGCGATCATCAACCATGACGGAAAGGTCGGGCCGCCGCCGCACCGGGGCGCCGTCCGGATCCCGCCCGCCTTCGGCCTGGCCGGTCACGACCTCCACACCTGGGGCGCCGGCTGGGGGACGGTGACTTACTGGAACGCCTACGTCGCGAACACGCAGATGATGGGGATCGGCAACTTCTACGACCCGCGTCTCAACGACCCGGCCAAGTACCCCGTGGCCGCCAGGAGCGGCCGCTGGAACATTCGCTGCGGTCAGCCCGTCGGGAACGTGGTCAGGGCAGCCTGTACGAGCCCCGACCGCATCACCTCGAAGTTGGCGGCGCTCCACTTCTACCAACTTGCGTTGCCGGCGCCGAAACCGCCCAAGGGCAGCTTCAACCAGGGTGCCGCGCAGCGGGGAGAGCGGATCTTCAACGGCAAAGGACAATGCGCCAGCTGCCACATGCAGCCGCTCTTCACCGACGCAGGCTGGAACGCGCACACGGGTCAAGAGATCTGCATCGACAACTTCCACGCCAACCGCGCACCCGGCAACGCCTACGTGACAGCGCCGCTCTCAGGCCTCTTCGCCAAGTCGAAGCGCGGCTTTTACCACGACGGGCGCTTCCCCAACCTGGACGCGGTCGTGGATCACTACAACTCGTGCTTCGGCCTCACGCTGAGCCAGCGCGAGAAGAGCGACCTGGTCGAGTACCTCAAGAGCCAGTAGCCACATCCGGATAGCTTCCCGTGGGTGCAGGTCAGCGCCCAGGACGCCCGTCGCTTCCTCGTCGAGCGCCACCTTCTCGCGCCCGCCCGGCGGGTCGAGGGCGGGCCCGACGCAGTCCTCGAGTTCCTCCGCCGATTCGGCTCGATCCAGTTCGACCCGATCGCCGTGGCCGGCCGGAGCCACGACCTCGTGCTTCACGCGCGCATCGCCGGTTACCAGGCTGACTGGTGCGACCTCCTTTACCAACGGCGCGAGATCTTCGAGGCGTACAACAAAGGCCTCTCCTTCGTTCCCACGAGTGAGTACCCGTGGTTTCGGGCGACCTTCTTTCGAAAGGTGCCGCCCATCCTCGCCGAGAACGCCGAGGTAGCCGAGAAGGTCCTCGAGCGGATCCGCGCGGACGGCCCGCTCTCGTCGCTCGACTTCGAGCCCGAGCGTGGAGCGACGACCGACTGGTTCGGGATCCCGACCAACGTCGTGCGCGCCGTGCTCGAGGCATACGCCATCACCGGCGTACTCGGCCTCGCGCGTCGGGACGGCAACCGCCGGTACTACGACCTGCTCGAGCGGCTGCTCCCACACGACGTGCTCGAGCGCAAGGTCCCGCTCAGAGAGCAGGTCCGGCACAAGCTGCTGTCGCGGTACCGCGCGCACGGGCTCCTCGGCGTCAGCGGCGGCGGTGACATCTTCAATGGCCTCGGCCCGGCCAAACCGGACCCGGACCTGCCTGGGCATCCGGGGAGGACTGCGCTGCGCCAGGAGCTCATCGCGGATGGGGAGCTGGTTCCGGTCGACGTCGAGGGCGTGCGCGCCAAGCGCTTCGTCCTCGGCGAGGAGGTCGAGCTGCTCGCGGCGTCGCCCGAGCCGCCTGCGTCCGTCGCGTTTCTCTCACCCTTCGATCCGTTGATCTGGGACCGCGGCCTCCTCGGCTCCCTGTTCGACTTCGAGTACGTCTGGGACCTCTTCTTCCCGCCGGCCAAGCGCCGCTTCGGCTGGTACGTGCTTCCGATCCTGTTCCGCGACGGCTTCGTCGGCCGCATCGAGCCGCGCATCGATCGCGCCGAGCGGCGAGTTCACGTCCTCGGCCTCTGGTGGGAGAACGGCTTCGCGCCGAGCCGCGCCGAGGGGTTCGTCGACGCGATGCGCGACGCGCTCCGTGCCTACCTGCTCTTCGCAGGTGCAAGCCGACTCGAGTGGGAACCGCACCTCCGAACGGCGAAACGGCTCTTCCTTACTCGCCTGTGAGCGCGCGCCGACTCGACCTCACGCGGTCGCAGATTCTCGCGTTCCGACGGCGCGTCGGCGCGCTCGACGAGCGCCTCCCACGAGGCTCTCGCTCACTCCGGCGTGCGGCGTGGGCGGGCCTACAGGACAGCATGCCTCGCGCCGCCCTCCTCTCGATCCACGCGCGCGTCGCTGGGGCTCACCCGTCGATCTGGGAAGATCCATCGCTGGTTCAGCTCTGGGGGCCACGCTTCAGCACCTACGTCGTGCCAGCACGTGACCGCGCCGTCTTCTCGCTCGGGAGGCTGCCGGACGATGAGCCCGGCCGACGGGTCGCAGAGGACGTCGCCGCCCGCCTGCACGCCTTCCTCGCGGGCCGGCGGATGGGCTCCCACGAGGCGGGACGCGGGCTCGGCGTCCACCCGAATCGGCTGCGGTACGCCGGACCGACCGGCACCGTGCTGATTCGGTGGGACGGCGCCCGACAGCCGACGGTCTGGACCGTGCCGCCGCCTGAGGTGGACCCGCGCGACGCGCGCCGGGAGCTCGCGCGCCGGTACCTGCGCGTCTTCGGCCCTGCCACGCCCGAGGCGTTCGCCAAGTGGGCGGGCATCGGACAGACAGACGCCCGCGCCGGATTCGACGGGCTCGCCGGGTCCCTGACGCCGGTGCAAACGCCGATCGGTGAGGGCTGGATCCTGGCGCGAGACGAGCAAGTGTTCCGCGCCCCCTCCGAGCCGCCTGCCCCCGCACGGCTACTCCCCAGCGGCGATGCGTACTACCTCCTCCACGGAGCCGATCGCGAGCTTCTGGTCCCTGACGCCGCGTGTCGCGGCGCACTGTGGACGTCGCGCGTCTGGCCGGGCGCCGTACTCGTCGCCGGGGAGCTCGTGGGAACGTGGCGACGGGCCCAGACGGAGCTGACGATCCAGCCCTGGCGCCCGCTCTCGCGGGCGGAACGCGAGGCCGTCGCCGCGGAAGCGGAGGCGTTGCCCCTACCTGGGGTCGAGGAGCGGATCGTCGTCCGCTGGCACGACTGACGCGACGGGCTCGGGACGGCGGCTATCCGCTCGACGACCGACGAGGTACCAGGTCTCGATCTCGCCCTTGCCCTTGACCGGAATCGTCCCCCGCGGCTCGCAGACGAACTCGTCCTCCAGCAGTTCCTTCGTCGCCCGGGTGATCTGGATCCGTCCCGAAGTCCCGTGGGACTCCATGCGGCTTGCCGTGTTGACGGCGTCGCCCCACAGGTCGTAGAGGAACCGCTTCCGGCCGATCACGCCGGCCACGACCGGTCCAGAGTTGATCCCGATCCGCAGCTCGAGACCCAGGTGCTCGACCTCGTCGACCGAGCGCATCGCCGCCTGCATGTCGAGTGCCATGAGGGCGAGCGCGCGGGCATGGTCGGGCCGGGGTGACGGGACTCCTGCAGCGACCATGTAACAGTCGCCGATCGTCTTGATCTTCTCGAGCCCGTAGCGATCGGCGAGCGTGTCGAAGTGGCTGAACACCCGGTCGAGCAAACCGACGACCTCGGCCGGCGGCAGACGCTCCGAGAGCGGCGTGAAGTCCACGACGTCGGCGAACAGGATCGACGCCGAGCCGAACTGATCCGCGATCGTCTGCGGCTCGGCCTTGAGCTTGTCGGCGATCGACCGGGGCAGGATGTTGAGCAGCAGGCTTTCCGCCTTCGCCTGCTCCACGCGCAGCGCAGCCAGCGCGGTCCGGCGCTGGGAGGCGAACACGGCCAGCAGCGTGAACACGATCGTGCCGCCGACGGCCACGTTGAGCGCGAGCATCGTGGTCGTGAACCACTCGGGGACGGTCGGCGAGACGCCGCCCAGGAGCTCCCCGGCGATGCCCGAGCCGAGGAACACGACGACCCACGCGACGAACCAGCGAGCCGCGCTTCGGACGTCGCTGAACACGAGCGCACCGAGCGGGGCGAGGATCCCCCACAAGCCGACCCCGCCGGCGTCGAGGAAGCCCCCCAACGGGATCATCGAGAGCGTCGGAGCGAACAGGATGGCGACCTGGCCGACGAGCAGGAACCGACCGAAGTCCCGCGTGCGCGAGAAGACGACGATCGCCGCGAGCAGGATCGCGAAGTACACGAGCGGCACCCAGCCGACCGGCGAGCCGAACGCGAGATAGAGGGCCGCCCAGAGCAGCGACACCGGCAGGATCAGCACCGAGATCAGTACGAGGAGCGCTTTGCCCGCGCGCGTGTCGTCGTCGTCGCGCGGATCCGCGCCGATCCGCGCCAGACGCGCGAGCACCCGATCGACGACGCTCCGGATCCGGCTCATCCCCCTCACACCGCAGACGGTACTCGGGAGACCGTGCTGCGACGGGACGGAACCAGCGCTGCTTGCGGTCGATAGATAGCTCATATATATTCCCGCTATCTATGCGCGAGCTCTTCCTTGCCCTTCTCGCCGCCGAGCACGGCCACGGCTACGAGCTCAAGCAGACGCTGCAGCAGGAGTTCGGCGAGGTGCTGCCGGCGCTGAACGCCGGGCAGATCTACTCGACGCTGGCACGGCTCGAGCGTGATGGGCTGGTCGTCGGCCAGAGCGTCGAAGGCGACAGTCGCCGCAAGCGCGTGTACGAGCTCACCGAGGCCGGGCGGGTCGCGCTGGCGCGTTGGATCGACACCCCGGTGCCGGGGATGCGTCTCAAGGACGAGTTCTTCATGAAGCTCGTCGTCGTCGCGTCGGCCGGGCTGGCGGAACCGGAGACCTTGATCGAGGGGCAGCGGCGCGAGTACCTCCAGTCGCTGCGCGACCTCGACGCGCTGCTCGCGTCGAACGACAAAGGCGCCGCTGCCGAACTACTCGTGGAAGGCGCGGTGCTGCACGCGAAGGCGGACCTGGAATGGCTTGACCTGATCGAACAACGACTGACCACGAGGGAGGAGCCGACGTGACACCCGTGCTCGAGGCACAAGGCCTGGCGAAGACCTACGACACAGGCGGCGCGGAGGTTCTCGCCCTGCGCGGCGTCGACCTCTCGATCGAGCGTGGAGAGTTCGTCGCGGTGATGGGGCCGAGCGGCTGCGGAAAGTCGACGCTGCTCAACCTGCTCGCCGGCCTCGATCGTCCGACTGCGGGCGAGGTGCGGCTCGACGGTCGCCGGATCGACCAGCTGAGCGAGACCGAGCTCGCCCACCTGCGCCGCCGCAGGGTCGGGTTCGTGTTCCAGTTCTTCAACCTGCTGCCGACCTTGTCGGCGGTCGAGAACGTCGAGCTGGCGCTGCTACTCGTCGGCAAGCGCCGGAAGCAGGCGCGGCGAGCCGCGGGTCAGCTGCTGGACGATCTCGGGGTCGGCGACAAGCTCACTGCCGCGCCGGCCCAGCTCTCGGGCGGACAGCAACAGCGCGTTGCCCTCGCGCGAGCGCTCGCCAACACCCCGGACATCGTGCTCGGCGACGAGCCGACCGGAAACCTCGACTCGGCGTCGGCCCGCGACGTGCTCGGGCTCCTGCGCGCCGCACGCGATCGTGGCCAGACGCTGCTGCTCGTCACGCACGACGCGCGCGTAGCGGCCGCCGCGGATCGGATCGTCACCCTCCGCGACGGGCTGGTTTCCGACGCCACCGAGCTCCAGGAACCACGGCCGGTCGCGCTTCCCTTCGAGCTCGACTCACGATGACGGTGACGCTGATCAAGCTCGCGTTCGCGGGGATCCGCTCACGCCTGCTCGCGAGCGCGCTCACGATCCTGCTCTCGAGCGCGGCGGCGGCAACCATCGTGCTCGCCCTGGAGGTCGGCGCGACTGCGCGCGATCCGTGGCAGCGCACGTTCGATGCGGCCAACGGCGCGCACGTACTGGCGGACGTGCCTTCGGAAGCGGACGCTCGGGCGATCGCGGCACTGCCCGGCGTCGCCGAGCGGGATCAGCCCTTCCCGAACGCGATGGCGAGCCTCGTGTCTCACGGCGGAACCGACCGGCTGCAGCTCGCAGGGCTGCGGTCGCCGGCGCGCGTCAACACCCCGCTGCGAACGGCCGGCGCAGCACCTCCCGCGGACGGAATCGTGCTCGAGCGGAGCTTTGCCGACGCTGTCGGCATCCGCGTCGGCAGCACGCTCCGGCTCGCCGGCGCAGGCGGTCCGGTCGAGCTGCCCGTCGTCGGCACGGCGATCTCACCCAGCCAGCCGCGGTATCCGCGCCGCAATCCCGGTCTAGCGTGGGTTAGGCGCGGCGTGCTCGAGCGGATCGCGCCCGATCGCAGCCGCTGGTTCTGGACCCAGCCCATCCGGCTTCGAGACCCCGCCGCGGCCCTGGCCTTTGCCGCGCGAGCCAGGGCGTCCTTGCCGCCCGAGGCCGCCCCCGGCGTCGCCACCTGGGAAGACCAGCGCGCGTCCGCGCTGCTCGAAACACAGCCAACCGCGATCATCCTCACGACGTACACGATCGTGCTGCTCCTCGTCGTCTTCGCGGTCGTGGCGATCCTCGTCGGCGCCCGCGCCACCGCGCAGTACCGCGAGATCGGCCTGCTGAAGGCCGTAGGCCTGACGCCGCGTCAGGTCACCGCCGTCTTCGCACTCGAATCCGCCGCACTGGGCGTGATCGCAGTCGTCGTCGGCTTCACCGTCGGGGCACTCCTCGCCCCGCGGCTCGCCGCGCCGAGCGCCGAGACGTTGCTCGGCGACCCGACCACCGCGGTCAGCCCCTGGCACCTCCTTGTCGCCGCCTGCCCCGTCCTCCTTGTCCTCGTCGCGAGCGCGCGCTCGTCGACCCGGCGCAGCACCCGCTTCACGGTCGTGCAGGCGATCCAGTCCGGGACCGCCTCGCCCGCGTCGCAATCGCGTCTCGCGCGAGCGATCGCACGCGCGCCGCTGCCGGTCCCGCTCGCACTGGGCCTCAAGGATCTGCTGGCGAGACGCCACCGTGCGCTCCGGCTCGGCATCGCAGTCGCGGTCACCGGCGCAGCAATCGTCTTCGCGCTCTCGATGAAAGCCACCCTCGACGCCCGGCCGGCCGGCGAAGCCAGCGACGTGCCCAACGAGCTGCCGGTGCTCGTCTACACCCTCGACGCCGTGCTGCTCGTCATCACCGTGACGACCTTGGTCGCGATCGCGCTGTTGTCCGTGCGCGAGCGCATCCGCGACCACGGCGTTCTCAAGACGATTGGCCTCACCCCGCGACAGATCACCTCGAGCCTCGTCGGCGCCCACGCCGCCCTGGCGGTGATCGCTGCACTCCTGTCGATTCCGGCAGGGATCGGCCTTTACCTGGCCCTCTACGCAATCGCCGGCGGAGACAGCGGGGAGCTCGTGCTCGCCCCGTGGTGGTGGCTCGCCCTAGTGCCCGTCGCAACCCTGGTCATCGTCGCGTGCGCGACGAGCCTGCCGGAGCGCCTCGCGACCCGGATCCCGACCGCCGACGCCCTCCGCTACGAGTGACGCCCGCGCCCGGCTACCAGGTCGGGGACGCGCACCAGCCCACGAGCCGGGCCACCGCATCCGCAAGCTCGCGGGCCGAGATCGCGTGAATCCGTACGTATTCGACGAGCGGAACGCGCGGCGCGGGATCACGCCCGGCAAGAGCCATGAGCACGTAGGCCACCGGTAGCGAATGCGTGACAACGAGAATCGTGCGCTCCGGTCGCTCGAGAACCTTCCGAAACCCGACCGCATAACGGGCGACGAGCCTCTGTCGCTGCTCGCCGCCGCCTGGAGGCTCAGTCGCCGAGTCGTTCGCGAGCGCCCAGGCGATGTATGCGTCGAGTGGACCGCCTTCGTAGCGGCCGTACAGTGGATCGTTGAGCTCGGGCATCACGATTCGCGGCACCGACCTGTCAGCGAGCGCGAACTCCGCGGTCTGGCGCGCGCGCTCGAGCTCCGACGTCACGCAGAGGTCGATGTCCTCGTCTTCGAGGGCGTGGGCGAGGTTACGGGCCTGCGCCGCGCCGCGCGCGCTCAGGGGGCAAGGCACATCGACCTTGCCGTTCGCGATTCCCCGCGCGCTGAAGACGCTTTCTGCGTGGCGGACAAGGAGCGCTCGCTCCATCGGGTGCCGTCTGCGTCAGGTGACGTCTGCCGCGACCAGCAGGTCGTCACCGGCCTGGTGAATCGACTTGTTCGTGAGCCGGACGCTCTCCGCGACGGATGCGACGCCGAGGTCGCCGACGGCGTCGATGCCGGCACCCATGATCGTCGGTGCGATTCCGAGGACCACGCGGTCGACGAGCTTCTCGGCGAAGAACGACGTGATCACGCGTCCGCCGCCCTCGACGAGCAGCGAGGCCACGCCGAGCGCACGAAGAGTCCGAAGCGCAGCCGCGAGATCGACGCCCCGCGGCCCGGCGTCGACGACGTGGACGCCGACCGCGCGTGCCCGCAGAGCGGCGCGGCGCTCCTCGCTCGACGGCGCCGTCGTAATCACGACCGTCGGGGCGCCGTCGTCGAGGACGCGTGCAGTCGACGGCAAGCGCAGGGTCGAGTCGAGGACGACGCGGAGCGGTGACGAGCCGGGGACCATGCGCACGGTGAGCTGGGGATCGTCGATGATCGCCGTACCGACGCCGACGAGCACAGCGTCGCAGGCCGCGCGGAGACCGTGGGAGATTCGCCGCTCGGCCTCGCCCGAGATCCACTTGGCATCACCCCGGCGCGTGGCAATCCGTCCGTCGACGGTCTGGGCGTACTTGAGCACGACCCATGGCCGCCAGGCCGGCGCCGCCGTCGGCCCGAGAAGCGGGGCGACGTTGGTCGCCTCGCCGATCGGATCGCCATCCAGCGGGACGCCGGCGGGTGCGAGGTGGCCGAGCCTCGCCTCCTTCGCGTGCAGATAGTCGATGTTTCGGACATGCGGCGAGGTCCGGAGCGGGATGGTCCTCTCGACGTCGATCCCGGCACGCCTGAGCGCCTCCGACTTGCTCGGATTGTTCGTCAGCAAGCGAACGGAGCGGACACCGAGGAGAGCGAGACAATCGGCGGCAGCGGTGTACGAGCGTGCGTCCGGCGGAAATCCGAGACGATGGTTCGCGTCGATCGTGTCGTCACCGTCCTCCTGAAGCATGTACGCGCGAAGCTTGTTCACGAGACCGATGCCGCGCCCCTCGTGGTCGGTCGCGTAGATGAGGACGCCTCGTCCCTCCGCTGCAATCTCGCGGGCCGCCTGTCGCAGCTGCGTGCCGCAGTCGCAGCGAAGCGACCCGAGCGCGTCACCGGTCACACACTCCGAGTGGAGGCGGGTCAGGATCGACCGGCCGTCGCCGATCTCCCCGCGCACGAGCGCGAGGTAGACGCCTCCGGATTCGAGCTCGAAGGCCCGCAGCTCGAACTCTCCGAAGGTGGTGCCTAGCGAGAGCGACGCGACGTCACGAAGGGTCACGCGGAACTACTTTAGTGGGGTGCGGACGGCAGCGACGAGCGGGACGGCGGCCAGAGCGGTTCGGTTCGTCGAACCGCATCTCGTCGACCTTGTGGACATCGAAGTCCCGATGCTCTCGTCGGGAGAGGTGCTCGTCAGAGCGGAGTTCTCGGGGATCAGCGGGGGGACGGAGATGCTGGCGTACCGAGGCGAGCTCGACTCGAGGATTCCCAGGGACGAGACGCTCGGCGGCCTCCAGGGCAGCTTCGAGTACCCATTCATGTACGGCTACAGCGTCGTCGGAACGGTCGAGGCCGCGGGGAGCGACTTCACCGAGGGAGAGTCAGTGTTCGCGTTCCACCCGCACCAGACCCGGTTTGTCGTCAGCGCGGCCGATGTCGTGTCCATCGGTGAGTGCGACCGTCGCGCTGCGACCCTCTTCCCCCTCGTGGAAACGGCGCTTCAGGTTTCCCTCGATACCGGGATTCGCCAGCGCGAGGTCGCTGCCGTCGTCGGCCTTGGTCCGGTCGGGATCCTCACCGCGATCCTGCTCACGCGGAGCGGCGCAGTCGTCGTCGGAAGCGACCCAAAGCCGTGGCGCCGTGAAGCCGCCCAGTCCTGTGGGCTCGAGACGGTCGAGCCCGAGGAGCTCGGCGACGCCGTTCGCGCGAGCACGGGGGGACGTGGTGCTGACTTCATCGTCGAGGTGACAGGGAATCCGAACGTGCTCGGCGAGAGCCTCGGGCTCCTCTCGACCGAGGGCGTCGCGATCGTCGTGTCCTGGTACGGCCAGAAGCCGGTCACCCTTCCGCTGGGTGCGGACTTCCACCGGCGGCGCCTCGAGATCCGAAGCAGCCAGGTCTCGACGATCGGGCGGCGAGCCGCCCGCTGGGATCGGGCGCGGAGGCTCGACACCACTCGGGGTCTGCTCACCGAGCTGCCACTCTCGGAGCTGGCCTCCCATACCTTCCCGTTCGAGCAAGCGCCCGAGGCGTACGCCGCGATCGACCGCGGGGACGAAGGCGTCGTCCATGTCGCCCTCGCCTATTCGTGACGGGCGGATTCGAAGTCGGCGCGTCGTCGAACCTCCGGGCGCTGCACCGCATACCGTGGCTCCCTCCTCCAGAGGGCGACCTCCACGAGCACGAGTATCGAGTGGAGGTCGTCGTCGGACGCGCGACTCTCGATGGGCGAGGGATGGTGTGCGACCTCGACATCCTCGACGCGGAGCTCCAAGCGGCCGTTGAGGCGCTCGAGGGCAAGGATCTGGACGCGATTCGGCCGGTGGAGGCCGAAGCGGTCACGGTCGAGATCCTCGCCCGTTGGTTCCACGAGCGGCTTGCGGAAGCGATTCGCGCCGCCGGCGGAGAGGAGCTTGCGGTTCGCGTCTGGGAGTCGCCGACGGCGTTCGGCGGCTATCGCGCTCCGCTCCCGACGAGCTCCGAGTAGGCAGAGAGGCAGCGGTCGGCGCATGCCTCCCAGGTGAACAGCTCGAGGAAGCGCTCCCGAGCGCTTCGTCCCAGTCGTTCCGCCAGACGGCGGTCGCCGAGGATCTGCGCGAGTCGCTCGCGGAGCTCGGAGAGGTTCCCCGGCTCGACCAGAAACCCGGTGACACCGTGCTCGATCACTTCGGGAAGCCCGCCGAGCCTGCTCGCGACGACCGGTGTGCCGCTCGCCATTGCCTCGATGCCCGAGAGGCCGAGAAGCTCTGAGACTGCGACCTCACGCCCGTAGCACGTCACGTGAACGGAGGGCAGAGCGACGACCTGCGCGCCACGGTGGAGGGCTGGAAGGTCGGCGTCGGGCACCGCGCCGAGGAACTCGACGCGGCGCTGACCGGCGAGTCGTCGCAGCAGCCGCGGATACTCGCGTTCGGGCGGGTTGGGGTCGTGCCCGGCGGTGCCGACCACGCGCAGCTCGGCGTCGTCGGGGAGCGCCTCGATCAGGCGGTCGACCCCCTTGTGCGGCGTCAGCCGCCCGACGAAGAGAACGCCGCGACGGCGAACGGGCGGGTCGGGCGAGAAGCGTGTCGGATCGGCCCCTCCATAGACGATCCGCGTTCGCGACCCCGGCACGGCAAGTTCGCGCGCAGAATAGGCCGATACCGTGAGGAAGCGGTCGAAGAGCCGCGGCAGAAGCCCCGCCCAATTCCCCCCACCGAGCCCATGGTCGGTGACGGCGGTCGGGATCCTGCGGATGCGCGCATGGAGGGCCGCCAGCCGGCTCGGCGCGCTTCGCAGCTGGTGGGTATGGACGATGTCGGCTTCGGAGAGTGCATGACCGAGTCCGGGCGCGAGGGGATGCGCCGGATGGCCGCCGAGGAGGGTGACCGTGCGGAGGGTGCGGACTCGCAAGCCGCCGGGCTCGCTCCAAGCACGCGCTTCGCGCGCGAAGCTCACGAGCTCGCAGTCGACCTCGCGGGCGAGCGCACGGGCGAGCTCGAGCGGGTAGCGCTCTCCGCCTCCGAAGATGCCCGCCGGGCCGAAGAGCGTCGGAGCGACCTGGACCACCCGCATCTCGTTCTCCCACTGATCACGCTCGGCGACCCACATCGCCTGAGCGGGGGCTATCTGTACCACCTGCGGATGGCCGAAGCGGCGCCGGCGCACGAAGCGCGGATCAGCTTTCTCTCCTTCCCCGAGTGGCCGTTCCCGCTCGCCGTGCTCCGTGGGCGCACAATGCTTCGCCGGACCGAGGAGCTCCGGGCGAGCGCGGTTCTGCTCGACTCGATCGCAGCCGCCTTCGCAGGTCCGGGCCTGGCGATGCGGCGGCTCGGTGTTCCACTGATCGCCGTCCTCCATCAGCCGCCCGGCGGCATCGACCACTCCACGGTTCGCTCGTGGGGCCAGGCGCCGCTGGATCGGCTCGCGCTGCGGCGGGCCGACGTCCTGCTCGCGGCGAGCGACCACCTCGCGGAGCAGCTCGTCGAGGCGGGCTTGGCGGAGTCGCGAATTCGAGTCGTCCCCCCGGGACGGGACGTGGCTCGTCCGCGAGAAGGTTCCGTGCGGGACCTCCGTGACGGGCGCCGAGCTTCCTTCCTGTCGGTCGCCAACTGGCTGGCGCGGAAGGGGATCATCGAGCTCCTGGACGCGTTCGCGCGCCTTCCGGCCGAGACAGGGACGCTCCACCTCGCCGGCGACGAGTCGGCCGAGCCAAGGTACGGGGCGCGCGTCCGGTCTCGTTTAGCCGAGCGCGACCTCGTCGGCCGCGTCGTCCGGCACGGAACTCTGGCCCGTGACGAGGTTGCCGCCCTCTACGCGGCTGCCGACATCTTCGTCCTTCCCGCCTCTCGTGAGCCGTACGGCACCGTCTGGGGAGAGGCGATGGCATTCGGGCTCCCCGTCGTCGGTTGGAAGGCCGGGAACCTTCCGCACCTGGCGGAGGGAGGCCGCGAAGGTCTGCTCGTCGACACCGGCGACGTGGCGGCTCTCTCGCAGGCCCTGCTGCGACTGGCACTCGACGGCGAGCTGAGGGCAAGGCTTGGGGCAGCGGCCAGGGAGCGAGCCGTCGGACGCCCGACCTGGGAGGCCTCCGCAGCACTGTTCTTCGGGGCAATCAGGGAAGCCGTCGAGGAGCGTGACCAGAGCGTGCGCCGCTGAGGCGCGTGCAGTATTTTCGACGCGTGGAGGTCAAGGGCATTCGCTGGCTCGGCGTCGGGACCGAGAGAGTGTCGGTGATGCGGTCCTTCGCGATCGACGTGCTCGGGTTCCGGGTCGCCGGCGAGGACACTGAGCACTTCGTTGAGCTGGAGATGCCTGACGGGGCGAAGTTCGAGCTCTTCGGACGCCCCGCCGTCGCGGAGAGCCCGTGGCTCTTCGAGTCAAATACGGTCGTCGCCGGCTTCCTGGTCGACGACATCGAGGCTGCGCGAGACGAGCTCGCGCAAGCGGCCAACGTCGAGCTCCTCGGCGAGCTCCACAGGCTGCCCGACGGCTACGCGTGGCAGCACTTCCGCGCGCCGGATGGACACGTCTACGAGCTGACGGCAGATCCGGCCGCCGCGACAAGGTTGCGGTGATCTACGGAGCCGGAGGCGCGATCGGCGGCGCCGTCGCTCGTGCCTTTGCCGCTGAGGGGGCCCAGCTCTTCCTCACCGGGCGGCGGCGCGCACCCCTCGAATCTGTCGCCGAGAACAGCGGGTCCGCCGAGGTCGCCGAGGTCGACGCGCTCGACGAGCAGGCTGTGGACACGCACCTACAGTCTGTGATCGACAAGGCGGGCCGCGTCGACATCTCGTTCGACGCGGTCGGGATCCCGAGTACGAAGCTTCTGGGTGTGCCTCTTGCCGAGTTGGAAATCGAGCAGTTCTCCCTGCCGATCGCGACCTACACGAGGTCGTACTTCCTGACCGCCCGCCAGGCGGCCCGGCGGATGGTCGCGAATCGATCAGGGGTGATCATGACCGTCACCACCCTTCAGTCGCGGACGGGCTTCCCAACGGCGGGAGGCTTTGGTCCGGCGATGGCCGCCAAGGAGGCACTCACACGAGAGCTCTCCGCGGAGCTCGCACCTCACGGCATCCGCGTGGTCGGTCTGCGACCGCAGGGCATCCCAGGGACAGACTCGCTCGAGGAAGCTTTCGAGCCACGCGCGAAGGCATCGGGAATGACCTTGGAACAATTCCTGGAGCTGGGCGCAAGCAGGACGCACACGCGACGGCTGACAACGCTCGCGGAGCTGGCGAACATGGCGGCCTTCTTGGCTTCAGACCGGGCGAGCGGGATGACCGGAACGACGGTCAACTTGAGCATGGGCAGCTTGGACGACTAGCCCGGACCGTGGAGAAGCCCGCCTCGGCGGGCTTCTCCACGTCACGACGACGTCGGCTACCGGGTCGTCGCGGCCGCCGACTCCGCGGTGTAGCGGGCGCCGTGACCGCGCCTCCTGGCAAGCGGGGCCAGCGGCGCCAGAGCGAGACGCTGCACCCACCGCGGCGGGAACGCCGCCTGCACCTCGTTCTCGAACTCGCGCGTGAACAACGCGAGATCGAGGGGCTTGGGGATGCCGTTCATCATCGTGCGTCCCTGTCGGGCGAGCGCGACCGCCGTCTCGAATAGCTGCTCCATCTTGAGTGCCGGCCGGATGTCGACGCGAACGAGCGCCGGTCCCTCCCCCACGTTCGCGAAGTCGTGCGGGAGGCCCGGCGGGACGACCACCACATCGCCGGGGCCGGCGACGACGCGCTTGCGCCGCATCCTGAACCGCATCGTGCCCTTCACGACCTCGAAGCGCTCCTCCTGCTTCGGGTGAAGGTGCAGCCCGCCCGGTACGCGGGCGCCGGCCGGGAGCTCGAGGTCGATCGCAACGAGCTCGCCGTTCGTCTCCGCCGCAGTCCGCCGGAACGTGATCCGTTCGCCGCTGACGGGGTTCTCCAATGTCTGTCCTGTATATGCCATGGTCACTCCTCTTGGTGGTTGAGGCTCTTAGGCCGCCTCGGCCTGGGGCGCGAGCCGCTCGGGCTCCTGGGCGGTCGCGATCTCTTGCCGCGGCCGGCGCGGAATCAGCAGCGCGAGCACGGCGCCTACCGCCACCACGACGGCCCCGACCCACAGCGCCGGCACCTGGCCGTCGTTGAACGCGGCGGGGGTCTCGTAGCCGCCCGCCCGGGCGAAGATCGAGGCGAGCACGGCCACTCCGAGCACGCCGCCCAACTCGCGGATCGCGTTGTTGGCTCCGGACGCCTTGCCTTCCTCCTCGGGGCGCACGGCGGAGAGGACGACGTTCGCGACGGGTGCGAAGAACATCGCCATCCCGAGCCCGGACACGACGAACGGCCCGACCAGCGACCCGTAGCCCACGTCCTCCGTCGAGACCGCCGCCATCCACGCGAGCCCCGCCGCCTGCAGGGCGAGCCCGACCGCGAGCAGGGGCCGGCTGCCGATGCGATCTGACAGGGCGCCCGCGAGCGGTGCGACGACCAGTTCCAGCGCGGTCCAGGGCAGGAGCAACACGCCGGCCTTGAGCGGCGAGTAGCCCTGTGCGGTCTGGAAGAACTGCACGAGGAGGAAGATCGAGCCGAACATCCCGAAGTACATGAGCAGGGACGCGCCGTTCGCCGCGGCGAACGCGCGGTTGCGGAAGAAGCGCATCGGCAGCATCGGCTCTGCTGTGCGCAGCTCCCAGGCGACGAACGCGGCAAGCAGTGCCGTCCCGCCGCCGAGGGCGCCGAGGATGCCTGGGCTCGTCCAGCCGTCGCCGTTTCCGTGGATGACGCCCCAGACGATCCCCAGCATCCCCAGGCTCGCCAGGGCAAGCCCGGGAACGTCGAGCGACTTGTCGGGCCCGGTCGACTCCCTGAGCCGGGTAGCGAGCGGCACGAGGAGCAGTCCGACGGGGACGTTCAGCCAGAAGATCCACTGCCAGGCGATGCCGTCCACAACTGCCCCGCCGATGAGCGGGCCCATCGCGACGGCGAGACCGGCTATGCCAGACCAGGCGCCGAGCGCTGCTCCTCGACGCTCGCGCGAGACGGCGTCACTGAGAATCGTCAGCGTGAGCGGCGTGACGATCGCAGCGCCCAGGCCCTGCAGCGCCCGTGCCGCGATCAGCCATTCGGCCGAGGGCGCGAGTGCGGCGGCCGCGGACGCGGCGGTGAAGATGGCGACGCCGAGCATGAACATGCGCTTGCGCCCGAAGCGGTCGCCGAGCGCCGCCCCGGTGAGCAGGAACACGGCGAACGTCAGCGTGTAGGCGTTCACGGTCCACTCGAGCTGCTCGAGCGAGGCGCCGAGGTCGACGCGGATCACGGGGATCGCCGTCGACACGACGAGGTTGTCGAGCACGACCATGAACAGCGCGATCGAGGTGACGACGAACGTCCAGAGAGTTCCTTTCATGAGCGTCTCCTGTGCATAGACTTCATGTCTAGACTAAACGTCTAGATCATGCGTCTATTCCCGCGCGCGCGCGCGGAAACCTAGACTGAGAATCTAGACGACGCGGCGATGCGGAGGAATTGCGTCGCTACGCTGTCGTCATGGCGAAGAGGCCGTATACCGCGGCACCCCGACGGGACAGCGCGAAGAGCATCGAACACGTGCTCGAGGCGGCCGAGCGCCTGATCAAGGAGGGGGCCTTCCACGCCGCGACGATGGACGAGCTGGCAGCCGCCGCCGGGGTGTCGCGGGCGACGGTCTTCAACCGCTTCGGCTCGAAGCTCGGCGTGCTGGAGGCGCTCTTCACCCGCGGGATGGAGGGGCCCGAGATGGTGGCCATTCAAGAGGCCTTGGCGCTCGAGGACCCGGTTGCAGCGCTCGACGCCGTCGTTGGGGCCGGGTGCGCGATCTGGGAAGTCTGCGGGTACGTCGTTCTCCAGCTCCAGGCGGTCGGAGTCCTGGAGCCGGAGGCGGCAGCACTCGTCGACCGACAGCGAGACGAACAGCGCGCCGACCTCGAAGTGCTGACGCGGCGTCTGGCCAAGGCGGACAAGCTGCGCCCCGGGCTCAGCCAGGCCCGAGCGACGGCGACGCTGCACATGCTCACGAGCCTCGAGTCCTTTCTGTGGCTGCGGCAGGACTACGGCATGTCGCTGCGCCAGACGCGCGAGACGCTGGCCGAGCTGGCGCGAACGCTGCTCGGCTGACGCCACGCTGCCTTCGCGAGCGCCGGCTCCGGGCTCTAGCGGCCGACCGCGCTCGACAGCGCGGGCGCGAGGTTTCCCTCACCGGCCACGACGACCCGGTCGAGTTCGAGCCAGTCGGCCATCAGGTCGAGCTCCGCAGCCAGCGCGTCGGCGACCGCGTCCAGGCGTGCACCGGGCTCGGCGTTGACGGTCGGGACCAGCAACGCTGACCGGCCGCGATCGGCTTTGAGGTCGACGCGCGCGACCAGCCGATCGCCGAGCAGGAACGGCAGCACGTAGTAGCCGTGCGTCCGCTTCGCCGCCGGCGTGTAGATGCTGATGCGGTAGTGGAAGTCGAAGAGCCGTTCCGTCCGGTCTCGGTTCCAGATCAAGGAGTCGAACGGGGAGAGCAGCGCCCGAGCTTCGACGGCCCGCGGCTCCTGCGCCTCCGACCAGACGTAGCTCTGCTGCGACACGCCCTCGGCACGAACCGGGATCAGCTCGGCCGCTTCGACGAGCTCGGCAATCCGACTTCTCGCAGTCGCCGACGGCAGCGGGAAGTGGCCGCCGGTCGCTCCGCACAGCTCCCGAGCGGTTGCGACGCCGAGCGACCGCGCCGAAATCCGCAGCAGCTCTCGTTGCGCCTGGTCGGCGTCGAGCGCGGGAGCGGCCACGACGTGGGCCGGAAGAGCCCGCTCGGAGAGGTCGTAGAGCCGCTCGAAGTTGCGCCGCCCAGCAATCGTCACCCGGCCGATGCAGAAGAGGTACTCGAGCGCGATCTTGGCGTCCTGCCAGTTCCACATGCGCCCGGTCGACGGATCGGGGTGCGGATCCGTCGCGCTCCGTCTCGAGCCGTCGGGACTGGCCTCGCCGGCCGCGATCGGGCCCCGCTCGGCGACCAGGGCGAGCACGTCGTCGACCAGGCCGGGCCGCTCCCTGCTCAGCCGGCGCATGCCGGCGACCACGGCCCACGGCACCTCCACACCCGGATCCAGCGGGCCCTCCCAGGCCTGACGCGCCGCTGCCCGCATCCGCCAGCGCAGCAGCGGGTACGTGCGCAAGGGAAGGAGCGACGCCTTGTGGCCCCAGAAGTACTCGAACAGCTCCCGACCCTCGTCGCCCCAGGACATCCGGTCCAACGACGTGCGCGAATACGACCCCAGCCGCGCGAAGACCGGAAGGTAGTGCGACCGGCACAGAACGTTGACCGAGTCGAGTTGGAGGACCCCGACGCGATCGATCACTCGGCGAAGATGTCGGACATCGACGCGACCGGACGGCCGCGGCTCGGCGAATCCCTGCGCCGCCAGCGCGATCCGCCGCGCCTCATCGACCGAAATCGACTCACCGGACTGACGAGCCGAAGCTGCCACGGACCCCACCGTAGGCCTCGAGTACCTTCACGGGCGTGCCAATCGATCTCGAGGCTGTCCGCGAGGACACCCCAGGATGCCGGAACCGCATCCATTTCAACAACGCCGGCGCATCGCTCATGCCCCGACCCGTGCTCAAAACTGTCGTCCGGCACCTCGAGCTCGAGGCGAAGATCGGAGGGTACGAGGCCGCCGATGCCGAGCGCGAACGCGTCGAAGCCGTGTACCGCTCGTGCGCGCGGCTCATCAACTGCAGCCCAGAGGAAGTCGCGCTGCTCGAGAACGCCACGCGTGCCTGGGATGCGATCTTCTACGCGATCCCATTCCGGGCGGGCGACCGAATCGTCACGGGCAGAGCCGAGTACTGCAGCAACTACATGGCCTACCTTCAAGTCGCCCGTTCGACCGGTGCGGAGATCGTCGTCATCGGCGACGACGAGGAGGGGCAGATCGACGTCGAGGAGCTGCGAACGACGATCGATGACCGCGTCAAGCTGATCTCGCTTAGTCACGTGCCGACAAGCGGGGGTCTCGTCAACCCGGCGGCCGCGGTCGGGGAAGTTGCGCGTGACGCCGGCGTGCTATTCCTGCTCGACGCCTGCCAGTCGGTCGGACAGATGCCGATCGACGTGGCGGAGATCGGCTGCGATTTCCTCGCCTCGACCGGGCGCAAGTTCCTTCGCGGCCCGCGCGGTACGGGCTTCCTCTACGTCGACCGCCGCCTCATCGGCGACCTGCATCCGCCTGTCGTCGAGGTCGGCTCCGCGGACTGGACGCAGACGAACGCCTACACGCTCAAGGAGGACGCGAAACGGTTCGAGACCTGGGAGGTCAGCTACGCCCTGCAGCTCGGCCTTGGGCGTGCGGTCGAGTATGCGCTTGAACAGGGGATCGACGCGATCTGGGAACGAGTTCGTCGGCTCGGCGAGGACCTGCGCCGACAGCTCGAGGAGATCGATGGGATCTCGGTGCACGACCTCGGCGCGACGAAGTGCGGGATCGTCACCTTCACCGCCGACCGGGTCGACTCTGAACAGCTGGCGGCCCGACTTCTGGACGAATCCGTCAATGTCCACGTCTCCAAGCCCAGCGACACACGGCTCGACTTCGAAGGCCGCAGCTTAGGTTCGATGATTCGGGCCTCGGTCCACTACTACAACACGGACGACGAGATCGCTCGGTTCTGCGAGTTAGTCGACGAGCTCACGACTGGGGATGAGCGGCCCGCGGCGCTGGAATAGGACGGCGCGCCGGGGAGCTCACTGACGAGCCCCGGCCCAATTTCGGTCTTGCCGTGAATCGAGCGCGTGAGCAGTTGAACGACACGCCCGAAGACATTCTCGCCGCCAAGGCTGTAGGCGGTCGTGAAGTCGACCGCCCCGTTGAGCTCGAGGACGACCCACCCGCCGTTGCGATCCGGGAGGAGGTCGACCCCGACGAAATCCGCCCCGAGCGCGGCCGCGGCTCCGAGCGCGATCAAGTGGGCCTGCGGAGACGGATCGGCGGCGGTGCGGCGACCGCCGAGCGCAATGTTCGTCCGCCATTCACCAGGTGCGGCAACGCGCTTGATCGCGCCGACGACCTCACCTGTCGCCACCAGGATGCGCAGGTCGTAGCCCTGCGGCTCGATGAGCTCCTGGACGAGTGCGCCCTGGCGCCGAAACCACGGCTTTCGACCGAGGCCGCGGAGGCAGCGCTCGAGCGATGGGCGGTCCTGACAGACGACCACGTCGCGGCCCCAACTTCCGAAACGCGGCTTTACCACCACCGGGAAGCCGAACGCGGGGTCGACGGCCGCATCGACGTGCGCAGTCCGCGGCTGCGGAACTCCGCGTGTGGCGAGCGTGAGCGCGGTCATGAGTTTGTCGTGGGTCGCGAGCAGCGGACCGGCTCGATTGAGGACGGGGACGCCTCGCTCTTCCAGGTTCCGCAGTGCCTCGAGGCCTGGCTCGGGCCCGTTTAGGGTCGGGAGGACGTCGAGCCGGCCGAGCGCCACGTCACCCGCGCCAACTTCATGCGCCGCATGCTCCGGCGGAAGGACGAGCGCGGCCAGACCGACCCCCGCTGCCGCCCCGAGCAGCCCACGGTTGGTCGAGTTCACGTTGCGGGCGAGGATCACGAGTCGCTTCACGAGCGCCCGGTCGTCGGCGCGCACCGCCGTGTTCGCATGTCGAGCGGAGATTCCCGACTTCCGCTTCATAACCGCTCCTTTCGCTCGGTGCACTAGTGAACGAACGAAAGCGGCTGCGCTTAAAGCGACCGTGAAGCCAGGCTCAGCAACGCCTAAAAATGCGCAAGCTGCATTCTGCTCTACCTCAGCCTGCGGCGACTAACGCTGCGCCGGCGAGAGCGACGACGCCCCCGGCGCGACGAGGGACGCTCAGTCGTTCGCCAAGGAAGAGGCGGGCGAGCACGACCGTCACGATCGGGTAGAGCGCGCTCAGCACGGCAACGATCCCAGCGGCGCCTTTGGTGGTCGCGAAGGCGACACAGACGTTTGCCCCCGTGTCGAAGATCCCGACGGCGACGAGGATCGGCAGAAACCGGACCGGCGGGCGCAGGGATGTTGACGTCACTACGGCCGCAGCGAGCACGGTCGCGACAGCAGCCGACCGAGCAGCGACGACGGCCCAGGGAGCACTCTCGTCGGATCCGGCGTCGAGTCCGACAAGGAAGCCACCGAAGCCGAGGGCGGCGACGAGGGCCAGGCCGGCACCTGCTGCGATCCGCGTAGTCCCCACGCCCGACGGTTCACGCGAGAGGACCACGATTCCCGCCAGAACGAGCACGATGCCGAGCCACTGCAGAGCCGCCGGCGTCAGGCCGCGCGCCGCATCGACGGCGAGCGGGACCAGCGGTGAAGCGGCGCTGATCGGCGCGACGATGCCCATCGCCCCGATTGCCAGACCGCGGTAGAGGGCACCGAGCCCGATGAGCCCTGCGACGCCCGCGGCTGCCGCCGGGAGAAGCTCGACGACACCAGGGAACGGGTCGCTCGCGATCCACACCCAACACGCGACGCCGACGAGACCGACCGCCTGGGAGATCGCAAGCACGGCGAGCACTGCAAGCCGCCGCGAGGCGAGGCCTCCGAGGAAGTCGCCGACGCCCCAGAGGACGGCGCCGGAGAGCGCCAGCAGCGATGCCACCGTGCAGAAGTCTGCACCGAGGGCGAGGTGCGGCGACGCCTGCTCAGCCCCCGATCGTCAGCTCAGCCCGAGGTCATCGCCGCCTTGGCGCGCTCGGCAATCTCCTCTGGCGTGACGTCCTCGATATGGGTCGAGATCAGCCACACCTGGCCGAACGGATCGGTGATGGCGCCCGAGCGATCGCCCCAGAGCTGGTCGGCCACGGGCGTCGTGATCGTGGCGCCCGCGTCCACCGCGCGCTGGACGACGGCGTCCACATCGTCGACGTACATCAGCACCTCGGCGCTCGTCCCGCCGAGGACCGGCGGAGGCTTCGAGATGAACTGCGGAAGCGGATCACAGAGCATCACGAGCGAGTCGGCGATCTCGATCTCCGCGTGCGCGATCTTGCCGCCCGGAACCTCCAGGCGCACGCGCTCCTTGGCGCCAAACGCCTCCCCGTAGAAGCGGATCGCATCCGCCGCGCCGTCGACGTACAAGTACGGTCTAACGCTCGGGTATCCCTCTGGAATCGGCTGTGCCATGGGCAGTCACTCCTAACTCCTACCGCCCGACTATTCGGACGTTCCCGATGGTGATCGGGCAGCATGCCATGGACGCCTGGCCGAGCCTGGAACTCACTCCCCGCGCTCTACCTTGAGCGCTGCGACCGGGCTCGCGCGATTCGGCGGACACGGCGTCACCTGGCCTCGGGCTGGGGCTGCAGCATCGTCGGTCTCCCGCCGCAGCAGCAGGAGCGCGAGCAGTGCACCCAGCAGCGCGATGCCAAACGCGACCAGGAACGCCCTCTGGAAGCCCTCGGCCAGGGCCCGGGCAGCCGAGTCCGGTGGGTCAGGGCCGGCGAGCAAATTCTCGGTGTGCGCGACGGCGACGGTGGACAGCACCGCGATCCCGAGCGCGCTGCCGACGTTGAACGAGGAGTCGACGAGGCCCGCCGCGAGACCTGACTCCTGCTCGGCGACGCCGGACAGTCCGGCGATCTGGGCGGCTACGAAGGTGGCCCCAACCCCCGTCCCAAAGAGCAGCAGGCCGACGAAGATGTCGCCGAAGTAGCTGCCTTCGACGGAGACCTGCGCCAACACCAGAGAGGCGGCCCCAACCAGGATCATCCCCATGAGCGCGACCGGCTTCAAACCGACTCGGCCCACGAGCGCCTGGCCGCTGACCGCGCCGACGACCGACATCACCGTCAACACCGCGACCCCGAGGCCGAACTGCACGGTCGAGTAGCCGAGCACCTCCTGCGCGTAGAGGGTGACGATGATCAGCATCCCGTCGAGGGCGGCGCCGGCGGTGAGGAGAACGAGGTTGCCGCCGACCAGCGTTCGCGAGCGGAAGATTCGCAGCGGAACCAGAGGCGCCGCCGAGCGCGCCTCGATGCGCACGAACGCAGCCCCCAAGGCGACCGCGGCGGCGATCGAGCCGATCGTCTGCACACTTGCCCAACCCGCGTTCGGCGCCTCGGAGACGGCGTACACCAGAAGCACGAGCGCGGCGGTGATGGTCACTGCGCCGGCCAGGTCGTAGACGTGCCGACCGACGGGCGCCCTGCTCTCCGGCAGAAGCACCGGGCAGAGCGCGAGCACGCCGAGGCCGACGGGGACATTGATGAAGAAGACCCACTCCCAGCCGAGCCCCGCTGTGATCGGGCCGCCGATCAGCAGGCCGGATGTCGCGCCGACGCCGCCGATCCCGCCCCAGATGCCGAGCGCCTTGTTGCGCTCGGGTCCCTCCTCGAAGACGGTCGTCAAGAGCGACAGCGCCGTCGGCGCCATGATCGCCGCGGCCGCGCCTTGGACGACCCGAGCCGCGACGAGGATCCCGTCCGACCAGGCGAGCCCGCACAGAAGCGAAGATCCCGCAAACAGCGCGACGCCGACCATGAACATGCGTCGGCGTCCGAGCAGGTCGGCGGACCGGCCGCCGAGCAGCAGCAGGCCCCCGAAGGTGAGCAGGTAGGCGCTCATCACCCATTGCAGGCCGCCGGCCGAGAAGCCGAGCGCCTCGTCGATGCTCGGCAAGGCGACGTAGACGATCGTCCCGTCGAGGATCACCATGAAGAACGCCGTACCGAGCAGCGCCAGGGCCAGCCAGCGACGGGAATCCGGTTCCGCGAAGCGCGGCTTCATGACGCGAGGACCCGGTCGAGGTTGTCGAAGGACGCTTCCCAGCCTCGTCTGTGCCTGTGCCTGGACACCTCATCCTCGAGTCCCCGGTTCGTCAGCACCACTGTTGTCGTGCCGTCATCCCGCTCCCTGAACTCGACCTCGACGAGCTGGGTGCCTTCGTGCCCGTCGTGACCATCCCAGGTCCAGGTGAAGACCAGGCGCTCGGGTGGGGTGATCTCCACGTACTCGCCGCGACCGCCGAACTCCTCGCCGTCGGGGCTCCGCATGACGAGCCGCAGGCGGCCCCCCACGCGCACGTCCACCTCGGCCACCGGCGTCTCCCAGTCAGAGCCGGCTGGCCACCAGCGCCTCAGCGCCTCGGCACTCGTCCAGGCCTCGAAGACCACCTGCGCCGGCGCGTTGAAGGTGCGCTCCAATCGGAGTGGAGCGGGATCCGGCGCGGTCCGGTCCGTCACGTCTGCTCCTCGAGGTAGTCGTCGACGGCGTCGAACATGCGCTCCCAGATCGCGCGCTGGCGGTCGAGCCATTCGGCAGCGTCGCCAAGAGCGTCCAGCTCGAGGGTGAGGCGGTGCGTGCGGCCGTTGATCGTGCGCACCACCACCCCCGACTCCTCGAGCACCTTCACGTGCTTCGAGATCGTGGGCTTCGACACTCCGAAGCCCCCGCTTGCCTCCCCGATCGTCGCCGGGCCGTGGGCCAGTCGTTCCACGATCCCCCGCCGGAGCGGGTGGGCCAAGGCCCTGAACGGATCGTTAGTCATTCTGCTAACTATATCTGTGTCGCCTCAGGCCCCTCCATCCGGCACCCGTTGACGCCCCTGACGAGCTCATCGGCAAACAGCGCGCGGATTCGAGCCCAAGCGTCCTCTGCCGCCGCGGCGTCGAACGTCTCACGCCGGTCGTTCAGGAACCCGTGCCCGATACCGGCGTACTCGACGACCTCGTGGCGGACGTCGGCTGCCTCGAGCGCGTCGGCGATCTCGCGGCGCTGCTCGGGTGAGATCACCTGGTCGTGCTCGCCAACGAGGATGAGCAAACGCCCGGTGATGCCGGACGTGCGGCTCAGCGTCGGCTGAGGCTGACCGAGAGGGATGTCCGTTGTCGGGATCCAGCCGCCGTAGGCGATGACGGCTGCCGCGAGGTCGAACTCACTGGCAGCCAGATACGCGAGGTGGCCGCCGACGCTCAGGCCGAGCATGCCGATGCGGTCGCTGCCGCCGATCCGCAGGAAGTCGATCGCGGCGCGCACGTCCTCCAGGGCGTCTTCCCGTGTGAGCTGATGCAGGAGCTCGAAGCCACGGGCGAGGCCCGCCTCGTCCTCGGCAAGCTCCACCCACGGCGCCGTGCGGTGGTGCACATCCGGAGCCAGGGCGACATAGCCAATGCCGGCGAGCCGCTCGCAAACACCGCGGACGTGACCGGTGATGCCGTAGATCTCGGCACCGACGATCACGGCCGGGAAGGGACCCTGCCCCGCGGGACGTGCGACGAAGGCGCGCATCGTCGCGTCGTCGGCCGTGGCCAGATCGACTGTCTCGGTGAGAAGACTCATGGCACGCGGAGAAGGCGCCCGCCTCGCAGGATGGGACGCCCGTCGAGCTCTACCTGCGCCCCACGTACGAGTCCATCGATGTGGACGGAGGCCTGGTTGGCGCCGCCGATGCCACTGTTCGTGCCGAAGGCAAAGTGAACGGTCCCCTCCGCCTTCTCGTCCTCGAGGATCGCACCGGTGATCGTGGCGACCGGGTTCGTGCCGATACCGAGCTCGGCGATCGTCCGTCCGTTGTCGCCGCCGGCATCGAGGGTCTCGAGCAGCCATTCGGCCGCGAGACCGCCCGTAGCAGAGACGGCTCGTCCTTCCTCGAGCTCGATCGTGAGCGGATCGTCGAGAAGTCCCCATCCGGCGAGCGAGCCGTCGAAGACGATCGTCCCCCGAGCTTCGCTCTCGAGCGGGGCGATGAACGCCTCGCCGGCCGGAAGGTTGCCCCAGGCGCCCATCGCGCGGAGGTCCCCGTCGTCGCAGATCGCTTCGCGACCGAGCAGCGACAGCGCGACGCGGGTGCCTCCCGGAGCGGTGACCCGACACGTGTTCGCCTGGGTCAGCATGCTCATGAGCGCGCGTCCGACTCGCTCCAGGTGCGTGTAGTCGACCAGGAGCGTGCGCGAGACGATGTCGACGGTGACGTGTGGCATGGACGCGATGCGCGCCCCCACCTGGGTTGCGGCCATCCGGGCTTGGGTGTGGCTGAGGGAGAAGCGCGTGACGATCGCGATCGCCGACGCCTGACACATCGCCGCCGCCACCGCCTTCGGTGGCTCCTCACCGTCGCGGCTGGTCGGAGGGAACTCCTCGATGCGAACGCTCTGTGTGCGAGCACGCGCTGCTTCCGCCAGCTCCGTGGCGATCTCAACGAGCTCGGGATTGGAGACGACGAGGAACTCGTCGCCGTCGGAGAGGCCGAGCCGGTCGAGCGCGACATCGGCGGCCAGGGCCAGCTCGCCCCTATCGACTGAGTACCGCCGAGTGGTAGTCGGCGTCATGCGTTCATTTTCCCCGCGCGGCGGTCGCATCGACAGCACGAATCGAAGGTGTGAAACGCAATTCGCCGGAGAAAGAACGGACTTCGAGCCCGAATCGCAGTCAATCTTCCGAAGCCTGAGCAACACACCTTCGGTTCCACGACGGCCTCCCAGCAGCTGCTTCAGAGGAGAGTGCGAAGTCACACTCCGACGGGCCCAGGTCTCTCATCTACAACGGCGGCGATCCGCGCCGCCCGACGAGAGGAGAGGACATGACCGAGAACCAGACGCAAACGTCGCAGCCGACAGCCGTGCCAGCCGCGAGCGACTTCACCTCGATTCCGATTCGCAACCGCA
>Ga0081538_10000190_pt1 | contig 67602 bp, 75 predicted proteins | sample TabmetS5T2R1_FD_71022 | JGI IMG/M metagenome (GOLD analysis project Ga0081538, IMG submission 71022) | Tabebuia heterophylla rhizosphere microbial communities from the University of Puerto Rico - S5T2R1 | ecosystem: Host-associated > Plants > Roots > Rhizosphere ... | reverse complement strand
TGATCGGAGCGGATGCGCCCGAAGGGACGGCGGAGGTGGTCGAGGTCCTCGTGACGGCACTCGACGCCGCCGGGCTCTCGCGGGCCGTGATCGGGCTCGGGGACGCCGATCTCTTCCGGCAGCTGCTCGCCGACGTGGGTGTCGACCCCAGGGTGCGCGACGAGATCCTCAACCGCCTCGCCGCCCACGACCTCGTCGGGATCGAGGAGACCGTCGGCGGCTTGCAGGGAATCGCCGCGCGCGACCGCGAGACGCTTCAGCGGGTTCCGACTCTCCGAGGCGGGCGCGAGGTCCTCGATGTCGCGCGCGATGTCGGGGGCGACGCGGTCGACCGGGCGACGAGCCGGCTCCAGGCGACGTTCGATGCGCTTGGGGCGCGGGGGATCGGCGATCGGGTGCAGCTGGACCTCGGTCTGCTGCGTGATCTCGGCTACTACACGGGCGCGATCCTCGAGGTGTACGACCCGGCGCTGGGCCACATTCTCGGGGGCGGCGGCCGCTACGACGAGCTGATGGGCCGGTTCGGGCGAGACCTGCCCGCGGCGGGCTTCGCGCTGTATCTCGAGCGCCTCCACATCGCTCAGGCCGAGGAGGAGCAACTCGGCGAAGGCGGTGGGCCATGAGCGCGAGGCTCTGCAAGGGTGGGCGAGGGTAGGGAAGTTGATGTTGGGCCGAGCGCGAATCCAGGTGGTGTCATGAGCACGGTCGAGGGGCCGACGCGGGCCCAAACCGGGGGGCCGCTGAAGCTCGCGGTGCCACGCGGGGCGCTGTACGAGGACACGGTCGACGCCCTGGAGGAGATCGGCGTCGACGTGACCGGGCTGCGCTCCGACTCGCGCTCGCTCGTGTTCGAGACCGGCGAGGTGACGCTGGTGACGATGCGCCCGTCGGACGTTCCGACGTACGTCGAGGCGGGCGCCGCCGACCTCGGGATCACCGGCAAGGACGTGTTGATGGAGCAGCGCGACCGGATCGTGTACGAGTTCCTCGACCTCGGGTACGGCGCATGCACGATGGTCCTCGCGGGCCGGCGCGGCGACGAGCGCCTGGGCGAGTCCGAGCGCCGCCTCGGGGCGATGCGCATCGCGACCAAGTACCCACGGACCGCGCAGCGCTACTTCGAGGCCACCGGGCGCCAGGCGGAGGTGATCGAGGTGAAGGGATCCGTCGAGCTCGCTCCGCTCGTGGGGCTGGCGGACGGGATCGTCGATCTCGTGGACACCGGACGGACCCTGGCCGAGAACGACCTCGTGGTACGCGAGGAGATCGCGCAGTGCACGGCGCGCCTCGTCGGGAACCGCGTCGCGCACAAGCTGCGGCCCGACGAGGTCGACGAGCTCGCGGAGCGGCTCCGACGGAAGAGCGCGAGATGAGGGTGGAGCGAATCGAGTGGGACGGACGGGCCGCCGGCGGGCTCGCGGGCGCGATCCGCGCCGCCCGGCCGGACCCCGAGGAGGTACACCCGGCGGTCGCGGAGATCATCCGTGCTGTCGGGGACCGCGGCGACGAGGCGGTGCGAGAGCTGACCCGACGGCTCGACGGCATCGAGGTCGCGGCGGGATCGATTCGCGCGGACCGCGAGCTGATCAAGCGGGCGAGCGAAGCGGTTCCCGCCGACGTCCGCGCCGCTATGGAGCTAGCGGCGGCGAATATCCGCACGGTCGCCGAGGCGGAGCTGGCGGCGACCTTCCCGGTGGACGTCGAGCTCTCCGACGGCCAGCGGATCCGGATCGTCGACTCATCTGTCGGCGCAGCCGGCGTGTACATCCCGGGCGGGAAGGCGGCGTATCCGTCGTCAGTGCTCATGTGCTGTGTCCCCGCGCACATCGCCGGTGTCGGCAGGATCGCCGTCGCATCGCCGCCAGGCGAGGACGGCCAGGTCGACCCGGCCGTCCTCGCGGCCTGCGCCATCGCCGGCGTCGACGAGGTCTACGCGATGGGGGGCGCGCAGGCGATCGCTGCGCTCGCGCTCGGGACCGAGGGCATCGACAGGGTCGACATGATCGCCGGGCCGGGAAACCGATACGTGGTCGAGGCGAAGCGACTGCTCTCGGCGCGCGTCGGGATCGACGGGATCGCCGGGCCGACCGAGCTCGTGGTCATCGCGGACGAATCGGCCGATCCCGACTGGGTGGCGCTCGACATCTGCGCGCAGGCCGAGCACGGGACCGAGGGAATCCTCGCCGTGCTCGCCGCGGACGGCGGACTGCTCGACAGCGTTGCCGCGCTGCTCGCGGACCGCGCCTCGGTGCGGCCGAGCGTGACCGACGCAACGGTCAGCCTGGTCGAGGCGCCCGACGTCGATGCGGCGCTCGCGCTCGCGGACGCCCTGGCGCCCGAGCACCTCGAGCTCCAGCTCGTCGACGCGGACGCGGAGATGGCTCGCCGGCGCGTCGCCGGGTGCGTGTTCGTCGGCGCCCAGGCCGGAGCCGCGTTCGGGGACTACGCCGCCGGGTCGAACCACGTGCTGCCGACCGGAGGCGCGGCGCGATTCGGCAGGCCGCTGGGCGTCCGCACGTTCCTGCGACGGACGTCGATCGTGTCGATCCCGGCGCGAGGAGCTGCGGCGCTCGCGCCGGCCGCTTCGGCGCTGGCGAGGATCGAGGGGTTCCCGGTGCACGGTGAGTCGGTCGAGGCGCGTGCGGGCGACAATGGGAGGGCGCCATGACCCGGAGCGCGCAGATAGAGCGCAGCACCAAGGAGACCGCCGTTCGGGTCTCCCTCGACCTCGACGGAGGCGAGGTCGCGATCGCGACCGGCGTCGGCTTCCTCAATCACATGCTCGAGCTCCTCGGCTGGCACGGGCGTCTCGGGCTCAGCGTCGACGCGACGGGCGACCTGGAAACCGGAGCGCATCACACGACCGAGGACGTCGGGATCGCCCTCGGTCAGGCGCTCGACAGCGCGCTCGGCGACCGCGCCGGGATTCGCCGCTACGGGTACATGGCCGTGCCGATGGACGAGGCGCTCGGGATGTGCGCGATCGACATCTCGGGAAGGCCGCTCTGCCTGTTCGAGTCGGAGCTTCCCCCGGGAGCCATCGCCGGGTTCGACACCGAGCTCACGGAGGAGTTCTTCCGGGCGGTGGCGACGAACGCGAAGCTGACGCTCCATCTCGGCACCCGCTACGGGTCCAATGCGCACCACATGATCGAGTCGTGCTTCAAGGCGTTCGCCCGCGCACTCCGTCAGGCGGTCGAGATCGACCCGGACGAGAGCGGAGTGCCGTCGACAAAGGGGACGTTGACCGAATGACGCGTGTGGCGATCCTCGACTACGGGATGGGCAACCTGCGCTCCGTCGAAAAGGCGCTCGAACGTGTGGAGGCCGAGGCGCAGATCACCCACGACCCCGACGCGATCCGAGGATCGGACGGACTGATCCTTCCCGGCGTAGGCGCATTTCCGCGCGCGATGAAGCGCGTCCGCCAGCTGGGGCTCGATGCTCTTGTCACCCAGCGGCTCGAAACCGGCATCCCGGTGCTCGGGATCTGCCTCGGGCTTCAGCTCCTTTTCGATTCGTCGGCGGAGAACGAGGGCGCCGAGGGGATCGGCTTGATGCGCGGCCGCGTCGAGCCGCTGGCGGCGGAGTGCCTCAAGGTCCCCCACATCGGGTGGTCGCCCGTGCACTGGGAGCACCCGTCGGCGCTGACGGAAGGGTTGGACCAGGACACGCCGTTCTACTTCGTGCACTCGTTCACGCCGATCCCGGACAGCCCCGACGAAGTTCTCGGGACTGCCGTGTACGGAGAGCGGTTCGCGTGCGCGGTGGAGCGCCCGCCGCTGTACGGACTGCAGTTCCATCCCGAGAAGTCGAGCTCCGCGGGGCTGACCCTGCTCGCGAACTTCACCCGCATCTGCGCCTCGGTCCGCACCCCCGCTTGATCCTCTATCCCGCTATAGATATCCGGGGCGGGCGGGCCGTGCGGCTGCTGCGAGGCGAGTATGACGCGGAGACCGTCTACGACACCGATCCCGTCGACGCGGCACGCCGCTGGGCCGGACAGGGCGCGCGCTTCCTGCACGTGGTCGATCTCGACGGAGCCCGCGACGGCCGTCCGGCCAATCTCGACGCGGTGCGCCGGATCATCGAAACCGTCGGGGTCCCGGTGCAGGTCGGCGGTGGGCTGCGAGATGCCGCGGCCGTTTCGGAAGTGCTCGCGGCGGGGGCTCAGCGGGCGATCCTCGGAACGGCGGCGCATTCGGACCCGGAGCTCGTCCGAGCGCTGGTAGCGCAGCACGGCGAGCGGATCGTGGTATCGGTAGACGCCCGCGCCGGCAGCGTCGCCGTGTCGGGCTGGAGGCGTGAGACGGAGACTTCGGCCGCCGAGCTGCTGGACGCGCTTGCCTCGCAGGGGGTGGGGCGCTTCGTGTACACGCCCGTCGAGGTGGACGGGACGCTGGAGGGCCCCTCGCTCGGCGAGGTGCGATTGGTCGCGGAGGCGGTCGAGGGGGAGGTGATCTACTCGGGCGGGGTGGGCTCGCTCGACGACCTGCGCGCGCTCGTGCGGTTACGACTGGCCAATCTCGGCGGCGTGATCGCGGGCCGCGCCCTGTACGAGCGCAGATTCGCAGTCGGCGAGGGCCAGCGCGTCCTCGACGAGGCTCGCGGGTAGCATCCCGCCGTGGCCGGTCCGCTCCCATGGCTGATCACGCGCGGCCGCGCGATCAACTGGATCGCGCTGTTCGAGGCCGCGAGATTCACCTACAAGCACGGCAAGCAGCGCTGGGACAACCTCACCCCCGACGAGCGAAGGCGGATCGGGGAGCTGGTGCGCAAGTCGAAGGGCCGCCGCTCGAACCTCACCGAGCGTGAGCGCGATCGGCTCTGGGCGCTCGTCAAGAAGGCGATGGCGGGCTAGCTCGGCGGGCGGAAGCGCGGCTTACGCGGCGGCGAAACGCTGCTCGTAGCGCGCCCGGCGCTTCGCCGCTTCGACCTCGCGGTCCTTCGGCGGCGCCGTCGTCACCAACTCGCTCAGCAGCCTCGCCGTGACCTCGGCGACGTCGTCGACGGCGCGATCGAACGCCTCGGCGTTGGCCTGCGAAGGCTTGCTGAAGCCGCTGATCTTGCGCACGTACTGGACCGCCGCACCCCGCACCTCTTCCTCGCTCGCGGGAGGCTCGTAGTTGTAGAGGGTTCGGATGTTTCTGCACATGGCGCGGAGGTTAGCGTCCGTTGTGGTTCACCTACGCGAGCCGTCGAGGGACGCGAGCATCGATTGAGGCTCAACTCACTGCCGCTCGACGGCGCGTCGAGCTGGATCGACCGCCAGCGTGAGCTGTTGGAGCGCAGGTTCGACGTCGTCGAGGACTACCTCGAGGAGAGGAGGCGGCCGTGAGATACCTGGAGGTGAGCCTGCCCGAGCGCGTCGTGTTCACCGTCGACTGGGAGGGCGCGGAGGCTGATGCACGCGGGTCTCGAGGTTGTCCGAGGAAACTTGTTCCACCCGTCCTGGTGCGCCTCGCGCGACCTCCACGTCGAGGTACTAGGACTCGTCCCCCGGCTTCGCGCCAGGGGGCGCGTAGCGGTGGTGTATGTCGAGCGCGTTGCCGTCCGGATCCTCGAAGATCGCCTGGACGCAAACGCCGCTGTCGATCGTCTCGCCCCTGAACTCGACGCCGCGTGACTCGAGCTCGGCGCGGGCCGCTTTGAAGTCATCGACATGGAGCGCGATCGGGTGCGTATGGGGCTTGAACTCGAGCCCGAATGCATCGGATTGCATCACCGCGATCGTCAGGTTGCCGGTCTCGAACTCCCCCGCAGGCATATTTCCCCATCGTTTGCCGAACGGCAGGCCGAGGACCTCTCCGTAGAACTTCGCGGCCGCTTCGTAGTCCCGTGTGGGAACGGTGACGAAGTCGACGCCGGTCACGAGTTGAGTCTGGGTCGCCATCTGCTGCCTCCTGGTCGGGATCAGTAGAAGTGTGATACATGCGGCGCTTTGTACCCTCGGGCGATGGTGCTGAAGCGCGTGATTCCCTGCCTCGACGTCGATCGCGGGCGCGTGGTCAAGGGGACCCACTTCGTCGGCCTGCGCGACGCGGGCGACCCGGTCGAGCTCGCCGCACGCTACGACGTGGAAGGGGCGGACGAGCTCGTGTTCCTCGACATCACCGCGTCGCACGAGCGTCGCGACACGATCGTCGAGCTCGCCCGCAGGACCGCAGACAACGTGTTCATCCCGTTCACGATCGGTGGCGGAATCCGCTCGGCCGAGGACGCGCAGGCGGTGCTCGACGCCGGCGCCGACAAGGTGTCGGTGAACTCCGCGGCGCTGGCGCGGCCCGAGCTGATCGGCGAGCTCGCCGAGGTGTTCGGCGCCCAGTCCGTGGTCGTCGCGATCGACGCCAGGCGGGGCGCCGAGGGGTGGCCGGTTTATGTAAACGGGGGAAGGGACCCCGTCGATCGCGGAGCAGTCGAGTGGGCGCGCGAGGCCGCCGACCGCGGCGCAGGCGAGGTCCTGCTCACGAGCATGGATCGCGACGGGACCACCGACGGGTACGAGCTCGATCTCATCCACGCCGTCGCCGAGGCGGTCGGGATCCCGGTGATCGCCTCGGGGGGCGCGGGCCGCCTCGAGCACCTCTCGGCTGCGATCGTCGAGGGTCGAGCCGACGCCGTGCTGTGCGCGTCGATCTTCCACTACGGCACCTACAGGGTGCGCGACGCGAAACAGCACCTACGCGACGCCGGGATCCCGGTACGCCTCGCGTGACTACACGTTGACGGCTCGCATTCCGCGGGGTCAGCCGAGCAGCGAGATCGCGATCAGGACCTCGGCTGCGATCACTGCCATGATCGCCGCGAGGACGAGCACGAGGCGCGGTCGAAGCGGGGGAAAGCGGTTGTCGTCCCCGGAGGCGTGACCGTTCGACCCCGCGTCAGGTGGGTCGAGCTCCTCGATAGGGCCGACGAGCTGCTCGACGAAGGGGAGCGGGGGCCGGCGCAGTCTACGGGCGTGAAGCTCGCGATGGATGCGGTCCCTCAGCTCTGCGCCGGCCCTGCGCTCGACGGCGAACTCCCACACGTCGACCGACCCGTTGCTGCGTGCGGCGACGAACATCGTTCCGCGCACGCGCCGGCGAGGGTGCTCGTAGGGCGATCGACCGCTGACCGTCAACCCCTCCATGTCGCGCAGGTCGATCTTCAGCTCGGGGCCGTCCGGAGCGCTGAACCGAAGCTCCTGCGCCTCGAGCGCGAGCATGCCGCGCGGGATCGGGCCCTCCTGGGAGGGATCGCCTCGCAGGTAGTCGGCGCGAATGCCACGCTTGGCCTTCCTCGTGCCGGTGACCGCCATGGGCCTCCTGTTCGCCCATTTGCCGCGAAGTCCTGAAAGAAACGCTGCGAAACCTAGCTGCCGCTACCCCGCTTCTTGGAGCTTCTCGCCGCGCCGCTTGTCGTTCCGGGCGCCGCTGTCGGGCTTCTCCCGTGATGCGGCCTTCTTGTTCTCGGACTTCTCGTCCTTCTTCGACTTCGTGCCCTTCGGCTGCTTCGATTTCGGCGCGAGGCCCGTGATGCTCGCGTAGCCGGTGAGGTAGAGCCGCTTGCCGTCGGAGACCATCGGGTTGTACTCGCCGCGCTTGATGTTGTAGACGCTCTCGCCATTCGTGATGTTGAACCCCACCGTCTTGTCCAGGTCGACATCCGAGACGTAGAACACGTCGCCAATCACGCTGCCCGCGCCGCTGATCTCGCCGCCCACATCGACGCTCCAGAGCTCCCCGCCGTCGCGAGCATCGAGCGCGTACGCGACGCCGCCGTTGGACCCGATGTAGACGCTGGGAGGGGTTCCGGGCGTGTCGGCGACAGCAGGCGCACCGTACACGTATCCCGACAGCGACTGGCTCCACGCGAGGTCGCCGGTGCGCTGCTCGAAGCTGTACACGCGCCCGTCCGCGTTGCCGGCATACACGCGCCCGAAGGCGACGGCGGGCGTCGAGTAGAACCGTCCCGAGCGTCCCAGTCCGGCGCCGAGGTCGGAGGAGGTCCACCTGACGGCGCCGTCCTTGGACCGGATCGCGTACATCTGGCCCGAGTAGTTACCGACGAACAGTGTTCCGTCGTGCAGCGCGGGGCCGGCCTTCACGTTCCCGCCCGTCTCGACCTGCCATGCGACCTTGCCTCCTTCCTCGTCCAACGCGAACACCTCGCCGCTCTCGGCGCCGAAGTACACGCGACCGCCCTGGACGACGGGCGAGGACTCGGAGCGCCCCGGCAGCTCGCGGCGCCACTGGACCTTGCCGGTCTTTGCGTTGAGCGCGACTGCCTGCCCCGGCTCGAGGGTGGTCACGTAGAGGCGCCTGTGGGCGAACGCCGGGGAGGAGGCGCTCAGATCCCCGATCCTGGTCTTCCACTTGATGTTGCCGGTCTCGGAGTTGATCGCGAACACCTTCGCGTCGTTGCTCATCACGTACACGGTGCTGCGAACGACGATCGGCGAGAACTCCAGCAACTGCCCGGCGTCGAAGTGCCAAAGCATGCGAAACGGCGGGTTCAGGCCCTTCGTAGGCAGGTACCGGGTGCGCGCGCGGTTGAGGCCGTACAGCGGCCAGTCGACAGTCGTGTCCTTGCGCTGGGGCTTCTCCCTCGGGATGAACGTCGCGCCGGTGTTGACGACATCGGACGGGCGTTTCAGGATCAGGTAGCCGGCCGCGGCCGCGGCGATCACGAGCAGCAGGGCGCCGGCGCCCAAGGCAGCCTGCTGGCGCGCGGACCACGACCTCCAAATCTCGAGCAGCCTGCCCATCCGCGAGGTCATCATGCTACGAGACGCACATGCAACCGCCCGCCGCCTCGCCCACGGACGATCCCGCCCGACTGCGCGAGCTCGTGGACGCGATTCCCGGCGTCGAGCGGGTTCGCGACGCGGCCGGCGCGCTCCCGATCTACCTCGTCGGAGGCGTCGTGCGGGACCTCATGCTGGGCCGCGAGCGGTCCGACCTCGACGTCGTGGTCGAGGGCGACGCCGAGGCGCTGGCCCGCCGGCTCGGAGGTGAGGCGATCGGATACCAGCGGTTTGCGACCGCGAAGGTGACTCTCGAGGGACTCGAGTTCGACCTCGCGAGAGCGCGGGCCGAGTCCTACGCTCGACCGGGCGCGCTGCCCGACGTGCGCTCGGCGACCCTCCACGAAGACCTGGCGCGCCGCGACTTCTCGATCAACGCAATGGCGATCCCGCTGCACGCCGAGCCGAATCTGATCGACCCGCACGGGGGGCGCGCCGACCTCGACAGCGGCGCGATACGCGTCCTGCACGAGCGCTCGTTTATCGAGGATCCGACCCGAGCGCTCCGGGCCGCACGCTACTCGGCGCGATTCTCGTTCACGGTCGATCCCGGGACTGAGCGCCTCGCCCGCGAGACCGACCTCTCCACGGTCTCGGAGGACCGCATCGAGGCCGAGCTCCTCAAACTGGCCGCCGAGCCTCGCGCCCGGGCGGGCTTCGAGCAACTCGACGCGTGGGGACTAGTCGCGCTTCCCCAGGGCTCCGGCGAGCTGATCGATGCCGTCGCCGCGCTGGCGCAGCGCGCTCCCTGGAAAGGCGAAGTCGACGCCGTGCTCGCGGTCCACGCGGCGGCGACCGGCCGCGCGCCGGGCGCCGCGGGAAGGCTGCGGGACATGCTCGGTTCGGCGCGCGAGATCGCCGCGGCCTCACCCTCGCGTCCCTCCGACGCGGTCGAGCTTGCTTCGGGGAGGGGTGGGATCGAGTTGATCCTGGCGCGCGCTCTGGGCGCCGAGTGGCTGGATCGCTTCATGACCGAGTGGCGCGATGTCGGGCTCGAGATCACCGGGGAGGATCTGCTCGCCGCCGGAGTCCCCGAGGGACCGGCTGTCGGTGCCGGGCTCGCGGAGGCCCTGCGGCGCAAGCTCGACGGCGAGATCTCGGAGCGGGCGGAAGAGCTTCGCGTCGCACTGGATGCCGCCGCGCCCTGACATCCTGGATGTCGATGCATTGGCGCGAGACAAACGGGTTGCGATGGCTGGAGGCAGACCTGCCGAACGCAAGGGTGGCGTTCACCACCCGGGTGGGCGGCGTGAGCGCACGGCCGTACGAGAGCCTCAACCTCGCGATCCTCACCGGCGATCGACGCGATGACGTGAGGGAGAACCGCCACAGGGTGGCGCGGGCGCTGGGGCTCGCGCCGGATCGCATCGTGATCGGGCGCCAGGTTCACGGAGCCGAGGTCGCCACGCACGACGACGCACCTGAGCACAGCGCGTACGCCGACCCCGGCCCCAACCTTCCGGCCGCCGACGGCCACGCCACCGGCCGGGGGAGGATCGCCCCACTGGTGATGGTTGCGGACTGCCTGCCGGTGGCCGTCGCGGGCGCGGACGGAGTGGCGATGCTCCACTGTGGATGGCGCGGGATGGCCGGAGGGATCGTGGAGACCGGCGTGAGGACCGTGCGGGCGGTGGACGCGGCGGTGGGGCCGGGGATCGGGCCGTGCTGCTACGAGGTCGGGGACGAGGTGCGCGGGCGGTTCGAGGACCTCGGCGAAGGGATCTTCGACGGGCGCATGCTCGACCTGCGCGAGGTGGCTCGCCGCCTCCTGGGGCGCGCCGGCGTCGACGAGGTCGAGGTGTCCGAACTGTGCACGAGGTGCAACCCCGAGCTGTTCTACTCGCATCGGCGCGACGGCGAGCGCACCGGGCGCCAGGCGGGGCTGGTCTGGAGGGACGCGTCATGCCGGGGCTGATCCACGGACTCGAGCGCGACGTGATCCGCGACAACCTCGCGCGCGTGCGCGAGCGCGCCGGCCCTGAGGTCGAGATCCTCGCGGCGACGAAGTACGTGCCGGTCGAGGAGATGGGCGCGCTGCTCGACGCTGGAGTGACGCTGGTCGGGGAGAACCGGCTCCAGGACATCGAGGCGAAGCAGGAGCGGTGGGGGGAGGGGTTCACATGGGACTTCATCGGCAACCTCCAGAGCCGCAAGGTGAAGGCGCTCGTCCCGCGCGTGCGGCTGATCCACTCGCTGGCGAGCGACTCCGCGCTCGAGCAGCTCGGCCGACATGCGCCGCCCGACACGGAGGTCCTGGTCGAGGTGAACGTCGCCGGCGAGGACTCGAAGGGCGGAATCCAACCGGCCGCGCTCGGCGATTTCATCTCTCGATCGCCGGCGAGAGTCGTGGGCCTGATGGCGATGCCGCCGTTCACCCAGAACCCCGAGGATTCGAGACCGCACTTCGCGAAGGTCGCCGAGCTGGCCGCCGAGCACGGCCTCTCGGGCCTGTCGATGGGCACGAGTCAGGACTGGGAGGTCGCGCTCGAGGAGGGCGCGACGATCATCCGCCTTGGGACGACGCTGTACGCGCGGTGAAAAACCGCGCTGGGGGCGTAACTTGCTTGGGCGCGGCGATCGAACCAGGCATAATCTGAGCTAGCGAATCCGCCCGGAAGCGGAGGAAAACCGCGCCCGGAAGCGAAATCGCCACCGATGGCCATTCGCGATACATGGCACCGTGCCCTCGTCTACTTCGGCCTCGCCGAGGACTACGAGGAGGGCCCCGAGATGTACGAGCCGGAGACCTCCGGCGGCGAGGAGGTGTTCGAGGCGCCGGCGGAGGACGTGGAGCCCCAAACGCGGCGCGAGTCGCGCGCCGCGTCCGTGCGCAGGCTCGACACCCGGCGCCGGCGCGACGAGATCGACGACATCTTCGCCGACGAGCCGACCACTTCGCGGAGCCGGGTGCTGCGGCCGGTTGGCAACGGCGGCGCCGATGCCCAGGTTCACCTCGTCACGCCCCGGACGTTCAACGACGCCCAGGAGGTAGCCGACAACTTCAAGCGGTCGATCCCCGTGATCATGAACCTGCAGACGGCGGACACCGACCTCTCACGCCGCCTGATCGACTTCGCGTCGGGGATGACCTACGCGCTGGACGGCGGGATGCAGAAGATCGCGGAGAAGACCTTCCTGCTAACTCCGCGCAACGTCGAGGTATCGGCCGAGCAGCAGGCGAGGCTCGTCGAGAAGGGGTTCTTCAACCAGTCCTGAGCGTCGCGGGGGCGTGAGCCCGCTGCTGGCATAGTCTTGCCGGATGCGGATCGGTTTCGCGGGAGCGGGCAACATGGCGGCTGCGATGGCGCGCGGCTGGGCCGGAGCGGCTCGCCGGCCCGAGGCGATGTTTTTTGCCGACTCCGGATCGGGTCGTGCGACGCGGCTTGCGCAGGAGGTCGGCGGAGAAGCGGTCTCGGAACTCGCCGAGCTCCCATCGCGCTCGGACGTCATCGTGCTCGCCGTCAAGCCGGCCGCGCTGGACGCCGTGGCCGGTGAGCTGGACGACGAGACTCCACCGCTGATCTCGGTCCTCGCGGGCGTGTCGGTCTCGAAGCTCGAGCAGGCGTTCCCCGATGCGCCGGCCCTGGTGGCGATGCCGAACGTGCCGGTCGAGGTGCGCCGCGGCGTGATCTGCTTCATCCCGCCCCGCGAGGAGCGGCGGGACGAGCTCGACCCGCTGCTCGACCTGCTCGGGATGCTGGGCGCGATGGTGCCCGTCGCCGAAGAGCACATCGAGGTCGCTGGGGCGGTGATGTCGTGCTCGCCCGCATACATCGCGCTCGTCTCTGAGGCGCTGGCGGCAGCCGGCAGGGACGAGGGGCTCGACGCGAAGCTCTCGCACGAGCTCGTCGTCGAAGCGCTCGCGGGAACGGCGGAGCTGCTCCGACGCCGCGATCCAGCCGCCATCCGGCACGCGGTCGCCTCGCCGGGAGGCGCCACCGAGGCTGGACTCGACGCCCTCGCGGAGCGCGATCTGGAGGCCGCGATACACGAGGCGGTCGAGGCATCGCTGGAGAGGATGCGCGCGTGACATTGCTCGCCCTGACCCGCGACGACATCGCCGGTTACGTCTCGGCGGTGTTCCTCGTCTACCTGATCCTCATCTTCGCGCGCATCCTGCTGTCGTGGATCCCGCGGATCCCCTACAACCCCTACCTGCGAGCGGTCGTCGACTTCATCCACCAGGTCACCGACCCCTACCTGAACCTGTTCCGGCGCGTCCTGCCACCGGTCGGGGGGCGCGGCTTCGCGCTCGACCTCAGCCCGATACTGGCTGTCGTGCTGCTGCTGATCGTCCAGGCGGTCGTGGTCGGGTTGATCCGCGGTTGAGCCCGGCCGCGCGGGCGTGGCTCCGAGCGCTGGTGCTCGCCGCGCTCGTGGTCGTGCTCGACCAGATCACGAAGACGATCGCTGCCGACGCGCTGGGACCGGGCGAGAGCGTCGACCTCCTGCTCGGGTTCGAGCTCGTCGACGTCCGCAACACGGGAATCGCGTTCGGGCTGCTCGCCGATGGCCAGACGCTGGTGATCGTCGTCACGGCCGCGGCGCTCGCGTTGATCCTCGGCTACTTCGCGCTCAAGCCGTCCCGGCCCGGCCTCTGGATCGCAGTCGGGATCCTGGTCGGCGGCGCCGTCGGCAACCTCGCGGACCGCCTGCGCGCCGACGAGGTCATCGACTTCATCGACCCTCCGCTGTGGCCGGCGTTCAACGTCGCCGACATCGCGATCGTGGCCGGGATCGCGCTCATCGTGCTGATCCATCGACCCCATGCCGACCGCTGAGATCGTCTACCGGGACGACTCCGTGATCGTGGTCGACAAGCCCGCGGGTCTCGTCGTCCACGCCGCACCGGGACATCGCGGCGAGACCCTGGTCGACCAGCTCGCGGGATTCGCCGCGGGCGGTCCGCGCGAGCGCCCCGGGATCGTCCACCGGATCGACAAGGGCACCTCGGGCCTGCTGGTCGTGGCCGCGAGCGTCGACGCCCACCGCGATCTCGCCCGTCAGGTGCGGGACCGGGAGATGGGACGCAAGTACCTCGCACTCGTGGAGGGACGGGTCGGCTCACGGAGCGGAACGATCGACGCCCCGGTCGGCCGCGACCATCGCTCCCGCGAGCGGATGGCGGTCGGCGGTCGGAGGCAGCGGAAGGCTCGCACGCACTTCGAGGTCGTAGAGCTGCTGCCCGCGGACACCCTCGTGGAGGTCACGCTGGAGACCGGTCGAACGCACCAGATCCGCGCGCACTTCGCCGCGATCGGGCATCGCGTTTGTGGCGATCCTCGCTACGGGCACGGATCGAGGTACGGCCTCACGCGCCAGTTCCTGCACGCCCGGCAGCTCACCCTCCGTCATCCGGCAACGGGGCGGGAGATGACCTTCACCTCGGAGCTGCCCGCCGATCTGACGGCCGCTCTCGAGATCGCGCGCGGCGCCTCGTGATTGCCCTGCGCGGCGCCGAGTCGTGCGCCGCTCTTGCTCACAGCGCCTCTACAATCGTGCTCGAATCGGTATCTACCCCTGCGGGAAGGCAGCGGGGCCCTGCCCGGCACGAGCCGGGTCCCCGCGCACCGGCAGGGATCAACGCGACAAAAGAAGGGAATTTGATGCCTGAGGTAGGACTCAGAGAGCTGCTGGAGGCCGGAGTGCACTTCGGCCACCAGACGCGTCGGTGGAACCCGCGCATGGGCCGGTACATCCACGGCGAGCGCGACGGAATCCACATCATCGACCTGCTGCAGACCCAGGAGCTGCTGGGCGAAGCCCGGGAGTTCGGCGCCGACGTGGCGCGCAGGGGCGGCACGGTCCTGTTCGTCGGCACCAAGAAGCAGGCCCGGGACGCGATCGAGGAGTGGGCCAAGCGCTCGGGAATGCCGTTCGTCAACCAGCGCTGGTTGGGTGGCCTGCTGACGAACTTCAGCACGATCTCGAAGCGAATCGATCGCCTCCACGAGCTCACCTCGCTATCCGAGGGAGGCCAGCTCGACCTGCTGCCGACGAAGGAGCGGATGTCGAGGCAGGCCGAGCTGAGCAAGCTCGAATACAACCTCGGCGGCGTGCGTGACATGAAGCGGCTCCCGCAGGCGGTGTTCATCACCGACCTCAAGACCGAGGCGATTGCCCTGCGTGAGGCAGAGAGACTGCGGATCCCGATCATGGCGCTCGTCGACACGAACTGCGATCCGGACCCGGTCGACTACGTGATCCCCGGGAACGACGATGCGATCCGGTCGTGCGAGCTCGTCATCAGCACCGTAGGAGAAGGTGTTGCCGAGGCGGCGTCGCAGTGGCGCACCGAGGAAGAGCGCAAGCGCGCGGAGGAGGAGCGCCGGCGAGCCGAGGAAGAGGAGCGCAAGCGCCGCGCGGAGGAGGAGCGCAAGCGGGCCGAGGAGGCCGCCGAGGCGGCGGCGCGCGAGGCCGAAGCCGCCCCAGCGACCAGGGGCGAGGAGACGCCGGCGGGCGAAGCGCCGGAGGCCGCTCCGAGCGAATCCGGCGGATCGACGAGCCCGGTGGAGACGAAGTGAGCGCGCGGCTCCATAAGGGAGTGGGCGGGCGGGGAGTTTGATGATGGGCCGCGCGCGAACAAGGAGGATGAGATGAGCGTGGAGATCAGCGCGGCCGACGTCAAGGCGCTTCGCGACCGCACCGGCGCGGGGATGATGGACTCCAAGGCGGCCCTCCAGGAAGCGCGAGGGGACACCGAGAAGGCGATCGAGATCCTCCGCGTGAAGGGGCAGGCGTCCGCGGCGAAGCGCAGCGGGCGATCGACCGGAGAGGGCGTCGTGAGCTCCTACATCCACGCCACGGGCAAGGTCGGGGTCCTCGTCGAGGTGCAGTGCGAGACCGACTTCGTGGCCCGGACCGACGAGTTCCGCGGGTTTGCTCGTGAGGTCGCGGTGCACATCGCGGGGGCCGCGCCGCCACCCCTGCACGTGTCGACCGACGAGATACCGGATGAGGTAAGGGAGGCGGAGCGCGACGTGCTGGTGCGGCGCGGGCGCGAGGACGGCAAGCCGGACGAGATCGTCGATAAGGTCGTCGCCGGACAGCTCGCGAAATGGGAGCGGGAGGTGGCCCTGCTCGAGCAGGACCACATCAACACCGATCGCCACGAGGGCAAGACGATCGAGGAGCTGCGAGCCGAGATCGCCGCACAGACGGGCGAGAACGTGACGATCACGAGATTCGTGCGCTTCGAGGTCGGCGAGGCGTGACGGACGTCTCGACGCCGGGAAACGAAGCGGTCGCGGGCGGTGATAGGGGTGCGGCGTTCGGGAGGATCCTCCTCAAGCTGTCGGGGGAGGCGTTGATGGGGGAGCTTGAGTACGGGACCGACGCTGCGCGAGTCGAGCGCATCGCCTCGCAGGTGGGCGACGTCGCCGCGCGGGGAGTCGAGATCGCGGTCGTGGTCGGCGCCGGCAACATCTACCGGGGTCTCGCGGGTGCCGCCGCCGGAATGGACCGCGCCACCGCCGACTACATGGGGATGCTCGCCACCGTGCTGAACGCGCTCACCCTCCAGGATGCGCTCGAGAAGCTAGGGGCTCACACCCGCGTGCTCTCCGCGATCACGGTAACCGAGGTGGCGGAGCCCTACATCCGGCGCCGCGCGATCCGCCACCTCGAGAAGGGCCGAGTCGTGATCTTCGCCGCCGGGACCGGGAACCCGTTCTTCACCACCGACACCGCGGCCGCACTGCGCGCGCTCGAGATCCACGCCGAGGCGATCCTGATGGGCAAGCACGGCACCGACGGCGTCTACGACGCCGATCCGGCGAAGGTCCCGGACGCAAACTTCCTTCCTGAAATCAGCCACCGCGAGGCGATCGAGCGCGGGCTGCGCGTGATGGACTCCACGGCGCTCTCGCTGTGCATGGACAACGAGCTGCCGATATACGTGTTCGACCTCGCCGACGAGCGCAACGTTGCCCGGATCGTGTCCGGCGAGCGAGTGGGTACGCTGGTCACTGCGGACGCTCAACCGACAGTGGCGCCAGCGGGGAACAAGAGATGAGCGAGCTCACCGACGAGCTCATCGCCGACGCGCGGGAGCGTATGTCGAAGTCGGTCGAGGCGACCCGCAACGAGCTCGCCACGGTGCGCACCGGTCGTGCGTCCCCCCACCTGCTCGACCGCATCACTGTCGACTACTACGGCGCGGAGACGCCGCTGAAGCAGATCGCGCAGGTTTCCGCCACAGACGCCAGGCTGCTGACCCTGACCCCGTACGACAAGTCCTCGATTTCGGCGATCGAGAAGTCGATCCTCGAGTCCGACGTCGGCCTGACTCCCAACAACGACGGCAACGTGATTCGCCTCCAGATCCCAGAGCTGACCGAGGAACGGCGCAAGGAGCTGGTCAAGGTGGTCCATGGGGTCGCCGAGGAGGGCCGGGTCGCCGTGCGAAACATCCGCCGCGACTGCATGCACGATCTGCGCGAGCTCAAGAAGGAGGGCGAAGCCGGCTCCGACGAGGAGCATCGCGCCGAGATCGAGCTCCAGAAGGCGACGGACGCTGCAATCGAGGAGATCGACGGGCTGTTGAAGGGAAAGGAAGAGGAGATCCTGGAGGTGTGAACGCGGCGAGGTACGTCGCGATCATCACCGACGGGAACGGGCGCTGGGCGCAGCAGCGCGGCCTGCCGCCGATCGAGGGTCATCGCGCCGGGGCCGATGTCGTCAAGGAGCGCCTTCGCGACGCCGTTCGCTTCGGTGTGGAGGAGCTCACCGTGTACTCGTTCTCGACCGAGAACTGGGCGCGCCCGCGCGATGAGGTCGATGGGCTGATGCGGATGTTCGCCGAGCGGATCGATCGCGAGACGCCCGAGCTCGACGAGGAGGGCGTGCGGATGCGCTTCATCGGCCGCCGCGAGGGCATCGCGCCCGCTCTCGTGGAGCGTATCGAGTGGGCCGAACGCCTCACCGACGCCAACGACCGGATCACGCTGTTCGTCGCGTTCAACTACGGCGGGCGCGCCGAGATCCTCGATGCCGCCAGGGGGTTCACCGGCGACACCGAGGCGGACTTCCGCGGCCGGATGTACGCGCCGGAGATGCACGATCCCGATCTTCTGATCCGAACCAGCGGCGAGCGGCGGATCTCGAACTACCTCCTGTGGCAATGCGCATACTCCGAGCTCGTGTTCCGCGACGAGCTGTGGCCGGACTTCGGATCGGAGGCGTTCCGCGCCTCGCTCGACGAGTTCGAGGCGCGCCAGAGACGCTTCGGGGCCCGCTAGCGGCTAGGGTCGGAATTCGGATGGCTACCCGCAGGCCCCGTCGACGGCGCGCGCCACGCGCCCGCGACAACCTCGAGCCTCGATCGCTCGAGGACCCTTCAACCCTATTCGACGAGGAGGTGCCGGCCCGAGCGCCGTCGCTCGACGAGGGCCCGGGCGATTTCGTACCTCTCGAGCCCGAGCCGACGCCTACCGGGCGTCGAAGGCAGCCACGCGCCGGCGTGCGTCGCACTCGCCGGGCGCGCTTCGAGACGCTAGCGAGAACGCTCGTCGTGGTGCCATGGATTGTGTTCGCAGTACTGATCATCGTCGCCGGCGGAGTGCCGTTCATGTTCGCGATGATCGGGCTCGCGTTCCTCGGGCTGGTCGAGTTCTTCCGCATGAGCGCCGACGCTCGGCCGTTCGTCCCGGTGGCGTTCGCCGTCGTGGCCGGGGTCATCGTTGCCGCCCACTACGACACCGGGCGCACGGCGGCTCTGGTCGGAGGCCTGGCCTTCCCGCTCATGTTCGTCTTCGCGGCGGGCCGTCCGTCCCGCGAGGGGATCACCGCGTCATTTGGGATCACGCTGCTGGCGCTCGCGTGGATCGGCGCCCCGTTCGCGCACGCCGTGCTGCTGCGCGACCTGCCTCTTCACGGCGGCGCGCTACTCGTCGACGTGCTCGTCGCGACCTTCGCCGCGGACACCGCCGCATACTTCGGCGGTCGTCTGTTCGGCCGCCATCCGCTCGCTCCGAGCCTGTCTCCGAACAAGACGATCGAGGGGCTAGTGGCCGGGTTCATCGGCGGCACGATGGGATTCTGGTTCGCGGGCCTCTACCAGGACTGGCTCACGGGCGTCGACGCCCTGCTGATGGGCGCGGTGATCGCGATCGTCGCGCCGATGGGGGACCTGTTCGAGTCGATGATTAAACGCGACCTCGACGTCAAGGACACCGGGCGCGCGTTCGGGCCGCACGGCGGGCTGCTCGACCGCCTCGACGCGGTGCTGTTCACGGTCGTCGCGGGGTTCTACCTCTCGGTCACGCTCGTGTACTAGGTGTCTCAGATCCGCCTGCCCGGTAGGCTCGCCCGCCGGGCGAGGACTCCGAGCCGCCAGCGGCTCTCCCTACACTCCGCACGATGCGGAAGCTGCTCATCCTTGGCTCCACGGGATCGATCGGCGTGCAGGCGCTCGATGTCGTCGGCACGTCGGACCAGCTCGAGGTGGTCGGCCTGTCCGCCGCTCGGAGCTGGGAGCCTCTCGTGGGGCAGGCGCGCGAGCACGGCGTGCCTCGCGTCGCGCTCGCGGACACCGAAGCCGCCGACAGAGCCAGAGGCGCGTGGAAGGGCGGGGTGCTCGCCGGAGAGCGAGGCATCCGCGAGCTAATCGCCACCTCCGGCGCCGAACTCGTGCTCAACGCGATGGTGGGCTCTGCGGGGCTTGGGCCAACGATCGTCACGCTGACCGAGGGGATCGATCTCGCGCTCGCGAACAAGGAGAGCCTCGTGGTCGGCGGCGAGCTCGTGACCGCGCTCGCCGAGGCCACCGACACGCGAATCATCCCCGTCGACTCCGAGCACTCCGCGGTTCACCAGCTTGTCCGGGGGGAGACCGGCAACATCGAGCGGCTCGTGCTCACCGCGTCCGGCGGGCCGTTCCGCGGCCAGACAGACCTCAGCGAGGTCACTCGCGAGGAGGCACTCGCGCATCCGACGTGGGACATGGGCGGCAAGATCACTATCGACTCGGCGACCCTGATCAACAAGGGGCTCGAGTTGATCGAGGCCCACCACCTGTTCGGGACGCCCTACGACCGCATCGACGTGCTCGTCCACCCGCAGTCGATCGTGCACGCGATCGTTCACCTCAACGACGGCGGCTCGCTCGCCCACCTCGGCTACCCGGACATGCGCGTCCCGATCTCCTACGCGCTCCACTATCCGGATCGCGCCGATGTCGATGTCCCGACGCTCGACCTAGCCGCGCAGGGCGAGCTGACCTTCGAGCGCCCCGATTTGGACGCGTTCCCGTGTCTGCGGCTGGCGCGCGAGGCCGCTGAAGTGGGGGGGACCGCGCCGTGCGCCCTCAACGCTGCCAACGAGGTAGCCGTGTCGGCATTCCTCGAAGGCCGGATCCCGTTCACCGGGATTCCGGACATCGTCGGGGCAGTGCTGGAAGCGGTGTCGCCGTCGCAGCCGACCCACTTCGAGGACCTGTACGCCGCCGACGCCGCGGCGCGCGAGACAGCCGGACGGCTCGTCGAGCGTGCGAACGGAACCGCGCCTCCCCGCAGGGCAAAAACCGGCGGACGAGCTTCGCAGTGAGCTGGTTTCTCGCCTTCGCCGGGTTCGCGGCGCTGATCATCCTGCACGAGTTCGGCCACTTCGTGGCCGCCAAGGCGACGGGGATGCGCGTCGAGCGCTTTTATCTCTTCTTTCCCCCCGCCGTCGCCCGGTTCAAGCGCGGGGAGACCGAGTACGGGATCGGAGCGATCCCGCTCGGAGGCTTCGTGAAGATCACCGGCATGAACCCCGACGAGGAGCTGCCGCCCGACGTCGCGCCGCGCGCGTACTACCACCAACCCGTGTGGAAGCGGATCGTCACGATCGCCGCCGGCCCGGCGATGAATCTGCTGATCGCCTTCCTGCTCCTGTTCGTGCTCGCGTTCGGGATCAGCGAACCGACCGAGACCGTGGAGGAGATCGTCCCCGGCTCTCCGGCGGCGAAGAAGCTCGAGCCCGGCGACCGAATCGTCTCTGTGGACGGAGAGCGCGGCGACCAGGAGGCGCTCGCCACGGCGCTCAACGAGCACGACTGCCCCGGGGAGGATCGCGACGGGTGCAAGGCCTCGACCCCCGCCACGGTCGTGATCGAGCGCGACGGGCGGCGCGAGATGCTCAAGATCACCCCTGAGTACGACTCCGAGGTCGATCGCCAGCGACTTGGGTTCTCCTACGGGACCCGGCCCGTGAACCCGTCGGTGCCCGAGGCCGCCCGGATCTCGCTCGACTTCATGTGGCAGGTAACGAGCGCCACGGTGAGCGTGATCGCTCGGCTGTTCGACCCCGAGCAGCGCGAGCAGATCTCGGGTGTCGTCGGCGGCTACGAGACGACGCGGCAGGCAATCGAGTTCGACGCCCGCCAGGCACTCACGCTGATCGCGGTGATCAGCCTCTCGCTAGCGGTCATCAACCTGTTCCCGTTCCTCCCGCTCGACGGCGGGCATATCTTCTGGAGCCTGGTCGAAAAGGTGCGCGGCAAGCCGGTCCCGTTCAGCGTCATGGAACGGGCCGGCGCGGTTGGATTCGTTCTCGTGCTGATCCTGTTCCTGATCGGGTTATCGAACGACATCGACCGCCTGAGAGGCGAAGGATTCGACGTCAGATAGAGTTCGGGCCGAGGAGAGGCCTTGGAGATCACCACGGCTGAGCGGTACGCGAGCGGGGGTCCCGGCAGGGAGCTGATGGCGCGGAGCCTCGTCGAGGCGCTCGACGCCACCGTGAAGCGGCTAGGGGAGGACGTCGCGATACGCACCGCGGACGACTCGGTGACAATGACGTGGGACGAGCTGCGAGCGCGGATGCGCGCGATCGCCGGTGGGCTAGCGAGCCTCGGCGTGTCGAAGGGCGACACGGTCGCGCTCATGCTGAACAATCGTCCCGAGTTCATCCCCGTCGACCTCGCCGCGGTGTCACTGGGTGCTGTTCCGTTCTCGATCTACCAAACCGCGGCGCCAGAGCAGATCGAGTACGTGGTCTCGGACGCGGGGGCCCGGTTGATCGTGACCGAGAGCATGTTCTTGGACGAGATCGACCGGGTGAAGGCGAGCGTCGGCGAGCTCGAGCACGTCGTGGTCGTGGACCGCGAAGGCGGGACCAACACGCTCTCCGACCTGGAGGGCGTCGATCCCGGGTTCGACCCGTCGCCGATCTCCGATGCGATCGAGCCCGACGACCTGCTGACGCTGATCTACACGTCGGGCACGACGGGCCCACCCAAGGGCGTCCAGCTCACGCATCGCAACCTGCTGTCGCTGGTGTCGAGCGTCGAGGACGTGATCGAGCTGCCGAAGCGAGGTTCGAAGGTGATCTCGTGGCTTCCCGCCGCCCACATCGCCGAGCGGGGGGCGCATTACTACCTGCCGGTCACCCGCGGCGTCGAGGTCACGATCTGCCCCGATCCTCGGAAGATCGTCGAGTTTCTTCCCCAGGTGCGCCCGACGTGGTTCTTCGCCGTGCCGCGGATCTTCGAGAAGCTGAAGTCGGGCCTCGAAGCGAAGCTCGACCGCATTCCCGGCGAAGAGGGCGAGGAAGCGCGGAAGGCGATCGAGGCGGCCACGCAGAAGGTGCGGCTCGAGAGCGCGGGGGAGGAAGTCCCCGACCAGCTAGCGACGGCGGTTGCGCAGGCCGACGAGCAGATGTTCTCGCAGCTTCGCCACCAGCTCGGACTCGATGAGCTCGTCGCGATCAACGTGGGCGCCGCGCCCACGTCGCTCGAGGTGCTGGAGTTCTTCCACGCGCTCGGAATCGAGGTGGGGGAGCTGTGGGGGATGTCCGAGACATGCGGGGTTGCGACCTGCAACCCGCCCGAACGGGTCAAGCTCGGCACCGTCGGGCCACCGGTGCCCGGGGTCGAGATCAAGCTGGCGGATGACGGCGAGGTGATGGTCAAGGGCGACTCGGTGATGCCGGGCTATCGCAACATGCCCGAGAAGAACGCCGAGACGATCACCGAGGATCGCTGGTTGCTGACCGGCGACATCGGCGAGATCGACGAGAACGGGTACCTGAAGATCGTCGATCGCAAGAAGGAGCTGATCATCAATGCCGCCGGCAAGAACATGTCGCCGGCCAACATCGAGTCGAAGCTGAAGCTGATTCCGCTGGTCGATCAGGCGGTCGCGATCGGGGACTCGCGCAAGTACGTCACCGCGCTGCTCACCCTGGACGCGGACGCGGCCGCCGCGTGGGCGAAGGCGCACGGAAAGGAGCTCGACCTCGCGGCGCTCGCTGAGAACGACGAATTGCTCGCCGAGGTCGAGACCGGGGTCAACGAGGCCAACGAGGCCCTGGCGCGGGTCGAGCAGGTAAAGCGGTTCCGTATCCTGCCGGCGCCGTGGGATCCCGGAGGCGACGAGCTGACCCCGACGATGAAGCTGAAACGCGGGCCGATCGCCGAGAAGTACGCGAACGAAATCGACGCGTTGTACGCGGACTGACACAACGCTCAGCTCCTCGTGCCTTGTCGACGTTCGTCGAGGACCGTCCGTAACGTTCGAGTGTTGACGACGTGCCCGGCCGTCGCCCAGCCGCGCCGTGCCGTCGCGACCGAGAGCGCCATGTTCCCGAGCCCGCGCACCGAGTGCGCATCGGTCGAGCAGACGATCTCCACGCCGGCTCGCAGCGCGTCGCGGACGTGCTCGCCGCGAAGGTCGAGGCGGTCGGGGAGGCCGTTCACCTCGAGTCCGACTCGCTCCTCGAGCGCGACCTCGAACACACGCTCCAGGTCGAGGGCGTTCTCCGGGCGCCGGTTGATGTACCGGCCCTTGGGGTGGCTCAGGCACCGCACGGAGGGGTTGCGAAGCGCTTCCTCGACGCGCTTGGTGAGCTCGCGTCGCGCCATCCGCTGTCCGCCGTGCACGCTCGCCTGTACCCACTCAAGGTCCGCGAGGACGTCGTCGGGAAGATCGAGTCGCCCGTCGGCGAGAATGTCGCACTCGATCCCGCGCAGGATCCGGAACGGCTCCAGCACCTCGTTCGCGGCGTCGATCTCCTCGGCCTGCCGCCGCACGTCGTCGACGGTGAGCCCGCGGACGGCGCCCACGGCAGGAGTGTGGTCGCAGATCGCGAGATACTCGTAGCCGCGCTCCCGGGCGGCACGTCCCATCTCCTCGACGCTCGCCCTTCCGTCCGACCACGTCGTGTGGCAGTGCAGGTCGCCGCGGATGTCGCCCGCGGCGACGAGGGACGGCGGCTCGCCTCGGAACGGCTCCTCGCGCAGCTCCGGCGGACACCAGGGGATTTCGAGCGCACGGTAGACCGCCTCCTCGTCGGGCGCGTCCGGCAGCGGCTCCAGCGCCGCGACGTACTCGGGCGAGCCGGTCGCGCGCACGAGCGCGGTCCCGAACCGCTGCGGCTCGGCGGCGACCAGCTCGAGGGCCACGCCGTCGACGGTTACGCCAACCGCACGACGCTCGTCCTCCTCGACCAGCGCGACGATCTGGGGCAGCGCCGCGAAGCGGGCCAGCACGGGGGCGGGGTCCGGCGCAGCGCAGACCACCGCCGCCTGCTCGCAGGAGTCGCGCCACCGGCGCACATCGCCAGCCGCTTCGCCGTCGAGAGCGCCCGCGATGCCTCCGACGAGCTCCCGGGCGCGGTTGAGCAGGAGCCCGGGCCGCGTTCGCGGCTCGCCCTCGCGGGCGAGCGCCTCGAGGAGCCGCGCCTCGGTCTTCGGGCCGATTCCCGGTACGGTCCGGAGCCGGCCGGCTGCCGCCGCTTCGCGAAGCTCATCCGCGGTTCGGACGTCGAGCGCGCGCGCGAGGTCGAGCGAGCGCTTGGCGCCGAGCCCCAGATAGCGGCCGATGCCGACGAGATCCGGCGCGATCTCACGCTCGAGCTCCGCCAGCTCGGTGATCTCGCCCGTCTCGACGAGCTCGCGCAGCCGCGCCTCGATCCCGGGGCCGATCCCTCGCAGTTCGCGCGCCCGCCCGGACATCACCAGGTCGGCGACCGGGAACGCGGCGTCGCGGATCGTCTCGGCGGCACGGTGATACGCGCGGGTCGTGTAAGGGTTTGCGTCGACGAGCTCGAGCAGCGATGCGAGCGCCTCCAGGCGGTCGGCGATCTCGGGATTGTCCACTGGCGGTAGTGTCCCCCAGGGGTCATCCTGCAGGCACAACTGCTTCTCCTCGCGCAAACCAAGAGCGCAGCTCACAAGGCCCCGGCTCGGCGGGGCGATGCGAGAATCACCACACGATGACTTCCTCAGCGCCTACGCGCGTTCTGGTCGTGGCTCACCAGACGGCGGCGACTCCGAGACTGCTCGATGAGGTCCGTGCCCGCGCGCGGCGGGCTCCCTGCACGTTCACGCTGGTCGTGCCGCGTCCCTACTGGGACCCGGAAACCGACGCGGCCGCGACCACACTCGAGCTGGCCATCCCGCTGCTGTCCGAGGCCGCTGGTGGCCACGTGGAAGGGATCGTGGGGGACACCGATCCCTTCGTCGCCGTGCAGCAGGCGGTTGAGCGAGGCGGGTTCGACGAGATCATTGTCTCCACCCTTCCGGCGCGGGTCTCGCGCTGGCTCCGCCGCGATCTCCCCCACCGGGTGGAGTCGCTCGGCCTCCCTGTCACGGTTGTCACCGCCCAGCAGTCCGACCGCGCCTTCTCCGACTCGCGCTGAGCCAGCGCCGTCCGCGACCACGGTCCACGTGGCCGGCAAAGCGCTTCCGTCTCCTTTGGCGCGCTGCCGCTCATCGCGCATTGGAGGAGGCAGCGCGAAGCAGGACCGGAAGGATGGCGCGAGGCGGGGCTGGCATGATCCTGCACGTCACCAGTCGAGAGGGCCGAGCATGCCGACGGGCAAGGATGATCCAGACGCCGTTGATGCGTACCTGGCCGGGCTGCCTGATGGCGAGCGGACCACACTCGAAGAGCTGCGGCAGCTGATCAAGGCCACGGTGCCCGAGGTTCAGGAGCGGATCTCCTATGGGTCGACAGTTATCTTCGCGCTGAAGCGTGACCTGGTCGGCTTCGTGGCACAGAAGAAGCACCTGTCGTTCTTCACCATGAGCCCCGAGCTCGCACAAGCGATCCGGGATGAGATCGAGGGGACCCATTCGTCGTCCGGGGCAACGATCCACTTCAGCCCCGACAACCCCCTGCCAGCCTCGCTCGTCAGGGAGATCCTGAGAGCAAGGTTGAAGGAGGAATCCGACAAGGACGCGTAGCTCGGCATCCCGGCGCGGCTCGCTTGCACAGAGGGATTCGCCGTGGACGTGATCCATGAGCTGGCCACCAGGGCCGCCGGGGCTCCGGTGGCCGATCGATCTGGATCGTCCGCTACCCCCGCGTGGACTAGGATCCGGAAATCAAGGGCCCCGGGGGTCGCAGCGACGGAAAGCGGGTGGAGCGATGGTCAATGGGATGCTGGTTGTAGACGCCGTGGTGCACGCCGCAAATCCAACGCGGGACAACGTCGCGCCGGCGATCGAGGAGATGGCGGAGCCACTGCTCGAGGCGATCTACGGGTTGCACTCAATGCTCTCGCCCGAGAGTCATCGGCTCCCTCCCGAGGAGTTCCTACATGACTGGAGCGCAGAGGAGCTTGCGAGCGTGCTCTTCCTCGAGAGTGACGTCGACCTGTGCGACCATCACTCGCTCCCGCTCGACGACTTCTTTGTCGATGGGCTTGTCCGCCCAGAGAAGGGCATCGAGCTGAAGCGGCGGGCGCCGCACCGCGTTTGCCTCCACGCCGCGATCAATCCGCTCGAGGGAGATACGGCGCTCGAGCAGGTCGAGCATTCGATTCGCGAGGTCGGCGCGCACGGGATCAAGGTCTACCCGGCGCGGTTCGTCAACGGACAGACGATCCCCGTGCGCCTCGATGATCCGGAACACGGGATCCCCGTGATCGAGAAAGCGATCGACTGCGGCGCCAAGTGCATCGCCGTTCACAAATACTTCCCGGTCGGGCCGACGCGGTTGAACGCGTACGGCGTCGACGACGTCGAAATCGCGGGCATGTTCCCGCAGATCAACTTCGAGGTCCTGCATCCGGGCTTTGCGTTCGTCGACGAAACCGCCTGGCTACTGTCCCGCTACCCCAACGTGTACGTCAACCTCGAGTGGACGATCAGCCTCATGTTCACGGCGCCGCGACGATTCGCGGAGATCCTCGGCACGTTGCTCTCCTCGGCCGGGGAGGACCGGATCCTGTGGGCGGCCGGAGCGTCGCTGGTTCACCCCCAGGCTGTGCTCGACGCGTTCCTCGACTTCGAGATGCCCGAGGATCTCGTCCAGGGTTACGGGTTCCCGCCGCTGACAGGAGAAGTGAAGCGCAAACTCCTCGGCGAGAACTACTGCCGACTGCACGGTCTGGACTACGAAGAGATGAAGGCGGGGGTCGCGGACGACGACTGGAGCCGCCAGCGCCAGGCGGCCGGCTCGCAGGAGCCTTGGGCGACGGTCCGCCGCGCCCCGTCGGTTGGTGCGGGGGCCTGAATGGCGACCCGTAGCCAGATCTATCAAGCCCTCGCCACCGTCCACGACACCTGCAGCGTCTTCAACGGTACGAACCTCGACATCGTCGAGATGGGCCTCGTTCACGACGTCGAGCAGGACGGCGGCTCCGTTCGCGTTCGCCTCCTCCTCACGGATCCCATGTGCCTCTACCTATTCGAGATGCGATCGCAGATCATGGCCGCCCTCGAGCCGCTTCCGGGGGTCGAAGCGGTCGAGGTCGAGCCGGTAGCGGGCAAGCTGTGGTGGCCCGAGCGGATGAGCCCAGCGGCGCGGGACCGCCTCGCGCGCCTTCGCGCGGCTCGGCGGGAGCGCATGGGGATCTCGGCACCCGCCGCTCGTGATCCCCGATCCACAGGTGACGAGGCGCCGAGCTAGGCGCGCGCTCCTGGGTTGGACGAGCGCAGGCGTCTCACCGAGTGCGGTCTCGCTTCCACAACCGCGTGGAACCGAGGAGCGCGGCGGCGCACCACCGCTAGCCCGCGCCTGTCACACCGCCGTTGGCTAGGCGTCTCCCGTGATCTGCTGCCAGCTGGTTTGTGATGGGCCGGGGAGGGCTCGAACCTCCGTCACAACAACGCTCCTCAGGCTGCCCGTGGGTTCCCTCAGTTGTGTTCCGTTGGTACCCGTGGCTAAATCAGCGTGGCGCCCGCCTGAAGCCCTCGCGCCAACTGGGCCAAATCGGATCCCAGCCGAGCTCGCGGCGAGCCTTCACGTTAGAGGCGCCGCGGAGCCCGGTCGACAGTCGGGCGACGAGAGGACCGGCGAGGATCCGCATGACCCATCGCGGCACGCGCCGCGGCGGTTTCGCTCCGAGCGAATCCGCGTGAAGGGGAAGCCATTCGCGCATCGGTGCAGGCTCGTCGTCTACGACGTTGTAGATGCCCGGGTCCCCTCGATCGAGAGCGGCAACAGTCGCGGCCGCGGCGTCCTCGACGTGGATGAACGAGAACAACCCGCCCCCGTCGCCGACGATCGGGTAGCGGCGCCTGCGCACGTCCGCGGCCGTCGATCCGTCCGTCGCGAAGTAAGTTCCGGGGCCGTAGAACCAGCCGTAGCGAAGGATGACCCCCTCGGTTCCCTCCGCATCGAGCACGGCGCGCTCCATCTGCTCGACCACCTTCACCGCCGACCCGAACGGCTCCGGCGCATCGGAGAAGAGAGGATCGCCCTCGCTCTTGACAGGTCCGCCGACCGGCTCGTAGGCGAACGCGATCGACTGGCAGATGAACCGGCGCGCCCCGGCCGACTTTGCCGCCCTAAGGAGGTTTCGAGTGCCGACGGTTCGCACCTGATTGGTCTCCTCATAGAGATCGCTCTTCCTCGGCTCGAAGCGATTCGGCAGGGCCGTCAGCTGGTGGATCACGACAGCGGGTCGCGCCTCGGCGACCGCGCGCGCCAACGGCTCTGCCAAGAGCGCGTCGCAGACGATCGCCTTCGCCCCTGCCTTCTCGAGCTCTTGAGCCCGCTCCGCGGAGCGCGTGATTCCGGTGACGTCGTGGCCTGCCTGGACCAATTGGCCGACGAGCGGTCGGCCGATCGCGCCAGTGGCTCCGGCGACGAAGATCCTCACTGGCCCAACTCGGTCGGGACCGTCCCGGAGACGAACTGCGCGATCTCTCGCGCGCCGCGGGGCAGTCCCGGCGGGTAGTTGTGGTAGGTCCCACAGGAGGCGAAGACGATGCGCCCGACCCGCTCGTCCCAGTTCTCGGTGATCAGAACCTGGCCCGCGTCCATGAGCAGGCCGTGTAGGAGGACGAGCGGCCGCCCATTGCCGCCGCTGTCGAGGTAGGTGATCGGACCCGCGTCCAGTTCGACATCGCGCTGCTCGCTCACAAGGCACACCTCATGAGATGATGCGAGGCGTCGCAGTAGGCCTTGGTCGTCACCTCAGCCCGCTCCTGTTCGTGCGTTCATCGAGCCCTTTTTGCGCGCGTCGTGCCCGCCAGCTTTCAGACGAGGAGCAGGGTGCTCAGGCGGCATCGCTTACGTTCGCCTCACGCGCGCGCTCGAGGAAGGCGTTGATCGCCTGCGTGTCGAAGTGGAACATCTGTGCCCGCGCGAGCTTGCCATCGCGGACCTCGTAGAGGCCGATGACCGGCGAGTCCAAGCGCTCGCCGCTGGGAGCCACGGCCCGCATGTGGTACAGCACGACGACCTCGCCGTCCTTCTCCGAGATCACCCGAGGGTCGAACCGCCGCTCGCGCTCGGTCCGCTGAACCGGTCCCCACGTTCCGAGCCAGGTGTTCTCGGGAGCGCTCTCCAGCTGCTCCCCGAGCGAGGACAACCCGTCGACCACGCCGCCGTATGGAAGGGAAGGTGCTTCGTGCAGCTGGACGTCCTCGTGATAGAGCTCAAAGAGCTTCTCGCCGTCCCTTTCCTCGACCGCCCGGATAACGCCCAGCGCCACTTCGGCATCTGATCCCATTGCTGACTCCCTTCCGGCGACCCGCCCTCGGGTATCCGGCGCCGAGGGCACGCCGCGGTAGTTGGTCTGATTGGGACATAATAGAGGAAATCTTCTACTTCTATCCCGATCTCACGACGGAAGGTGGCCATGGCCCTCTCGCGCCGCGCTCGGCGCGGCAGGGAGGGGGAGGCTCGGCGGAAACGGCTCCGGCGACGGCGCGGCGGACTACGGCCGGCCCCGGGGCCATCTCGACGACGACCTAAGGTTTTGCCGTGGCCCGTCCCGAGCTTCACTCCACCGACTCGATACTCGACGCCGCCCGCGGGGTGGTGCTCGAGCAGGGACTAGGCGCAGCGACGATCGCGGCGATCGCGGAGTCGAGCGGTGCGCCGGTGGGCTCGATCTACCACCGCTTCGGATCGGTCGACGATCTGCTCGCCCAGATGTGGATTCGCGCGGTCCGGCGCTCGCAGGAGCGCTTCGCGGCCGCCGCCGAGGAACCCGATCCGACCGAGGCGGCGGTTGGCGCGGCGCTCTCGGTGTACGACTTCTGCGTCGAGCACCCCGCCGACGGCCGCCTGCTTCTCTCCTATCGGCCCGAGGATCTCGCAGGGGGCCGGATCGACCCGAAGCAGCGCGCCGAGCTAGCGCGCCTGAACGAACCGGTCGAGGCGGTCGTCAAGGACCTCGCCCGCCGCATCTACGGTCGCGTCTCACGACAATCGCTCGACCGTGTGCTGATGGCCGTCTTCGACGTGCCCCACGGCGCAGTCCGGCGACCTCTCACACACGGCGAGACGCTCTCCCCACAGCGTCGCGACGCGGTCGAGGCCGCAACGCACGCCGTGCTCGCAGTTGCCTCGCGCTAGCGCCAAGTCCCGCGCACTTCGAGGACGCGGATGCGCAGGAGCTCGCCTTCGGGCGGCTCCTCGATGCCTTACCGTGCAGCGCGAACTGAGTGCGTAGTCCGCCGGTACCCTTGTGACCAAATGGCCTCCAAGCGTCAGATATGGGTGGGGGGTGTCCCGATCGGCGGCGGCGCCCCCGTAGCAGTGCAAACGATGACCAAGACCGAGACCGCGAACCTCGGGCCGACCATGGAGCAGATCCACACGGTCGCCGAGGCGGGCGCCGACATCGTCCGCGTCGCCGTGCCGCGCGACGACGACGTCGAGGCGCTGAAGACGGTCGTCGCCGAGTCGCCGATTCCGGTGATCGCCGACATCCACTTCAACTACACGCTCGCGCTGAAGGCGATCGACGCTGGCGCCCACTGCATCCGGCTGAACCCGGGCAACATTGGTGGAGAGGACAAGGTCGCCCAGGTCGCCGAGAAGGCGACCGCCGCGGGAGTGCCGATGCGGATCGGCGTCAACTCGGGCTCGCTCCCCAAGCACCTGCACGAGCTCGAGCGCGATGACCCGGTCGAGGCGCTCGTCCAGGCAGCCGCCGGCTTCGTCGAGCTGATGGAGCGGCTGGAGTTCGAGAACTTCAAGGTCTCGATCAAGTCGACGAGCGTTCCCAATACGATCGCGGCCAACCGCCTGCTGGCGGAGCGGATCGACTATCCGATCCACCTCGGGATCACCGAGGCCGGGACGAAATGGACCGGCTCCCTGAAGTCCGCCGTCGGGCTCGGCACCCTGCTCGCCGACGGGATCGGCGACACGATCCGGATCAGCCTCTCGACGTTCCACGCCGAGGAGGAGGTCAAGGTTGCATGGGAGATCCTCAAGGCGCTCGGGCTTCGCGAGCGCGGCCCGGTGCTGATCGCGTGCCCGACGTGCGGGCGTCTGCAGTTCGACATGGACACTGTGGTGGCCGAGATCGAGACTCGCCTCGAGCGCTACGAGGAGCCAATCGAGGTCGCCGTGCTCGGGTGCGCGGTGAACGGGATCGGCGAGGCGTCCCACGCGGACTTCGGGATCACCGGCGCGAAGAACGAGGGTCTGATCTTCGCCCACGGCAAGCCGCTGCGGAAGGTGCCGCAAGCGGAGCTTGTCGACGCGTTGTTCGCCGAGATCGACAAGTCGCTCGATCGCGGCGAGGTCGACGTCGACGAGGGCAAGTCGGCGGAAGGCGCCGCATGGCTGAAGCGGATCGAGGACGAGAACGCCGACGAGCTGACTCCCGAGCGGATCGCTGCGATGGAGGCCGAGGCGGCGCGCCCGAAGCTCGACGAGGAAGTGTCGCCGGTGAGCGGACGGCGCTTCACGCGCGCCTGAGGGCCTTAACCAGCTCCGTTGCGGCTGGCGGCCAAGGCTCTGGCCGCTTGATCTAGGCTCACCCCGCGATGACCCGCCTCTCGACCTACTACCTCCCCACCCTGAGGGACCCACCGGCGGACGCCGAGGCGACCTCGCACAAGCTGATGGTCCGCGCCGGGCTGGTCCGTCAGCTCGCCGCCGGGCTGTGGACCTACCTCCCGGCCGGGTGGCGGGTCGAGCGCAAGGTGGAGGGAATCATCCGCGAGGAGATGGACGCGATCGGCGCCCACGAGATGTTGATGCCGGTGCTCCAGCCGGCGGAGATCTGGCGCGAGTCGGGGCGATACGAGATTCCAGAACTGTTCAAGCTCGAGGACCGCAAGCACGCCGAGCTCGTGCTCGCGATGACCCACGAGGAGAGCATGACCTACCAGGTGGGGAGGGAGATCCGCTCCTACCGTGAGCTGCCGCTGATCCTCTACCACATCCAGACCAAGGAGCGCGACGAGCCGCGCCCCCGTGCCGGCGTGCTGCGAACCCGCGAGTTCACGATGAAGGACTCCTACAGCCTCGACCGCGACGAGGCCGGGCTCGAGGAGAGCTACCGGCGCCACATCGGCGCCTACGACCGGATCGTCGACCGGTGCGGCCTGCGCTGGTACCGGGTTGAGTCGGACGTGGGCATGATGGGGGGGCTGGGCGCGCACGAGTACATGGCCCCGTGCGAGGCCGGCGAGAACGAGGTCGCGATCGCCCCCGACTACGCGGCCAACGTCGAGATCGCCACCGCCGAGCCCCGGCACGTGGACCTGCCACAGCGGCTCGAGGAGCCAGCCGAGGTGCCGACGCCGGGGCTGACGACCGTCGAGGAGGCCTCGAGCGCGCTCGGGGTGCCGGCCGCCGCGGCGCTCAAGGCGATTCCCGTGGTCGCCGAGGACCGCGGGTTCGTCCTCACCCTGGTGCGCGGCGACCACCGCCTCAACGAGATCAAGCTCCGCAACGCGCTCGGAAGCGACTTCCGCCAGGCGCACCCGGAGGAAATCGAGTCCGAGCTCGGCCCGCCCGGCTTCATCGGCCCGGTCGGCACATCGGTTCCGGTGATCAGGGACGCCGCGATCCGCGGCGAGAGCTACTTCGCCGGCGCCAACCGGCCCGACGCCCACCTGATCGGGGTCGCGCCCGGCCGCGACTTCGCATCCGAGGAGGCCGACATCCGCGCCGTTGAGCCCGGCGACCTCTCGCCCGCTGGACATGCGATCGAGATCGAGCCTGCGATCGAGATCGCGAACATCTTCAAGCTCGGCACGCGCTACTCGGAGCCGCTCGGCGCGACGTATCTGGACGAGACGGGCAACGAGCGGCCGATCGTGATGGGGAGCTACGGGATCGGACCCGCCCGGATCGTCGCGGCGGCGATCGAGCAGCGCGCCGACGATCGCGGAATCGTGTGGCCGCGCTCGATCGCGCCGTGGCAGATCCACCTCACGGCGCTCGGCAGGCCGGGCGACGACTCCGTGGCTGCGGCCGCTTCCCTCTACGAGGATCTTCGCGGCACAGGAGCTGAGGTGCTGTTCGATGACCGCGACGCGGGGACCGGCGAGAAGCTCACCGACGCCGAGCTGATCGGGTGTCCGCTGCGCCTCACCGTGGGCCCGCGCGGACTCGCGCAGGGGGAGATCGAGGCCCAGCTGCGTGCGACGGGTGCCGAGCACCGCCTCAGCCGCGCGAGCGCCGCGGCCGCCGCGCTCGACCTGCTCTCGCGCGAGGAGCCCGAGCGCGGGTGAACGGACTGCGGACGCCCACCGGAGGGCGGTCCCGTCGCCTCACCAAGGGGCGGCTCGTCGGGCTCGACCGCTCGGGGCCCGAGCCGCCCGCGACACGGCGAGGCCAGCCGCTGCGCCCGCTGACGATCCCGAACCTGATCGGGTACGGACGGCTCGCCGCGATCCCGGTGTTCCTGTACCTGGCGCTCGAGTCCGGGGATGGCCGCAGCGCCGCGGCCGCGATCCTGTACGCGCTGATCGCGGGAGGCGACTACCTCGACGGCCTGGTCGCGCGGGCAACAGGCCAGTACAGCCGCATGGGGGCGATTCTCGACCCCATCGTCGACCGGGTGACGATCCTCTCCGGGGTGATCGTGTGCTGGCACTTCGAGCTCCTGCCGAGGTGGGCGCTCGCGGCCCTGATCGCGCGCGAGCTCGTGACCGTGCTGGCGGCCGAGATCGGCTTGCGGCGGGGGATGGACGTCGAGGTCAACTGGCTCGGCCGGATCGGCGTGTGGGTCGCGATGACGGCGATCTTTCTCGCGCTCGCGGTCGACACGTGGTTGTCGACGGCGATGCTCTTCGTCGGGCTCGCGGCGCTGATACTCGCGACGGTGCTCTACGTGCGCTCGGGTCTCGGGCCCAAGCCCTCGACGCGCTGATCCCGCCCGAGGCCCCGCGGTCGCGTAGGTCAGGAGCCGGCCGGAATGGTTGTTTGCGCCCAACCTTCAACCTCTGGTTGACCCTTGGCCCGGCGCGCATATAATCGATTCGCGATGGAGGACACGTTCCGCGACATCGGCTCGATGTGCGAACGCCTGCGCACCGAGCGTGAAGACGGTCACGGCGTGTTATCGGGCGACGACGTCCAGAAGCTGACCGACACCCCGCTGGCCAACGTCCCGGACACCGACGAGGCGCGATAGAGATGGCCCTGCACTGCCCGGAGTGCGGGTTCGTCAATCCCGAGGGAGCGAACTACTGCCAGAAGTGCGGCGCCTATCTCGCGCGCCAGGAGGGCGAGGAGGAGCCGACAACGATGACTTACAAGGTCGACGAGACGGGCGAGTATCAACCCGTCGATATCGACGAGGTAGTCGAGGAGGCGGGCGCCGCGCTCGTGATCCGCTCGGGCGGGGGTCGCTCGGGGGAGAGCTTCACGGTCGAGGGGGATCGGGTCGGCATCGGACGCAGCCCCGACGCCGAGGTCTTCCTCGACGACGTGACCGTCTCGCGCAACCACGCCCTGATCGTGCGGCGCAAGGACGGCCTCTACATCGACGACCTCGGATCGTTGAACGGCACCTACGTCAACCGCCGCCGGATCGAGTCCCACAAGCTTGAGGACGCGGACGAGATCCAGATTGGCAAGTACAAGCTCAGCTACCTGGAGCGTTGACATGGGGGTCGCCTCGCGGACATCCACAGCAGCGCCCGAGGACGGCGCCCAGGAGCGCAAGCGATCAGGGTCGCGTCCCCGCAAGGCGCTGACGATCGGCGCCGTGTGCAAGATCCTCAGCCAGGAGTTCGAGGACATCTCGATCTCCAAGATCCGCTACCTCGAGGACCAGAAGCTGCTCTCGCCGCGACGTACCCAGGGTGGCTACCGCCTCTACAGCCAAGCGGACGTGCAGAGGCTGCGCACGATCCTGCGGATGCAGCGCGACGAGTTCCTTCCGCTCAGAGTGATCCGCCAGGAGCTGGCGGTACGCGGCGAGCCCGAGGGGTCAAAGCGCCCTGCCTCGCCGGGCCCGCACCGGCGCGCCGTGACCGTCGACACGCCCGCGGCACACTTCACCGCCGGGGAGGTCCTTGAGCAGACCGGGGTCTCGGAGCAGTTGCTGAAAGAGCTCGAGGAGTACGGCATCGTCAGCTCCCAGCGCCACGGCGGCCGCTCGACGTACGACGAAACGGACCTCGAGATCGTGCGCGCCGCGGGCGAGCTGGGGCGCTACGGCGTCGCCGGGCGCAACCTCAAGCTGTTCCGGACCTCCGCCGATCGCGAGGCCGCGCTGCTACAGCAGCTACTCGGGCCGGCGCTGCGCTCCAACAGCCAGGCGCGCCGCAAGGAGGCGATCGAGAACCTCGAGAGCCTGGCCGCCGTCTGCACGCACCTGCACCATCTGCTGCTGGTGCGCGACCTGCGTCATCTAGCCGCGTAGCGGCCGTGCCCGCGGTCTCGCGGCGGCGAACGATCGACGCCCCGGTCGAGGTCGTCTGGGCAACCGTGTCCGACCCCAACCACCTGCCGCGCTGGTGGCCGCGGGTGACGAGGGTGGAGAACGTGCAGGGCTCGCCGGGGGCGAAGCGGACGCGCTGGACCACGCTGCTCGGCACCGAGGCCGGTCGCGCGGTACGAGCGGACTTCCGCTGCGTGAGCGCCGCCGTGAACGAGCGCTACGTGTGGGAGCAGGAGATCGCAGACACTCCGTTCGAGCGCATCCTTAAGCGAGCGGAGACCGAGGTTCGCATGCACGCGGCCGGGGTGGGGACGGAGGTCACCATCGCCACGAACCAATCGCTGCGCGGATTCTCGCGGCTCGGCTCGCCGTGGATGCGCCGGGCAACCGCAAGGACGCTGAGCGGCGCGCTGAGCGGTCTGGAGAACGCCCTCGTCGGCGCGGAGCCGCGGGTGTGACCGACCCGAAGTGGTGGGGGTGGGGCGGGGCCGAGCGGCGCGGGGCGGTAGCAGCAGAGGCGCTCGAGATGCTCACGGAGTTGCTGGGGCCGCCGCGCCGGAGCCCGCCGGTCGCGCTCGACCAGGTGCGGGTTGCCGACCCTGCGCCGCTCCCCGATTCGATTCGCGACGTGATCGGATCCGATCACGTTTTGACAGGGCGCGAGGATCGGATTCGCCACGCCACCGGGAAGAGTTATCCCGATCTGGTCCGCCTACGCAGCGGTGAGATCGAAGACGCGCCCGACGCCGTCGTCGAGCCGGGCTGCCACGATGAGGTCGCCGCAGTCCTCGACGCCTGCACACGCGAGAATGTGGCGGTGGTTCCGTTCGGCGGCGGGACGAGCGTCGTCGGCGGTGTGGATCCGGCTCGCGGGTCGTTCGAGCGCGTGATCGCGCTCGATCTGGGGCGGATGCGCTCCGCCGGGGTGGACCGCCGCTCGCTCACGGCTCGCCTCGGGCCGGGCCTCCGCGGCCCCGACGCGGAGCGTGCCCTCGGGGCGGCCGGGGTGACGCTCGGGCATTTCCCGCAGTCGTTCGAGCACGCGACGATCGGCGGCTTCGCCGCGACGCGCTCGGCGGGGCAGGCGTCGAGCGGATACGGGCGCTTCGATCGCATGGTCACGGCCGTGCGGCTCGCTGCGCCAGCCGGAGAGCTCCGCACGATCGACACTCCCCACAGCGCGGCCGGGCCCGCTCTGCGCGAGCTCATCGTCGGCTCCGAGGGAGTGCTCGGGGTGATTACCGAGGTAACCGCGTGTGTGAGGCCGAGACCCGAGGAGCGCCGCTACGAAGCTTGGATAGCGCCGGAGTTCGCGTCGGGAGTCGAGATCGTCCGCGAGCTCGCGCAGCAGCGCGTTCTCCCCGACGTGGTCCGGCTCTCGGATCGCAACGAGACCCGCGTGTCGCTCGCGCTGTCGGGGATGGGGGGTGCCGTCAGGCGCTTGCTCGACGGCTATCTGCGGCTCCGTCGTCAGGCGCGCGGATGCATCCTGATCACCGGGTGGGAGGGGACCAGCGAGGCGGTCGGGCTGCGGCGCGCGCTCGCCACGCGCGCGCTGCGCTCTGGGGGTGCGGTCGCACTGGGCGCCCGTCCCGGGCGATCGTGGTACCGGGGACGCTTCGAGGGCCCATACCTCCGCGACGAGCTGCTCGATCTCTCATACATGGTCGAGACGCTCGAGACTGCTCACACCTGGACGCGGCTCGGCGAGCTGTACCACGCTGTGTCTGGCGCGATCCGGGACGCACTCCAGGCGCAGGGGACGCCTGGCCTCGTCTTCGCCCACGTGTCGCACGCATATCCCGATGGCGCTTCGCTCTACTTCACCGTCCTCGCCGCGCAACGGGTGGGGCACGAGCTCGAGCAGTGGCGAGCAGTGAAGCGCGCAGCGTCCGAGGCGATCGTGCGCACCGGCGGCACGATCACGCACCACCACGCGATCGGCCGCGACCACCGCCCCTACATCCGAGACGAGATCGGCGAGCTTGGCGTCGAGGCGATCGCCGCGGTCAAGGCCCGACTCGACCCCGCCGGGATCATGAACCCGGGGAAGCTCTTGGCCTAACCGCCGCTACCGCCGCTCTGGCCGCCCGCGCGCTGCTCAGCGGGAATGCTCCCGCGAAGTACGCTGTCGCCCGTGTAGGGGACGACGGGGCGCTGTGCCCGCGCGGCCTTCTGCGCCTCGCGCTGCAGCGTTCGAAGCGGACTTATGGCGAGGTCGATGAAGCGAGAGCGCGTCGCAACCTCGACCGCGATCGCGTTCGGGATCGGATAGCGATCGTCGACGGTCCCGTTGGGGCTCACTCGCACTACCGTGAACGGGTAGCCGAGCTTGGAGTTGAGCAGGAACCACAGCACGTAGCCCCGGCCCTGCGGCGGCGAGGCCTCGATTCCACTCGCGCTCAGGTCAACGAACGGCTGGTCGGCGGAGGCGTTTCCGATCACGACCTCGCCGCTCCCACGCTCGCCCCGGAGCGGGATGCGAGCTAGCACTTCCTCGCCGGCGTTCGTCGTATCGGCCACGGTCGAGGTCGAGCCCGTCTCGCCCTCGCTGTCCCCCGAGCCTCCGAACACCCCCGCCACCGCGAGGACGGCCGCGATCACGAGCACCGCCGACGCGGCCAGCGCCACGATGACCTGCTGCTGGCGCCGGGACAGGCCTCCACCTTCTCGGCGCGGAGCGGCCGGCCTCTTGCGGCGCGCGCGCGGCGCGGGCAGCTGCGGGAGCGTGGCCTCCGGGGCGACTTCGCGCAACCGCTGAACAAGCACCGAGGCGAGCTTGGCGGACTCCGGATCGGCCTGGAGATGGCGCACGGCGTCCGCGCGGCCAATCGGATCGGCCTGGCCCAGCAGATAGTCCGTGAGCCCGACCTCGGCATCGGGATCGGCCCCTCCGAGCCCGGCGAGCGCGGCTCGCGCACGCGAGCGGACCTCGTCGACACCGACGCCGAGTACGCCCGCGAGGTCGTCGTAATTCTGCCCACGCTCGAGGATGAGCTGGAGCATCGCCCGCTGGTCATCGGTCAATGCCATGACGGAAGCCTACGGACTCGCTCCCTGCCGAGAAGTCGGTACCCGCTGGGGGTTTCTCCTGGTCATCTATCGTGGCGCGCATGTCGGGCAGGCTCGCCGCCGTGGCGCTCGAGCGGCCGCGCGCGATGCTGATCGGAACGCTCGTGGCGCTCGCCCTGGCGGCGGTGCTCGCGTACGCCACAGTGGACCGACTCCCGCTGACGCCGCAGCGGGCCACCGGGTCGGCGAGCGACCGCGCGGCGGACGCGCTTCGTGCCGCGCTCGGAAGCGAGGCGGATCCGGGAATGGTGATCGTGACCAGCGGGCGAGACCCGGTCGATTCGGGCGTGTACGAGGTCGCACTCGACGTGATCTCATCTCAGGTCGAGACGAACCCCCACGTCGCCGAGGTACGCCGAGGGCCGGTCGCGCGCGACGGGCGAACGACCGCGCTCCGGGTCTACTTCGCGGACGACGACGCCGCGGCACAGCAACGTGCTGTCGCAGAGCTTCAGGAGGAGCTCGATCCGGGACCGCTCGACATCCAGATCGGCGGGGAGGCAGCGATTCTGCGCGACGCCAGGAATGGGTTGTGGGGCGAGCTCGGCCTGCTCGAGCTGCTCGCGCTGCCCTTGCTCGTGTTGGTGCTCGTGATCGCGTTCGGGGTCCGGCTGGCCGCCGGGCCGGTCCTGGCCGGGGCGATCGGCGGGCTCGGAAGCATCGGGCTCATGGGTCTCGTGGGAGCGCCCCTGTCGGCGCTGGGGATCGCTCCCGCAGCAGTGATCGCGCTCGTCGTGGGGATCGAAGCCTGCTACGCGCTGTCCGTGCGTTACCGGGACGAGGCCGCGGCGCATGGACCCGGGGAGACTGCGCTTCGCGCGACGATCGCGGCCGCCGGCCGCTCGATCGCGATCGCATCGTTCGCCGCCGCCGGGGTCGCGGGCTCGGCGGCGGTGATCCCTGTGCCGGACGCTCGCTCGGCGGCGCTCGGAGGCGCGCTTGCCGCGCTGCTGTCCGGCGGCGCGGCGCTGGCCGCGATGCCGAGCCTCCTCATGCTCTCCACACCCTCCGGGGTCACGGCGGGCGCCGGCAGCGAGAAGGTGGGGGAGGGACAGAGGCGGTTCTGGTACCGGCTCGAATCGGCAATCACGGCCCACCGGGCGATCGCCGCGGCGCTGGTGGCGCTCCCGGTCGCCGCGCTGATCGCCGCCGCCGCGCCCGGGCTTCGCGCGAAGACGGTTCCCATCGACGCGGCAGGGCTTCCCGACGGCGCCGAGAGCCGTGAGGCCGAGGCTCGCGTCGTGTCCGAGCTGGGAGCGATCACCACGGCGCCCGTTCTCGTGCCAGGAGACTCGGTCGCGGACGCGGAGCTGCGCGACCTGCGACGGCGGCTGGGGCGGCTCGCGGGCGTGGCCGACACTGAAGGCCCCGACGGGGCCGGATCGAATGTTTCGCTGGTCACCGCCGGAGCCGATGCCAGGCCGGGGTCGCTCGGCGCGAGAGAAGTCGCCGAGCGGATCCGCGCGACCGCGGCACCGCTCTCCGACACGGTCGGAGGACGCGACGCGGAAGCGCTCGAAGCCGATCGCGAGCTGCCCGGACATCTCGCGATCGCCGCCTCGGTCGCGGTGCTGTTCCTCGCTCTGCTTCTGTTCGGCATCGTCCGCTGGCGCTCCCCCGGCGCGTGGAGCGCGGCTCTCCAGGCCGCTCCACTGGCGCTGGCATCGCTGCTCCCCGCGGCGGCCGCCACTGGTTTGACCGTGCTCGTGTTCCAGGACGGACGCGTGACCGGGCTGCTCGGATACACGCCTCAGGGAGGGCCGGTGCTGGCGGGCGTGATCGCGGCCGTCTCCGCGCTCGCCGCGATCGGGGCGGCGCGAACGGTCCACTACGCTGCCGCGCTCGCCGAGGAGCTGCATATCGGTTTCCGGTCCCGCGCGATCGTCCCGCTGGCGGGTTCGCGGACGCTGCCGGGGGCGGCGGCCGCGACGATCGTCGCCGCGGCCGCCACGCTCGTGCTAGCCGGCGCGGGACTCGTTGCCGCAAAGCAGTTCGGCACCGCGGTCGCGGTGGGGCTGATCCTCGACCTCGTCTTGGTGCGGGCGTTGCTTGCCCCGGCTCTCGCACGCTTGTCTCAATAGGGTGCCACCATGGAGACCGGCTCCGACGAAATGCGCGACGCGTTTGGCGAGCTAATCGGGATCGAGCTTCTCGAATCGAGCGACGACGTCGTGCGTGCACGCGTCCCGGTGTCCGACCGGATCCTGCAGCCGTACGGGCTGGTCCACGGCGGCGTCTACCCGGTCGTGGCGGAAATCGTGTGCTCACGGGCGACTCACGATGCGGTGATTGGGGACGGGAAGGGGGCGCTCGGACAGTCGAACAGCACCACTTTCCTGCGCCCGATCTCCGCGGGCCACGTCAATGCCGCCGCACGGGCCCGACATCGCGGGCGGACGTCGTGGGTATGGCAGGTCGAGCTCACGGATGACGAAGGGCGTCTGTGCGCGCTGACGCAGGTCGTCGTGGCGGTACGCGAGCTACCCGGGAATTAACCGCCGAACCGATTCGTGATCGGCAGCCGCCGGTCGCGGCCGAACGCCTTCGGCGTGATCTTGATCCCGGGTGGCGCTTGGCGGCGCTTGTACTCGGCGCGATCGACCATCCGGATCACGTCGTCCACGACCTCCGCGGGTATCCCCATCTCGGCGATCTCGTCGCGCCCCTTGTCCTGCTCCACGTAGGCCTCGAGGATGCGGTCGAGCACGTCGTAGGGCGGAAGCGAGTCTTGGTCGAGCTGGTCCGGGCGCAGCTCCGCAGACGGGGGCCGCTCGAGCACCGATTCGGGGATCAGCTCGCGGTCCTCGAGCTCGTTCCGGTAGCGAACAAGTCTGTAGACGAGCGTCTTGAGGCAGTCCTTGATCACCGCGAACCCGCCCGCCATGTCGCCGTACAGCGTCGCGTAGCCGACCGAGAGCTCGCTCTTGTTGCCGGTCGTGAGCACGAGCCACCCGAACTTGTTCGAAAGCGCCATCACGAGGTTGCCGCGGATCCGCGCCTGCACGTTCTCCTCCGCGAGGCTCGGGGAGCCGGAGTCGCGCGAGAACGCCTCGTCAAGCAGCGTGCCGTACGTCCTCATCGCGTCGGCAATCGGGAGCTCGAGCACGTCGACTCCGAGATTGGACGCGATGCGCCGCGCGTCGGACTGCGTCCCCTCGCTCGAGTGGGGAGAGGGCATGATCACGCAGGTAACGCGGTCGGGGCCAAGCGCGTCGGTCGCGATCAGAGCCACTAGCGCCGAGTCGATCCCGCCCGAGAGTGCGAGCACGACGTGCTTGAACCCGTTCTTGCGGACGTAGTCGCGCAGGCCGAGCTTCAGAGCCTCGTAGATCTCGGCCTTCTCGCTCAGGGGCTCGCGGAGCGGGGGCGGCTCGAGCGTCCCGCTGGGCTCGGGCACCTCGAGGCGGCCGATGATCGGTGCGTCCATGCCGCCCGGGACCTCGGCCGGACGCCTCTCCGCGCCGGACGGCGGCAGCTCGATATCGCATACGACCATGTCCTCGGAGAACTCGGCGCCGCGCGCGACGGTCTCGCCGCGTTCGTCGACGATCACGCTGTGGCCGTCGAACACGAGCTCGTCCTGGCCACCTACGGCGTTGCACAGCGCCACCGCGGCGCCGACCTCCCGCGCGCGCGCCGCCACTATCTCCCGCTCGCGAACGACGCCCTTCCCGCGGTGGTAAGGGGACGCCGAGGCGTTGACGATCAGCCCCCCGCCCGCAAGCGCCTCAGCTGCGGCCGGCGGCCCGGGGAACCAGATGTCCTCGCAGATCGTCAGGCCGACGATCCGCCCGTTGACGTCGATCAGCGCCGGCGAAGGACCGGGCTCGAAGTAGCGGCGCTCGTCGAACACCCCGTAGTTCGGGAGCAGCATCTTCGTGTACGACGCCTTGACCTCGCCGTCGGCCAGCACCCCGAGCGCGTTGTGGACGAATCCGTCGGCCTCCGCGTAGCCGACGAGCGCGACGATGTCCCGCACGCCCTCGGCGATTCCCTCCAGCGCCTGAATGTTGGCGGCGAGGAAATGCCGCTTCAGGAGCAGGTCCTCCGGCGGATAACCCGGCACCGCGAGCTCGGGCAGGACGACGAGCTGCGCACCGGCCGCCCGTGCACGCTCGATCGCGTTGGTTATCCGCGCCGCGTTGCGGTCGATGTCACCGACGGTGGTGTTGATCTGGCCAAGCGCTATCCGGAGCTTTCCGCGGTCGGAGCGCATACGTCAAGTATGGCCGGAGCGGAGGCAGCTAACGAGAGTGGACGGCGATCAAGACCCCGACCGCTACCGCGCAGATGCCGCCGAACACGATCCACTCGGCCCAGTGCACCATGGGGTGTGCGATCTACCTGGGCTATTTGCACTCCCAGTCGTGAGGCATCCCAACGGCAGAACGGGGCACCTTGAGCGCCCCGTCCGTTGAGCTTCGCGGTCTACCGCGTGACGGCTAACGGCCTTTTTTGAAGCCGCACTTCTTTCCCTTGGACTCGCCGTTGTTGGCCTTGTGGGCCTTCTTCGGCTTATTGTCGTGGCTCTTGCTTTGGGTCGGCAGGTTCTTGCAGGGCTTCGCGTTGTGGGGGACCCCGCCTTGATTGGCAAGCGCCCCTGCCGGGACTGCCACAGACATGACAGCTGCAATTACGAACGTGCTGATCCTGCGGCGAAATGCTGATGACATCCGCTCTCCTTGGCTCGACTCTGGTTGCGAAAGTTACAACCCAGCAGGTCGGCGCGAGTTGCGCAGTGAGAACTCGGCCGCCGGACGTTTACGACCCTTCGACACCGTGGTAAGCCCAGGGAGGGTTAGCTGAAATCGGGTCGCCAAGGCTGCCTATTTGGTGGGACTCCGCACGTAGCGCTCGCGGCGGTGCGGGCGTTGCGGGTCGGTGTACTGCTCGCGCTCGCCCATCTGCACGCGCGAACCATCTCGCGCGTCCCACGCGTGGCCGCGCACCGCTCCACGACCAACACGTGTCTCACTTCCACCGCGTCCCTGGCGCCCGGCCGTACGATGAGCACGCGGGACGCTAAGCGCCGCTCGCGCATGCCGGATGCTGTCCTGATAATCACCGCCGACGACTACGGCTACGCGCCCGGGTACAACCGCGGCATCCTCGAGGCGGCCGACGCTCGGGCCGTGGACGCGGTGAGCGCGATGGTGGGGAGGCGGTGGTGCGATCCCGCCCCGCTGGTCGCGACCGGGACCGAGGTGGGGCTTCACCTGGAGCTGCCCGGGCCGGACCTCGACGCGCAGCTCGCACGCTTCGAGGAGCTCTTCAGCCGCCCGCCGGACTACCTCGACGGACACCACCACTGTCACGCCCGCCCGGAAGTCACCGAGACGGTCGCCCGCACCGCCGCCCAGCGGGAGCTTCCGGTGCGCTCGGTCGACTCCGGCCACAGGCACCGGCTGCGGGCTTCGAGAGCGATCACCCAGGATCTCCTGCTCGGGCGCATCCGGCCCTCGTCGCCGGTGCTGCCGACCCCGCTCGCCGCGGACGGCGCGCTGCCGTCCGGTGTCACCGAGTGGATGGTGCACCCTGGCTACCGCGATGCCGGAGCGGGATCGTCCTACGACGCCGCGCGCGAGGAGGATTTGGAGCTCGTGCTGGGGATCAGCGCCGAGCTGCGCCAGCGGGTGCGCCGCGAGACGCACCGTCAGGCCCTGCAGCCGCGGTGACGGCGGCGAGCTCCGCGAGTGAGCCCTCGAGCTCACCGCCGAGCTGGTCGAGGCCGGGCATCGCGTCGTAGTCGCCGATTAGCCCGAAGTTGACCTGGCCGTTGTAGCTCATGATCCCAACGCAAACCGCCTGGCGCTTCGCGAGCGGCACCATCGGGAAGGTCGCGAGCATCTCCCGCCCGAGGACGTAGAGCGGGAACTGCGGCCCCGGGACGTTCGTCACGACGAGGTTGAAGAAGCGCTGGCGCGATTGCAGCCGCGCCGCCTGGGCGACGATTGTCGGGGGTGCGAACCCTGTCAACTCGGTGAGCAGCGACGCGCCGACCGCCTGACGCGAGACCTTGAGATCGCCCATCGTCTCGGTGATCGCGCGCAGGCGCCCGACGGGGTCCTCGAGGCCGATCGGGAGCGGGGCCATCATCGCCGAGACCCGGTTACCGAGCGCGCCGCGCTCGTCCTCGGTCCTGACGCTGATCGGGATCATCGCCCTCAGCTCGAGACCGGCGGTCGAGTGACCCCGTGCACGCAGGTACCGGCCCAGCGCCCCTGTGACGGCCGCGAGAACGACGTCGTTCACGGTCCCGCCAACCGCGTTCTTGACCTGCTTCAGCTGGCCGAGGTCGCCGCGGACCCAGGCGAAGCGCCTGTACCCGCCGATCTCGACGTTGAATGGGGAGGGCGGGGCGCCGAGCCCGGCGCCGGCCAAGGCGCCGACCGCGCCGAGACCCTCCCGGAGCCGTCCCGCGATCTCGCGCGGAGCGCGGACGATCCCCGCCGCACCCTCGGCGATCTCGCGCGGGTTGGTGAGCCGGTCGAGGATCGCTTCGGCGAGCACCTCGGCGTCGCTTGGCTCGGGCCGCGGCAGCCACTGATCGGGCGGCACGGGCGGGGCCTCGGGTTCGCGCTCGAGATCGAACATCACGGTGTTTATGTCAACCCCGGATACACCGTCGACAAGGGCGTGATGGCTCTTGCCGATGATCGCGAAGCGGTCGTCCTCGAGCCCGTCGACCAACCACATCTCCCACAGCGGCTTCGAGCGATCGAGCCGCTGGGAGAAGATGCGCGCGGCGAGCGTCCGCAGCTGCTGATCCGAGCCGGGAGGGGGGAGTGCGGTCTGGCGGACGTGGTAGGAGAGATTGAGGTGAGGGTCGTCCTCCCAGATCGGGCGGGCAAGCCCGAAGGGAACGAAGCGCAGCTTCTGACGGAAACGCGGGACCAGGTGCAGTCGGGAGGCGACGTGCTCGCGGAACTCGTCGTAGTCGGGCTTCGGTCCTTCGAAGATCGAGGTTCCGGCCACGTGCATGTGCGCGCCACCCTGCTCCAGGTGCAGGAAGGATGCGTCGAGCCCCGAGAGCCGGTCTTCGCTCACCGAGCCATGGTTGCAGAACTGCAAGGGTCTGCGATCGGAGTCACACACCCTGCACACGCGCTCCTACCCTGCCGCGCTGTCGTATTCACGTGCTCGGCTACGGCAGCACGGTCACGATGTTGAGCGCGCGCTAGTTGAGCTCGAGAGCGAGCGGCTGCGGCTCACCCGCGGCGGCCGCTCGCTCCCCTTCGGGGACCGCGTCGGGTCGAGACAGGCCCGCCACGCCCACTCCAAGGAGCCGAACCGGGGCGTCGATCTCGAACCGGTCGAGTAGCTCCGCGGCCACCGCGCGGATCACCGCGACATCGTTCGTAGGCTCGGCGAGCGTCCGCGACCTGGTGTGGGTGCGGAACGGGTGCAGCCGGATCTTCATCGTCACCGTGCGCCCGACGAAGCCGTCGCGAGCCAGGCGCGTCCCGACCTCGTCCGCGAACCGCTCGAGCGTCTCGCGGAGCACCTCACGATCGGAGACGTCGGCCGCAAAGGTCGTCTCCCGGCTCTCCGACTTCGGCGCGCGCGAAGCCGTCACAAGGCGATCGTCGTGGCCGTTGGCGCGCTCGGCGAGCGAGCGACCGAGCCGGGGGCCGAAAGAGCGCTCCAGCGACGCTCCCTTCGTCTCGGCGAGGTCGCGTACCGTACGGATGCCCATCTCGGCCAGCCGCTGTTCCGTCCTGGGCCCGACACCGGGAAGCAGCGAAGCCGGACGATCGCCCACCGCGTCGAGCATTCCGTCCGGCGCGAGCACGCACAGGCCGTCGGGCTTTTCGAGGTCCGAGGCGATCTTCGCGAGCAGCTTGTTCGGCGCGATCCCAACGGAGCACGTGAGCCGGGTCTCGGTGCGAACCCGCCGCTTCATCTCCCGGGTGCGAGCCTTCGGAGCGGGCGAGGACGAGAGGTCGACGTAGGCCTCGTCGAGACCCGCGACCTCGATCGTGTCGCTATAAGAGCCGACAATCTCCATCACGCGCTTCGACGCACGCCGGTAGAGCTCGATGTCGCGCGGGATCAGGACCGCCTGGGGGCAGCGACGGTGGGCAACGGACAGCGGTAGGGCCGAGTGGACGCCGTACTTCCGCGCCTCGTAGGAGGCCGTCATCACGACTCCGCGCGCATGGGGATCGGTCCCAGTGGCGACGATCACGGGCTTGCCCCGCAGCTCGGGGCGCCGCAGCAGCTCCACGGCTACGAAGAAGGCATCCATGTCGACGTGCGCGTACACGCGGGGCCACTCGCGCATGAATCGAGAGTACGGTCTGCGTCGGGCGTATCGCACCAAATGGTCTGGGCCCACCCAGCGGGCGCGCTAGATTCCCACTGGTGAGCACCGCCGCCGCGAAGAACCTCGAGGCGATATCGAAGGCGATCGACCAACACAATGCGAGCTGCCCGTTTCCGGCGTCCGAGGTGCGGATGAACCCGTTCGAGGTCGAGCGGCTCGGCTGGGAGGAGATCCGCGGGCTGCCGATCGTTCCGGACTCGGCGATCGGGACGGGCCGGTTTCGGATCGTGTGCTCGCGCGACGGAGACAGCGGCGAGCTCGAGGAGACGGAGGAGATCGGCGAGCCGATCGAGGTGCCCGCCGCGCCAGCGCCGAGCCAGAACTAGACGTCGTCGAAGAAGTTCAGGCCGACGCGGTCGAGCAGCTGCTGAGCCTCGATGTTGAGCTGGAACAACTCGCCCGTGTACACGAGCACGCCCATCACGATCAGGATCGCGCCACCCGCGCCGATGATCACCGCGTAGTGCCGCTTGACGGCGTCGAACGCGGTGGTCATGCGGCTGAACGCGAGCGAGGTCGCAAGGAACGGGATCGCGAGACCCGCCGAGTACACGCCGAGCAGGAATGCCCCACGGCCGGCGGTCTCCGAAAGTGCGGCGGCGCTGAGGATCGCCGCGAGTGTGGGGCCGATGCACGGCGTCCAGGCGATTGCGAACGCTGCGCCCGCGACCACCGGACCGCCGCTGCCCGCGCGCGCCAGCAGCGCCTGGACGTGCCACTCGCGGTTCAGCCGGGTGACGAACATCGCGGCGACGAACAGGACGCCCATCGCGACGATCACAGCGCCGGCGATCTTGTTGAGCAGCTCGCGGTTCTCTCGCAACAGGTCGCCGACTCCTGTCGCGGTGACGCCGAGCGCGATGAAGATCGCCGAGAAGCTGGCGATGAACAGCAGGCTCGGCACGAGCACCTGGCGCCAGTTCGCGTTCTCGAGGTCCGCCGCGGCGACACCAGTGACCGCTGACAGGTATCCGGGCACGAGCGGTAGCACGCACGGCGAGAGGAACGAGACCAGGCCGGCTCCCAGAGCGGCGAAGACCCCGACGCCGGCTGCCGGATCGCCTTCCACGGCCTCAGCCTCCCGTCATCGCCGCGGCGCCGTCTAGGTGAGCGCCGCCGCGAGGCGCCGCCGATGCTCGCGGGCGAGCGGGTGGTCCGCTCCAAGCTCGGTGAAGATCGCGACCATCACCTTGCGGATCTCGTCCCGGCGCACGGGGTCGTCGGTGCCCGCGAGCGCCTCGTGAAGCGCCTCGAGGGCGGCCTCGTGGTCACCCGAGTCCCAGGCCGCGAACGCGCGCTCCAGGTCGTCGGAGGGGGGGATCGCGCCGTCGCCGTCCGCGGACGCGAGCCGCGCGCGGGCGGCCAGGCCTTCGGCGACGAAGTCGCCGTGGAAGCCGTCGAGCACCCCGAGCGCCCGCTCCGTGTCGCCACGCCCGAGCAGCATGCGACCGAGCCGCGTCGCCGCCCCGACGTGGCGCGGGTCGATGTCGAGCGCCCGACGAAGCGCGTCCTCGTCGCCGGACTCGACGAGCCGATCCGCTTGGGAGGGGACGATGCCGTCGAAGAAGCGCTCGACTTGGGCGGGAGGGATGGCGCCGGTGAACCGATCGACAATCTGACCGTCCCGGAACGCCATCACGGCCGGAATCCCGCGGATGCCGAAAGCCGCCGAGAGCTGCTGGTTGGCGTCGGTATCGACCTTGGCGAGCTCGACCTCACCCTCGCGCTTGGCCGCGGCCGCCTCGAGCGCGGGGCTCAGAGTGCGGCATGGACCACACCACTGCGCCCAGAAGTCGACCACCACGGGGACTTCGCGGGAGCGCTCGATGACGCGTTGCTCGAACTGCGCCTCATCGACGTCGAAGACCATGTGTTCAGCTTAGCCAGCCGCGGATATTGTCCGGCGCGGCGACCAGCGCACCATAAGCGTCGTTATGTCAAATGGACGGATTTCTTCCAGGCGCCGGAAAACCGGGTGGCGTAGGCCCGCGGCGCCCTACTGGCGCTTCCACCCGCCGCCGAACAGGCGGCCCAGGCGCCCGCGAGCTCGGCTCGGACGGAATGTTCCCGGCCCACGCTCGGGCTGCGGGAGATCGGCGGCCTGTTCCGAGGTGATGTTGAGAATGACGGCGCGCTCGAACGTCCGCTGCACCTCCGGGCCGTCCACGAAGCGCAGATCACGGCCCGGCGCCCGGATGACGATCCCGTCGAGGATGTGCTCGCGGTAGTTGTCGACGATCTCGTCGACCTTTCCGACCTCGACCTCGTCCGAGCCGTACACGGGCGTCCCCCGCGGGACTGCCGTGTAGTGAATCGCGTGTCCCTCGTCAATTGCCACTGTGTAAGCAAGAATAAGGAACGTGCTCCGCTACTCGGGCACGCCCGCTGCCGAAGGAGCTCGGGATAAGGAGGGCGACCGCCTGGCGATCCTCCGCCAGCCCGCCGTTTACATAACTACCTCGGCGCGTTACCGGACCGCGTCGACGACGCCCGGTCCGGCCTCAAGCTCGTGATCAGGCTCAAGAACCGCTGGTTGGCGTCCTAACTCAGGCGATCGGCCACGTCCGGCTCGGCGCAGAACGCCGCGATCTCGCGCGACAGCTTGCCGCCCTGCCAGGCCAGCGGCGAGCTGCCCTCGTCCTCGCTGATCAACCGCGCGTTCGGCAGCCGCTCGGCGTACGCCTCGGCGACGGCGAACGGATGGCCTGGGTCGGCCTCGTCGTAGCTCGCTACGACCAGCGCCGGCAGATCGAGGAACTCGAGCTCGTCGAGGCTTTCGAACGGCACGTCGCGCGGCACCTCGCGCAGCGCCTCAGCCACAGCTTCCGGGTGACGATGCGCCTGGAGCCGCTCGCGGGTGATTCGGACCAGGGTGTCGCGCCATTCGGGATCGAGTCCCTGGCGCTCGTATGCGCTCAAGAAGCCGTCCACACCGTCCACCTCGAGCCCGTCCGCGAGCTCGTCCCATCTCGCGAGCACCTCCTCGGTGGAGGGCACGCCTGGGTACGCCGGTCCGATCAGGACGACTCCGGCGAGTCGCTCGGGCCGGCGCAGCGCGAGCGCGGCGATCGTGTGCGCGCCCATCGAGTGCCCCGCGAGCACAGCCGGCGCTCCCCCGACCTCGGCGTCCAGCACGGCGCCGAGGTCGTCCGCCATCTCGTCGTAGCCGTAGCCGCTTCCGCGTGGCGCCGGACTCGACTCACCGTGGCCGCGCGCGTCGACCGCGATCGCCCGGTACCCCGCCCGCGGGAGCGCCTTCGAGCCGTGCACGACGTAGCGCCGGCTCGCCGTGATCCCGTGCGCGAGCAGGACCGCGGGGCCCTCGCCGAGAGCCTCGACCGCGAGGATCTGGCTCTTGCGCGGGACGGTGAAGCTGTTGCCGGGTGGATTCCAGGCCGCCATCAGCCCGCCACGAGGTCCGGCACCGCGGCGATCGAGTCGACGGTCGCCGTCGGAGCCACCCCGCTCGCGCGCACGAAGTCCTCGCGGTACTTCCCGGTCCGGACGAGGACCCCGGCAAGACCGGCCCGCATCCCGCCGTCGACGTCGGTCTCGACGTCGTCGCCGACGATCGCGGCATCCTCGGCACGCGCGTCGACATCCTCCAGCACAAGCGCGAAAAACGACGGCGACGGCTTTCCGACCACCACGGCCTCCCGCTCGGTCGCGTACTCGATCGCCGCCACGAACGGTCCGGCGTTGAGCGCCAGGCCGTCCGGCGCGAGCCAGAAGCGGTTCTTCTGAAGCGCAATCAGCTCGGCCCCGTCGATCACCATGCGGAAGGCGCGGTTGAGGATCTCGAACCCGAACGCCTCACCCAGGTCGCCCATGATCACCGCGTCGGGGCTCTCATCCGCCTCCTCGAGCCCTTCGAAGTCCTCCTTCACGTTCGCGTTCATCACCAGCGCGACGGTGCGATGGCCGGCGTCGAGGCAATGCTGCCGCGCGAGCGCGGCCGGAGTGACGACCTCGCCGGGCTCGACGTCGAACCCGAGCCGGCCGAGCTTGTCCACGGTCTGCGCGCGCGAGCGCTCGGTCGTGTTAGTGACGAACCGCAGCCCGAGTTCGTGGTCGCGCAGCGCGCGCACCGCTTCACGGGCGCCATCGATCGGCTCGTCGCCGACGTACAGCACGCCGTCGAGGTCGAGCAGCATCGCTCGGAGGGCCCCCAGGCGAGCACCGGCGGTCACCGGCGGACCGATTCGAGCGCCTTGCTCAGGTCGTCCACGTGCTTGTAGTGGAGCCCGAGCAGCGCGACATGGCGGTACCGGATCACCCCGTCGGGATCGACGATGAAGATCGAACGCCGCACGAGTCCGCCCGGGGCGTCGACGCCGTAGGCTCGAATCGCGCTGCGAGCTTCGTCCGCGAGCAGCCGAGCCGTTAGCCGATGCTTGGCGGCGAAACGCTCGTGCGAGTCGACGCTCTGCGGAGAGATCCCTAGCACCTCCACGCCGAGCTGGTCGAGGCGGTCGTCGGCGTCACGGTACGAGCAGAACTGCCGCGTGCAGACCGGTGTGAAGTCACCCGGGTAGAAGGCGAGGATCACCCACTTGCCGCGGTACTCCGAGAGGCGGTAAGCGCGCCCCTCGGGACCCGCCAGCTCGAACTCCGGTGCTGGATCACCTACCCCGACCTTGGGCATCGCCCCAGCGTAGCCATCGCGCGACTGGTGGTTGTGCCTAGCCGTTGTGGACCGTGATCCGCTCGATCACCACCGGCGCCAGCGGCGTGCCCGCCTGGCCGCTCGCCGGGTCCCCGAGCTCCGAGATCCGCTCGACGACGCCGAGCCCGTGGGTCACCTCGCCGAGCGGCGCATAGTCCGGCGGCAGGCCGGCGTCCGCGGCGACCACGACGAAGAACTGGCTCCCGGACCGCCCCGGCGGCTCCGCCGCGGTCTTGGCCATCGCCACCACTCCGCGCGTGTACTCGGTGTCGGGCCTCGGGGGGTCGTCGACGAAGTACCCGGGACCGCCGGTGCCGTCGCCGCGCGGATCGCCGCCCTGGACCACGAAGTCGGGAACGATGCGGTGGAAGGCCGTGTTGTCGTAGACCCCCTGCTCGACCAGATACACGAATGACGCGGTGGTCTTCGGCGCGGCAGCGGTGTCGAGCGTGATCTCGAACGACCCACAGCTGGTCTCGACCTCCGTCACCGGCGCGCCGGACGGAGCCTGGAGGCCGCGCGGCTTCTTCAGCTCAGTGCTCTGTGGCGGCGGCGCATCGACCTGCTCGCAGCCCTCGGGCAGCTCTACGGCGGCCGGTTCCTCGTCGCCGTCGCCGCCGCCACAGGCGGCGATCGTGGCCGCGACGAGCAGCGCCGCGGCGAGGAAGGCCGTTCGCGCGAGCATCGGGCGCGACAGCGTAACGCGTTGAGAAGATGGGCCGGTGGAGTCCTCGGAGCGTAGGCGGCCTCCGGCCGGCGTTCGAATCGTCGGACGCGCGTTCAACGACGTCGTGGTGCGGGCACCCTGGCTGTGGCCCCTGCTTCGGCGGCCGGTGCAGGGCTTTTTCGACCGCGCAGCGCGTGGCTGGGACGAGCGCACCGGGGCGGGGTCTCCGGATCACCTTGCCCCCCTCTCGGCCGCAGCGCTGCACGTGTCCGAGCCCGAGAGGGTCCTCGACCTCGGGACCGGTTCCGGCGTGGGCGCGCTGCTGCTGGCTCGCGAGTTCCCGCGGGCGAGCGTGCGCGGCGTGGACATCTCCGACGAGATGATCCGTTCGGCACAGCAAAAGATCGGGCTCGACCCCGAGGGCCGGGTCGCGTTCAGGGTCGCCGACGCCGCGTCGCTGCCGTTCGGAGACGAGTCGTTCGACCTCGTCGCGCAGCTCAACATGCCACCGTTCTTCACGGAGATCGACCGCGTCCTGCGCCCGGGCGGCCACGTGATCGTAGCGTCGAGCTGGGGCTCGGACACGCCCTTCTACACGCCGGACGCGGTGCTCCAGCGTGGCTTTCGCCGTCGCGGGATCGAGCCCGCCGCGAACGGCGAGGTCCGGCACGGCACGTACTGGGTCGGCCGCAAGCCGCTCACGCGGTGACGGCACAGAGCCGCCACTCGCCCGGCACTCCCCTGAGCTCGTGGGTGCCTCACGGCATAACCGCCTCCGACCAGCGGAGCAGGGCCGCCCGCTCGATCCCCACCGCGTCCATCACGGCGCTGATGTCGTCGATCCGTTGCTCGATCGTCGACGCCCCGCCCGCCGGCAGCCGGTCCGAGAGACCAGTTCCCAGCCGGTCGATCAGGATCAAGCGGCTGAACGAGGTCAGCCGATGCAGGAAGCGTGAGTAGGCCGGCTCCTCCCAGAAGGCCTCCAGGTGCGACGCGAACCCAGGCATGTACACGAGGTCCAGCTCGCCATCGCCTGCGACCTGGTAGGCAATGCTGTAATCCCGCTCCTCGCGTACCGGGTCTCGGGCGCTTCCATCGCCACGGCTAGATTCTGCCTATCACCGGCCAGCAACGCCACCTCCTGCTAGTCAACCCCGCCGCCGCGGGCGGGCGGGTGATCAAGCTGCTGCCCGAGCTCAAGCGCGCGCTCGAGAAACGAGGCGTCAGGCACCGCACCGTCCAAACCGAGGCGCTCGAGCACGCGATCCACGAGGCGCGCGAGGCCGCGAGCGAGGGCGAGATCCCGGTGGTGATGGGCGGCGACGGGCTGGTCGGCCAGATCGGCGGCGTGCTCACGGGCGCTGAGGTTCCGCTTGGGATCATCCCGGGCGGCCGCGGCAACGACCTCGCGCGCGTGCTCGGCATACCGAAGGACGTCGAAGGCGCAGCCGACGTGCTGGCAACGGGCAACGTCCGACGTATCGACGTCGGCGAGGTGAACGGCCATCGATTCGTTGGGATCGCGAGCTGCGGCTTCGACTCCGTGGCCAACCGGATCGCCAACGAGGCGGAGCTGATCGGCGGCAACCTCGTCTACCTGTACGCCGGCCTGCGGACCCTTGCGACTTGGCGCCCGGCGCGATTCACCGTGACGGTTGACGGTCGCAGACATGAGTTCAGCGGTTACACCGTCGCGGCCGCCAACAACAAGGCGTACGGTGGCGGCATGTTCGTTGCACCCCACGCCGAGTTAAACGACGGCCAGCTCGATGTCGTGTTGATCGAGCAGATCGGAAAGCTCCGGTACCTGGCTAACCTGCCAACCGTGTTCAAGGGCACCCACGTTGAGAAGGAAGGCGTGACCGTCCTGCGCGGGGCGGAGGTCGAGATCGAGGCCGACCGGCCGTTCGCCGTGTATGCCGACGGCGATCACCTCGCCGACCTCCCGGCCAGGGTCCACGTGCTGCCGAGCGCTCTCGGCGTTATCGCGCCACCGGAGTGAGCGCGAGGCTCTGCAAGGGTGTGGGTGGGCGGGGAAGTTGATACTGGGCCGAGCGCGAACATCAGTGAAGTGAGCAGGCTCTTCGGGCCCAAGCTGGCACTGGCGAGGGCGACCGGTGCGGTCAGCCGGCGCAGCGGGCGAGGCGGCGGGACGACGCTTCCGGGCAGGATGCTGCTTCGCCTCGCCCCGGACGCAATCGGCCGTCTCGCCGTCTCGCTCGAGCGCGGCTCAACGATCATCAGCGCAACCAACGGCAAGACCACCACCGCGGGGATGCTTGCCGCGACTCTCCGCGCGGACGGCCGGTTGCCGGTCCACAACCGCGCGGGCTCGAACATGAGCTGGGGGGTCGCCACTGCGCTCCTCGAGCAGAGCGGCAGCGAGGGGCTGTTCGAGGTAGACGAGGCGTGGCTTCCCGCGGTCGCCGAGGAGCTCGAGCCGCGCTTGATCGTGCTCGGCAATCTGTTTCGCGACCAACTCGACCGCTACGGCGAGCTCGAGCGGCTCGCCGACGAGTGGGCCGCGCTGGTGGAGGCCCGTGTCGGTGCAACCGAGTTCGTGCTCAATGCGGACGATCCGCTCGTCGCCGACCTCGGCAGCGACCGCGATGGGAATCGCCGAGCGGGCGTCACGTATTTCGGCATCGAAGACTCCACCCAAGGGCTGCCCGCGCTCGAGCATGCCCACGACGCCAAGCACTGCCGGCGCTGCGGCGCGGCGTACGTGTACGAGCGCGCGTTCGTCGGCCACCTCGGTCACTACACGTGCCCGAACTGCGACGCCGACCGTCCGGCCCCGGACGTCGCGGCCACAGAGATCACGCTCGAGGGGATGAGCGACTCGCGGCTCGCGATCCGCACTCCCCACGGCGAGCTGCGCGCGCGTCTGCCGCTCCCGGGCCTCTACAACGTCTACAACGCGATCGCGGCGGTGGCCGCGGCCCTGCGGCTCGGTGTCGGGCTCGACGACGTGACGCGGGGTCTCGAGACCATGAAGGCGGTGTTTGGCCGCGTCGAGACGATCGTGGTCTCCGGCACTTCGGTGTCGATCCTCCTGATCAAGAATCCGGTCGGCGCCAACGAGGTCATGCGGACGCTTCGCCTCGAGAGCGACGAGCGGGGTCTCGACATCTGGATCGCGCTCAACGACCAGATTGCGGACGGCCGCGACGTATCCTGGATCTGGGACGCGGACTTCGAGCTTCTCCATGGCTCGGTGCGCAGCGCGGTGTGCGCCGGCAGCCGCGCGCCGGAGATGGCGGTACGCCTCAAGTACGCGGGTTGGCCGACGGATGCGATCGAGGTCGTGGACGGCGTCGAGGACTCGCTCGACCGCGCGATTGCCCGTGCCGATGGAAGGCTGTTCGCCCTCCCCACCTACACTGCGCTGCTCGAGCTGCGCAAGCTGCTCGCCGACCGGGGGCTGGCGCCGGAGTACTGGCAGTGATCCCCGCGTCGGTCGCTTGGCACGAGGTCGAGTGCGGTACCTACTCGGCGGACCTGCCGCTGTGGGACGAGCTGGCCAAACAGTACGGCGGCCCCATTCTCGAGCTCGGGTGTGGCACCGGGAGGGTCGCCCTCCACCTCGCCCGCCAGCGTCATGAGGTGCTCGGCCTCGACACCGATCGGGCGCTCGTAGAAACGCTCAACGCGCGCGCCGCCGCGGCGGGGCTTTCGGCGCGCGCTATCGTCGCCGACGCCGCGAGGTTCCAGCACGACGAGGTCTTCCCGCTCGTCATCGCGCCGATGCAGCTCGTCCAGCTGCTCGACCGGGCGCGGCGCCGAGCGATGCTCGCCCGCGCTGCCGCGCGGCTCCAGCCCGGCGGCATCATCGCGGCCGCCCTCGTCGAGGCAGCCGGGCTTCCCGGCTCGGCCACCCAGCGCGCGCGCGACGAGCTCCCTCCCCTCCCCGACGTGCGCGAGCTCGACGGGTGGATCTACTCGAGCCTGCCGCTCGACATTCGCCACGCGAACGGAGCGATCTCGATCGAGCGCCTCCGCCAAGCGGTGGCCCCGAGCGGCGAGCTCACCGAGGAGGTTGACATAACCGCACTCGACCCCCTCGCTCCCGCGGCGCTCGAGGACGAGGCGCGCAAGCTCGGGCTGAACGCGGGGCCTCGCCGGTACGTGCCGTCCACCGACTGGCACGTCGGCTCGACCCTGTGCGTGCTGGAGGCCCCGTGATGGAGCTGCGGTTGCTGGCCCTGTATCCCGACCAGATGAACATCTACGCCGACCGCGGGAACATGATCTTCCTGCGCCGGCGGTGCGAATGGCGCGGGATCGGGTTCTCCTATACCGCCGCGGGACCCGGGGAGCGTTTCGAGCCCGGGGAGCACGACCTGATCTACATCGGCGGCGGCCAGGACCGCGACCAGGTGCGCGTCGCCGCCGACATGATCGAGACAAAGCGCGAGGCGATCGCCGCGTCGGCGGAGGACGGCGCCGTCGTGCTCGCGGTGTGCGGCGGCTACCAGCTCCTCGGCCACTCCTACCAGCTCGGCGACGATCGCATCGAGGGCCTCGCGCTCGCCGACCTCGAGACCGTGCGCGAGCCCGGTCCGCGTTTGATCGGAAACGTGACGATCGAGACCGATCTCGGCAACGGACCGCGCCTGGTCGCGGGGTTCGAGAACCACGGCGGTCGCACCTACCTCGGCGACGCGGCCGAGCCGCTCGGCCGCGTGCTCAGCGGACACGGGAACAACGGCAAGGACGGGCGCGAGGGCGTGCACCGCTTGAACGTGCTCGGGACCTACCTCCACGGCCCGCTGCTGCCGAAGAACTCTTGGCTTGCGGACCGCCTGATCCAGCTCGCGCTCGCGCGCGAAACCGGAGCCGAGCCCGAGCTCGAGCCGCTCGACGATGAGCTCGAGACGGCCGCGCACGAGTCCGCGCGCCTCGCCGCTCGACATCGGTAACGCGCGGTCCAAGCGCCCCGGTCCGGGATACTGCGCCGCATGCCCATCAGCCACATGAGCCAGGCGTTTCCCGACAGGGTCGAGGTGCGCGGCCGCGACCTCACCGGTGAGCTGATGGGCAGCTTGAGCTTCACCGAGTACTTCCACCTGCTGCTCACCGGTCGCGAGCCGACCGACGACCAGCGCTTCTTCCTCGACCTGCTGCTCGTCGCGATCGCCGAGCACGGGATGATGCCGACCAACGTCGCGGCGCGCATGACACTCGCCGCCGACCCCGGATCGCTCCAGGGAGCCGTCGCGGCTGGGATCTTGGGGTGCGGTCCGGTCATCCTCGGCACCTCCGAGGCGTGCGCGCGAGTGCTCGAAGCCGCGCAGGAGCGCGTGGCGGCCGGCGCCAACCCGGCGACCGTCGCCGAGGAGATGGCCCGCGAGGTCCACGCATCCGGCGACAGGCTTCCCGGGTTCGGCCATCCGGTCCACAGGCCGCGCGACCCGCGCGCCGACCGGATCCTCGAGCTCGCCGACGCACGCGCCGTGAGCGGCCCCCACGTCATGCTCGCGCGCGAGTTCAACGACGCCGCGGCGGAGGCATGGGGCAAGCCGCTCACGATGAACGTCTCGATGCCGATCGCCGCGGTGATGCTCGACCTCGGCTTTCCGTCCGCCGCCGTGAAGTCCGTGCCGATTCTCGCGCGGACCGCCGGCCTCCTCGCCCACCTCGCCGAGGAGCGGGAGCATCCGCTCGGTCTCCTGATGGCGGCGGAGGCCGAGGATGCGGTCGAGTACGAGCCGCCGCCCTCGACGCGGTGACGATTCTCGCACCCGAGATCGAGTCCCGTCCATGGGCGGAGCAGCTGACCGTCGACGAGGCCTCCTACCGGGAACAGCTCGTCTACCTCTACGACCGCTCGCCGTTCTATCGCGACAAGCTGACGGCGGCGGGATTCCACTCGGCCGCGGACGCCGGCGGGCTCGCGGACATCGCGCGCCTCCCGCTGACGGACAAGCGCGAGCTCCTCCAGACATGTACGCCCGACAACGCGATCGGCGCGCATCTGTGCGTGGGGACGTCGGAGATCGCTCGGATCTACTCGACCAGCGGAACGACCGGCGCACCGAGCTTCATTCCGCTCACGGCGAGCGATCTCGACAACTGGGTGACCGGCTCGGCGCGCAGCTACGCCGCGTCCGGGATCGAGCCCGGCCAGCGCATCGTCACCACGTACAACGCCGGGCCGTTCGCGGCCGGCGCGGCGCTCGGCGCCTTCGATCGCATCGGGCTCGCGCACATTCCAGTCGGAACCGGCAACACCGAGCGTCTGGTGCGGGCGATCGAGATGCTGCGCCCAGAGGCGGCGGTCCTGACTCCGTCCTACGCCGCCTACGTCGTCGAGTGGGCGGCGAAGCGCGGCGTCGATCTGCCCGGGTCGACCGTCGAACGCGTGCTCGTGGCGGGTGAGCCGGGTGGCGGCGAGGCGGCCTTCCGCGCCGCGCTCGAAGAGGGCTGGGGTGCGCGAGTCACCGAGGCGATGGGGATCGGCGACATCGGCGTCTCCCTGTGGGGAGAGTGCGAGGAGCAGGACGGGATGCACCTCGGCGCGCGCGGCTTCGTCCACGCCGAGGTGATCGATCCCGAGTCGGGCCGCGCGCTCGACATGGACGCCGGCGCTGGCGGTGAGCTCGTCTTGACGCACCTCCGGCATCGCGCGGCGCCGCTGCTTCGATTCCGCACCCGCGACCACGTCGAGGTCCGGACGAGTGCGTGCCCGTGCGGCCGCACGGGCACGCGGATCAGGTGCGTCGGCCGGAGCGACGACATGCTGATCGTCCGCGGAGTCAACGTATTCCCCTCGGCCGTGCGCGAGGTGGTGAGCTCTTTCACCCCCCGCGTCAGCGGCCACATCCTCGTCGAGCCGCGGCAGCCCGGTCCGAAGCAAGAACCCCCTCTCCCCGTCAGCGTCGAGCTCGCGCCCGGCGCGACAGAGGACCCGACGCTCGCGGACGCGATCCGCGACCGCCTCCGCGAGGCGCTGGTGGTCCAGACCCGCGTCGAGCTGGTGCCGTGGGGCAGCGTGCAGCGCACCGAGTACAAGTCGAAGCTCGTCCGACGTTAGGGTTCGGGCGAGGGCGAACGAGACCGGAGGAGCAGATGGCCGATAACACGCTGAGCATCCTGACGCCGAGCGTCAACAACCTGTCCGCTCGGGTGTTCGTGCGAGCGGCTGGGCTCGAGTTCGAGGAGGTGGACGTATGGGGGAAGCAGGACGAGCCCGACTTCCTCGCGAAGGACCCGGCCGCGCTGACCCCCCTGCTCGAGTGCGACGGGCTGCCGAAGGGCTCGCTGTGGGAGAGCTGCGCGATCATGCAGTACCTCTCCAACAAGCACGGCCTCGACCATCTCTACCCCACTGATCCCGGCGAGCGGGCGATGGTCGACAGCGCGATGTTCTACATCATCGGGACGCTGTATCCGCTCGTCGCCCGCGCCACCTACCCGACGCTCGGGTTCCCGCAGTACCCGGGCGAGGTCGCGACCTCGGACGCCGACGACGAGATGAAGGCGAAGGCGCAGAAGGACGCCGAGGCCGCGATCGCCCAGCCGCTGGAGGCGCTGCGGGCTCACTTCCTCGACGGCAGGCGGTTCATCGGCGGCGACTCGCCCTCGATCGCCGACATCCGCCTCGCGGTCACGCTCGAGTTCCTGCGCGCCGTGGACTACGAGTTCCCCGCCTGGGCGGAGCAGTACATTAGCGCGGTGGAGTCAGCGCTCGGCGATGCCTACTCGCAACCGGTGGCCGACGTGCGCGGGTTCGTGGCTTCGGCGAAGTAGCGCGCTCGGCAGAGGACGGCGGATCACAGCTCGATGAACTGGTAGTCGAGCCGGATCCGGCCATCGGGGGCGAGGATCAGAAACTCGAGCCCGACTTCCACGGCGCCTCCGCCGGCCGTGGGGACATCTCCCAATTCACTGGCTCGCGTCGCCGACGCGTTTGACGTTGTCGCGGCGCCTGAAGGTGAACTCCCCGGGCGCCAGGAACTGGTCGTGTGACGGCCTTGGCGAATCTGGTCGCAGCCGCGAGCTAGCGCCCGCTCGATCCGAACCCCGCCAGCCCTCGTGCGCTCTCGTCGAGCGCCTCGACCTCGGTCGGATCCGCGTGAGCAAACGGGATCAGCACGAGCTGTGCGATGCGGTCGCCGGGGAGGACCTCGAAGGTCGTTGCCGGATCGGTGTTGAGCAGCAGAACCCGCAGCTCACCGCGGTACCCGGAGTCGATCAGCCCGGGCGCGTTGGCGAGCGTGATTCCATGGCGGGCCGCGAGGCCCGAGCGAGGGAGCACGAGCCCGGCGTGGCCCTCGGGGACCTTGACCGCGATCCCCAAGCCGACGCTCGCGCGTTCGCCGGGCGCCAGCGTCGTCGCCGCGGCCGCGTGCAGGTCGAGCCCTGCGTCGCCGGCATGGGCACGCGTTGGTAGGGTTGCCCCCTTCCGCAGCCGGCTGACCCGAAGCTCCACGCGACCCAGGCTAGCCGCGCGGGTAGCTCGAATTGCCGTCCTGCAGGGCAGCCTCGTCGCCGTTGAGCGCAAACTCGGTGAACCGGTGGCTCAGGGCGGCCGGAATCCTCGCCTTCACCAGCACTCCCTCGGGTCGATCCTCGCGATCCAGGTCGCCCGCAATCCGGTGCAGCTCCGAGAGGCGTCCGCCCGCCGAGTACGGCACCAGCAGCTCGACCGGCTCCAGCGTCTCGGCGAAGGCGGTCTCTATCCGGTCGCGAAGCTCATCGATCCCCGCTCCCGTCGCCGCGGAGATCGCGATCGCATCCCGCTCGCCCACGAGCAGCTCACGTATCGCATCGTCATCGAGCAGATCGACCTTGTTGTAGACGAGCAGGCGCGGCTTGGCGCCGGCCCCGATCTCCTCGAGCACGAAGTCGACCGCGACGATTGACTTCGCCCGCTGCGCGGCGGGCGCGGCGGCGTCGACGACGTGGACGATGAGGTCGGCGAGCGCAGTCTCTTCGAGCGTCGCCTTGAACGCCTCAACCAGCTGGTGGGGCAGCTTGCGGATGAACCCGACCGTGTCGGTCATCAGGTACCGGTGCCCGTCGTGCTCGAAGGCGCGTGTGGTGGGATCGAGCGTGTGGAAGAGTCTCTCCCCCACTCCGACCCCGGCGCCTGTGAGCGCATTGAGCAACGTCGACTTTCCCGCGTTCGTGTATCCGGCCAGAGCGATCGTGGGAAGCGAGGCCTGCTCGCGGGTCGCACGCATCAGCCCGCGGTTACCCGCGAGTCGCTCGAGGCGCCGTCGCAGCGTTGCGATCCGATCGCGCGCCAGGCGCCGGTCGGTCTCGATCTGGCTCTCGCCCGGGCCCCTCGTCCCGATTCCCGCGCCGAGCCGCTCGAGGTGAGTCCACAGCCCTCGCATCCGCGCCAGGTTGTACTCGAGTTGGGCGAGCTCGACCTGGAGCTTCCCCTCGGCGCTCTGCGCGTGGTCGGCGAAGATGTCGAGGATCACGGCGGTCCGGTCGATGACCGGCACCCCGAGCTCGGATTCGAGGTTGCGCTCCTGGCGTGGCACGAGCTCGTCGTCGGCCGCGACCAGGTTCGCTCCGTGCTCGTGCAGCGCCTGTTTCAGCTCACGCAGCTTGCCGCGACCCAGGTACCGGTCCGGGTCGGGCTCCGCTCGGCGCTGTATCAGCTCGCCCTCGGTCGCGACCCCCGCAGTGCGCAGGAGCTCCTTCAGCTCCTCGAGTGGATCGCCGTCGGGCACCTCTGGCACGATCCCTACCGCGATCGCACGCTGCCGCGCACGCGGATTCGAAACGCCCGCCCCGCCCGCGCCATAGCGCGTCTGCGCGGTCCTGCCGTTGCGGGTTCGATGCACGACTGCAAGTGTAGGCTCCGCACATGAAGGTCTTCGTGACGGGTGCAACCGGGTTCATCGGCGGGCATATCGCCCGCAAGCTCCGGCAGAGGCAAGACGAGGTCGTCGCCCTCGTGCGCAGCCCGGAGAAGGGTCGGGCGCTGAGGGACATCGGCTGCGACCTGGCGGTCGGGAGCCTGGCCGACGAGGACGCGATCCGCGACGGAATGCGCGGCTGCGACGCGGTGATCCATGCGGCCGCGGTGTACGAGGTCGGGATCCCCAAGAGTCAGCGCGAGGCAATGTACGACGCCAACGTGCTGGGGACCGAGCGCGTCCTCCGCGCGGCGCTTGACGAGAAGATCCTCAGGGCTGTGTACGTGTCCACGGTAGGCGCATTCGGAAACACGCAGGGCTCGGTCGTCGACGAGAGCTATGTCCACCCGGGCACCGGCTACACCTCCTACTACGAGGAGACGAAGGTCAAGGCCCACGAGATCGCCCGGCGACTGATCGACGACGAGGGATTGCCGTGCGTGATCGTGCAGCCCGGAGGCGTCTACGGCCCCGACGACCATTCGGCGGTCGGCACGCAGATAAACCAGTTCCTCGCCGGTCGCATGCCGATGATCGCGTTCCCGGATCTCGGGATGAACATGGTCCACGTCGACGACGTCGCCGATGGGGTCCTGCTCGCGCTCGACACGGGTGAGATCGGCGAGCAATACGTCCTCGGTGGCCAGATCACGACGATGCGAGAGCTGATCGAGACCGTGGCGCGGGTCTGCGGCAAGAAAGCGCCGAAGCGTGCAATGCCGACTTCGGTGCTGAAGGCGATGACTCCGATCGGTCCCGTGGTAGGCAAGGTCATGGGTCAGCCGCCGAACCTGTCCGAGCTGATCAGCTCCGCCGACGGCGTCACGTTCTGGGCCAAGCACGACAAGGCGATCGAGAAGCTCGGCTACTCGCCGCGAGGCCTCGAGCAGGGCATCCGCGACACCCTCGAGGCCGAAGGCAGGCTCCCGGCGATGGCTTCGGCGTCCACCTCGGGCCCAGACCTCTAGACGCCGCGCTGCCTTGCGCCATGCGAGGTTTGGCGCGTCGCCCCGGGACGCACTGGTGAAGTGAACTAGGCGGGTGCCGGGCGCCCGCGCGGCGCTCCGATTCGGGCCGGCATGAACGCGGTCGCGGCGATCACGACGCCGAACGCGGCGCTGCGCAGCACGATTCCGAGCGCGTCGCCACCGATCGGATCACCGAACACGAGCACGCCGCCGGCGATCGAAGCGCAGTTCGCTGCGACCGACGACAGTGCGATCACCGAGATCGCTCCGCCGATCTGAAGCCCGCGCGCCAGCGCGAAGAACGCACCGACTCCCGCGACCACGAGCCCGCCGGTCCACGGACTGACGATGCTCAACGGGTCGGCGGGGACGGTTCCCGTCAGCGCCTTGAGCGACACATTCGCCACCCCGAGCAGGAGCCCGGCCGCGAGGCCGAGCAGGGGCCCCCGCGCGACCCCGACCGACCCGGTGTGCCCGGACAGGATCAGCAGTGCCCCCGCGACAACCGCACCCGACTCGAACGCGATCATCGCCGCGAGCGAGTACTCGGAGCCGGGCGCCGTCGCCTCGGGGACTGTCGCGCCGAGGAACGCAAGCCCGGCCGCGATCAACGCGAGCCCGATCCATTCGCGGCGGCTCACGCGCAGGCCAAACCACCGCTGCGCGAGGTACGCGAGCAGCACGATCGAACCCGAGATCACCGTCTCGACCAGCGACAGCGGCGCGAACGCAAGCGCGACCACGTGTAGCGCCCATGCCGCGGCGGCCACCGCGAACCCAATCGCCCACCAGCGGGAGCGGAACAGGGAGACCGCGCTGCGCATCGGACGGGTGATTCGGACGTCCGGAGCCGCCACGGCGCCGCGGTGCTTGCACAGCATCGAGATATTTATGCCCAGCGCGGAGGCAAGGGCACACGCAATCCCGATTGTCACGCGGTTTGCGGCCCTTGTGCTCGCTCTTGATACGCGGCGGTGAAGGGGTCGTCGTCTGGCATTCTGCCCTTTCTGCCGTTTGCCATGTATGGCTTGCCCACTCCAACGCACAATCAAACGCCCTCAGCGTGGAGCCGCTGAGCTTCTCGCGCCGCTTCACGGCACGGGCGTAGACCGCCATCGACAACTGGTGTGCCCATCTGCGACGCAACGCATGCAGGATCGTCTCCGGATTCGTGGCGGAGAGATGAGCAGCAGCGCCGCAGCGAGTAGGGGGTGATGTGGCCCATCGGCTCGATCCCTTGGTGGCGCAGCTTCTCGTTCGCCTTCTCGACAGCAGGGCGCAGGATGCCTTGCCTCACCCGGCTTCGGTCCAGGCCCGCCCCCCGCTTGCGCTGCGACGCGAACACAGGATCGCCAGTTCGTCCGCGACGGCCGGGGTTAGGTCAACCTCGCGGATGCCCGCTGCGGTCTTCGACTCACGGATTCGCAGGCTTCGCGCCGGGAGGTTGATGTCGGCCCACGGCAGGCGCAGCGCCTCACCCGGGCGGATGCCCGTCCCCGCAAGGCAGAGAAGCTCACCGCGCTCGTACCCCCCAGCCGTCCGAGGCCTTTGAGGCTTCTAAACGGCTGTAGGCCTGCCGTCCCGCTCCTAGCCCCCGCTGCCCGGTAGCCTCTCCCGGCCTCGCTTGATCGCGCGGCCGAGCCCGTCGGGGATTCGAGAGCGTAGGTCGAGCGCGCCGGCGCCAAGAACCCTGACGAGGTGAGCGCCTAGGCGGACGAGCTCCAACCGATCGACAGGTGAAAGGTCCGAGGGCTCGGCTACACCGCTGCGGACTTCGTCGATGTCGTAACGGCGCTTCGACTCGACGAAGGACACCGTGCGGCGGACGGTCTCTTCGTCGAGGCCGAAGGCGGGCAATCCCTGGTCGAGCCAGGCGATCGTGCTCTGATAGCCGAGCGCGAAGTCGCTGATGCGCAGCTCGCGGCTGAGAAAGCCGCCGAAGTCGCCCATGAACTCGCCTGCCAGCAGGCTGCCGACGTCGTCGTCGGAAGTGTCGGCAAGCACAAATGGGGAGATCACGTCGATCGAGACGCGCTCCTTGCCGACCAGCCCGCCGATCTCGCCCAGCGCCCGGCGCAGCAGATCGGTGGGCTCGACGTCCGCCGCATCCGTGTCGTCGTGCCTGGGGTCACCCTCCTCGACGCGCATTCCCGCGCGCTCGGAGCTGACCTCCCGAATGAACTCGCGCAGGCTGGACGCCGCCTCGTCGTCGAGCTTCTCACCGAGGCGATCCGCGAGCCGCTCGACCCATTCGAGCCGCGAGTTGTCCTTCTCGATCCGACGCATGTCGTCGAAGAGGCTTTGCTCGGAGAGGATCGCGAGCGCGCGCGAGGCGCCGGTTTGCCAACTCGGCTCGGCGTTGGGATCACTCCACATGTCCAACGAGGCGTTCTCGGAACGCGGGTCGATGAGTAGATGAAGGCGCGTGGACCCTTCCTCATCGCCATGCAACGCCCTGCCGGCGGCGATCACGCGCCCGAGCGGCTCCGCGCCGAGGAGCCCGCCGTCGGTGTACCAAAGGTGAGCGGACTCCGGAAAGTTCTCGATCCCGTGGCGCTCGTAGGCCTCGGCGTCGGGCCGGCGGTCGAGGAGCCGCGGAGCGAAGCCTCCTGGGCTCGCGGCGGAAGCGAGGACGAAATCGAGCGGCGAGCGCCCGGCAGGCTCCAGCATCTGCTCCAATCCGCCCCCCGGGTCGAGCTTAAAGCGCCCCCAATCGGCGTAGGTCGCGCCGCTCACCGGCGAGTCGCGACGCAGGCCACGAATCGGATACGTGAGCCCGCGCAGTCCGGTGAGCTGCACGTGCAGCGCGAGCGAGCGGCCCTGGCGATAGTCGATGTCCGCGGGGTCGGCGCGCGCCGGCCCGTCGGGGGCGAGCACCTCCGGCGTGCGCTCGCGGAGCTGGTCGAAGGAAAGCAGCGCCTTCGAATCCCTGCCGCGCAGCAGCGGCAAGGTAACGCGCTCGACCCAGGTTTCGTGCAGCAGCGCCTCCGGATCGAGTCCCTCGAGCAGGGCGTGGGCGGTGAAGAAGCTCACCAGCGCGCCCGCGGAGGCCCCGCCAATTGCGTCGACGCTGGTTTCGTGACCTTCCTCCTCGTCGAGATAGCGCGCGGCGAGCGCCACGCCGGCGGCGGCGCCGGCCTCGTAGGCACCGAGCGAGGCGCCCCCGGAGAGGGTCAGATAGAAGCGCAGCGATCGCATCGTTCACCAGTAGTACCCGGCCCGAAGCGACTTACGCGCGTCGTGACGCGAGGTCGCAGCTTCGGCGCGGATCTGATCTGGCTGCCCGTTATTCGCGTTCGGGCGCGCCATCTTTCGCGCCAAGACCCTCGAGGACGGTACCCGTATCGCTCGGGTCATTTCGGGGGCTCGACATTCTCCGCGACAGGCGCGGCCAGCTTTGTGCTGTCGCCGACGACCCGGGCGCGGATACCCTCCGCGACGATGGGGCAGGCGAGGACTGTTGTGAGTGCAGCCCGTCGCGGGGATAAACGCCCCGGCCTCCGACGTGCCGCAGATCGATTGAAGAGCTGGATCCTGTGAGAGCCGGGAATGGCTGAGCTGATACTGGGGCCCGTCCTGCGCTACGTCTCGGATACCGAGGCCGTCGTCTGGATGGAGACCGACCAGCCCTGTGAGGTCGAGGTGCTCAACCATCGTGCGCACACCTTTGGCGTCGAGGGCCACCACTACGCGCTGCTCTGCGTCTACGGGCTCGAACCCGGGCGAAGCTACGAGTACGAGGTCTCGCTCGATGCGGAGAATGTGTGGCCGCTTCCGGGCTCCGAGTTCCCTCCCAGCATCATCCGCACGGTCGATCCCGAGGGGCGAGTGGACGTGATCTTCGGGTCCTGTCGGGTCGCGCTCCCCCACCACCCTCCCTACACCCTGCCGAAGGAGGAAGACGAGCGCGGCCGCGGATTGGATGCGCTCCACACCCTGGCGCTATCGATGCTCGAGTCGGAGCCAGATCGCTGGCCCGAGCTGGTGCTCCTGCTCGGCGATCAGGTGTACGCGGACGAGGTCTCGCCGCGGGCGATGGAGTTCATTCGCTCCAAGAGGGACACAACCGCGCCCCCGGGTGAGGAGGTGGCCGACTTCGAGGAGTACACCCGCCTCTACTGGGAGTCGTGGGGGGACCCGGTGATCCGATGGCTGTTTTCGACGGTCTCGATGTCGATGGTGATCGACGACCACGACATGCACGACGACTGGAACATCTCGC
>Ga0081538_10000189_pt1 | contig 67621 bp, 70 predicted proteins | sample TabmetS5T2R1_FD_71022 | JGI IMG/M metagenome (GOLD analysis project Ga0081538, IMG submission 71022) | Tabebuia heterophylla rhizosphere microbial communities from the University of Puerto Rico - S5T2R1 | ecosystem: Host-associated > Plants > Roots > Rhizosphere ... | reverse complement strand
ACGGTGCGAGCAATGCCACCGCGACCACGCCGAGGAGAACAATCCCCGGCTGGGACAGATGCCTGATCTTTGCGGGATTCAGGGGCCGAGACCTCGTCGTATCGGATGAATCGACCGTACACCCGCGATGAGGGATGTCAAGACGGGCCGGAGCTTCGATCCTACTCCGAAAGCCCGGCAGCTTCGAGGGCTCCCCGTGGGTCCGTGTAGGACTGCACCGCGGTGGCCTTGCCATCGCGGACCGTCCAGACGTAGGCCCAAATCTCGTCCAGTTCCATGCCTGTGGCTTTGAAACGTGTATGGAGCTCGCCAACCGCCACTACTTGATCGCCTGCGTCGTGAAGTTCTCGAATGACGTATTCGGTCGCATCCTCGTCCCACACGTCGTACGCGCCGCGAAGAACGCCCTCACGCCTTCAGGGCCTCGATAGGTGCCGGTAATCGGCCCCTGCCCTACCCCCTTGAGTTCGAAGTCCGGATCGATGAGGTCGAGACTCCCTTCGATACCTCGCGAAGCAATCGAGTCGTAGATCGCCCGAACTACCTCGACGTTCTCCCGCGACATCGCCCGCTCAGTATCCCGCGAGGACCGCGGAGTCGCTCAAGCCGGGGGCCGCCCGAACCACCGTAAACGGCGCAGATCAGGAACCGCCGGACCTCTAGCGCGCGAGAAAAATTCTGCGGCAAGGAGCCGTGACGTTGAGCTACTCCCGCAACCCGGCGGCGTCGAGGGCGCGGCTCCTATGGTGTGTAGCGAGAGGTGAATGACCTTCCCGGGCTGAGGTCGAGAGCTTGCGAAGGCTGACGCGGCGACTCGGGTGTTACTGCGAGTGTGCGAATTGGCCACGCTCAAACGACGATCTCGGCGCAAGGCGTTCACCAGCGGTTTACGAAAGACGGCGGCTCGTCGACGACGCTTCGACCCTGAGTCCGACGGCTTCACGAATTGCGTCTCACGCCTCCGGGGACTCGCTCGCGCAAGGCGCCAACCTCGCAGTGGTCGCCCCCGCGTTGGAGCTGACCGTCTCGGTCGAGGTGGCGCCGACGGGCGGCGACGAGGTTCACGTCCACGTCGGCGGCCAAGGGTTTTGGGTGGCTCGGATGGCGCGAACTCTTGGTGCGCGGGTGCGACTGTGCACAGTCCTCGGGGGCGAAGCGGGCACCGTGGTCGCGGGTCTGATCCGGACAGCCGGAATCGAGCTTGAGGCGGTCCAATGCGACGCGACCACGGTCGCATCCCTGCACGACAACCGCAGTGACGAGCGAAAGACGGTCGCGAGAACCTCACCGGTCCCGCTCGGCCGCCACGAGGTCGATGAGCTGTTTGGAATCGCGATCGCCGCCGGCGTCGACGCCGATATGGTCCTGCTCACCGGCTCGAGCGAGCCGTCACAAATCCCGAGCGACTTCTATAGGCGCCTCGCTTCTGATTTGCGGACGAACGGCGCCCGCGTGGGCGCCGATCTATCCGGAGACGCATTGACCAGCGCTCTGAAGGGCGGGATCGATTTCCTCAAGGTCGCGGATGGTGAGCTAGGCGAGGCGGGCTTTGCATCCGGCGAGGATGAGAACGCGATCCGCGCGGGACTGCGCCGTGTCGCCGATGCGGGCGCCGAGAACATCCTCGTCTCGCGTGGAAACGACGCCGCGCTCGCCGTCGTCGACGACCACGAGCTTCAGCTCAGGTTTCCGCGGCTCGAGCCGATCGAGCCACGGGGCGCTGGCGACTCGATATTTGCTGGCATCTCCGCAATGAGGGCGGCGGGGAAACCGTGGCACACGTGTCTTGCGATCGGGATCGCCGCGGGCTCCTTGAACGTCACCCGTCGTGGGCTCGGCTCGGGGCGCCGCGAGGACATCAAATCCATCGCAGAGCGGGTTGAGCTGGTCGAGCTCGACTGACGCAGCTTCATCGTTGATGTCCTGACGATGCCTGCGGGCCCCTGGCGCCCCGCCCTCCGGAGCGTCGGCGCACTGATGCGTTGCGGAAAGGGGGCAGCGGAGCGCCACCGCGCGATGGGCTCACCCGCTGAACTCTTCGCCACCGAGGTGCGGCCGTGGGGGCCCTTGACCTGTTCCCCACCGGTGGAATAGGTTGACCCCGGCGCGATGGCGCCGAGTGCCTCGACCCCGTCTGGCCCCTAGCCCCATGTGGGCCAGCCTTGCCGGATGAGCACGGGATCAGGTCCGCGCCATGAGCATCTCGACCGCCCGCCGCTGGTAGGCGGCGCGCTCCCTCGGCGTCGCACGCTCGGAGCCCTCGATCAGCCGCTGCTCGTGCCAGCCGAGCGCGAGGCTGTACGCAAGGCGGGCCCGGAGGCGGGACTCGGCCGGTGTGAAGCCGGCCTCGCGGAAGGTCTCAGCGAGGAAGTCGAGGCGCTTGCGCTGCACACGCTTGACGACCTCGCCGACGACCGGGTCGGAGGCCGAGGGGAGGAGGCGCACGTCCGGGTTCTCCTCCTCCTCATACTCGGTCGCCATGACGGTGCCGACGCGGAGGCGCTCGACCGGGTCGGCGACCTCCCGCATCTCCTCGATCAGCGCATCGGTCTCCTCCCGCTCCCAGGTTGCGAGCGCCTCGGTGATGAGCTCCTCCCGGTCCTTGAAGTGCCAGTAGAAGCTGCCCTTCGTCGTCCCGAGTCGAGCGGCGAGTCGCTCGACCGCCACCCCGGAGGGCCCGTCGTCGGCGAGCGCCTGGAGCGCGGCGTCGATCCAGTCCTCTCGACTGAGCCGGATTCGTGACCTCGGTTGCGCCACCGTGAGCACTATACGCCCCCGTACGGACAATACGCTACAGTATGGTCTCCACCATACGCGACCGTAGGGAGATCCCATGCGAATCGAGAACATCCACACGCACCCGACGCACCGAGGCCTTCGACCCGCGCTTGCTGGACCTCGGAGTGGAGCCCGTGTCGCGAGGCTCCCGAACAGCGCACACACCTCCCGGCCCTGGCGGATTCACGAGATCACCAAGGACTTCGAGCTCGAGGACGTGTGGGAGCTGCCGACGCCGGGAGGGCCGGACGACCTCGCGAGACTGGTCCAGCGGTACACCAGCCCCGACGAGGACGGCCGCGAATACCCCCTAGTCTTCCGCGCGCTCTTCGCCCTCCGCTGGAAGCTGGGGGAGCTGTTCGGCTGGGACGGGCCTGATTCCGGCGTCGGGGAGCGGGTGCGATCGCTGCGCGAGCGGCTACCTGCGGATCTGCTTGAAGGACCTCGTGGACCGGACATTCGCGCGGTTCCGGGGCGGGCGGACGTCGGCGGGCCACCGGTCTTCAGCTCCCTCTACCAGACGCACGACGAGTGGGCGACCGAGTTCTCCAACAAGACCGTGCACTCTGTCATGCACATCGGCTGGGTACCCGACGACTCCGGAAATGGCTTCCACGCGCAAATGGCCGTGCTGGTGAAGCCGAATGGACGGCTCGGCAGCGTGTACATGGCCGCGATCAAGCCGTTCCGCTACCTGTTCGTCTACCCAGCACTGATGCGTTCGATCGAGCGGGACTGGCGCGCCAGTGCGTCGCCGAGCTCGGCCGCTACACCGATCCCAGAGGGCTCGGCGTGGACATCCCGCTGATCGTCGCCGGATCCCTGGCCCTCCTCACCGCCGCCATCCACGGGGTGGCGGGCGAGCGCGAGGTGCTGAGCAGGCTGTCGCCGGAGATGCTGCCCTCCAGCGGCTCTGCCGGCCCGCGGATGACCAAACTGGAGCTCCATGTGAGCTGGCACCTGGGAACCATCGCCTTTTTCACCATCGGGCTGGCGCTGGTGTTGGCAGGCTCGGTCCTCGACGGCGATGCGGCGGAAGGGATTGCATTGGTCGCCGCCGGTGCATCCGCCGGCTTCGCGGCGCTCGCGTTGGCGCTTGGGGCTGCCTACCGAGCCCTGACCCGCCATCTCGCCCCCACCGTGCTTACCGCAACGGCCGCGCTCGCGTGGTTGGGAGTTCTCTCTCTCTGAGGCCCCAGACGCCACGCACCCGAGCTCGACGCCGACGAAGTGACTTCGTCCGAGCTGCGTCGTACCCGCGAACAGTCCACTGACGAAGGACCGCAGGGAACTGCTCGTGCCCGAGAGCGAGTATCGCCAGACGGGGGTAAGCCTCCGAAGGTTTCGTGACGCTTCGCGGGTGCTCTTCCCCGCGAGTCGCCAGGGCCTCGCCCCGCGGGTTCTCCTCGGCGCCGGCCGGGCCATTCAAGAACGTGGTGTGCCCTCATAGCGAGGGCGGAGCCCGCCGCTCCGCCCCCACTGTCCTTCCGGTTATTCCACCGGCTTAGGAGCTGTTCTGGTCCTCGGCGCCCTTCTCGTGGCCCTTCGCCTCGCCTTGGGGACCCTTGCGCTCAAGCACCCCGCAGGCGATCGGGGGGTTGGGGGGAGCCGGGTCGTGAACGTTCACGGAGTACCCGCCGGCGGTGTCGAAGTTATCCGACTTGGCCCTGGCGCTCGCGTTACCGGCCGCGTTGGCGGTGAGCTCGCCATAGGGCTCGAAGGCCCCGACGATCGCTCCCGCTGGTGCGCACGTCGCCCCCTCATGGAGGTGCCACGGGTAGGTCATCCCCGGCGTAAGCCCCTTGACCTTCACCTTGACCTTGTTGTTCTGGCTGTCGACCAGCTTCGCCTTGCCGGTCGCGGTCGCGGTGCCGATGGGAGCGAGGTCCGTCTTGGAGACCTTGGCCCCCTCGTGGGTTGCGACCGCGACCCCGGCGAGAGCGAGCACGCCGGCGACGGCCAGAGATACGACACGAATCATCATCTGTGCCCCCAGTCCTGATTTCATGCTGCCTCATAAACACCGATGGGGGCGCGGAGTTGTGCGAAGGGACACGACGCGTGAGCGCAACTCCCCTATTGACTCGCCCCGAAGTGCCGCGGATTCGGTGACGGAGACCAGGATCCGAGCGTAGGACTGCAACCCAAACTGCAACCCAACAGCCGATAACGGGCCGATATGGGACGTCACGAAGCCTCGCGGCTACGCCGCGTTTTCCCTGCTCTCACTGCTAAAAGCCGATACAGAACGACACGGCCATCACGGCCCTTCCCGGAGATGATGCCCGAGGACGCGAAGTTTGCGCTGGGTTTAAAGCGCATGCAATGAGGCTTCGGCAAAGCGTCCTCTGATGGTGAGGGGCGCGTAGGCTCGACAAGTGCGCATCGTGAGCTGGAACGTGGCTCGGCGGAGCTCCCGGCTGCCGGAGCAAGCCGCCGCGCTTTCCCGGCGCGATCCCGACGTGATCGCGCTCCAGGAGATCACCGACCGCACCCTGCCGTTGTGGAGGGCGGCGCTCGCGAGGATCGGGTTACCTCATGTGCGGGCGTCCCTGGATGTCGCCGATCCGGCGCGGGCGCCAGCGGTCCGCCGCCGCACGGGAGTGCTCCTGAGCGCCCGCGGACCGCTGGCCGACGCCGCGGCGGCCCTGCCGATGCCCTGGCCGGAGACCGCGATCGCAGCCGTCGCACCGGCCGATGCCCCGGGACCGGTGGAGCTCCATTGCGTCCACGTCCCGAACGCCGCCAACGGCTGGGTCAAGGTTCGAACGCTGGAGGCGATCCGCGGTGGGCTGGCGGGGGCCCCGCCGGGTCCGCGTGTGCTCTGCGGCGACCTAAACACCCCGCGACGCGAGCTTGACAGCGGCGAGGTGATCTCGTTCGCGCGTGACTCCCGGGGCCGTCTGCGGCCCGAGCGCGGCCCCGAGTGGGACAACGCCGAACTGGGCGTCGTCCCACGGTTGCGAGAGCTCGGCTACCGCGACGCGTTCAGAGCGCTGAACGGCTACGCGAGGCGCGAGCCGAGCTGGACCTGGCGGCGCATCGCCGACCACGACGGCGGTTGGCGGCTGGATCATCTTTTCGCATCGGCGGAGCTTCGCCCCACTGCCGCCACCTACCACCACGCATGGCGGGACCAGGGGCTCAGCGACCACTCGGCGCTCGAAGTCGACCTACAGGGTCGACGCTCATGACGTCCTCGATGGGGTTCAATCGCGTTTGCCCGACGGCAAGGTGGCCGAGGTCGAGGGCGCTCACCGACACGGTGCTTGCCGCCGATGCCCCATACGCTTTCCGCGCGCCGACCAGGCGACCACTCCCCGATTGTCTCGTCCCGGAATCGCAGAATGCGACCGCCGAGGGGCTTATGGCTGAACCAATTCCACACCCGCGCATGCTGATTGCGATCGTGTCTGACACGCACCTCCCGCGCGGACGCCGCACACTTCCTCAGCCTTGCGTCGAGGCGATTCGCGGTGCGGATCTGCTGCTTCACGCCGGAGACGTCGTCTCCCTGTCGGCGCTTGCGGACCTCATGGGAATTGGTCCGCCAGTGAAGTCCGTGCGGGGAAACGTAGACGCGCCCGAGCTGCGGCGCGAGCTTCCCGAGCGGCTCGAGCTGACCCTGGAAGGCGTCGCGATAGGCATGGTCCACGACGCCGGACCCCCTCAGGGCAGAACTCCAAGGCTCAGGCGCCTATTCCCGGAGGCGGCCGCGGTGGTCTTCGGTCACACCCACATCCCCTTCCACGCTACGACCGACGACGGCTTTCAGATCTTCAACCCGGGCAGCCCGACCGAGCGCCGCCGTGCGGCGACGCGCTCGATGGGAATAGCCGAGGTTCGGGAGGAGACAATCGACTTCCGGTACCTGACGCTGCAGTAGGCACATTCAGTTGTCCGCGGGTCTATGCGCAAGATGACGGCCTCCGGGCGCCGCGAGAAACGCAACATCGGGCGCCCTTAGGGCGATTGCAAGTGGCTCGGCGATAGCTCGTACCTGTAGTCATCGAAGCTCTCGAGCCATCGTTCGAGCGCCTCCCTAACCCCCTCGCGGCCCCGGTAGGTCAATCCGTCCCCCGCGCGAGGTCCATTCGACCTCCGGATGGCAGAACTCCATCGCCCTCGGCATCGCGGTCAACAGCTCCGCCTTGCTCGTCGCCTGCTCGTAGAAGCGGGCGACCAGCTCGACGTTCTCCTGCGACATCGCCTACTCCTCAAGCCCGGCGGCTTCGAGGGCCTCCGCTCTACTCCTGTAACCCTGGGCGCGGAGTGCCTTGCCCGAACGCACGGTCCATACGGCCGCCCACGGCGGTGCGAGATCGCTCGGGATGCGCGTGTAGCGGCTGATTCCCAATGTTCGCTGCACCGAGACGACGGTTTCGCCGTCACCGACATCGATGACGTCGTCCACCTCGATGTGGAGCTGGTCGATCACTTCCCATGTTTCGGCCATCCACTCATGGACCCCGTCGTGTCCGCGATACGGGCCTCGGTTCGGAAAGCTCGCCGGGTTCCTGATCTCTATTCGCTCGTCGCAGAGTTCGAGTCGCGGCGTCCCGTCCTTGTTGAACGCCGCCCACCAGCGGCGCACGACCTCCACGTTCTCCTGCGACATCGCCTACTCCTGAATCACGGACTGCGGAGGCCGCTTCCGGGTGATCGGGTCGGCGTGCCTGTGCACTACCTTCCACACGCCGTCCTCACGTCGAAAAAGGGTGGTAACCCGAAGCGACACGGGAGCAAGTTCCGGCGCTCCACCGACCCGCGCCCGGTAGCTCTCGATCTCGACGGTGCAGGCCAGATCAGGCGAGATGACCGTGGACACGTTCTCGAATCCGACGATCTCTCCGTCCCGGTAGTTCTGCGCGGCGCGGTCCAACGTCGCGGAGACCTCGCCCCAGCCACGCACGGGAGGACCGAATGGATTCGCGACCGTCACATCATCCCGGCGGGAGTAGAGCGCCTTGTAGACCTCCGGGTTCCCGTTCGTGATCTCGTGTCCTGCCCGGTGGTACTCGTCAAGCGGGAGGTCGTGTGGATCGACGTTCTCCTGCGACATCGCTCGCTCAGTATCCCGCGCACGGTCAGGCGGCGCTGCGAACGGCACTGTCCCGACAGCGGAGCTTCCGTCTGGCCCTGATGTCGGCCCCGCTGAAGGCCCTAGCCGTTCCCCGTTTTCGAGGGCCTGGCCCTACCGCGAGGGCGGTGCCGTGCCGTCCTAAAGGGTTCCTTTACTGCGTTCACGGGAAGGGCGGCGCGCGGTTTCACGTTCACCTCCCCGCCGAGCGCGATTGACGCCCGCGCCCGCCGGGTAGGGTTCACCCGTCACCGTTCTAGGAGGTCAGATGGAGGCGACGACCGGGACAGACACACGCGGGATCCTCGCCGAGAGCAACGCCGCCAAGCGCGAGGAGATCGTCCAGATGTTGGCGCGCGCGTACTGGATGGAGATCGAGACCGTGATGAGCTACATGGCGAACTCCGTCAACCCCGACGGCGTCCGCGCGCAGGAGATCAAGGAGTCGCTGGCCGAGGACATCCAGGAGGAGCTCGGACACGCGCAGCGGTTCGCCGAGCGGATCAAGGAGCTGTGGGGAGTCGTCCCCGGCTCGCAGGAGTTCGAGCCCGAGCAGTCCTACCTCCAGCCGCCCGAGCACCAGACCGACGTCGTCCACGTGATCCGCGGCGTGATCGAGGCCGAGGCCGGGGCGATCGACCACTACAACCGCATCATCGAGGCGAGCGAGGGCGTCGACCCCGTCACCCAGGACATGGTCACCGAGATCCTCCACGACGAGGAGGGCCACCGGCGCCTGTTCGAGGGCTTCCTGCGCGAGTACCAGGCTGAGGGCCTCGCGTAAGTTCCTTTAGCCAGCCTTCGTAGTCTGCAGACCGTGCCGCTCCCGGGATTCGGTCATCGCCCACATAATCGCCCCCCAGGAATTCCCTTACCGACAATCGCAGCTCGGTAACCCGCTCCTCCTCGACGCGCGCGCTGGGCACCTGGATGGTCACCGTGCCGCGGAGGGAACGGAGCTAAACCTCGCAGGCGACGCCGTCGTTGTCGGCGTCAAGGCCGTGTGGGTCGGAACCCGTGACCGTTACGGGTCCGTCCACGTCCGGGCAGTCCACGTCTGGGGGATAAGGCGGCACGCACGGGTCATATCCCTCCGCACAGTCGGAAGCGGTTGCGCTTGCGCCCTCCGCCCCAACCCCGGCACTAGCACCGACCCCGGCGCCTGCACCAGCCTCCCCACCTCCGCCGCCACCTGAGGCGGCCTGGTCGGCTTGGGCTGCGCGGGCTTAGGGTTCTCGGGCTTCAACTGGTCCGGCTTGCTCTCTCGCTTCGGCTGCGAGGTTCGCGGGGGTGTCGTTGCTGGATTGCGAGTCGTCTTGCTCCTCATCGCCTAGGAGGCCAGCGATGATGAACAGCGCCACGAGCCCTCCTATCACCCACGGCCAAGCCTTCCGGGCGGTTATCTGCCTCCGGGTGTACTTGGACTGAACCGGATGCACGATCCCTGGCTTCGGCCGGAACTCGCCCCATTTCGATCCGGTCCAATACGCCTGGCCTGTGCATCGTAGTCGTACCAACCCGGCGAGGCCCTGGACTGAGCCACCGGCTCCGGGCGCAGCGGGCCCGGCGCCTGATTTTCCGGCTTTGGGCGAAACTCTCCCCAGCGCTCGCCGTTCCAATAGGCCTGCCTACTCGCGTCATAGTCGTACCAGCCGGGTGGCGCCTTCGGTTGCGACTTTGGCCGAAACTCGACCCAGGCCTGGCCGTCCCAATACCCCTGGCGAGTCTCGTCGTAGTCGTACCAGCCTGGTGGTGCCTGCGGGCCTTCTCTCATCCCTCCCAATATCGGCAGGCGACCGACGTGGCCTTAGCGGCTCGGTTCGGTACCCGTTCGGTACCCGGTTTTGGCCCCGTCAATGAGAAACCCCCAAATAGCGGGGGATTCTCATGGGCCGGGGTGGATTCGAACCACCGACCAACGGATTATGAGTCCGCTGCTCTGACCAGCTGAGCTACCGGCCCGCGCGGATGATTATCGCGCGGACATTGGCCTTTTGACGGGCTGCTCATGTTCCGAGCCCAGAACCGCCGCGGAGCTCAAGCGAGCTTCTCAGCCATCTCGCCGGCCGTGCCCTGCTTGTCGATGATCCAGAAGTGCGTGTGCTCTTCGATCACGGTCTCGATGTCCGCGCTGACGTGGCCGGGGGCGACAGCGAAGCGGTTCGGCTGTGAGCGCACCTTGCGCCACTCGCTTCCCGACAGGCTGAGGCGGGCACCGCAGTCCACCTGCCAGCACTCGCATCGGAATCCGGCGGCGACGAACCCGTTCTCCACCCACTCGGCCTTGCGCTCGTTGAGGCGCCGGGACCAGGCCTGGTTGTACGCGACGCGCTCTTCCTGGGAGCTGAACGGAGGCTGAAGGGACTCCGGCATACATCCACCGTACACCCGCGCCGTCATGCGCAGCCTCTTCCCGAAGGTCGCGAACCGCCTGCTAACCCGCGACTTCCTGGACTGCCTTCTCGAGCGCCTCGGGGCTCGCGGCCCCCTCGATCGACTCCGTGATGCGGCCGTTCTCGTCGATAACGAACACCCACGGCTCGGTCGGGAGGTTGTACGCCCGCACCTGTGGACGGAGGCCCATCTCGATCTGGTTGCCGTCGTAGATCTCCTGGTGGATGAAGGACGCCTCGTCGCCGTACTCCGACTTGACTTGCTCCGCGACGTCGGCAGTGGGTCCGCACACCCGGCTCTTGCAGAGCGCGGGCGTCGCGAACACCAGGACGACCGGATCGCGGCCGAGCACGTCGGCGAGGTCGTCCTCGTGCATCGTGTCGGGCGGCTGGCGCGTGTCGATCTTGGCGAGGTTGCCGCCGACGTCGTCGACCGTCGGGGTATGCACGCGGGGAGCCTGGTCGCCGACCTGGGGGATGTCGGAGAACTTGCCGACCACCGCGCTCGGGGCGAGCGAGGCCTGAAGCGTGTCGCCCGACCGCACGAGCGCGCCGATCCGCCACTCGCCGTCGGCGTCGAGGGGAATGTCCGCCACGTAGACGGTGCGCGCCGAGTCCGGGTCGTCGGCGGTGGTCTCGGACTCGAACTCCGGCTCGGTCTCGAGGCTCTCGACGCGCGCCGGGTAGGGCCCCTTGGCCTTCCCCTTCGCGCCGCTGGCGACGTACAGCGCCACGTCGGCGTCCGTGATCTGATCCCCTCCGACGTCGAAAACCCCGAACGCGTAGCGATTCTCCCCCTCGTGGAACACCTGGCCGGCGGGCGAGATGACGGGGCCTTCGGCGCTGGCCTCGTGCAGGATCTGCTCGAGGGTCCGCCCGTTCGCTGCCGGGAAGCTCGACTGGTCCGGCGCGGGCTGGCTAGCCAAGCCCTCGTCGTCGGATCCGCCGCCGCAGCCGGCGAGCACCACGGCGCCGGCCGCCACGCCCGCCGCGAGGCGAGGTGCACTCAAAACGTGCATCGGAACATCCTAGAAAAGCACCCGTAAGCGCAGTTAAGGCGCGGATCGGCTCCCCCGAGTCCGAGCGATAGTGTGCCCCCCGGTCCGAAACCGACCGAGAGGAGCGAACTTGGCTGAGCGAGCGGCGCTGATCACGGGGGCCTCGAGCGGGATCGGGCTGGCGATCGCCAAGGCGCTCGGCGACGAGGGGTACGGGATCACGGTCTCGTCGCGGCGCCCCGAGAAGCTCCAGGCGGCCGCCGAGGACCTTCGGAGCGAGGGACTCGAGGTCCACGGCGTGCCCACGAACGTGATCAACGAGGACGAGGTCGTCTCGCTTGTCGACTCGCACCGCGAGCGGTTCGGACGGCTCGACGTGATGGTCAACAACGCCGGCCTCGGAATCGGGAGCGCAATGGACGCGATCCAGACGAAGCACCTCGACATGCAGCTCGGGGTCAACCTGCGCTCGTACATCATCGCCACGCGCGAAGCGCTGCCCATGCTCAGGAACGCAGGCGGTGAGCACGGCAAGGCGCTGATCGTCAACACGGCATCGATCTCGGGCAAGTGGGGCCAACCCTGGATCTCGGTGTACTCGGCGACGAAAGCGGGGGTGGTCGCCTTCAGCCAGGCGACCCAGCGAGAGGTCGGCGCCGACGGGGTTCAGGTGACGGCGTTCTGCCCCGGCCTCGTCGACACCGCGATGACAGAGTGGGCGCGGGGCACCGTGGAGCAGGAGGCGATGATCCGGCCGGAGGACATCGCGGAGGCTGTGCGGTTCCTGCTCAGGACGTCAGCGAACTGCGTGATCCCGGAGATCGTCTTCAGCCGGCCAGGGTCGACGCTGCCCGGCGATTCGGGCATTTGAGGGGACGCGTTGCTCCGACAGCTGCTCCTCGGCAGCGGCAACTCGATCCGCGAACAGGTCGATGCGGCGGGTCGGGATCAGCCACGCACCCAGCTGCCTGCGGGCGCGGCGCCGGATGCTCCGTGCGGGGCGCCCCCGGTGGCGCGTCGCGAGGGCTCCCACGGATTCGGGCTGCTCGTCGCGAAGCAGGCTGATCTCGATGTAGCTGCGAAGAGCGCGGAGCTCGCGCGGGGTGGCGAGCCGCGGTCGGTCAGCGTCGGTGAATCGGTCCCAGGCGCGCGCGAAGCTGGCGAGACTGGTGCGGCCGCCGTTGCGGTGGGCAGCGAGCATCGGGCAGATCCCGCCGAGCCGCTTGTCGGCGTACGCGCCGGCGATGATCTCGTTGTCGTCGATGCCGCGGAGCATCGCGAGCTGAGTTCGGCGCGGGAGGACGTCCACCGCAGTGCGGAGGCGCTGCGCGGGGTTGCGGGCCTTGCGTCGCACGGAACAAGGGATAGCGAGCGACGGCGGGATCGGCGGGTCGCCAGCCGGTCGGGAAACGTGGATTGCATCGGCGGATGAGCCGGCCGCTGCGAGTGCTCGTCGCCGCGTTTGGGGACGCCGGGCACGCGTTCCCGGCGATCGCGCTCGCGCAGGCGCTGGCCGGGCGGGGTCACGAGGTCGTGGTCGAGACGTGGGAGCGGTGGCGTGAGCCGGTGGAGGAGGCGGGGCTGGGGTTCACGGGGGCCGAGGAGTACAAGGTGTTCCCCCCTCCCCCGCCGGGCTCGGACGGGCCGAAGGCCGCGGCAGCGGCGCGCTCGCTGTTGCCTTTTATCGACGAGATGCGGCCCGACGTCGTGCTGAGCGACATCCTCACGCTCGCGCCGGCGCTGGCGGCCGAGGCGGCGGGCGTGCCGCGGGCGACGCTGATCCCGCACGTTCATCCCGTGCATGGGGATGGGTTGCCGCTCTTCGGATCCGGGCTGCGCGCGGCGCGAACGGGGCTGGGACGCGCGGTGTGGCGGGCGGCCGGGCCGGTGCTCGAGGCGGGCCTGCGGCGCGGTCGGCGGGAGCTGAACGAGGAGCGGGCGGCGCTGGGTCTCGCGCCGCTGGAGCGGTTTCACGGAGGGATCAGCGACGGGTTGGCGCTGGTTGCGACGTACCCGCAGCTCGAATACCCGCGCCGGTGGCCGGCGCACGTGCACGTCACCGGGCCGATGTTCTTCGAGCTCCCTTACCCCGATGTCGAGCTCCCGGACGGAAACGGGCCGCTCGTCCTGGTGGCCCCGAGCACGTCGCAGGACCCGGACGGGCGGTTGGTGCGGGTCGCGCTCGAGGCGCTGGGCGACGAGCCGGTTCGGGTGGTCGCGACACGAAACCGCGAGGAAGGGGCCCCGGATGTTGTCGCGCCCGACAATGCGGTCGTCGTCGAGTGGCTCTCCTACGCGCAGGTGATGCCGCGCGCGTCGCTCGTGATCTGCCACGGCGGCCATGGAACCGTGGCCCGGGCGCTTGCCGAGGGCGTCCCGGTGCTCGTGTGCCCGGCGATCGGCGATATGGCCGAGACCGGAGCGCGGGTCGCGTGGGCAGGCGCCGGCCTCATGGTGCCCGGGCGGTTGCTAAGCCCGGGCACACTCCGCCTGGCCTCGCGATCGATACTGCGGGGGCGGCGTTTCGCCGCGCGAGCCGCGGTGATCGCGGCAGATGACCACGGGGGCGCGCTGTTAGGCGCGGAGTCGGTCGAGCGCTTCGTAGTCTGATCGCTCCTAGAATTCCCAGAGCGCTCCGGTGAGAGCATTCGAACGAGGCGCACGGTCCCCGGTGATGTAACGGCAACATGCTTGGCTGTTAACCAAGTCATGGCGGTTCGAATCCGCCCCGGGGAGTTTCCGCCCCCTCTGACGGGTGCTACCTGAGCCCCAGATAGGCGCCTAACGTTCCTCTCGTCTGACCTCGTTTCCCTGCCCCTCCCAGTGCTTGATGCGCTCGCCGAGCTCGGCGCGGCGGCGCTGCAGCTCGACCGGCGGGGCCCCCGCGCCCGCCTGCGCCGCGATCTGGTCGTCGATCATCGCCTGCTCGAGCCACAGTAAGTTCAGCTCCATAGCCTCTCGCGATGCCGGCTCACGCCGTGACGCCATCACGAGCTGGGTCACCACCGATACGAGCTCCCCGTCCTCGCGCGGCAACCCGGCCATCGGGTCATCGAGGTGGTCGCGCGTCCATTCGAGCGCGCGGGTCATCAGGGGCGAGGACAGGTGTGCGGGCGTCAGCCGCGCAAGGTACTCCCTCCCTTTGGCCGGCGCCGCGAGGCACATCGCGATCAGCGCCCGCCCCCGTCGCTCCCGCGCGCTCCGCGGGCGCGCCGGCTCCCCCGCCTTCGCCGGCGCCCCGCGATCCGCGTCGGCCGGCGCCATTGCCCGCCCACCCCGGCCCTCGCGGTCGATCCGCCGGGTCACCAACCCCGCGTCCGTGTCGAGCCGGTCCGCAACGGTCCGCACCAGCTCCTGCCGGCTGACCGAATCCGGGTCCATCGCCGCGAGCACGGGCGCCACCTCGTCGAGCGCGTGATCCCGTCCCGCAGGCGAGCTCGTGTCCGCGCGCGCGATCGCCGCCTCGACCTGGAACACGGGCAGGTCGACGGCCCGCTCGATCAAGTCCCCCATCCGCTCCGACCCGCCGTCGGTCAGCAGGTCCGCCGGATCCTCGCCCTCCGGCATCGCCGCCACCCGCAGGCGCATCCGGCGGGCGCCCGCGACCTTCTGCGCGCGGATCATCGCGTCCTCCCCCGCCCGGTCCGCGTCCATCGCCAGCACCGCCTCCTCGGCGTGGCCCGAGAGCAGCTTGAGCTGGTCCGGCGTGATCGCAGTTCCCATCACCGCGACCGACTCCTCCACCCCCTCCTGATGCAGCGCGAGAACGTCCGTGTACCCCTCGACCACGACCGCCCGGTTCCGCCGCGCGATCGCCGCCCGCGCTCGATCGATCCCGAACAGCGCCGAGCTCTTCTTGAACACGCCCTCGGGCGAGTTGAGGTACTTCGGGCCTTTCGCGTCCTCCCCCATCGCCCGCGCCCCGAAGCCGAGCACCCTCCCGCGCGGATCGCGTACCGGAAACGTGATCCGCGCCCGAAAGCGATCGTAGAACCCGCCCTGGCGCCCGCGCTGGACGAGCCCGGCGGCGTGCATCTCCTGCACCGAGTAACCCGCCCGCTGCCCGCGGGTCAGCACCTGGTCCCACGCGCTCGGAGCGAACCCGACCCCGAACGCGCGCAGGGTCTCTTCACTCAGCCCCCTCCGGGCCAGATACTCGCGCGCCTTCTCCGCCTTCGGCGCCTCCCACAGGAAGCTCACGTAGAAGGTCGAGGTGCGCTCGAGCAGCTCGCGCAAGCGCTCCCGCCGCCGCCGTGCCTCCTCGGCGCGCGGGTCCTCGCTCTCGCGCTCCACCTCCACCCCGTAGCGCTCCCCCAGCCGCTCGACCGCCTCCGGGAACGACAGTGCCTCCTTCTCCTCGAGGAACCGGAACACGTCGCCCCCCCGTTCGCACCCGAAGCAGTAGTAGAGCTTCTCCCTGGGGTCGACCGAGAACGACGGCGTGCGCTCCTCATGGAACGGGCACAGGCCGACGTACCGCTCCCCCTGGCGCCGCAGGTCGGTGTGTGCGGACACGATCTCGACCATGTCGGCCGCCGCCTTGACGCGTTCGACCGTCTCTGGTGAGAACCGCGCTATAGCTTCGACTCCTCCGGCAGCGCGATCCGCCGGAACATAGCGATGCAGTACCGGTCCGTCATTCCCGCGAGGTAGTCCGTCACGCGCTGAACGAGGTCGGTTCCGGGCGTTCCCTCGGGGACCTCGAGCGGATGCTCCATGTAGTGGTCGAATAGCCCCCGCACCGTGCGCTTGACGCGCTCGTGCTCGCTTCGCGCCTCCGGTCCCAGGTACACGCGCTCGAACATGAAGTCGCGCAGGCGCTGCATCCCGCCCCCGATCTCCTCACTCTGCGTAATGTCGCCGGCCTCCCGCGAGCTCGACACGATGTCCCACACGAGAACGTCGATCCGCTCGGACCCCGTGTCGCCGAGAAGCTCGATCTCGGCCGCCGGAAGGTCGTCGGGGTCGATGATTCCCGCCCTCAGCGCGTCGTCGATGTCGTGGTTGATGTACGCGACTCGATCGACGAGGCGCACGATCCGACCCTCGAGCGTCTCCGGCGCCTCGGGGCCGGTGTGGTTCAGGATTCCGTCGCGCACCGCCTGGGTCAGGTTCAGGCCCTTACCGTCGCGCTCGAGTGAGTCCACCATCCGCAGCGAATGGCGGTTGTGGTGGAACCGGCGCCGGGCGCGTTCGCGCACCGCCTCGTCCAGCACCTCCTCGCCGATGTGGCCGAACGGCGGATGCCCGAGATCGTGCCCGAGCCCGATCGCCTCGGTCAGGTCCTCGTTCAACCCCAGCGAGCGAGCCACGGTGCGCGAGATCCCGCACGCCTCGAGTGTGTGGGTAAGCCGGGTCCGGTAGTGATCACCCTCGGGTGCGATGAACACCTGCGTCTTGTGCTTGAGCCGCCGGAAGGCCTTCGAGTGCACGATCCGGTCGCGGTCGCGCTGGAACGGCGTCCGGACCGGGCTGTCCTCCTCCGGCTCGCGGCGGATCGCCGGATAGGAGGGCGTGGCGCGGTCCCACAAGTATTCGTACTCCCACGCGCGCACCCGCTCCTCGAGGGTCGCGTCCGGCGCTCGCGGGTGATCGGTGGTCGCTTTCAAAGGCTTCTGCCCCTTCTGAGGCTCGGCGGTTCGATTCTAAGCACCGCCCTCCCGGCTACCCGGGAAGGACTACGCTTGGCGCGTGCCGGAGACCGCGCTCGTCACAGGCGCCTCGTCGGGGATAGGAGAGGAGTTCGCCCGCCAGCTCTCGCGCCGCGGGCACGAGTTGATCCTCGTCGCCCGCCGTCGCGACCGGCTCGAGCGCCTCGCGGATCAGCTTGACGGAGCGGCCCACGTCATCCCCAGTGACCTCACGACCGAGGCCGACTCGCTGTCCGCCAGGGTCGCCGAGCTCGGTCTCGAGGTGGACCTGCTTGTCAACAACGCAGGGTTCGGAACCTACGGACGGTTCGTCGAGCTCGACCCTCGCCGCGAGGCAGAGGAGATACGCGTCAACTGCGAGGCTGTCGTCACGCTCACCCACGCGTTCCTTCCCGCGATGGTGGAGCGCGGGCGCGGCGGCGTTATCGTCGTCGCCTCGACCGCCGGGATGCAGCCGATTCCATACGAGGCCACCTACAGCGCGAGCAAGGCGTTCGCGATCACCTTCACCGAGGCGCTCAGCGAGGAGCTGCGCGGAACCGGCGTCCGCATGCTCGCTGTCAACCCCGGGCCCGTCGCGACCGAATGGCAGGAGATCGCCGGCCACGACGACACCACCATGGTCCCCGGCGAGATCCCCGCGGATCAGGTCGTCAGCGAGTCCCTCGAGGCGTACGACGCAGGCCGCCGCTCAGTGATTCCCGGGCGAACGATCCGGTGGTTCATACGCGCGACGAGCCCGAGCCCCCGCCCCGTCCAGCTCCGCGTCACCGAGCGAATCTTCCGTCGCGGGCTCCGCCGCTAGCCACCCGCTCACGCCGCGGCCCGCAGCCGCACGTGCGCGTGGTGCTCGAGCGTGTCCGAGATCGCGCGGTCGACCTGGCGCAGCGGCCCGGGCTCCGCGGGCGGGGCGGCCGCGAGCGGCGAGCCCAGCGCCTCGACCATGAACCGGTGCGCGTCCGCCGACAACTCGAACCCGCCGGCCTCGCACGCGCCGCACACCATCCCCCCGGCCGCGCCCGAGAACCCCACCAGGCCGTCGACCTCGCCGCACCGCGCGCACGAGGTGAGCTCGGGGGCGAACCCGGCGGCGAGCGTCAGCTTGAGCCGGAACGCGAGCGCCGTGGGTAGCCCGGTCGCCGATCCCTCGTCGAGCAGCGCCAGGTAGCGGCACAGCACGTTGTACGCGGCGGGGTTCGCCTCGACCGAGTCGAGCAGGCGCAGCACCGCGTCGCACGCCCTCCCCCCGGCATCGAGCGCCGCGGCGCTCTGGCGCAGTCGCGGGTGGCCCTCGACGGTCGCCGCGGCGGTCACCGTCGCCAGCTCCCCGCGACCCTCGTGGAGGACGAGATTGAGGCGGAAGAATGGCTCCAACCGCCCCCCGAACCGCGACCGCGGCCGGCGCGCCCCCTTCGCGATCGCGCCGATCCGGCCCCGCGTCGAGCTGTAGAGGTGCAGGATGCGATCGGCCTCGCCGAAGCGAATGCTCCGCAGCACGACGGCCTCCGTCTTGAAGGTTCCGGGCACAGCTCACCTACACTGCAACACCCTTCGGACGGATCGTCGCTCAGCCGGATGATGGGACGATGGCGTCGCGAATCGCCGCCGCGGTGACGGTCGCGGCGATTGTGCCGACCGCGATCGACGTGAACCGCTCCGTCTTCGCGCCCGCGTCCCCCGATGCGAGGCAGAAGGCGACGTCGCCGTCGGCATCCGAGAACACCGGGTCCACCGCCCGGGCGACGCCCCCGCTCGCCATCCGCGCTACCCGCGAGCACGCGGGCTTGTCGAGCGGCGCGTCCGTCATCACGCAAACCAGCGTCGTGTTGCGCTCCTCGACCTGGGTCCAGTCCGGCATCTCGTCCATCGCCGCGAGCAGCTCAGCCGTCGAGCGCACCTCGCCGTCGTCGCCGCGCGGGCCCGCGAGCTGGCCACCCTCGCCGAGCACGTCCCCGAACGCGTTCACCACCGCGAGCGCCGCGACGGTCTCGCCGCGGCCGCTGCGCGCGGCGGCGTATCCGACCCCGGTCGGGGTCGAGCGCTCGCGACCCAGGATCTTCCCCACCGCCGCGCCCGACCCGGCGCCGACCCTCCCGCGCTCCGGCACCCCGCGGGCCGCCGCCTCGCAGGCGGCGTAACCAGCGTCGGGCCCGGGCCGCGCGCCCGGGTCGCCCTCGACGAGGTCGTAGATCACCGCCGCGGGGACGATCGGAACGAGGCCCCCCGCGGTCCGGTAACCGCGTCCGCGCTCCTCGAGCCATCGCACGGCGCCGTCGGCGGCCGCGAGGCCGAACGCGCTCCCGCCGGCGAGCACGACCGCCGTGACCTCGCTGGTTCCCGCGAGCGCGCCGATCACGTCGGTCTCCCGCGTTCCGGGTCCACCACCTCGAACGTCCACGCCGGCTCGCGTGCCGGGCGGGGCCAACACCGCGGTGCAGCCCGTCGCGCCGGGCGAGTCGGTCCAATGGCCGACCTCGAACCCGTCCGGGAGCGGCAACGGCGCGCTCATCGATGCGCAGGCGCGGCTGCGGGGCGTCGCCGCGCCTTGCGACGCCGCCGGCGGCGGAGGCGCTGCTGGCATCCGGGGCAGAAGTAGGTCGATCGCCCGCCGAGGACTATCCGCCTGATCTCGGTGCCGCATCGAGGGCACGGCTGGCCCTCGCGGCTGTGGACACAGAACTCGTCCTGCATCGTCCCCTCCGCTCCCCGGGCGTCGCGGTAGTCGTCGATGGACGCCCCGCCGTTGTCGAGCCCGGCCTCGAGCGCTCCGACGATCCCCTCGCGCAGCCGCTCGCAGTGCTCGAGCCGCATCGAGCCCGCCGGCGAGAGCGGGTGCAGGCGCGCCTGCCACAGCGCCTCGTCGGCGTAGATGTTCCCGATCCCCGCGATCCCGTCCTGCACCATCAGGAACGACTTCAGCGGCGCCCGCCGTCCAGTCGCCAGCTCGCAGATCCGCTCCGCGGTGAGCCGCTTTGACAGCGGCTCCACCCCCGCCCGCGCAGCCATGTATGCATCGACCTCGGCGTCGTCGAGCACCACGGCGGTGCCGAACCGCCGCGCGTCGGTAAACAGAAGGGTCTTCCCGCCCTCGAGCCGGATCACGGCCCGCAGGAAGCGGACGTCGGACCGCGGCTCGCCGAGCACGATGTTGCCGGTCATCCGCAGGTGCATCACGAGCCACCGCCCGCCTTCGAGTCCCACCATCAGGTACTTGCCGCGTCGCCCGACGGACTCGATGCGCCGACCCGTGACCGCTCGCTCGACCTCCCGCGGAGGGACAGGCCGCGTCAGGCGCTCGTCGAGGACCTCCATCGACTCGATCCGCCGCCCGACCAGCTCGGGCTCGATCTGGCGGCGAATCGTCTCGACCTCGGGAAGCTCGGGCACGGCTCCCGTTCTACCAGGCGACTACCTCCCGGTCACCCGCCGGGCGGCTACTTCGCCGTCGCCCGCGGGTGGGCGCGGAAGTAGACCTCCTTGATCTCGTCGTTCGAGAGATGGGTGTAGAGCTGAGTGGTGGAGACGTCGGCGTGCCCGAGCATCTCCTGCACCGAGCGGAGGTCGCACCCGCCGGACAGCAGGTGCGTGGCGAAGGTGTGGCGCAGCGTGTGGGGGCTCATCTTGCCGTCGAGCCCGGTCGCGCGCGCGTGGCGCTGGATGATCTTGTACAGCCCCTGGCGGGTCAGGCGCGCGCCGCGCTGGTTGACGAACAGCTTCGCCTCCGGGCGCGTCCCGACGAGCTCGGGGCGCCCCGACTGCAGGTAGCGGAGCACGGAGGCCGCAGCCTGTTTGCCGAGCGGCACGATGCGCTCCTTAGAGCCCTTGCCGTGGGCGCGCACGAACCCGCGCCGCACGTCGATGTCGGTGACGTCGAGCCCGACTACCTCGGAGGCACGAAGCCCCGACGCGTACATCACCTCGAGGAGCGCGCGGTCGCGGAGCGCGGCGGGCTCAGAGCCGCGTGGCGCCTCGAGCAGCTTCTTGACCTCCGAGTAGCTGAGCACGTGCGGCAGCTTGCGCCCGCGCCTCGGCGGGCTCAACTTGCCCGTCGGGTCGTCGGCGACGATTTCCTCACGGCGAAGGTGGCGGTAGAAGGAACGCAGGCAGGCGGTCTTGCGGTGGATCGTCGAGGCCGAGCAGGGCGGCTGCCCGTTGCCGGTCGCGAGGCCGGCGAGGAAATCGGACACGTCGGCGGCGCCGGCGTCTGCCGCGCCCACCCCGCGCTCCGCGAGGAACACCCCGAACTGCAGCAGGTCGGTGCGATAGGCCTGCAGCGTGTTGCGCGCCAGCCCGCGCTCGAACTCCAGATAGGCGAGGAAGTCGAGGACGAGCGCTTCGAAGCGCGCGTCGGGGCGCGCCTGCGTCTCCGTTGTCATGACGCCACGGGGTTCGCCCCGCGTACGAATATCCCTCTAGCTGGCCGCCCGCCTGCGCTCTTCCCGGAACAGCATCAGCCCGACGAGCGACTTGGCGTCCTCGCACTCGTCGATCGCGGCATCGAGGTCGTCGAGCGGCACCTCCACGATCTCGATTCGCTCGGCGTCTTCGGCGTCGGCCGGCGAGTCGGAGAGGCCGGTCGCGACCATGATCGAGACCCGCTCGTCCGAGAACCCCGGGCTCGTGTAGATCTGCTTCAGCTCCCGCCATGCGGTCGCCTGCAATCCGATCTCCTCGGCCAGCTCACGCTTTCCCGTCTCGAGCAGGCTCTCCCCCTCGACGTCGAACTTGCCCGCCGGCAGCTCGAGCAGGTGCTCCTCCCCCACCGCCTCGCGAGGCTGGCGCACCATGTACAGGACGCGCTCGTCGTGGGCGATCATCGCCACGGCGCCGGGATGCACGACCACCTCGCGCTCCGAGGTCGAGCCGTCCTCGTGGCGGAACTCGTCCACGCGTACGTCGGCGATCACGCCTTCATAGACGGTCTTGCTCCCGATCCGCTCCATCACTCGTCCCTCGCCTGCGCTGCGGCGGCGGCGGCGATCGCTTCGCACACATCCAGCATCTCGACTATTCGCTGCGCGGCGACGCTCTCCTCGGGAGTGTGGTTCGCCTCGGTCCCGTTCGCAAGCAGCACCGCGTCGAAACCAGCCGCCCGCAGGGCATTCGCGTCGCTGCCGCCACCGGTCGCGAGCTGGCGCGGCTCGTGACCGGTGCTCGCTAGCGCCTGCTTCGCGACCGCGATCGCCGCAGATGCCGGCCGGGGCCGGTATCCGCGGAAGACCTCGGTCACCTCGAAGTCGAGGTCGCAGTGGCGTTCGTTGGCCGCCCAGGTACACGCGTCGACCATCGCGCCGATCACCTCCGCCGCCCTCGCCCCGTCGATGCTGCGGGCCTCCCCCTCGATCCGGCAGTGGCCCGGAACGATGTTCGTCGCGGTGCCGCCCTCGATCCGGCCGACGTTTGCGGTCGTCTCGTCATCTAGCCGCCCGAGCTCCATCTCGGCGACGGCCGCCGCGGCCGCGGCGATCGCGCTGCGGCCCTCCTCGGGCCGGATCCCCGAGTGCGCCTCGGCGCCGACGAACTCGGCGGCGAGGCGCTTGTACGTCGGCGCCGACGACAGGATCTCGCCGATCGGGCTGGCGTGGTCGATCACGAATCCGTACCGGGATCGCAGGTTCCCGAGGTCGAGCGCTTTCGCGCCACGAAGCCCGTCCTCCTCGGCAACGGTGAACACGAGCTCCAGGCCGACGGGCGCGGGATCGGCGGCGTGCCGCGCCGCGAGCTCGACGAGCACCGCGACCGCGGCCTTGTTGTCGGCTCCGAGAATCGTCTCCCCGCGGCTCCGGTACACACCGTCCTCGAGCACCACCTCGACCTCGCCGCCCTCGGGGACGGTGTCCAGGTGGGCGCCGATCATCACCCACGAATCAGACAGCCCCGGGATCCGCGCGATCACGTTGCCCGCGCCCGCCCGCGCCTCCTGGGCCGCTCCGTCCTCGCTCACATCGACCTCAAGCCCGCTGAGCTCCGCCCGCACGGCGTCGGCGATGGCGCGCTCGCTCCCGGTCGGGCTCGGGATCTCGCACAGGCGGACGAACCGGTCGAGAAGGCGCTGGTCGTCGCTCACGAGGTCGACAGCCTAGGCGCTTTGACGCAAGGATCTTGATCCGATCGTCATGAGCGCGTTAGGGTTGCGCGGGAGCCGGCGTCGGCTGCCCAGCCGGCTCCGGCCATGATCGGCGACAGAGCGCCGAAGGGAGCTGCATATGGCTTGGCGAATCTCAGGTACCTACGTCGCGAGCTGCTCGTGCAACCTGATCTGTCCGTGTCCTGTCGACGGCCCTCCGACCAGTCCGGACGGGGAGTGCCGCGGGGTCGGCGTGTTTCACATCGCCAACGGCAACCTCGACAAGACCGACCTCTCGGGCGTCGTGCCCGGGGGCCCTGCCGACGCGGAACTCTGGCGCAAAGCCGAAGACGGCGTTGCGGACTGTGGTCTGCGCGCCGCTTCCCTCGGGGCCGGCGAGCGGCTCAAAGGTCCAGCTGCTCTCGCCGATCGAGCCCGACGGGCGGTCGCCATCGGTGAAGGAGACGCGCTCGGGATCGACTTCGACGCCATCTACGGGGAGACGGCCGACTACGAGCTTGCGAGCGAGATGCCCGCCGGCGCCCCGGGCGGTCGCGGCTAGCGGACCATGGAATCAGCAGCCCTCAAGCGCGCCCCGCCGCTCCCCGCCGTGATCCAGGTCGGGCTGATCGGGCTGCTGGTCGTCGGGGCGGTGATCGCGTGGGGGATCACCGACGACCGGATGCAGGGCATGGACGCCGGGCCGGGCACCGACCTCGGGGGCCTCGGTTTTTACGTCACCGTGTGGGTGGTGATGATGGCGGCGATGATGTTCCCCTCGATCTGGCCGATGGTGATCATGTACGCCCGGCTCCAGGAGGGGAAGCGGGAGCGCGGCGACGCGGTCCCGACCGGTGCGACCGCCTTATTCGTCGCCGGGTACCTCGTGACCTGGACCTTCGCGGGCCTCGCCTTCTACGCGGTCCTGGAGACGGGACGCTCGCTGTCGATCGACGCCCTCTCGTGGGACAGCGCCGGTCCGTACGTGGCGGGCGGTGTGATCGTCGCGGCCGCGGCGTACCAGCTCACCCCCCTGAAGGACGCCTGCCTGCGCCGCTGCCGCAGCCCGATGATGTTCCTTCTCACCGCGTGGCGCCCGGGCGGCGCAGGGGCGCTGCGGATGGGGATCGAGCACGGCGGGTGGTGCGTCGGTTGCTGCTGGGCGCTGATGGCGGCCTTGTTCGCGCTCGGGGTGATGAGCGTCGGGTGGATGGCGTTCATCGCCGCGCTGATCGCGACCGAGAAGCTCCTTCCGTGGAAGGCGGTGGCGAACTACGGAATCGCCGTGCTCCTGGTGGCGCTCGGCGCCGCGGTTGCCTTCGCTCCCGAGGACGTCCCGGGCCTCACGCTGCCCGGCTCTCCCGAGGCGATGCAGGCCATGGAGGCGATGGGCATGGAGCCCGGGGCCGAGCATGACGGTGCGATGGAGGAGATGGGCGGCGCGGCCGGGGAGCGCGACGCGATGCAGCAGGAGGCCAGCGGCGCGGGCGAGGGGATGGCCCGCGACCGGATGCCCTGAGGGCACCCGAAGCTCGCCGCGAAGCTCGGCCTAGAACTCGTCCTCGCTCGACCACTCGAAGGGGAAGTGCTTGCTCGACCGGCCGGGCCAGCTCCATTTGAAGCCGAACGCCTCCACCTCGTCCTCCTTGGCGGTCGCCCAGGTGGCGACCTGGCCCGGGCCGACCTCCGCGCCGGGGGCGTTGTGGAGCTGGACGCGCGCTCGCTCCGGGGCCGTGGGGCCGGTCAGCGCCTCGGCGCGCCCCCTGGCCTTCCCGGGGACCTCGACGCGCCACCGGGCGAGGTCGTCGTCGATCTCGAACTCGATCGGGGCGTACTCGATCCCCCGCATTTCGTCGATCAGCTTGGCGAACGTGCCTGGCCACCCCCCCACCTCGCCGCCGAAGATCGCCTGGAGCGCCTCGCGCTGGCGCTCGTCGGCCCGCTCGTCGACGAAGAACCCCATGGCTGGCTTGGCCTCGCCGGCCCAGATGTTGCCCTCGAACGGGCCCACCGCCACGACGTTCAGCCCATCCAGCTCCACGTCGCCGTAGCTCCCCTCCCGCACGTGCCAGGCGAGGATGGCGTCGCATTGCCCGTCGTCGGGTGCCTGGGCGAAGCTGCAGCCGCACGGCACCCTGCACCTGCAGACGTCGAACCAGTCTCCGGTCAGCCGCCAGCTCGGAACCTCGGCCATCGCTTCCTCCTCGAGATCGGAACGGAAATCGATCCTTTCACCGCGTCAGCGGGGATCAACCCCGCTACGCCGAGCGCCTGACCTTGGGCTCGTGCCCGGGCATGGCGGCCTCCTCGGCCGCGACGCCCTCCTCGATGGTCGGTGCCTCGTCAGCGCGCCCGGCGGCGCGCCTAGCCGCCGCCCCGACGAACTCGCGGAACAGCGGCTCTGGCCGCGTCGGGCGCGAGTTGAACTCGGGGTGGAACTGCGACGCGACGAAGAAGGGGTGATCCGGCAGCTCGATCACCTCGACGAGTCGCTCGTCCGGCGATGTGCCGCCGCACACCAATCCCTGGTCCTCGAGCCGCCGGCGCAGCATGTTGTTGACCTCGTAGCGGTGCCGGTGACGCTTGTAGATCACCGGCTCATCGAAGACCTCGCGTGCCCGTGTGCCGTCATGGAGCTTCACCGGGTCGGCGCCCAGGCGCATCGTCCCGCCCATGTCGGTGACCTCCTTCTGCTCCGGAAGCAGGTCGATGACGGGGTAGGGCGTCTCGGGATCGAACTCTGACGAGTTCGCGCCCGCGAGCCCCACGACGTGACGGGCGAACTCGACCACCGCCATCTGCATCCCGAGGCAGATGCCGAGGAACGGGATCCCGTTCTCGCGCGCGATCCGCGCGGCGAGCACCTTGCCCTCGATCCCCCGCTCGCCGAACCCGCCCGGGATCAGGATCCCATCGGCCGCCTCGAGCTGCTCCGGGTCGGGGTCCTCCGAGTTGACGAGCGAGACCTCGACGTCGGCGCCGTGGTGGTATCCACCATGGCTGAGGGCCTCCACGACCGACTTGTAGGCGTCGGCGAGCTTGACGTACTTGCCTACCAGGGCAATCCGCACCGGGCGATCAGCGGCGTCGGCGCGCCTCACCAGCTCCTCCCACTCCGAGAGATCCGGGGTCGGCGATTCGATCCCGAAGTGGTCGAGCACCTGATCGTCCATTCCCTCAGCGCGAAACACGAGCGGCACCTTGTAGGTGTTGTCGACGTCCCGGGCGGAGATCACCGCTTCCTCGGGGAGGCTCGCGAAGAGCGCGATCTTGCGCCGGATGTCGCGATCGAGCCCGCCCTCGGAGCGGCAGATCAGGGCGTGGGGCTGGATCCCGATTCGCCGAAGCTCGTTCACCGAGTGCTGGGTCGGCTTCGTCTTCAGCTCTCCCGCATGGCCGACGTACGGGACCAGCGTCAGGTGGACGAACATCGACCGCTTCGAGCCCAGATCGACGTAGAGCTGCCGGATCGCCTCGAGGAACGGGAGCGACTCGATGTCCCCGACCGTGCCACCGATCTCGGTGATCACGAAATCGACAGCGTGGGACTCGGCAACGATCAGGATCCGGTGCTTGATCTCGTCGGTGATATGGGGAATCACCTGGACGGTCGCCCCGAGATAGTCGCCGCGGCGCTCGCGGCGAATGACCGAGTTGTAGACCGCCCCCGCGGTTACGTTGGAGGCGCGGGAGGTGTTCTCGTCGGTGAACCGCTCGTAATGGCCGAGGTCGAGGTCGGTCTCGGCGCCGTCCTCTGTCACGAACACCTCGCCGTGCTGGAACGGGCTCATCGTCCCCGGGTCGACGTTGATGTAGGGGTCGAACTTCTGGAGCTGGACCCGGAACCCCCGACTCACCAGCAACCGACCGATCGAGGCGGCGGCGATCCCCTTGCCGAGGGACGAGACCACGCCACCGGTCACGAAGATGAACCGCGTCTCGCCTGCGCTCATCTTGGTCGCCGTCCTCGTCATAAGGCCCTGCCAACCGAGTCTAGTTTGCTCGGGAGCGGAACGTGTCGCTACGCGGCGGCGAGCATCTCGCGGGCGTGGCGGCTTGCGACCTCGTCGTCGCGGTCGGCGCCGAGCATGCGGCAGATCTCGGCGACGAGCTCATCGCCGTCGACCCGCTGGACGCTCGCGCGTGTCTCACCATCCTCGGCGCGCTTCTCGATTCGGAAATGGGCGCTGGCGAGCGACGCGATCTGCGGCAGGTGGGTGATGCAGATCACCTGGCGCTCCTCGCCGAGGCGGCGCAGCCGCTCCCCGGCCGCCCGTGCCGTGCTCCCGCCGATCCCGGCGTCGATCTCGTCGAACACGAGCGTCCGCGCGCCGGCCTCGGGGCCGAGGCCGGTGAGTGCGAGCATCACCCGCGAGAGCTCGCCACCGGACGCCGCGTCGCGCAGCGGCGAGACCGGGAGCCCCGGATTGGTCGCTACGAGGAAAGTGACCGTCTCGCGTCCGCTCGGGCCATGGCCGTCCGAATGCGGCTCGAGCGAGACCTCGAGCGCCGCCCCCTCCATCGCCAGCGCGGCGAGCTCGTCCGCGACGCGCGTCTCGAGCTCGCGGGCGGCACGATTGCGGGCGCTGCTCAGCTCCTGCCCGAGACCGTCGCGCCGCTCGCGCAGCGCGGCGATCCGATCATCGATCTCCGAGCTTCGCTCGCCGGCCTGCTCGAGGCGCGCGATCTCCGAGCGACAGCGCTCCGCGTGCGCGAGCACCGCCTCCACCGTTCCGCCGTGCTTGCGCTTCAGGCGGTCCACCGCGTCGAGCCGCTCCTCGACCTCCTGCAGCCGGCCGGGCTCTGCCTCGACCCCGTCCGCGTAGGCGCGAACCTCCCGCGCGAGCTCGCGGAGCTCCAGCGCCAGCCCGCCGGCGCGCTCCCGCAGGGCGTCGAGGTCCTCGTCGACTCCCGCCGCACCCGAGAGCGCGGATTCGGCTTCGGCGAGCAGCCCCGCGGCCCCGCCCGCGTCCTCCTCGCCGGCGAGCGCCGCGTGGGCGCCGGCGGCGGCCGAGCGCAGCTGCTCGGCGTAGCGGAGGCGTTCGCGCTCGGTCCCCAGCTTGCGCTCCTCGCCCTCCTCGGGGCCGGCCGCCTCGATCTCCTCGAGCTCGAACCGCAGCAGGTCGAGGTCGCGCTCGCGCGCACCCTCGCGCTCCCGCAGGGCGGCGAGCTCTTCCTCGAGGCGGGTCAGCTCCGCGTGCTCGCGCCGGTAGCCGCGCCTTCGATCGAGGTGGTCCTCACCCGCGAAGCTGTCGAGGATCTCCAGCTGCGCCGAGGAGAGCGTCAGCCTACGGTGCTCGTGCTGTCCGAAGAACGCGAGCGTCCGGCCACCGAGGGCGCGAAGATCGGGCGCGGACGCCGACCGCCCCTGGACGAATGCGCTCGTGCGACCCGAGACTCCGACACGGCGGCCGAGAACTATCTCCGTGCTGCGCTCCGGGAGCCGCGAGGCGATCTCGCGCAGCTCGGGGTCCTCGAGCAGCCCCTCGGGCGGGGTGAACACCCCCTCCACGTACGCCTCCTCGGCACCCGGGCGCACGATCTGGGGCCGCGCCCTTCCTCCCATCAGCAGGTCGATCGAGTGGGCGAGGATCGTCTTCCCCGCCCCGGTCTCCCCCGTGATCGCGTTGAGCCCCTCGCCGAAGCGAAGCTCGGCCCGTTCGATCAGGAGCAGGTTCTCGATCCGAAGCTCGTGAAGCACGCCTTCCGTTCTAACGACGCGCGTGGACGGATTCGCCTCTAGCCTTGCCGCGGAAGGATCGACTCCATGTAGCGGTCGAACCGCGCGAGGTCGAACGCCGACCACTTGTCGGGAGTGATCTCGGGGAGCACGTCCGCGACGGCCACGGCATCCCAGTAGCGCTGGTCGTCGAGGCCCCCCGCGGTGGCGCGACTCAGCCGCAGGAACTCCTCGGCCGCATCGACGCCGTAGGTCACCGCGAGGTTCCAGCGCATGTGGCCGACGTCGATCCCCGGCGGACCCCAGCACGCACTAGTCCAATCGACGACGCCTGTCAGCTGGCCTCGCCACCACAGCGTGTTCTCCGGGTGGTAGTCGCGGTGGATGAGGCAGCGCGGTGCCGGTGGCGGCTCGGCGCGAGCGGTGTGGAGCGCTCGCTCCCACAGCGCGGGGCGCTCGGACCACGCCGGCGGGTCGAGCGAGCCCAGGTCGTAGAAGGTCCGAAACCCTCCGATTGTGTCCCGGGCGCCGCCGTCCACCGTGTGAATGGTCGTCAGCGCCTCGACGAGCTGCGCCAGGAACCCGCTCATGTCGCCGGGAAGACCGGGCGGGCCGCCGTCGAGGCGCTCGAGCAGCAGGGTGGGAACGTCGCATTCGACTCCTTCGGTGTCGGCGGCAATCAGCTGCGGGGCGGGGACCGGCGTTCCGGAGAGCATGTCCAGCATCGCGGCCTCGCGCTCCGCCGTGAACTCGGGATCCTCCTCGGCCCATTCCGGCCGCGCCCAGCGGCGAAGCACAAGCCGATGCGCGGCACCGGAGCGGTCGACGATCGTGACGGCATGGTTCGCGTGCCACCCGCCTGCCGTCAGACGGCGGAGCGACGTCAACCGGCTTTCAGGGCCGATCGACTCGATCGCCCACCGCAGTGTTCGCTCTGGGGGTCGGCGCCGAAGAGGGTCGGTCATCTCCCGGTCAGCTTGACGGAGCCGCGCGGAAGCTCGATGTGGCTACGCCGCCGCTGGCTCCGCGGCCGCCGTCTCCCCGCCGGGCTGCTGCATGAAGTCGCGCGAGCGGACGAGCGCGAACCCGACGATCCCCCCGACGATCGCGATCGCTGCCCCGACCAAAAGGATGTCGTTGAAGCCGCTGATGAACGCCTGATTGGCGGCGTCGGCGACCTGCGCGCGACTTCCCGGGGGCACCGACTCGACCGCCACGCGACCGCCCCCGGCCGACACCGCCTCGCTGAGCCCCGGCGGGGCGCCGGGAAGCAGCTCCGCCAGCCGCGAGTCGATGCGCGACTGGAAGATCGCTCCCAGCGCGGCGACCCCGGTCGCGATCCCGACCTGCCGGAACGTGTTGTTGATCCCCGACGCCATCCCGGCGCGAGACGGCGCCACGACGCCGATCGCGGTCGACGCGATCGCCGGATTGGTGAGCCCGATGCCCGCACCGGCGACGAGGAAGCCGGGGAGCAGCGTGGTCCACTCGTCGCCGAGCTCGATGCCCCGCATCAACAGCAGGCCGATCCCCACTAGGATCATGCCCACCCCGAGCAGGACCCGCACCGGGATCCGGCCGGTCAGCCTTCCCGCGATCGGGGCGACGAAGAAAGACAGCAGCGTGATCGGGAGAAACCGCAGCCCGGCCTCGAGCGGCGAGTAGCCGAGCACGTCCTGGACGTACAGCGTCACGTACAGGAACATCGCGAACATCCCGGCCGACAGGGCCCACGCCACCACCGACACGCCGGTGAACGCAGGCTTGCGGAACAGGCTGAGGTCGAGCATCGCGTGGTCCTGGCGGGCCTCGACGATCAGGAACGCGACGAGGAGCCCGCCGGCGCCGATCAGGGAAGCGAGGATCACGCCGCTCGACCAACCCTCCGGATTGCCGCGGATGAGCCCGAATATGAGCAGGAACAGACCGCCCGAGAATGTGAAGAGCCCGGTCCAGTCGAGCGGCACGGCCTCGGTCGCCGTGACGTTGGCGACCTTCGTGGCGGTGAGGATCATCGCGCCGATTCCGATCGGGATGTTGGCGAAGAAGATCCATTCCCATCCAAACCCCTCCGTCAGAAGTCCTCCGATCAGCGGGCCGACGGCGACCGCGCCGCCCACCGTCGCACCCCAGGCGCCGATCGCGGTCGCCCGCTCCCTGCCCTCGAACTCCTGCGCGATCAGGGCGAGTGAGGTCGAGAACATCGCCGCCGCGCCGACCCCTTGAAGGCCGCGGGCGAGGTTCAACAACGTCGCGTCGTCCGCGATCCCGCACAGGAAGGAGGCGAGCGTGAAGACCCCAAAGCCGATGTTGAACATGCGCCGGCGCCCCAGGCGGTCGCCGAGCGACCCGGTCATGAGGAGGAACGCGGCGAGTGTGAGCGCGTAGGCGTCGACGACCCACTGGAGGCTCGAGAGGCTCGCGTCGAGGTCGTGCTGGATGTCGGGGAGCGCGACGTTGACGACTGTGATGTCGAGCAGCAGCATGAAGGTCGCGACACACGCGGCGAGCAGGGTCCACCACTTTCGCTCCATCGCTGCTCCCCGGCCTACGCCGTCCGTATATCCAGGCTCACGGCAGCACCCAAATCGGGGCATGGACAACCCCGTCCTCGTCGCTTCGCCCGCGCTCGCGCGCCGCGACCCACCACGCGAACGAAGGCACTCGCCCTAGCAGGGTCTGCGGGCCCGGCTCGATCCTCTCGGGGAGGTGCGGATCGAACGCCATCTACTCGGCGAGGCGGCCGAACTTCTCGCGGATCCTGCGATAGAAGTTCGAGCCGGGATCCTGGGCGAGCCGCCCCACGTTGTCCCGGAACCGAACCTCGAGCTCCTGCCCGCTGCCAAGCTCGCCGACCATCTCGCCGTCGAGCGCGACGTCGACGGGATCGCGCCCGCCGGCATTGAGGACGTGCAGGACGTCGTCGGGAGCGACCACGAGAGCTCGCGCCGTGAGCGTGTGCGGCGCCACGAAGCTCACGACGTACCCCTCGACTCCCCACGCCAGAATCGGCCCCTGGTTGGCGAGGTTGTAGCCGGTCGACCCGGCCGGCGTGGCCGCGACAAGGCCGTCGCAGCGCACGTGCCCGACCTCCTGTCCCCCGAGCCGGTAGGACAGCTCGGCGACCCGGCCGTGCGGGCGGCGCGTGAAGCTCACGTCGTTGAGCCCTGCGGGATGCTCGACGTCCAAGGGGACCTCGAGCGCCGGGAGCGACATGACTTCGAAGTCTCCGGAGAACGCGCGCTCGAGACCCGCCTCGAGCTCGCTGCCCTCGGCCGCCGCGAGGAAGCCGACGGTCCCGAAGTTGATTCCGAACACCGGCACCTCGGTCCCGGCGTACGTGCGCAGCGCCCTGAGGATGGTCCCGTCTCCTCCGAGCACAAGGCAAACGTCGGGTTGCTCGGGGAGCGCGTCGACTTCTCGCACGCCGGAAGCCGCGTCGCCGTGCTTCTCCAGCTCCTCCGGGCGCGCAACGAGAACGAACGAGGCGCCCTCGGCCGCTTCGACGGCAGAGCGAACCGCCTCGTCGTCGGGGAGAGGATAAGAGTGCGTGAAGAGGGCCGCCGTGCGCGTTGCGGCCGGAGCCTCCGTTCCGTCACTCACGGCTCGACCTCGAGCGCCGCCGCCTCCACATCGCCGAGCCCCGGCCCGTCGCGCGTGCAGTGTATGAACGTCTCCAGGTTCCCCTTCGGTCCGGGGAGACCGGAGGAGGTGAATCCGCGCACGCGGAGACCGTTCTCGCCGGCGGCTCGCGCCACCGAGACGAGGGCCTCCCGGCGATCGGCCGCCTCGCGCACGACGCCTCCGCGGCCGACACGGCCGCGGCCGAGCTCGAACTGCGGCTTGACGAGAGCGAGCACCTCGCCGTGCGGCGCGAGCAACCCGCTCAGCGCGGGCAGCACCTTGGCGAGGGAGATGAACGAAATATCGACTGTGACCAGCTCGGGCGCGTACGGGAGGTCGGCGGGGTTCAGATGCCGGGCGTTGACGCGCTCGATGACCTCGACCCGCGGGTCGCGGCGCAGTCGCCAGTCGAGCTGTCCGTAGGCGACGTCGAGCGCCACCACCCGCGCCGCGCCGTGCTGCAGCAGGCAGTCGGTGAATCCTCCGGTCGAAGCCCCGACGTCCAGACACGCCCGGGACTCGATCGGGATCCGGAGGGCTTCGATCGCGTTCTCGAGCTTGATCCCGCCGCGCGATACGAATCGGGGACGCTCCTCGAGCACGAGGTCCGCGTCCTCTGTGACAAGCTGGCCGGGCTTCTGCGCGCGCTTCCCACCGGCACCGACGCGAACCAGCCCCGCGCGCACCGACGCGGCCGCGCTCGTGCGCGAGTCGGCCAGGCCGCGCTCGGCCAGAAGCGTGTCCACACGTCGTCTCGGCATCGGCGTCAACGGTACCGCGCTGGAAGGCGCGTTCCGCGGGGGCGGGGTTGATGTGAATGTGATCACGGTCACACACAAACCGCACATACGTTCGTAACCTGAGCCTTGTCGCTGCGGCGTCTCATCGAGGCGCCGCACCAGGAGAGACCTTGAAATGAGTGTTTCGATCTTCAGATACGTTCCGCTCTCGATCCACGGCGCCCTCGAGGTGCTCGCGGCGCCGCTGATCATGGTCGGTCCGGTCCTGCTCGGCCTCGAGCCCGCCGCGATCGCGATCGGCTTCGTCCTCGGCGTGCTGCTGCTCGGCCTTTCCGTGTCGCTTTTTGGCGAGGGCCGCGCGGTCTCGCTGAGGGCCCACGCGGAGCTCGACTATCTGCTCGCGCTCGCCACCGTGCTGTCCGGGATCGGCATCGGAATCATCACCGGCGACGCCGCAGCAATGATCTTTCTGGTCGGGGTTGGTGTCGCACAGACGGCGCTGACCGCCTCAACGCGGTTCAGCGTCCCTCGCGGCGCCTAATTCTCCCAACCTCCCTCACACAGACAACACACATACATATCTCTCCTCCCTGTAGTTGAGAGCGCCCCGCCCCCAGTGGGGCGTTCTCTTTTTGGCTTCCTAGAGCGGTTTAGGGCGCTACCGACGTTCCGGGGAAGGTCCGAGAACCGCCCCGTGCGCCAACAAATGCGCCAACGCCACGCTCATCCGACGAAGTCGCAGTTGCCCTTAGCGCGAACGACCTTGTCGCCGTTCCGCTTCGCGCGCTCGCTGAACTTCACCTTGCCCAACAGGCCACCGGGTCCGATGATGTTGAGGTTGACCTTGAGGAACCCGATCACATCGTCAGGATCCTCTTCCTCCGGACGGAAGGTCGTGAAGTTCCCCTTGACCGTGCCGACCACGCGGTAGACGGTTCTCTCCTCATCCTTCGCTGTCACGTGGCGGTTCACGTCAACAAAGAGGATGCGAGTGCGCCCGGAGGGGAGCTCATGCTCGTGGATCCGCTCCACGACAACGCCGCTTGAGATCGTCAGTCGTGTGACCAGCGTGTCGTCGACGCAGTCGATCTGATCACCAACCGGCGAGAACTCCGACTTCTCGGGCCGGTTAGCGGCGGCGGAACCGGTAATCAGGCTCGCGCCGACTACGCAGGCAATCAGCGCAACCGACAGACGCACCTTCATAGAAGTCTCCTTTCGAGTCCTGCGGGTCGCGAGCGATGATCCCGCGGGCACGACGCGATTTCAAGGCGAGGCCGGGCCACGAACCGCCGCCTCGGAGGCCGCGTCGAGGTAGGCGTCCATGCGTCGCCGAACCTCGTCGCGGCTGCCCTCGATCAAGTGCCCGTACGTGTCGAACGTCGTCTGAATCTTCGAGTGCCCCATGAACTCCTGCACCGCCTTCGCGTTCGCCCCGGAGTCGATCAGCAGTGAAGTGAGAACGCCCCGTCGCCACGGGGCGTTCTCTGTTTGGGGTAACCACCACGTCGCGTTGGCCTCGCCGCCACTTACCGCCGGCTTACCGTGGCGGTAGGCTGACGCCCTATGCCGGGCCGAACCACCGCCCCCCTGTGCCGCGAGATTGAGCGGGCGCTGCCCGACCGGCCGTTCGCGATCGAGTTCTGGGACGGCGGAAAGGTGCCCCCGAGCAACGGCGCCGGCCCGACGCTGCGATTCAATTCGCCGCGCGCGATCGCCCACGTGCTGCGCTCGCCGGGCCAGCTGGGGCTCGGGCGCGCGTACGTGTACGGCGACATCGAGACCGACGACCTCGACGGCGTGATAGCGCTGATCGGGCGCTGGCACGCGCCGCCGATGAGCGCCGCCACTCGGGCTCGCCTGCTCGCCGCGGCCATCCGCGCCGCGGGGGTGCAACGCCCTCCCCCGCCCCCCGCTGCGGAGCTTCGGCCCCGCGGACGCATTCACACGCGCCGCCGCGACGCGGAGGCGGTGCGCCACCACTACGACGTCTCGAACGAGTTCTTCGCGCTGTTCCTCGACGAGTCGATGACATACAGCTGCGCACTGTTCGAGGAGGGGACCGAGACGCTCGAGGACGCCCAGCGGGCGAAGCTCGACGTGATCTGCCGCAAGCTCGAACTCGAGGAGGGCCAGCGCGTGCTCGACATCGGATGTGGATGGGGAAGCTTCGTGATCCATGCGGCCCGCGAGTACGGCGTGTCCGCCCTCGGCATCACGCTGTCGGGTCCGCAAGCGGCGCTCGCGACCGAGCGCGCGCGCGCAGCCGGGCTCCAGGATCAGGTCGAGATCATGGTGCGGGACTACCGCGAACTGGGAGATCGCCGCTTCGACGCCGTGGTAAGCATCGGGATGGTCGAGCACGTCGGGGAATCCCAGGTCGACGAGTACGCGCGCGAGATCGAGCGGGTGCTGGAGCCGGACGGCGCCGTCCTCAACCACGGGATCGCCCGCGTGGCCGCGCAGGACGGCGGCGCCCACGTCGGCGGGTCGTTCTCGAACCGCTACGTGTTCCCCGACGGCGAGCTGCTCAACCTCTCGCGGATGCAAGCGGCCTTCGAGCGCGCTGGCTTCGAGACCTTGCACGTGGAGAACCTGCACACCGACTACGCCGAGACGCTGCGCCACTGGATCACCCGCCTCGACGATCACCTCGACGAGGCCGAGCGGATCGCCGGCGCGGAGCGACTGCGGGTGTGGCGCCTGTATCTGCGCGCGGCCCGTAACAGCTTCGAGGTCGGCGACAACACCGTCTACCAGATGCTCTGCACTCGCCCGTTGACCGAGCCCGCCTCCAGCCAGCCGACCGGCGCTCGCCGCGCCGAGGTTCGACGGCGCGTCCCGACCCCCGCCGCCTGACGAGAACGGGATGATCCGCGTCGACGGCGCACGTTCAGGCGTGCGCACCGGGCCGTTGCTCTTCGCGGGCGCCGTGGTGGCGATCATCGTCGGATTCCTGGCGCTCGACCAGCTCGCGGGCGTCCGTGACCAGATGCTGATCGGGGCAGCGACGTGGGGCGCCCTGCTGGCCGCCTCCGTACCGCTCACGCCGGAGGGACGGGCGCGGGTCCTGATCGTCGTGATGGTCGCGACGTGCGGCGAGATCCTCGGCTCGATCGTGATCGGTGCCTACGAATATCGGCTCGGGAACCTGCCCGCGTTCGTACCCCCGGGCCACGGCCTCGTGTACCTCGCGGGGTTCGCAATCAGCCAGGCCGAGTCCGTACGCCGCCACCGCCGCGCCTTCCTCGGAGCGAACGTCGCCGTCGTCGCCGCGTGGTCGATCGCCGGGTTGGTGCTGCTCGGTCGGCCCGACCTGCTCGGCGCTTTGTGCGCCGCTCCTCTGATCTACGTCCTGGTCCGCGGGCGCGCGCCAACGCTCTACGCTGGTGTCTTCCTCATAGTCGCGTTCCTGGAGCTCTACGGGACCGCGATCGGGTCGTGGACGTGGGCGGAGCTGGTGCCCGGGACCCCGGTCCCGGCTGGAAATCCGCCGAGCGGGATCGCAGGTGCCTACGTGCTGTTCGACATCGCGGCGATCGCGTTCGCCCCGTGGCTGCTCGCCTGGCTCGGAGCGCTTCGGCGGCTTCGCCCGCGGCTGGCCTAGACGGCCGCCCGAGAGTGCAAGGCCGCCGTCACCCGTTCGGCGACGGCCTCGCCGGACAGCCCGACCTCCTCGCGGAGAAGCGCCGGCTTGCCGTGGGTCACGTAGCGGTCGGGTAGGCCGATCCGCATCACACGGGCCCTGCGGGCGTCGCGGTCGGCGAACGCGTCCTCGACGTGGTCGAGGACTGCAGCGCCGAACCCGCCCGCCAGCACGTTGTCCTCGATCGTGACGACGAGATCGTGATCGGCGGCCAGCTGCTCCGCGAGCTCGCCATCGAGCGGCTTCGCGAAGACCCCATCGGCGACGGTGACGCGCAGGTCGTGGTCGGCCAGTACCTCGGCGGCGTCGTTTGCCACCTGGACACCGTAGCCGTACCCGAGCAGGGCCACCCGCTCGCCCTCCTGGAGCATCTGGCCGCGGCCGATCTCGAGCGCGCGCGGACGCTCCGGAAGCGGCACGCCCGCGGCGGTGCCGCGCGGGTAGCGGAGCGCGATCGGGCCGTCGTCGTGGGCGATCGCCGTGTGGACCATGTGCACGAGCATCGCCTCGTCGCGGGGCGCCATCAGGACGATGTTCGGGAGGCAGCGCAGGTAGGAGATGTCGAACGCTCCATGGTGCGTGGGGCCGTCGTCGCCGACCAGCCCGGCGCGGTCCATCGCGAACACGACGTTGAGCTTCTGGAGGCAGACGTCGTGGACGATCTGGTCGTAGGCGCGCTGGAGGAACGTCGAGTAGATCGCCGCGACCGGCTTCGCGCCCTGCAGGGCGAGTCCGGCCGCGAACAGGATCGCGTCCTGCTCGGCGATCCCGACGTCGTGGTACTGCTCCGGCACCTCCTTGAGCAGCTTGTTGAGGCCGGTCCCGCCCGCCATCGCGGCGGTGATCCCGATCACCCTCGGGTCGCGCTCCGCCTCCGCGATCAGCGCATCGGCGAACACCGCCGTGTACTGCGGCGGCGCCGGCGGGGGCGGCTTCTCGAGCTTCTCCGGAGCGATCGAGTCGGGAGCGTCGGATTCCTTCACGGGCATGGGTTTCTTTCCTGCCGGCTGCCGGTCGACTATCGAGCCGGGCTTGGCGGCGTGCCACTTCTCCATCCCCTCGAGCCCGCCTTCCTCAGCGGGCGCGAACCCCTTGCCCTTCACGGTGTGTATGTGGAGGACGACCGGCCGGCCGGCCTTCAGCGCCTCACGAAGCGAGCGTCTCAGGGCCCTCACGTCGTGGCCGTCGATCACGCCCATGTACGCGAGGTCGAGCTCCTCGAACAGCAGACCCGGCGCCCAGTAGGCCTTGATCGCCGCCTTGATCTCGGGACCGAGGCGCTCGATCCGCTCGCCGAGGCCCAGCGGGAGCTTCGTGAGCCGCTCCTCGACTCCCTCGCGGGCCTGGTACAGCCGCGGATTGAGGCGCACGCGCTGGAAGTTGCGCGACAGCGCGCCGACGTTGGGTGAGATCGACATTCCGTTGTCATTGAGCACGATCACGATCGGGGTCTGCAGCCCGCCGGCGTTGTGGAGCGCCTCGTACGCGACGCCGCCGGTGAGCGCCCCGTCGCCGACGACAGCGACGACCCGGCTGTCCTCGCCGATCCCATGACGCATCGCCTCCTTGATCCCGACCGCGTATCCGATCGCCGTCGAGGCGTGCCCCGCGCCCATGATGTCGTGCTCGGACTCCTCGATCGAGCAGAACGGTGCCAGCCCGCCGTACTGGCGGATCGTGTGGAGCCGGTCGCCGCGTCCCGTGAGGACCTTGTGCGGGTACGCCTGGTGACCGACGTCCCAAAGGATCTTGTCCTGTGGCGAGTCCAGCAGGCTGTGAAGAGCGACGGCCAGCTCGCAGGCGCCGAGGTTGGCCCCGAAGTGCCCGCCGATCTCACCGATCACGTCGATGATCCGCTCCCGAATCTCCTGGGCGACCTGCTGAAGGTCGTCCTCGCTCAGCTTTTGGAGATCTTCGGGCCCCCCGATGGAGGGCAGCAGCTGTCGGTTCTCTTCGCTCATGACTGCCGTGTGTAGATGAAGTCCGTGATCAGTTCTAGATCGCCCGTCTCGCTGGCGATCCCGGCAAGCGCCGCGCGCGCCTTCGCGTGCGAGGCGGCCGCGAGGCCGCGTGCCCGATCGAGCCCGAAGAGGCTGACGTAGGTGAGCTTGCCATGACGCTCGTCGCTGCCGCGCGGCTTGCCGAGCTCCTCTTCGCTTCCGGTCACGTCGAGGATGTCGTCGACGATCTGGAACAGCACACCCAGCTCCTCCGCGAAGCGGCGGTACGTGATTGTCTCAGGTTCAGCTACGTTGGCGAGGATCAGCGGGATGCGTACGCTCGCGGCGATCAGGCGTCCGGTCTTGAGCGCGTGGAGTCTGCGAAGCCCGTCGGCGTCGAGGTCCTCCTCGGTCACGTCGACGTACTGCCCGCCGACCATGCCCTCGACGCCGGTCGCGCGGGCCAACTCGGTAAGCGCCTCCAGCACGTGCTCGCGCCCGCTCTTTTGCCGCTCGCAGATCAGCCGCAGCGCCTCGGCGAACAGGCCGTCACCCGCGAGGATCGCGACGTTCTCCCCGTAGACGACGTGCGAGGTCGGACGGCCCCGGCGCAGCTCGTCGTCGTCCATCGCCGGCAGGTCGTCGTGGATCAGCGAGTAGGTGTGGATGAGCTCGATCGCGGCCGCCGCCGGGAGCACGCTCTCCGGTTTCATACCCGCGGCTCGCGCGGTTGCGAGCGCGAGGACTGGCCTGATGCGCTTGCCGCCCGCGAGGAGCGAGTAGCGCATCGCCTCCTCGAGGCCGGCGGTCTGAGCGGCGTCGGAGAAAGTCAACCCGTCGAGGTACCGCTCGATCAGCGCCCGCAGGTCGTCGGGGTAGGCCGGCGCCGGTCGGCTCACCTCACCCGACGCTCGCTCGCTACTCATCCGCCCCACCGGCGGACTCGCGAAGGGCGGCCTCGGCCTCGGACCCGGCCTGCGCCGCTAGCTCGGCCGCCTCGCGGGCGAGCTCCTCGACCTTGTCCTCGGCGAGCTCGGGATCGCGGAGCTCGTCGGCGACGGCGTGGAGGCGCTCGGCGATGCGGTCGAGCTCCTCGGACATCATCTCGTTCGCGCTCGGCCCAACATCAAATTCCCCGCCCGCCCCCACCTTTGCAGAGCCTCGCGCTCACGATCGACCCTCAGCGCTAGCTCGCACTGCAGCACCGAGCACGCCGTTGACGAACCCCGGGGCATCGGCGCCGCAGTACTCGCCCGCGAGACCGACCGCCTCGTCAAGCGCGACCTCGGTCGGCACGTCATCGCGGTGCCGCGCCTCGTACAGCGCAACGCGCATGATGCTGCGCTCGAGCGGCGCGATTCGCTCGAGCTCCCAGCCTTCGGCGTGGCGCCGGATCGTATCGTCGAGCTCCTGTCGACCTTGATCGGTCCCCCGGGCGAGCTCGCGCGTGAATGGCTTCGCTCCGGTCAGCAGCTCCTCGAGTGGACGGCCGGTGATCTCGTGCTGGTACAGCGCGAACACGGCGTCGCGCCGCTGATCTGATCGTCGCATGCTCTAGGCCCGCGAGACGTACTCGCCCGAGCGGGTGTCGACGCGAACACGGTCCCCCTCGTTGACGAACAGCGGAACGTCGACCACCACGCCCGACTCGAGCGTCGCCGGCTTTGTCCCGCCACCCGAGGCCGTGTCGCCCTTGACTCCGGGCTGCGTCTCCGACACCGCCATCTCGACGGCGCTTCCCACCTGCACGCCCGACGGGCGATCGTCGACGAACAGGACCTCGACCTCGTGGTTAGGGAGCACCCACCGCATCGCGTCGCCCGCGACCTCGTCTGGCAGCTCGAGCTGGTCGTAGCTCTGGTTGTCCATGAACACGTGGTTGTCGCCCAGTCCGTACAGGTATTGCATCCGCCGCGTCTCGGTCCGCACGGGGCGAAACTTCTCTCCGGCCCTGAACGTCTTGTCGTGGACGGTGCCCTCGTCGAGCTTTCGCAACCGCGTCCGCACGAACGCGCCGCCCTTACCCGGCTTGACGTGCTGGAACTCGAGGATGCGGTAGATCGACCCGTCGACCTCGATGTGGGTTCCGTTCTTGAACTGGTTTGTCGATACCTGCTGCGCCACCGCTTCGAAGCGTAGCCAGCCGCGTGGGGTGGGCGACGGCCAACTGGAGGCCGAGGTGGCCTGCAACGATTAGAGGCGATGGCGACGGCCAGCGGCACCCGGGCATCCCGGCTGACCCCCGTGATGCGCGAGGGCGAGCGGGTGATGCCGCTCGAACTGTTCTTCGACCTCGTCTTCGTCCTCGCAATCACCCAGTGCACGACGCTGATGGCGGACGACCCCACCTGGGAGGGATTGGCACGTGGGATGCTCGTGCTCGGGGTGCTGTGGTGGTCGTGGGTCGGGTACTCGTGGCTGACGAGCGTCGTCGACCCCGAGGAGGGCGCGGTGCGGATCGCGATCTTCGGCGCGATGGCGGCGCTACTGATCGTGTCGCTGTGCGTCCCCGAGGCGTTCGGCGGGCTCGCGCTCGAGTTCGCACTTGCGTACGGGGTCGTGCGGGTCGGACAGATCGTGCTGTTCGTGCTCGCCAGCCGCGACGATCCCGAGCTGCGGCGATCGGTGACGGGGCTCGCGATCGGCACCGCGATCGGGGTCGGGCTGCTGATCGGAGCGTCGTTCCTCGACGGGTTCGCGCAGGGGGCCCTTTGGGCGCTCGCGCTACTGCTCGACATGGGCGACCCGTTCGTTTTCGGCTCGGAGGGGTGGAAACTCTCTCCTGCACACTTCGCGGAGCGCCACGGGTTGATAATCATCATCGCGCTCGGCGAGTCGATCGTCGCGATCGGCGTCGGCGCCGAGGTGGGCCTGAGCTTCGGCGTGGCGGCTGCCGCGGTGCTCGGGATCGCACTCGCCGCCGCGCTGTGGTGGATCTACTTCGATGTCGTCGCCCTGGTCGCGGCGCGGCGCCTGGCGGGCGCGACAGTGGGGCGGGAGCAGAACGAGATGGCCCGCGACTCGTACTCGTACATCCACTTCGCGATGGTGGCCGGGATCGTGCTGGTGGCGCTTGGACTGAAGAAGACGCTTGGCGACGTGGAAGACCCGCTCAAGATCGAGCCGGCGTTTGCGCTGCTCGGCGGCCTCGCGATCTACCTCCTCGGTCATGTGGCATTCCGGCTCCGCAACATCCACACGCTCAACAGGCAACGTCTCGTGCTCGCCGCGACCTTCCTAGCCCTGATTCCACTCGCGGTCGAGATCTCCGCGCTCGCCATCCTCGCCGTAGTCAACGTGTTGATCTGGGGGCTGATCGTCTACGAGACGACCCGCTACGGCGAAGCTCGAGCACGGGTCCGCCGCGAGCTCGCCGGTGAGCCGGCGCCGGCCGCGGGCGAGACCTAGGAACTACCCGCTCCTGCGACGCGCGCTCAGTGGTACTCGTGGACCAGGGCGTGGCCCGTGCCGCGTGCGATCATGAAGCGGTTGGCCCAGAAGGCGAACGGGAACGCGATAACGAACCCGCCCGCGACGCTGAGGTAGATGAGCGGATCGTCGATGCCGGCGTCCAACGCCCCCGGGATCACCGCCACGAAGACGTTGTCGATCACCTCCATGATGGTGATCGAGATCGTGTCCGCCGCAAGCGCGGTCGAGACGATGACACCCGCGGCGAGCCCGGCGCGGACGAGGGGCATCGCGGTGAGGGTGAACCCGAAGAGGTAGGCGAGCCCGACGGCGAGGCCGATCTGTGCGATGTCGCTCCAGCCGAGGCTGATAGCGACGATCATTCCGACGATCTCTCCGAGCGCGCACCCCGTGAGGCAGTGGAAGGTGGCGCTGAGGGCGAGGCCGTTCAGCGAGCCGTGCTGGGGCTCGCCGTGCTCGTGTGTGGTTGCCGTCTCCACGCACGAGATCGTATCGTACCCCCTAGGGGTATTCATTCCACGGCCACCACCCTTTCCCCTTGCTGGCCGAGCGGTGGCGACCGCCAGAGCTCAGTCGCCCATGAGCTTGCGAAGGTCGGCGGCGATTCGGTCGTCCTCTTGGTGCAGCTGGCGCCATGTGATTCTCACGACGCGCCACCCCGCCGCCTGGAGGAGGCGGTCGCGGGCGCGGTCGCGCTCGAACGCCGCATTCGTGTCGTGGGTTGCCCGACCATCGAGCTCGACGATCAGCCGATGTGACGGCCACACGCAGTCGCACTCCAGCCACCGGCCGCGGACCTCGACACCGGTATTGACCAACGGGCGCGGCAGTCCATGCTCAGCAAGGAAGGCGAGGAACCGGTCCTCGAGCTCGCTGCGGGTTGGTGCGGATGCAGCGACTCCAGCTTCGAGGATTGCCCTCAGGGCGGCTGCCCCGGGGCGACGGGGATGGCGTGTGAGAAGGGTGGCGAGGGAGAGCGAGTCGGTGAGCCGCTGCGCATCGGCGCGCTCGATCGCGCGCTCCAGCGCTGGGGGCTCGACCACGGCAGCGAGGTCGAAGAGGGTGCGGTTCGGGGTCGTCACCGGTATACCATCGGCGGTGGTTACCTCGTCGGGGGGCAGCGCCGATCGGTGAAGCTCGATTCCAAGGCGCGACCAGCGTCGGGCGGCCGTCACCTCGATCATAGATCGCCCCGATCTCAGCAGGCGCCAGAGCGAACCGGCCGAGCGGTGGCTGAGCGCCGCGTCTGGACCTAGGGCAAGAACGGCGGCCATCCACCGGCCGCGGGGGGTCAGCCTTGGATGGCCAACTGCGTAGACGCCGCGATGAACCATGTGAAGACGGTCCCGTGCGAGCCCGTGCTCGATCGCGCGCGAGCCCATTCCGAGTTCGAGTAGCTGGCGGCGGGCGACCACGCCGTGCTGGCGCTCCGCGAGCTGCGACAGTCGCCGCTCATCACGCCATGACGATCGTCCCCCTATAGCGGGGTCAACTGACACCTCGATCGGCACGAGATGGTTGCGATCCAATCCGCGCAAGAGGTGCGCGGTGCGTCGCCGATCAGTCGACGATTTGGAGATCCTTCGGGCGGCTGGCGAGGCTGCGGCAGCCGTCGTCATCGACGCTGACCAGGTCCTCGATCCGCACGCCGAAGCGGCCGCGCACGTAGATGCCCGGCTCGACGGTGACGACGTCGCCGGAGACGAGCTCGTCCTCGGACGTCTTTCCGAGCCGCGGCGCCTCGTGGACCTCGATCCCGACCCCGTGGCCGAGGCCGTGGCCGAACTCGTCCCCGTGGCCGGCGTCCGCGATCAGCTCGCGCGCGACCGCGTCGAGGGCCTTGGCCCCCGCCCCCGCACGTACCGCCTTCAGCGCGGCGGTCTGGGCCTCGAGTACCAGCTCGTAGACCTCGCGCGCCTCGACGTCGATATCGCCTGTGGCGAAAGTCCGGGTGCAATCCGAGCAGTAGCCGTCAACGATCGCTCCCATGTCGATTACCACCAGCTCGCCGGCGCCGATCTCGCGCTCGCCGGCCTCCGCGTGCGGGAGCGCGCCGTTCTCGCCCCCGGCGACGATCGCCGGGAACGACGGGCCCTCGGCGCCCAGCTCGCGCATCCGCTGCTCGGCTGCGAGCGCGATATCGCGCTCTTTGCGCCCCACGAGCCCCTGCCCGGTCATCCACTCGTAGACCTCGTCGGTGAGCCGCTGCGCCTCGGCGATCGAGGCGAGCTCGTCGAAGTCCTTCGCGCGGCGCAGCTCCTCGACGAGTCCCGCGGCCGGAACGAGCTCGACACCGTCCGGGGCGACCTCCTCGAGCTTGCGCAGGTTGCGCACGCTGGTGTTCGCGTCGTCGTACCCCACCCGTCCCGCGAGGCGCTCGGCGAGTGCGGGCAGGAGCTGGCTCTCCGCGGTGGCGCGCTCGAACTCGGCGCCGACCTCGCGCTGCGCGCGCTCCGTGTAGCGGAAGTCTGTGAAGAAGACCCCGGGCTCGTCGCCGCTCCCCACCGTCTCCCCCACCAGGCACAGCCCGCTGGTCCCGGTGAACCGGGTCAGATATCGCAGGTTGGCCATTCCTCTGCGATCGGAGTCGCCCGGGCGCACCAGGTCGCCGACGAGGAGCTGGTCGAGCTCGCGCTCGCCGGCCGCTCCCGCGAGGCGCTCGGCGCGGCTCACGTTTTCAGTCTGCCGTTGAGGATCTCGAGCGCGCGGCGGTATCCGTCCGTCCCCTCACCCGAGACGACGTCGATCACGAGCCCGTCGAGCACCGATGACTTGCGCCATTCCTCGCGCGAGTCGACGTCCGAGAGGTGGACCTCCACCGCGGGCACCGCCGCGATCTCCAGCGCGTCGCGGATCGCGTAGCTGTAGTGCGTCCATGCGCCCGGGTTGAGGAGCGCGGCGTCCGCGCGCTCCGGTAGCCGGTGGAGGTACTCGACGAACTCTCCCTCGTGATTGGTCTGGAAGAACGTAGCCTCGAGGTCGAGGTCGCCGGCGAAGCGCTTCACCTTGGTCTGGAGCTCGGCGAGGGTGACTGTCCCGTAGTGCTCGGTGTCACGCCTGCCGAGCATGTCGAGGTTGACCCCATGGAGGACGGCCACGCGGTTTCGCGACCGTTGCACTAGCTGCTCCGCAGCTCTTCGATCGCCGCCCTCACGCGGTCGGGGTCTACGGTGACCCCGGCACGCGGCTCGCCGGGTCGCTCGAGAAGCACGAACCCCACCCCATCGGCGGTCCGTTTCTTGTCGAGCTTCACGGCCGCGAGCACCTCGTCAGTTCGGATCCCGTTCCCGAGCGCGGTCGGGAGCCCGTGACGCGCCAAGATTCCGCCCACTTTGTCGCGCAGCTCGTCCGCGCCGGAGAGCCGCAGCGTCGCGAGAAGACCCAGGCCGACCGCCTCGCCGTGGCGGTACCGCCCGTATCCGGTTGCCGCTTCGATCGCGTGACCGACGGTGTGGCCGAGGTTGAGCACCGCGCGACGGCCGCGGTCGCGCTCGTCGGCCGCGACCACATCGATCTTCGTCAGCGCGCACTCGAACACGACGTCCGAAAGCGCGTCGGGATCGAGCGAGCTCATCCCTCGAACCCGATCCCACAGCGCGCCGCCCGCGATCAGAGCCGTTTTCAGCACCTCGACGAAGCCGGCCGCGAGCTCCTCGGGGGGCAGCGTGGCGAGTGCCCGCGGGTCTGCGAGCACCGCCGACGGCACGTGGTACGCGCCGACGTAGTTCTTAGCCTCGGGGAGGTCGAGCCCGGTCTTGCCGCCGTACGCGGAGTCGACCTGGGCGACCAGCGTGGTCGGGACGTGTACCACCGGAACCCCGCGCTGGTACGACGCCGCGCAGAACCCGGCCAGGTCGCCGACTACCCCGCCGCCGAACGCTACGACTCCGTCGTCCCGCCGAGCCCCGGCGCCGGCGAGCTCGCGCAGCACCCGCTCGGCCTCGGCGAGGGTCTTTCGCTCCTCGCCACCGGTGAGGGCGATCACGGCGTCGACCTCAGGGAGGAGCTCGCGTTGATGCCGAAGCGCCTCCGTGTCGGCGATCGCAAACCAACGCGAGACCTCGATCGCGTCCCCCACTTCGGAGTCACCCAGCAACTCGGTGGCTCCCGCTCCAACAGCCGCCGGGTACTCACCGGACGCCGAGCGCGCCCACGCGACGCTCACGTCCGGGTGGCGTCGGAGCGCGGCCAGCCACGAAGCGGCCGGCCGGGCGATGTCGCGGCCTCCCTCTGGAAGGATCAGCCGGGCGGCATCCTCGTACAGGGGCACGCGCTCGCGGTAGCGCCGCGAGAACTCCGCGCGGTCAGCTGCAAGCGGCCTGCCGGTGTCGCGGGAGCGCTCCCAGGCCGTGCCCTCGTCCACCCGGCACCACACGCCGACGCTGCGCCGTACCGCCTCGCGCACGCGCTCGCTCTCGACCGCGCCGCCGCCGAGCGAGACGACTCCACCCCGCTCGAGCAGCTCGAGCGCCACCCGCTCCTCGCGGTCGCGAAACGCCCGTTCGCCTTCGCGCTCGAAGAAGGAAGCGATCGGCTCTCCCAGCTCCCGCTCGAGCTCCTCGTCGGAGTCGAGCGCCTCCTCCCCGAGCCGCTCGGCCGTCGCCCGGGCCGCGCTCGACTTGCCGGCGCCCATGAAGCCGATGAAAACGATCGCCGGCTTCGCCCTTACCGCCGCCATCCGATCCGCTCCTTGTACGCCGTGAGCGCGGCGAGAACATCGCCGATGTGGTCGCCGCCGAGCTTGTCACGGTACGCTCCCGCCAGCACCAGCGCGACCATCGCCTCGCCGACGACCGCCGCGGCGGGGACGGTGGTCGAGTCGGTTCGCTCGCGCAATGCCGCCGCGGCCTCCGTCGTCTCGGTGTCGACCGTGCGCAGTGGCTGAGTGAGGGTCGAGAGCGGCTTCATCGCGGCGCGCACGACGAGGGGCTCGCCGTTCGTCATCCCTCCCTCGATCCCGCCGGCGCGATTGGTCTCCCGGAACCAGCCACGCGCCTCGTCCCAGAAGATCTCGTCGTGAGCCTCGGAGCCGGGTCGGCCTGCGACCTCCCACGCCTCACCGAGCGAGACGCCCTTGATCGCCTGGATTGAGACCGTCGCCTGCGCGAGCCTCGCGTCGAGGCGCTCGTCCCACGCGACGTGCGAGCCGAGGCCAGGGACGAGCCCGAACGCCACCACCTCGAATGTTCCCCCGAGCGTCTCGTTGTCCCTTCGCAGCCGGTCGATCTCGTCGACCATGCGGGCGGCGGCGTCGGGATCGAGGCAGCGCACGGGCGAGTCGTCGACGCCAGCGAAGTCCTCGGGCGCGAGGCTCTCGCACTCGGTGGCGCGAACACTGCCGATCTGAAGGACGTGGCTGTGAACGGTCACCCCGAGCGCGGCGAGGAACGCCTTCGCCAGCGCGCCCGCGGCGACTCGCGCAGCGGTCTCGCGGGCGCTGGCACGCTCGAGCACGTCGCGCACGTCGGTGTGCCCGTACTTGAGCAACCCGGCGAGGTCCGCGTGACCCGGCCGCGGAGTATGAACTTCGTCGACTGCGCCGTCGACCGGCCACGGGTTCATCCGCTCCTCCCAGTTCGGGTAATCACGATTCGCGACCAGGATGGCGATCGGGCTCCCGAGCGTGCGCCCGTGCCGCACTCCGGCGCGGATCTCGACGGAGTCGCTCTCGATCTTCATCCGACCACCGCGCCCGTGGCCGAGCTGGCGGCGTGCCATGTCGCGGTCGAGCGCGTCGCGGTCGAGCTCGAGCCCGGCGGGCACGCCCTCGACGATCGCCACGAGCCCCGGGCCGTGCGATTCTCCCGCTGTGGTGAAGCGGATGCCCATCGCGCAACTAGGCTATCGGCGCACTCTCGCCCGAAGCATAGGGGCGAAACTCCCCTCTCCCCGCCTCCTCGTTGGTTGATGGCCGCGGTCGCGCTCGAGCTTGCCCTTGCCTCCGTGCTCCTGGCGGTGACCGTGACCGACCTCGACCGGCGGGTGATCCCGAACGCGATCCTGCTCGCCGGGGCGGTCGTCGGGATCGCGATCGTCGCGACCACGGACCCGGACAGCATGCCCGAGCGCGCGGTCGCGGCGGCCGGAGCCGGCGGGTTCCTCCTCCTCGGCGCGGTATCACGACGCGAGGGAATGGGAATGGGCGACGTCAAGCTCGCGGCGCTCATGGGCCTCTACCTCGGGCGCGCGGTGGCTCCAGCGCTTGCCGTCGCGTTCGCCGCGGGCGTTCTGGGCGGGCTCGGATTGGTTCTGCGCCATGGTGCGCAGGCCCGCACGTGGAGCCTCCCCTTCGGTCCGTGCCTGGCCGCCGGCGGAATCGTCGGGCTGTTCGCCGGCGACGTGCTCTTCGATTGGTACGTGGACACCTTTTTCGCCTGACGAGCAGCACCCGCCTTTAGCCTGAAAGGGAAGCTCGATGGCCGCGCGCAGGCTGCTGATCCTGATGCTCGTGCTGCTGGGGGTCTCGACCCTCGCGGCGGCCCTCGTCCCGCCTCAAGGCGAGGAGCAGCAGGCGACGTCGACCGACACCACTACCGGCCAGCCCACGCAGCCCGGTGAGGACCGCGGGCCGCCCGGCCGACTGATCAAGCGGACCATCCGCGTGGCGCCGCACGGGGCCGACACGGTGCGCATCCACCGCTACGATCAGCTCGCGCTCACGGTGCGCTCCGGCGTCGCTGACCAGGTCGAGATCCCCGCGTTCGGGCAGCTCGAAGACCTGACGCCGGAGGCTCCGGCGCGCTTCGACCTGCTCCCCGATCGAACCGGGACGTTCGCGGTCCGGCTGGTCTCGGCCGGGCGCGTGATCGGACGGATCGAAGTCAAGCCTCCCGAGTCGCGCCGGCGCGCACGGGATCGCGGTAAGCGCAAGGCGTAGCGAGGGCGGCTACTCTCCGGCCGCCCCGACCGAGATCACGTACCCGATAACCCTTCCCTCCGCCACCCGCGCGGAGAGCGTTGGGGTGGGCTCATCCAGCCCGACCGTAGAGGGGCGATCGACCAGAGTGAACAGCTCGCCCGCGGGCTCCTCGGGGTCGAGCGAATCCTCCGCCGCCGGCCGCATGTCGGGGTAGAGCTTTCGGAGCTCTTCCTCGGGCATCTCCACGGTCGCGTCCTCCTGGGTCTTCCAGCCCGCCTGGGACGCCTCGGCCCATTCGATTCGGGCTTCCGCGACGCGTCCGTCGTCCCCGCAAGGATCGAGGCCACCGAGGTTGGCGAACTCGATCGTCATCCCGAGGTCGTCCCACGACGCCGGACAAGTGTCGCCCTCGGGACCGTACGTGGAGGCGGGCCCGAACAGCTCGACGGCATCGGGGAAGCTTCCCTCCTGGAGATCGAACCCGCCGAGCCCGACTGCCGCCTCCTCGGCGAGCGCGACCGTGCGACCTCGGGGGCCAACGTCGGGGTGGTAGGTGAACCGGTTGCCGTCCCAGCGCACGACACCCTCGCGCCGGCCGGTGGGGCAGCACAGCGGGTCACCACCCACCAGCGCCGAGGAGCGCTCCCTGACCTCGTCGCCCTCCACGGTCACCTCCGCGCCGGGGACCTGCGAGCGGATCAGCGCGGGGGTCCACTTCTCGCCGTCGCTCACGTAGATCGCCCACGGGCGCGGCAAGTCGACGGTGTCCTCCAACGGCACGTCGCGCTCGAGCAGTTGCACCACCATCTCGTCGGACCCGTCTCCGTCGAGGTCCGCGCAGTCGATCACCTTCGCGTCGTAGACCTCGAGCACGCTCGCGAGGGGAGGAACGGTGCCGAGATCCCGCACCGCCTGCGCGAAGCGGTCGGCGTTGACGGCGTCGTCGGCCTCGCGGTCGTTGCAACCGAGGGTCTCAGCGGCGGCGGGCGAGTCACCGTCGCCGCTCGACTGGGCGATCACGAACACGACCTCGCCGACGACGGCGACGACCAGCACCCCGAGCACGACCAGGGCCCAAACTGGCGCGTCGCGGAGCGCCGATCGGACCGCGCTGTACGCCGACCTGACTCGATTGAGGGCTCTGCGAGCTCGGTCCATACACGAAGCATGGCGTTCGGCCCGGGATGAGGCGCTACGCCTTCGCTGCCTCCCGCATCACGTCGAGCGGAGCGTCGAGCCCGGTCCAAATCCGAAACGAAGCAGCACCCTGCCGGACCAGGACCTCCAGCCCGTCCACCACGATCGCGCCCCGCTCTCGGGCTGTGCGAGCGAGCTTGGTCTCGCTCGAGCCGTAGACGAGATCGACGACGATCTGACCCTCGCGGAAGCCCTCCGGCGCGAGCCGCAGCGCGTCCAGGTCGGAGCTCGTGGTCGCGCGCGCCCGCTCGGCGCCCTCGAGGCCGACCGAGGTCGCGTTGACGATCAGGTCGAAATCGCTCGATGGCAGCCGGCCGTCGATCTCGAGCGCCGACGCGCCGAACGCTTCCGCGAGCGCTCCGGCGCGCTCGGCAGTCCGGTTCCACACCTCGACCTCCGCTCCCTCGCGCACGAGTGCCCACACCACCGCGCGCGCCGAGCCGCCGGCGCCGAGCACCAGGGCGCGGAGCCCGGACGGCGAGCGCGGCAGCGCCGCGAGAAACCCGGGCGCGTCGGTGTTGTCGGCCGCGATCGCCCCGCGCTGGAAGCTGAGCGTATTCGCGGACCCGATCTCACCGGCGGGGTCGGAGGCGGTGTCCGCCAGCGCCAGCGCCGCGTGCTTGTGCGGGACGGTGACGTTCGCGCCCACGAAGCCTTCGCCGGCCAGCGCCGCGACTCGCCCCCGGAACTCCTCGTGGGCAACGTCGATCGGCTCATAGGACCACTGGTTGGCGATCCCGAGCGCGGCGAAAGCGGCGTTGTGGATCGCCGGCGAGCGCGAGTGCGCGATCGGGTGCCCGATCACTGCCAGGCGGCGGCGGTCTCCCTGTGCCTCGTCCGTCAATGGCGGCCCGCTTCTGGCGAGCGAGAGTCAAGCATGGCAAGGACGCAGGGAGCCCGCATAGCAGCGCTATGCGGGCGACCGAGGACGCAGCCAGGCGCAGGCTCGCAGCCGCCAGAACGGGTCGTCCATTGGTGGACGGGGCACTAGCACTTCGTCGGCGACTCGCCCTGGCGCTCGAGCGCACGCTGGTAGCGCTCCGCGGCCTGGTTGAACTCCGCCTCGGTGTCCGCGAAGACGTGCTCCCCGCAGGTGCCGGGCTTGACGACGAACCACAGCTTCTCACCCCGCCCGGGGTCGGCGGCGGCCTCGATCGCGCTCAGCCCCGGGTTGCCGATCGGGGTCGGCGGCAATCCGGCGACGAGCCGGGTGTTGTAGGGCGAGTCGGTCGAGAGCTCCGATTCGGTGAGCGGCTTGTCGAAGTTTCCGGTCGCGTACCGGATCGTCGCGTCGATTCCCAGCGGCTGGCCTGCGGCTAGCCGGTTGTAAATCACCTCCGCGACGAGCCGGCGCTCGCTCGGTACCTGCACCTCGCGGTCGATCATCGACGCGATGATCAACACGTCGTAGGGCGCGAGGTTCTTCGACCGCGCGTACTTCAGGTCGACCTTCTTGAAGTTCCGCTCGAATGTCGTGAGCTGCTGGTCGACGAGGTCCTGCGCGCTCGAGTTCGGCCTCAGCTCGTAGGTTGCGGGGAACAGGAAGCCTTCGAGGCTGTTCGCTCCACCGGCGCCGTACCGCTTGAGGTTGATCTGGTTCGAGCTCAGCGTCTCCTTCTTGTAGTTGCCCTTCAGGCCCGCGTCCCCGACCACGCCGGCGATCTGATCGCGCGTGTAGCCTTCCGGAACCACGACGGCGATCCCCCGCTCGGCCGGAGAAGCCGTGAGCTCGTCGATCGCGGCCCCATAGCTCATCCCGCTCGCGAGCGTGTAGCTGCCGCTCGGGATCTCGTCGCTTTTGCCCGCGGCCGCGAGCCGCCATTTGAACAGCGTGCTTCCCGACACGAACGGCGGTCCGTCCGAGATCACGCCCTCGCGCTCGAGGACGTCGCCGACCTGACTGGCGGTAGCTCCCTTCGGGATCGTCACCACGACCTTGCCCTCGCCCTCGCCGCCGAACGGCTGGAACAGCGCCAGCAGGAACCAGATGAGCAGCGCGAGGATCGCCACCGCGACGAGCGCGACAATCCTGCGGCGCCGGACGGCCGCGATCGAGGGACGGCGCGGCAGGCGGCGACGCACGCCCGCGCGGACGCGGTCCGCGGTCGAGGGCCGACTCGGCCGGACGCCGGTCTCCTCGGTGACCGGGGGCGCTTCCGACCGCGATTCCGTGGCGGGCGCCGTTTCCGTGGCGGGCGCGGTCGCGGGCACTCCATCGCCCGACTGGCGGCGCTTGCGGCCGAACACGCCCTTCAGCCCTCCGCCGGACGTGCCGCCGCCGCTCAGATGGCGCTGCTCGCGCTCGCGGCGGCGGCGCTCGCGCTCGAGGCGGCGCTCCTCGCGCGCGCGAGCCTCGGGATCGTCGAGGCTGAACGGATCGCTTGGGGTGAGCTGGTCCACAGGGCGCTCTCCTGTCTTCTGGTCGCTCATGACATCAGCTCGATTCGCGCTCGGCCCACCATCAAATTCCCCGCCCGCCCACCATCCTTGTAGAGCCTCGCGCTCATCCCTCACCCCCACCGCGGTCGCGGGCCGTGAGATAGCTCTCGAGGATGTGCGCGGCGGCGATCGAGTCCTCAGCCGCGGTCGCTCCGGAGCGAACGGTTCGCTGTGCCAACTTGGTCGTCAGCCTTTCGTCGTAGGTCTCCACCGGCACATCCACCAGCGTCGCCACTTCGTCACGAAAACGGAGCGCTTTCCCCGCTTGAGCGCCCTCCGAGCCGCTCAACCCTACCGGGAGGCCGACCACCACGACGCCGACGTCCTGGTCGCGAACGATCTCGGCGACCGCGCGGGCGTCGGGTGGCTCGATCACCGGCAACGGTCGCGCCACCACCCCGCTCGCGTCCGAGATCGCGCATCCGCAGCGTGTTTCCCCATAATCGAGCGCGAGCACCCGCACGGCAGTGTCAGCTAGATAGCTTCTGCTGGATCGCGCGGCGCGCCGTCTCCAGCGCGTCTTCCAGGCGGCTCGGATCGCGCCCGCCCGCCTGGGCCACGTTGGGCCTCCCACCCCCGCCGCCGTCGACGAGCGCTGCCGCTTCGCGAACGATGTCGGCTGCCGACAGGCCACGCGCGACTGCCGCCTCGGTGAAGGCGGCGACCAGCGCGACCCGGTCGCCCTCGGCACTTCCGAGGACCACGGCGGAGTCACCGGCGAGGGACTTGACTCGATCCGCAAGCTCGAGCAGCGATCTCTGGTCGGCGCCGCCGTCCGCACGCGCCACAACGACCTCGAGCCCGTCGAGCTGGGTGGCCTCGCGCTCGGCGAGCTCGCGCGCGACCTCGCCGGCCTCGACGGTGGAGGCCTTGCGCGCGGCGCGCTCGAGCTCGTCGAGCCGCTCGGCGGAGCGGCGCGCGGCGCCAACTGGATCGCGCGGCGCGCCGAGCACCGCACCGGCCTCGGCGAGCTGTTCGTCGCGGGACCGGAACCAGTCGATTGCCGCAGGGCCCGTTAGCGCCTCGACGCGGCGCACGTTGGAGGCGCTCGAGCCCTCGGACACGATCGTGAATATCCCCACCTCGGCGGTGTTCGCGACGTGGGTGCCGCCGCACAACTCGCGCGACACCTCCTCGACCTCGACAACGCGCACCCAGTCGCCGTACTTCTCTCCGAACAGCGCCAGCGCGCCGAGCGTCTCGGCCTCGGCGCGATCCATGTGCAGGGCGCGCACCGGCAGGCTGTCCTTGATCCACCGGTTCACGCGGTCCTCGATGCCCAGCAGCTCGTCGGGCGTCAGCGACGCGCCGTGGGTGAAGTCGAAGCGCAGCTTGTCGGGCCGGACGGCAGAGCCGGCCTGACGGACGTGCGAGCCGAGTCGCTCGCGCAGGGCCGCGTGGAGGAGGTGGGTCGCCGTGTGGTTGCGCATCGTCGCGTGGCGCGTCGCGCGATCGACGGCCGCATCAACCCGGTTTCCCGGCTCCGGGACGGGACCGCGCACCTTGACGGCCTGATCGTCGCCGACCCGGTAAACGTCGACGACCGCCGCCTCGGTCTCGTCCCAGCGAATCGCGCCCGAGTCCGCGACCTGGCCCCCGCCCTCGGGATAGAACGGGCTCTCCTCCAGCTTCACCAGCGGCCCGCCGTCCGAATCCCGCGCGGCCGCAACGCTCGTCGACGCGCGCAGAGTCTCGTACCCGACGAACCGGGTCTCCGGAGCGTCGGAGACGAACGAGATCACCTCCGCATGGCGGTCCGGGGTCACCGCCTCGGCGCCGGTCCGGGCGCGCTCCCGCTGCTCCTCCATCAGCGCCTCGAACCCGGAGTCGTCGACCGACAGACCCTCCTCGGCGAGAAGCTCCTTCGTGAGGTCGTACGGGAAGCCGTAGGTGTCGTGGAGCTTGAACGCATCGGCCGCGTCGACCCACGACGTCCCCCGCGCCTCCGCGTCCGCGATCAGCTCGCGGAGCAGGTCGGTACCGCGATCGAGCGTGCGCCCGAAGCTCTCCTCCTCGTTGGAGACCCAGCGCAGAATCGTGTCGCGGTGCTCCGCGAGGTGCGGGTAGACGCCGGCCATCGTCTCGATCACGCGCTCCGCGAGGCGCCCCAGGTACGGAGGCTCCAGCTCGAGCACCCTGCCCTGCTGGATCGCTCGGCGCATGATCCGGCGCAGGATGTAGCCGCGATCCTCGTTCGAGGGCACGACCCCGTCGGCGAGCAGATGCGCCGTCCCGCGCGAGTGGTCGGCGATGATCCGCATCGCGCGCGTGGTCTTCGCGTCCTGATCGTAGGAGCGACCCGAGAGCTCCTCCGCGAGCCCGACGAGCGGGCTGAAGAGATCTGATTCGTAGACCGACGGGACGTCTTGCAGGATGGCGGCCATGCGCTCGAGCCCGAGGCCGGTGTCGATGTTGCGCGACGGCAGGTCGGTGAGGCTGCCGTCCTCGTGCAGCTCGTAGCTCATGAACACGTGGTTCCAGTACTCGAGGAAGCGCTCCGTGTCGTCACCGGGGAGATCGTCGGGGCGGCCGAACTCCTTCCCGCGGTCGAGGTACATCTCGGAGCTCGGGCCGCACGGCCCTGCGGGGCCCGCCTGCCAGAAGTTCTCCGACCGGGGCAGGTGCACGATCCGCTCCTCCGGGACGCCGAGCTCGCGCCAGATCGCGATCGCCTCCTCGTCGGGACCGAGGCCGAGCTCGTCGTCGCCCGCGAACACGCTGACCCAGATCTGCTCGGGGTCGAGGCCGAACCCCTCGATCGAGAGCTCCCATCCGAACCCGATCGAGTCCCGCTTGAAGTAGTCCCCGATGCTGAAGTTGCCGAGCATCTCGAAGAAGGTGAGGTGCCGGGCGGTGTTGCCGACCTCCTCGATGTCAGTGGTGCGGAAGCAGCGCTGGCAGGTGGTCAACCGCCGGCTCGGCGGCTCCTCCTCGCCGAGGAAGTACGGCTTGAGCGGTTGCATGCCGGCCGTGGTCAGGAGCACGGACGGGTCGTGCGCCGAAGGGACGAGCGACGCGGAGGGGCGCCGGAGGTGGCCGCGCTCCTCGAAGTAATGCAGGAACCTCTCGCGGATCTCGTCCGCCTTCATGGCCCAAGTGTATGGCGGAGCTTCGGCTCGCCGGACGCTATTCGAGGCCGCTCCGGAACCTGGTTCCCGCCCTCAGGACCTCGAGCGCGTCCCCCGGGCGCTACGCGATCGTCCCGTATCCGACGACCGCGTTGCCCTCCATCAACGAGGCCGTCTGGCCGGGTGCCACCGCCGCGGCAGGCTCGGCGAGCCTGACGACGAGCTCGCGGTGGCGCCCCCTGCGGGGCGCCGCACCGCCCGCCTCGAGCGCACAGGCGAGCGGCCGCGAGCGATAGCGCAGCCGCACGCGGTCGACGGTTCCCCCGTCGCTGTTCAACACCGCGTCGCGCACAAACACGCGATCGACTTCGAGCTCCTCGCGCGAGCCGACCACCACCCGGTTCGCCTCGGCGTCCGTCTCGAGGACGTAGAGCGGCGCGTCGGCGGCGATCCCGAGACCGCGACGCTGCCCGACCGTGAAATTGTGTTGGCCGCGATGGCGCCCGAGCGTGCGCCCGGCGCGATCGACCACCTCCCCCTCGCGCTCGGGAAGCCGTGCGTGCCGGGCGAGGAACGAGCGTTTCCCCTCCCCGGCGAGGAAGCACAGGTCCTGGCTCTCGGGCTTCGAGGCGACGGGGAGCTCGGCGTCGGCGGCGATGCGGCGCACCTCGGCCTTGGTCAGCTCGGCGAGCGGGAACCGAAGCCGCGCGAGTGTCCGCGGGGCGACCGCGCTCAGCATGTAGGTCTGGTCCTTGGCGGCGTCGCGCGGCGCGACCAGCCGGGGGACCTCCCCGTCCGTGGCGATCCGGGCGTAGTGGCCGGTCGCGAGTCGAGGGGCGCCGAGCCGCCCGGCGAGGTCCGCCATCGCGTCGAGGCGCACGAGACCGTTGCAGCGTACGCACGGATTCGGCGTTCGCCCCGCGGCGTACCCGGCGACGAAGTCGTCGACGACCGTCGCCCGGAACTGCTCCTCGAGGTCCATCGTCAGGTGCGGGATGTCGATCGAGTGGGCGAGCGCGCGCGCGCCGAGGACCGCCTGGGGCGAACAGCAGCTGCGCGCGCCGTCGGTTCGCTGGTCGGCCCAAAGCTTCACCGTCACGGCGACCACCTCCGCGCCCCGCTCGCGCTCGAGCCACGCCGCGACCGCGCTGTCCACGCCGCCGCTCATCGCCACGAGAACCCGGCGGTGCGCAGGCGCGCGCGAGATCAGCGGCTCCCCAGAACCCACAACGCCGGTCAGTGCCCGGTGGAGCGCGTCCGCGGCGAGCTCGGCGGCGTGGCGCCCCTGCGGCGAGAGGCCGCCCAGTGCCTCTGCGACGTCTTCGGGCGCCATCCGCGCGGCGTCGAGCACGGTCACGCCCTCGACGAGCTCGGCCACGGCGGCGCCGGCCGCGTTTGCCGTTGAGCAGCCCTCGGCATCGAAGCTGGCCGCGGCGATCCGCCCCCCGTCCAGCGCGATCGAGACCCTGACCAGGTCGCCGCACGGCGCGCCCCCGGCGGCGCCGCTGTACGAGCCCACAGGGGCCGGGGCGCGACGCGACGCGTCACGGAGGTAGTAGTCGAAGGCTTCGGTGGTCAATTTGGTCGAAGGCCGCGAACGAAGAAGAAGGCCCCAGCTTGCCGGCGGCCGCTCGGCCTGAGAACCCTTCTAGGAAGGTGGGCGTCTACCGAACGGCCCGAGGGGCGCGCCGGAAATCGACTCCCAAGCCGATTGTGTTGGCTCACAATTAGAGCGGCTATCGAACAAGCTCGAGCCGCGTTCAAAGCTAGCAGCCCTGCGAAAGCCAGGCTCAGGCCTCGAACTCCTCGAGCGCTTCGATCGGATCGTCGTAGAGCCGCCACCGCCGCAGCTTCCCGTGGCGAAACTCGAGCACGAGGCCCAGCAACCACTCGTCACCGACCTCGTCGGACTCGCGCCACACGTACTGGACCCGCGCCAGCACCACGACCCGATCGCCGGCCTCCTGGATCTCGTCGACGACGTAGCGGCGCTGAAGATGCTCGAACTTTCGCGCCGCCCACCTCACGGCCTCGTCGACCCCGTGCCGCACGCCACGCTCGGTGTGGATCTCGACCTGCGGATCGATCAGCTCCCTGAACTCCTCGACGTCCCCGTCGCCGAGCACCGTCAGAATCCGCCTCGCCATCTCCGCGTTGCTCGTGGTCACGGTGCCGGCTGCTGCCCCGCTCGCCCCCGCAGCGCGATTCCGAGCTCGCGCAGCTGGCGATCGTCGACCGGCGCCGGAGCGCCGGTGAGCGGGTCGACTCCAGAGGCGGTCTTCGGGAACGCGATCACGTCGCGGATCGAGTCGGTCCCATGGAGCAGCGCGACTATCCGGTCGAGCCCGTAAGCGATTCCGCCGTGCGGCGGTGCGCCGTATCTGAACGCCTCGAGCAGGAAGCCGAACCGCTCCTCGGCCTCTTCGGCCCCGATCCCGAGCGCCTCGAACACCTGTCGCTGGATCTCGGGGTCGCTGATGCGGATCGAGCCGCCGCCGAGCTCGACGCCGTTCCACACCACGTCGTAGGCCCTCGCTCTGAGCTCACCGAGCCGCTCGGAGTCGACTTCGCCGACCGGCGAGGTGAACGGATGATGGAGAGCGTCCCATCGCCCCTCGTCCTCGTCCCAGCCGAACAGCGGCCACTCGACGATCCACAGAAGATCGTTGCGCTCCTCGGGGATCAAATCGAAGCGCTCGGCGAGGTGCGTACGCAGGGCGCCGAGCGCCCTGCCGACGATCGGCGGCTCGTCCGCGACCACGAGCAGGAGGTCCCCCTCGTCCGCAGCGAGTCTCTCGTTGAGCCCCCGCAGCTCGTCCTCGGAGAGGAATTTCGCGACCGGCGACCGCCACCCGTCGCCTTCGCGGAACGCCCACACAAGCCCGCGCGCGCCCGCTCCGTGGGCGAACTCGATCAGCCCGTCCAGCTCCGAGCGAGGAGGCTCGCGTCGCCCGGCGTTGATCCCCTGGACGACGCCGCCCTCGTCGATCGTCGATCGGAAGACCTTGAACTCCGTCTCGCGAACGGCCTCCGTGAGGTCCACGATCTCCAGCCCGAACCGCGTGTCCGGGCGGTCGGTCCCGTAACGAGCCACGGCGTCGTCGTAGGGCATGCGCGGCAGCGGAATCTCGATCTCCACCCCGCACGCGCCGAGCACGTGCTTCAACAGGCGCTCGTTGACGTCGATCACATCGTCCACGTCGACAAACGACAGCTCCATGTCGAGCTGGGTGAAGTCCGCCTGGCGGTCGGCGCGCAGGTCCTCGTCCCGAAAGCAGCGGGCGATCTGGTAGTAGCGCTCGAATCCCGCCACCATCAGAAGCTGCTTGAAAAGCTGCGGGGATTGCGGGAGCGCAAAGAAGGACCCCGGCTCCAGGCGGCTCGGAACGAGGAAGTCGCGGGCCCCCTCAGGCGTCGAGCGCGACAACATCGGGGTCTCGATCTCGACGAACCCCTTGGCGTCGAGAAAGCCGCGGATCTCACGCGTCACCCGATGCCGGAGCTCGAGCGCCGTGCGCATCCGATCGCGGCGCAGGTCGATGTAGCGGTAGCGCAGCCGCAGCTCCTCCCCCACCTCACCCGAGAAGCTCTCGATCTCGAACGGCGGCGTGTCGGCGTCGGCGAGCACGTCCGCGTCGGTGACCCGGATCTCGAACTCGCCCGTCGGAAGCTCGGGGTTGACGGTCTCCGGGTCGCGGCGCACGACCTCCCCCGACGCGGTTATCACGTCCTCGGCTCGCAGCCCGTGGGCGAGATCGTGGGCGCCTCCCGCCGTCTGGGGGTTGAACACGAGCTGCACGAGCCCGGTGCGGTCTCGCAGGTCGATGAAGATCAGCCCGCCGTGATCACGGCGCCGGTGTACCCAACCGGCGACGCGCGCTCGCGCGTCGAGCCGGTCCTCGAGCACCTGGCCGCACCACGTGTCGCGGTAGCGGTTCTCACGCAGGACGGGGAACGAATCGGCCATCGCGAGCCGCAGTCTCGCAGCCGTCAGGTTCCCGCCGCCGCGATCTCCTCGGCGACACGCGATGGGTCGACCTCGCGCTGATCGCCAGTGCGCATGTCGCGCAGCGCCGCCGCGCCGTCCTTGTCGAGGATCACGGCGTGGCGTGCGCCGACGCGGTCCGCCTGCTTCATCTGCCCCTTCATCCCGCGCCCCGCGAGATCGAGCTCGGCGCGCAGCCCCGTGCGCCGCAGCTCGGTCACGATCGTGAGCGCTCGCTCGCGCTGCCCGTCCGCCGCGGCGACGAACACGTCGCTCGCTCGCTCTACCTCGGGCTCTCCCAGCGCGAGGATGATCCGCTCGACCCCAACCGCCCATCCCGAGCCGGGGGTCGGCGAACCCCCGAGCTGCTCGATGAGTCCGTCGTAGCGTCCGCCGCCGCCAATCCCCGACTGCGCACCGAGCCGGTCGCACGTGAACTCGAAGACCGTGCGCGTGTAGTAGTCGAGCCCGCGGACGAGCGTGCCGTCGAGCTCGTACCCGACCCCCGCCTGGTCGAGCAGGCGCCGAACCTCGGCGAAGTGCTCGGCGTCCTCGCCCTCGAGGCGATCGAGCATCGTCGGTGCGTCGGCCATCACCGCGCGCGTGCCCTCATGGTCGGAGTCGAAGGCGCGCAGTGGGTTGGCGTCGATCCGCTCGCGCACTTCCCTGGCGAGCTCGGACTCGCGGGCGCGCAGGTAATCCCGAAGCTCCTCCCGGTAGGCGACCCGAGCGTCGATCGACCCGAGGCTCGACAGCCGGAGCCGCGTCCCCGGGACCTCGAGCTCGCGCAGCAGGTCGTCGAGCAGCATGATCTGCTCCGCGTCGACCAGCGGGGAGTCGGAGCCGATCGCCTCGGCGCCGACCTGGTTGAACTCGCGAAACCGCCCCGCCTGGGGGGCTTCGTAGCGAAAGAACGGGCCCAGGTGCCACAGCCTCACCGGCTGCGGAAGCGTGTGCATGCCGTGCTCCAGATAAGCGCGACAGATCGCGGCGGTGCCCTCCGGCCGCAACGTGACGCTGCGCCCGCCGTGGTCCTCGAACGTGAACATCTCCTTGCGTACGATGTCGGACGACCCTCCGACGCTGCGCTCGAACAGCTCGGTGTCCTCGAACGCGGGGGTCTCGATCCGCCCGTATCCGGCGCGAGCGAACAGGTCCCGCGCGGTGCGCTCGATCCGGTCCCGCACCGCCTCCTCGGCAGGGAGGATGTCGAACGTCCCCCGCGGTGCCTGGAACTTGGGGCTCATGACACAGCCTCAGTTCGCGCTCGGCCCAGCATCACATTCCCTGCCCGGCTGGATCCTGATGTCAGCCTCGCGCTCACCGAGCCGACCATAACGGGGCGCGCGGCCGCGCTCAGCGGGCGATCGCGGTCAGGAATGGGTTCGTGGCGCGCTCGTCGCCGAGCGTCGTGATTCCCATGTGGCCCGGATAGACCGTGGTCTCGGTCGGGTAGCGCTCGACCAGCGTCCGGATGCTCTCGAGCAGCGTCGGCCCGTCGCCGCCTGGGAGGTCGGTGCGACCGACCGAGCCCTTGAACAGGACGTCCCCTGAGAAGAGCGCGTCCTCGTCGTCGATCGCGTAGGTCACGTGACCGGGGCTGTGGCCCGGAGTGTGCAGGACGTCGATCTCGAAACCCGCGAGCGACAGCCGTTCTCCGCCGGAGACCGTCTCGTCGGCGTCGTAGCTCTCGTAGGGGCCGAACCCGGGCCAGGGAACGAACGACATGATGTCGGCGAGCACCGGCACCTCGATCTCGGGGCAGTAGACAGGAGCTCGAGTGGCCGCGGCCACTGGAGCCACAGCGCCGACATGGTCGAAGTGGCAATGCGTTATCAGAATTGCGTCGACCTGGGCCCCGAGCTCGTCGATCGCACCGAGGAGCCGCTCGGGCTCGTCGCCGGGATCGACGACCAGCGCGCGGTCGGAACCCGACCCGCGGGCGATGAAGCAGTTCTCGCCGACGGGGCCTACCGTGAACATACGAACGTCCATACGGCCAGAGTAGCTGCCGACCCGCTGCTGGCCCGGACCGCCAAGATCGCTTGCGAACTTGGCGTGTTATCCAAGGCTGTGCCGCGTCAAGCGGCGACAGCCCCCGGCACGGCCTCGGGCTTGCGCCGCCGCTCGGGCTCCGGCTCCGGCTCGACCGGCTCGCGGTCGATCTCGTTCTCGCGAACGAGCCACAGGGCGAGGATCGCGCCGGCGAAGCTCACGAGCGCGCCGAGCACGAGCACCAGGTTGAGCCCGGCGAGGACGCCCTGGCCCGCGACGTTCGCGACCGTGTCCTGGGCCTGCGCGGGGACGGACGCCAGCACCGCGTCGATGTTCCCCGACGAGGACGCCTCGACGAGCTGGCGGGGTCGATCGCCCACCGCCGTCGGCGTTCCCGCCGCGAGCTCGCTGACCTCTCCGGCGCCGCGGCCGACGAAGATCGCGCCCCAGGCCGCGATCCCCACCGCGACCCCGACCTGGCGGAACGTGTCGTTGATCCCAGACGCCATCCCGCTTTGCTCCTTCGGAACGACCGAGACCGCAACGTCGGCGATTACTGGGTTGAGGAGCCCGATGCCCGCTCCGCCGACCAGGAAGCCGCCGAGCAGCGTTGTCCACTCGTCGCCTGCCCCGATGCCCGACATCAGCAGCAGCCCGGCACCGGTGCCGCCGAGCCCGACGCTCATCATCACGCGTGCCGGGATTCGAGAGAGAAGCGCGCCGGCGATCGGCGCGACGATGAACGTCGCGAGGGTGATCGGCAGATATCGCAGGCCGGCCTCGAGCGGCGAGTGCCCGAGGTAGTTCTGCAGGTACAGCGTCAGGTACAGGAACAGCGCGAACATCGACCCGGAGACCGCGAAGGCGGCGAGCTGAACGCCGGTGAACGAGGGGAGCTTGAACAGTCCGAGCGGCAGCATCGGCTCCTTCACCCGGCTCTCGATCGCGACGAATGCCGTCATCAGCGCCGCTGCGCCGGCGAACAGCGACACGATCAGCGTGCTGCCCCAGCCCTCGTCGTTACCGCGGACCAGCGCGAGGACGAGGAGGAACAGGGCCGAACTGAAGGTGGCGACTCCGGCCCAGTCGACGCGGGTCGCGTTCGGGTCGCGGCTCTCGCGCAGCCGCAGATAGGTGACGGCGATCGCCGCGATCCCGATCGGAACGTTGAGGTAGAAGACCGATTCCCACCCGAGCGAGTCGGTCAGCGCGCCGCCGACAAGCGGACCGACCGCGACGGCGGCGCCGATCGTCGCGCCATAGATCCCCATCGCCGTGCCGCGCTCGCGGCCGGCGGGGAACTCCTGCGCCACGAGCGCAAGCGAGACAGCGAACATCACGGCGCCGCCGACGCCCTGGAGGGCTCGCGAGACGTTGAGGAAGGTCGCGTCGGGAGCGAGCGCGCACAGCAGCGACGCCACCGAGAAGATTCCGAGCCCGATCGCGAACACGCGTCGCCGGCCCAGCCGATCGGCGAGTGATCCCGCCGTGAGCACAAGCGCGGCAAGCGACAGCGCGTAGGCATCGATCACCCACTGGAGGTCGGTGAAGCTCGCGCTGAGGTCATCCTCGATCGAGGGCAGCGCCGTGTTCACCACGGTGATGTCGAGCAGAAGCATGAACGTCGCCACCGAGACGGCGAGAAGAGTCCACCACTTGCGTTCCATTGTTCGAGGGCCTCCTGGGGTCGGTGTATCATTCGTCAGGTAGCCTTGTAAGGCAATCTGACTAAAAGCTCAGGGTACCTTACCAGATTGTCAAGGAGGCTGACGAATCAGATGCCATCACCGGAATCGACAGTTCAAGGGACGGAATCTTCCTTCCCGGTCACTGAGCGCACTCCCCTCCCCGCCTTGCTCGACGACGCAAAGCGGATCGGCTTCGGCGAGTTGCACCGCCGGCTCGAGGAACAGGGCCATCCGCGGATCCGCAACGCGCATGGCTGCGTGTTCCGCTACATCGATGTGGACGGGTCCCGGCTAACCGATCTCGCCGCGCAGTCGGGCGTCACCAAGCAGGCGGTGGGCGAGTTCGTGGACGAGCTCCAGCAACTGGGATACGTCGAGCGCGCGCCCGATCCGATCGACGGGCGGGCGAAAATCATCCGGCTCACCAAGCGCGGCCGGGACGCCCGCCGAGCCGCGCTGCGCATCTTCGACGACATCGAGCGCGAGTGGGCCGACCGCTTCGGCGAGGACCGAATCGCGGAGCTGCGCGAGATCCTCATGGCGATCGCCGCGGAGGACAGTGTCGCCCCAGCGGCCGAGCGCGTCGCCGCGGCCTATCGCGCCTAGTCCGGCTGCTCGCGTGCCTTCTGCTTCTGGCGCTGGCGACGGCGGTAGAAGAAGAGATCGAAGTAGTAGCCGAACGGCACGTAGAAGGCGAGCATGAAGAGCGCGATGGCGAGCGCCACGAGCGGCGGCCGGCCGAATCCGATCAGCAACAAAAGGAAGAAGACGCCCGCGGCGAGCAGCCCGCGCTGGGTCGCGCTTCGCCACGTCGGCACCCGGTCCTGACGCTGCCGACGCTGGCTCGTCTTCGCACCGCCGCCCGAGCGAGCGCGCGCCCGCGCCTCCTGGCGGTTCTGGGGCCGCCCGCGCGGACCGCGGCGGTCGATGCTGCCACCCTGCGTCCCGCGATGCTTGCGCCGGCGGCGCTTCTTCGTCTGTGCCATCGGTAGAGAATTTAGTCCAGTTCGGCAAGGCGCCGCTCGATAACGCGCGCGTCGATGTCCGGGTCGATCCACTCGAGCTCGGTCGGGAAGCCCGCGAGGGCGGCTTGCGGCACGAGGCCGACCAGCTCGGCCGACGTGGGGCTCGCGCCGCTCTCTGCCCCGATCCGCTCGACTTCGGCCACGACCCGCCTCAACGGGACGGCGACCGGATCGTGGACGTTGGTGGAGATCTGGATCCCGTCTTCGAGCTCCAGCGCGATCGCCCGCACGCCGGGCAGTCCGCCGCCGGCCTCGCGCAGCTCCGCCGCGATCTGCTTTCCCACCGCCAACTCCCGGGTATCGAGAAGGAGGTTGAAGGCGGCGAGCGGAGCGCGGGCGGTCACGAGCGTCGCTCCCGCGGTTGGGTGCGGTTCGTCCGGGCCGCGGTCCGGCTTCAGCTCCCCCGATTGCATCCGGCGTGTCAGCTCGGGAAGGCCACCGCGGCGGAAGAACGCGCGCTCGCGACGATCGGACGCGGTGGCCACTTCGCCGTACAGGAACACCGGCACTTCGAGCTCCACCGCTATCCGCTCCGCGACGTCAAGCGCCGAGCGCTCCGCGGGGGCGCGCTCGTCCGCCTCCAGGTAGACGAGCGGGCATACGTCGAGGGCGCCGATGCAGGGATGGGCGCCCTCGTGCTCCCGCATGTCGATCCGCTCGAGAGCAGCGCGGGCACCCGCGAGGAGAGCTGGACCCAGGAGGTTCGGCCGCCCGGCGATCGTGACTGCGGTCCGGTTGTGCCGGGTGTCGAAGTGAAAGTCGAGAAGCACGGGGGAGCCCGACGAGAACGCGTCGACGATCTCGCGGAGCGTCCCCAGCCGCCGGCCCTCGGAGAAGTTCGGAACCGCGAGCAGCATCGTCCCTAGACGAGCAGCTCGCCCCCGCGAACGACTGGCGCGCCATCGAGCACCACGTCGGGCTTCAACACGACGCAATCGAGGTGCACGGGCACCTGGACAGTGCCCCCGATCGCCGCCGAGGCGCCGAACGCGACGTGGACGGTGCCGAGGATCTTCTCGTCCTCGAGCACGTTGCCGGTCAGCTCCGCCTTCTCGTTCGAGCCGATCCCGAGTTCGGCGACCGTGGTCGCCTCGGGGCCGTGCTCGGTCAGAAGCTCCATTAGCCGTGCGCCGGCTTCCCCCGTCGCTTCGGCGAGCCGCCCCGCCGCGACGGTTAGCGTGACCGGCTCGTCCGGGATCCCCACCGCCGCGATCGATCCGTCGACGACGAGCGCCCCTTCGCAGCTCCCCTCGACTGGCGCGATGAACCCCTCGCCGCATGGGAGGTTCCCGAACGCCCCCGGGGCGCTCAGCTCCCCCGCGTCGGAGATCGCCTTTCGACCCTCGAGCCCCAGCCGCAGGTCGCTTCCGTTCGGGCACGTGATCCGCGCCACCGACGCGGCGGTTAGCGCGTCGGCTAGCGCGCGGCCCTTGCGGCGCAATCCCTCCATGTCGGCGCTCATCACGCGAGCGAGCATGTCCTCGGTCACCCCGGGGAGGGTCCCGATCCGAGCCCCCCGCTCGCTCGCGGCCTTGCGGGCGGCGGTGTGCGAGAGCGATTGGACGGTCGGAGCGAGCACGACGTCGGAGGCGGCCATCGCCGCCGCGAGCGCATCCGGCGGCTCGGCGGCGTGCGAGGCTCGCTCGTCCATCACCGCGAGCACTGCGTCCGCTCCGACGGCGGCGGACTCCGAGCGCAGCCTCTCCCCGAGCGCGCGCGTCGCCGGGTTTGAGATCACAAGGACCTCCTCCCCACCCTTCACGTCAAGGCACTCGCGGACGACCGCCTCGACAGCTCGCTCCAGGGTGCACATCCGCGTGGAGCCTAAAGCCGTCGCGCCCTCCGCCGCTACGATTCGCACGCCTGCCGGAGTAGCTCAGTGGTTAGAGCAGCGGAATCATAATCCGCGTGTCGGGGGTTCGAATCCCTCCTCCGGCACAAAGAGAAAGCCCCGCTCAGGCGGGGTTTTCTCATGGTCCGGAAGGGCGCGATAGATCGTCTGGGGCCACCCGAGGGGCCACCAGCAGCGAGGTGCGCGATTCGGAGGGGACTTCTCGAAATCGGGTGTGGTCCGACCGAGAGGCTGAGGACACATGGTCTATGAAAACTCAGGCAGACGGAAAACGACCCACCGAGAGCCATCAGCGAGCGGACGGGGCGAGGCGCCGAATGGCGACCGAGAAGCGCCGACGCCGTCTCTGCAACCAGGAGGAGATCGAGCGCGCCCTGTACGCCGTGGCGATGGCATCCGGGAATCTGCCCCGAGCATCGCGTGAGCTCGCCGAGACGATGCTCAATATCCCCTCGCGCACGCTGAGCGATTGGACCCGCGATAAACACAATCAGCGATACCAGGAGATCAAGCTCGAGTCGATCCCCAAGATTTATGCCCGCCTCGCCGACGAAATGGACCTGCGTCTACGGCACCCCCGCGACGCTCACGCACCCACGATCACGATAGATTCCGTTGCGCATCCGAGGCCCGGAAGGAGGTCACATGCGCTTGCGGATCCTGCCCCTGTTCCTCGTGATCGCTGTGGTCGGGATTACCGCCGGCTGTGGTGGGGATGACGACGATGAGGAGGCGGCCGCGCCGGCGACCGAGACCGAGGTGGCCGGTGGCGGTCAGACTGTCGACATGACCGAGTACGAGTTTGAACCCAACGACCTGACCGTGAGCCAGGGTGACTCGATCACCGCCGAGACCACGGGCAACATCGAGCACAACCTCACGATCGAGGAGGGCCCCGATCCCGAGAAGCCCTCGAAGGAGCTCGCGGCGACGCCGGACGTCCAGCCGGGCGACAGCGCCGACCTCACCGTGGACCTGGACCCCGGAGAGTATGCGCTCGTGTGCACCGTTCCTGGCCACCGGGAGCAGGGCATGACAGGCACGATCAAGATCGAGTAGGGGCAGTTGCTTCCGCGGCAGCCCCGGTGGCGGACGAGGCGCGACACGGGCATCGCAAGATGACGAGGCACCTAGTGCCTCACTCGGACGAGTGAACCGCGCTTTACCCTGCGCTTCCCATCCGGGCGAGTGCCGGTGGAATCTCTTGCACCGATCACCTCCCGCGACTCAACGACCGGGGGGCCGGCAGGTTGAGGGTTGGGGTGCTGCCACCTCCCCGGCATCCAATGTCAGGGTCCTGCGTGCCCCGGCTTAGCCGCCGATGCGGCTCATGGTCCGCGGCGGGGGGCGGAAGCCCGGCTCGTTGACCCGGTGCTTGAGTTCCTTGCGCCACACGGCGTCGCGGACGATTTCCTCCAGCTCGGCGTCGGTGGCGCCATCGCGAAGCGGAGCGCGCAGGTCGGTCTCGTGCATCGAGAACAGGC
>Ga0081538_10000188_pt1 | contig 67825 bp, 72 predicted proteins | sample TabmetS5T2R1_FD_71022 | JGI IMG/M metagenome (GOLD analysis project Ga0081538, IMG submission 71022) | Tabebuia heterophylla rhizosphere microbial communities from the University of Puerto Rico - S5T2R1 | ecosystem: Host-associated > Plants > Roots > Rhizosphere ... | reverse complement strand
CTTCCTCGAGGACCTCAAGGAGGTCGTCGGGCACCACCCCGGCGAGCACGAGTTGCTGCTGGCGGTGGGCGAGCGGCGGCTGGTGCTGGGGCCGGAGTTCAGGATCTCGGCGGACAGCGCCTGCTGCGCCGAGCTGGGCGGTCTGCAGGGCACCGCTCGCGTCGTCGCCTGACAGGCCCAGTCTCTCTACACTGGCCGGGTGGCGCAGCCACTCCCGACACGCACCGCCGCCGAGCTCCACGAGTGCCGCCAGTGCTGCTCCTTCTGCGATCGGGTCGTGCACCCCTCGGGCTGCATAGCGTCGGGCTGCCAGTACCTCTACCTCTACGACGACGAGGACACCGGGCGCCGCTTCATGGGGTGCATGAACAAGGTGTTCCGCGGTGAGATCGACGTGGAGCTGTTCGAGCAGGCCGAGCGCACCCGCCACGGCTTCGGCGGCGTGAAGATGACGGGCGTGCCGCTGCCCCAGTGCCGTGCCACCGTCGAGCGTGCCTACGACGGATACACCGAGGCGTTCGACTGCGTGAACCCCGGCTTCTTCCGGAAGCCGACCGCGGACGAGTCCTAGAGCGCGAGCAGCGTGGTCGCGAGAGCGGCCATCGGGAGGAGGCTGAGCAGCGTGCCGGCGGCGCCGAGCACCTCGCCGGCGCGCGCCGTGCCCGGATTGGCGATGGCGCCCGACCGGCGCGCCTCACGCCCGAGCGACCAGGCCGTCACCGCCAGCCCGAACGTGATCAGGAACAGGACGCCGAACGACATGACCAGGACGCACAGGCCCAGGATGGCCAGCACGAGCGATGTCACCGCCGCGCCGCTCTTGCCGGGCGCAGCCGGCGGGCGCTCGACGGGCAGCCGACGCAGCGCGTGCCACAGGTCCGCGGAGCTGCGCGCCCGCCAGGCCTCCCCGACGCGCTCCTCGAACTCCTCCGCGGTGAGGCGCCCGGAGAGCCAGTGCGCGCGCAGCAGACCAACCGTGTGCTCGCGTTCGAGATCCGATACCAGGGGGGCAGACACCGCACCACGATGGTAGTGCGCGACGGGTGTTAGGCGGCGTATACCGCGGAGACACCGCGCAGCAACCGGCCCGTTCGAAGCTGGTCCGCGAAATCCGGTCACCAAGGTGTGACCGGGCCCGACGAAGGAGGCGTAATGCTTCGACGCAGCCACATCCTCAGCACCGCGGCCCTCATCGCGGTGTGTGCCGCACCGGCGTCCGCCGCCACCTGGGAGGACCTGAGGGGCTCCAAGGCGTCCTACGGGCCGGCCCAGGTCGCGCCGGCAGACGTCGCACCCCCGCCGTCCTCGATCGCGTCCGGGGCGGCCGACGAGTACCAGGCCCTGCGCGCGCCCGACAAGGGCACGTACGTCCTGAACCGCGACTACGGCTCGCCCGACGCGGTCGACGCCGCGCGGGACCTGCCGCCCGCCCAGATCCCGGCGCCCGTCGTCGAGGTCGACTCGCCCTCGAGCGGCTTCGACTGGGGCGACGCGGGCATCGGCGCGGCCGGCATGCTGGCGCTGTTCGGTGCCGGTGGCTCGGCCCTGCTGCTGACCGCCAGGAAGCGCCGGCACGGGGTGCGCGTCGCCCACTGAGCGACGACGTCCAATCCGGTCTCATCGCGAGGGGCGGCGCCGGCGGCGTCGCCCCTCCCGCTTGGAGGACACCGCTCGCCCGTGGTATTGCGCCATGCTACGGTCGCCGCGACTCGTCGGTGAGCGCGCCCATGGACTTCCGGCTCCTTGGCCCCTTGGAGGTTTCCGAGCACGAGCGCTCCCTCGCGCTCGGCGGCGCGAAGCAGCGCTCGCTGCTCGCGCTCCTGCTGCTGCGGGCAAACGAGCTGGTCACCACGGACCACCTGATCGACCAGCTCTGGGGCGCCTCGCCGCCCCTCACGGCCGGGAAGAGCGTCCAGGTCTACATCTCACGCATGCGCAAGGTCCTCGGCGACGGGAGGCTCACCACACACGGGCGCGGCTATGTGCTGCACGTCGAGCCCTCGGAGTTCGACCTCGCGCGCTTCGAGCGGCTCTGCGCCGAGGCGAGGCAGGCGGCCCCGGACGCGGCGGCCGGGAAGCTCCGCGACGCCCTCGCCCTTTGGCGCGGCCCCGCTCTCGCGGACCTTGCCTACGAGCCGTTCGCCCAGGTGGAGGTGGCCCGGCTCGAGGAGATGCGCCTGGCTGCGGTCGAGCTACGCATCGACGCCGACCTCGCCCTCGGCCGCCACGCCGAGCTGATCGGCGAGCTCGAGGCCCTCGTGGCGCGCCACCCGCTCCGTGAGCGGCTCCGCCTGCAGCTGATGCTGGCGCTGTACCGGTCGGCCCGGCAGGCGGAGGCACTCGAGGCTTACCGCTCCGCCCGCCGGGAGCTTCAGGACGAGCTGGGCCTCGAGCCGAGCGAGGAGCTGAAGCGCATGGAGCAGGCGATCCTGCGCCAGGACCCGTCCCTTGAGCCGCCCCGACTCAAGGGGTCAGACCCCTTGAGTGGGGGAGACTCAAGGGGTCTGACCCCTGACCAGGCGGGCGGCGTGAGGTCGATCGTCGTGGCACCTGCGGCGCTCGCCGGCCTCGACGTGCTCCTCGGCCTCGGCGCCCCGCTGGCCGCGTCTGGCGAGGCGCACGAGCTGATCGTGGCCGTCGTCGTGCCGTCCGAGGAGCTCGGCCGTGCCACCTCGGCGCTCGCCCTTCGACGCCAAGCGCTGCTTGCGGCCGGGGCGGAGGCCCGCACCGCCGCCTTCTCCTCGCCCGCCCGCGGCGAGGACGTTGCGCGCTTGGCCGCGCAGGAGAACGTCGATCTGCTGCTCGCCGAGATCGGCGGAGCGGAGCTGGAAGCCGACGAGCTCGTGCTGCTCGAACAGGCGCCCTGCGACGTGGCCCTGCTGGCCGAGGCCGGCGGCCCGCCGGGAGACGGCCCCGTGCTCGTCCCCTTCGGCGCGGGGCACCACGACTGGGCCGCGCTCGAGCTGGCCGTCTGGGCGGCCCGCGCGCTCGACGTCCCGCTGCGGCTGATCGGCGCCGCCGACCGACGCGACGAACGCCGCGACGCCAGCCGGCTGCTCGCCGACGCGTCCCTCATCGTGCAGCGCACCGCCGGGATCGTTGCCGAGCCGCTGCTGGCCACTCCGGGGCGGCGCGGGGTGGCGGCCCTGGCCGAGGGCGCCGGCCTCCTGGTGGTGGGGCTATCCGACCGCTGGCGCCGCGAGGGGCTAGGCCGCGCCCGCCGCGAGCTGGCCGCGTCGCCGCCCGCGCCCATGGTCTTCCTGCGGCGCGGCACGCGACCCGGCGGACTCGCCCCGGCGGAGACGCGCACGCGCTTCAGCTGGTCGCTGACCGGCACCCCGGGCTGAGGAACCCCGGCGTTTACCGGCGTTTACCGCCGATTACACCGGGCCGCAACCGGCCGCATGGAGGCTGGTCCGCGAATCCGGCCGCACGGGGCGGCCGGGCCCGAAGGAGGCGACATGATCCGACGTAGCCACATCCTCACCACCGCGGCCCTCCTGGCCGTGTGCGCCACCCCGGCGTCCGCCGCCACCTACGAGCAGCTGCGCGCCGATGGCGCCAGCGGCTCGGGTGAGGTCGCGCCGCCGCCGTCCTCGATCGCCGCCGGCGCCGCCGGCGGCTACCAGGACCTGCGCTCGCCCGACGCGGTCGATGCGGCCGCGCACCGTGGGCTGTACGAGACCGATAAGGGCCCGTACGTGCTGAACAGGGACTACGGCTCGCCCGACGCGATCGACGCCGCGCGCGACCTGCCGCCGGTCCAGGTCCCCGCACCGGTGGTCCAGGTGCCGGACGGGCCCACGGGCGGCTTCGACTGGGGCGACGCCGGGATCGGCGCCGCCGGGATGCTGGCGCTGTTCAGCCTCGCCGCGGGCTCGGCGCTGCTCGTGACGAGTCGCCGGCGCCGGCGGGACCTCAGGGTCGCCATGCACTGAGGCCCGCGCGTAGGGGGACGGTGCCACGAGGCACCGTCCCCTTTCGCCGCTCGACCCGTGGTACGGTCGCCACAGGCCCTTCGGAGCGCACCATGACGGCAGCCATCACCCCCGGCACGACGTTCGCCGGCTACCGCGTGGAAGCGCTGGTCGGTCGCGGCGGCATGGGCGTGGTCTACCGCGCCACCGACCTGTCGCTGGACCGGCCGGTCGCGCTCAAGCTGATCGCGCCGGAGCTGGCCGAGAACGAGCGTTTCCGGGAGCGGTTCCTGCGCGAGCCGCGGCTGGCGGCCTCGCTGGATCACCCCAACGTGATCCCGATCTACGAGGCGGGCGAGCACGACGGGCAGCTCTACCTCGCGATGCGCTTCGTCGAGGGGAGCGATCTGAAGAGCGTCATCGCGCGGGAGGGAAAGCTCCCGCCGGAGCGGGCGTTGCGCATCGTGGGCCAGGTCGGCGGTGCACTCGACGCCGCCCACCGCCGGGCGCTCGTGCACCGGGACGTCAAACCCGCCAACGTGCTGCTCGACGAGGACGGCCACGTCTACCTGACCGACTTCGGCATCACCAAGCAGGTGGGCGGCGAGTCGACCGACACCGGCCGCATGGTCGGGACACTCGACTACCTGGCGCCGGAGCAGATCCGCGGCGATCTGGTCGACGGCCGCACGGACGTCTACGCGCTCGGCTGCGTGCTGTACGAGTGCCTGTCCGGCGCCCCGCCCTTCCGGCGCGGCACCGAGGCCGAGACGATGTGGGCGCACATGCGGGACCAGCCCGCCCCGCTGCGCGAGCACCCGCGGCTCGATCCCGTGTTGCGAAAGGCGCTGGCGAAGGACCAGGAGAAGCGCTACACGACCTGCGCCGAGCTGACCGAGTCGGCGGCCGCCGCGCTCGGCCTCGGGGCGCCGCGGCACGCCCGCCGCCCGCTCGCGCCGGCGGCGCTCCGCACCCGGGCCGGGCTACTCGTCGGCGGCGGCGGCCTCCTCCTGCTTGCCGCCGTGGTTGCGGCGGTGCTCGCGATCGGCGGGACCAACGAGGGCTCCAGTGCCCAGCCGCTCGGCAACGGCGTGGCCGCGATCGACCCCGCGGACGGGAGCGTGACGTCGTTCACGGAGTCGGATACGCCCCCCGGCAACGTCGCGGTGGGCGAGGGGGGCGTCTGGGTGCTCGACAACGGGGCTCAGACCGTGTCCCGGATAGATCCGGACACGAAGGAGGTGACCGAGACCTTCGACACCCCCGGCCTGCCGAGCGAGCTCGCCGTCGGGGAGGGAGCTCTCTGGGTCGGGATCGCCGGCGGGCGCGGGGACAGCACCGCGACCAACGCAACGGTCAGGGTCGCCCGGATGGATCCCGGGGACGGGCGAGTCACCGCGACGGCGCGGCTGCGCGGCGGCGAGGGTGTCTACCCGGTCGGAGGGACGCCGCGGCTCGCGGTGGGAGCTGGTGCGGTCTGGGCCGTCAACCCCGACGGCAGCGTGTCGCGCATCGACCCGAAGAGTGGGCGAGTCGTAGCGACGATCAAGATCAAGCAGCTGGCGTGGACGATCGCCGCGGGCGACGGAGGCGTCTGGTTCCTGGGGTTCGACGGTCCAACGGGCGTGACCGAGATCGACACACGCAGGAACCGTGTGGGCCGGACGATCTCTGTTGGGGCGTCGGACTTGAGGGGGGTGGCCGTAGGCGGCGGCTCGGTCTGGGCGTCGGCCAACCAAGAAGGAGTCCTCTGGCGGATCATCCCGGAGCGATCACCGGTCCTGAGGACGATCGATGTCGGTGGGGGAGTCACCCTCGTCGCCTTCGGCGACGGCGCCGTCTGGACCGGAAACTACGTCGACGGAACGGTCGCTCGTGTCGATCCCCGCACGAGCACGGTCACAGCCAACGCTTCCGTCGGCGCTCCCCAGGCGTTGGCGGCCGGCGCCGGATCGGCCTGGGTGAGCGTCGCGGGTGAGACGACGGAGGGAGCGCTGGACAAGACCGTCTGCGGAGAGGTCGCCTCCGGCGCCGCGACGCCGGACGTCCTGATTGCGTCGGACCTCCCCCTGCAGGGGCCGGGCAGCTCCGACCCGCGAGCGATGGAGGGCGCGATCCGCCAGGCGATTCAGCGGCGTGGCTTCAAGGCAGGCGGCTACACGGTCGGCTACCAGTCATGCGACGTCTCGACTCCTCAGACGGGCGGCTTCGAGTTCCGCAAGTGCGCCGCCAACGCGTCGGCGTATGCCCACGCCGAGCAGCTGGTCGCCGTCATCGGCCCGTGGTCGTCGTTCTGCGGCCAGGTGCAGATCCCGATCACCAACAGAGCGCCTGGCGGGCCGCTTGCGATGGTCAGTGCGGTTTCCACGCACACCGGCCTGACACGCGGTGGCCAATTCAATCCGGCCGGCGGGTTGAGGGGCGAGCCCGCGGTCTACTACCCGACGGGCGAGCGTAGCTTCGTCCGGCTGATGGTGCCGGAGGACACGCAGGGCGTGGCCAACGCCATGCTCGCGAAGGAGCTCGGCCTGGTACGCATGTACGTGGCCCACGATCTGGGCTTGAAGGTCGAGTTTGCCGATCCGTTCCTGCGCACGGCTCGTCGGCTCGGGATCCAAATCGCGGGCGTGGCCACCTTCAGCGACGGCTCCGAACACGATCGCCTCGCCGAGCGGGTGGCACGCTCCGGGGCGCAGGGCGTGTACATCGCCGGTCTGGGATCGGTGGGCGGCGCCCGCGTGGTGATGGCCCTTCGTGAGCGCCTCGGAAGCCGGATCAAGATTATGGCGGCCGACCCGTTCCTCCCGATTGCGGATGTGCTGGACTTCGCCGGGCCGGCGGTCCACGGCGTGTACTTCAGCGCCACGGACGTTCCGCCCCGGGCGCAGCCCGCGGCGGGCCGGCGCTTCGCCCGCGACATCGGGACCTTCAACACGCCGGTGTTCGGTGTGCTGCCGGCGGGGCAGGCGACCGAGCTGGTTCTCGACGCGATCGCCCGCTCCGACGGGACGCGGGCGTCGGTGCTCGAGGAGCTGCGCGGGGCCGAGGTCGAGGACGGCATCCTCGGCGACTTCCGCATCGACGGCAACGGCGACATCACGCCCGGCCGGCTCGCGATCTTCCGCATTACCGGAGCGACTCCCCCGGACGCCCCGGTCTTCCCGCAGTACGAGGGAGCGGTGTACGACCGGGTCATCGAGGTGCCGGCGGCGCTGGCGCGACCATGAAGGCGGGCTTGGGCGACTAGCCGCGGCGGCGCTTGCGCGCCCGTAGCCCGTTGCGGCGCAGCTCCTTCATGCGGTCCACGTCGACCTTGGCGGCCGCCTTGCCCTCCACGCCCGGGCCCTCGAAGAGCACCGGCAGGCCCTCGAAGCGCGGCTCCGACAGGAAGGCGGCGCAGCCGCGCGGGCCGATCTCGCCGTCGCCGGGCGGGGCGTGGCGGTCGCGGTTCGAGCCGAGCGCTGTCTGGGAGTCGTTCATGTGCAGGCAGAGCACCCTGTCGAGGTCGACGGCCCCGTCCAGCACGCTTGCCAGCTTGTCGGCCGTGCTGATGTCGTATCCCGACGCGAACAGGTGGCACGAGTCCAGGCACAGCGCGACCCGCTTGCGGCGCCCGCACAGCTTGACGAGCTTGTCGAGCTCCTCGAAGGAGCGGCCGATCGTGTCGCCCGCTCCGGCCGTGTTCTCGAGCAGCACCGGGCAGCGGTCCGACTCGTCGAGCGCGTGCTTCACCAGCTCGGCCACCCTCGGCAGCGCCTCCTCGTTCGGCTCCCCCTTGGCCGAGCCGGGGTGCAGCACAACGCCATCGGCCCCGATCTCGTCGCCGGTGCGCAGGGCGTGGATCAGCGAGTCGGCGGACTTCCTCCGCAACGCCGGATCGGTGGAGGCGCAGTTGATCAGGTAGATCGCGTGGATCACGACGGACTTGACGGGGCCGTCCGCCATCAGCTCCCTGAAGGCCGCCACGTCATCCGGCTTCCAGTGCGTCGGGCGCCAGGCCCGCGGCGACTGGCCCCAGATCTGCATGGCCTCGCAGCCTCGCTCGGCCGCGCGCTCGTGCGCCTGCACCAGACCGCCTGCCGTGGAAACATGGGCGCCGATGAGCATGAGGGTTCGCTTCGCGCCGTCTCCGACCGGCGTGCTGCACATCGGCGGCGCGAGGACGGCACTGTACAACTGGCTTCTCGCGCGCGGGCGAGGCGGCCGCTTCGTGCTGCGCATCGAGGACACGGACCGCGAGCGCTCGACTCCCGAGAACGTGGAGCAGATCCTCGAGGCGCTGCGCTGGCTCGAGCTCGACTGGGACGAGGGGCCGCTCTCTCAGTGGGAGCGGCGGGAGCGCCATGCCGAGGCGGTCGAGCAGCTGCTCGAGTCCGGTCACGCCTACGAGGACGAGGGCGCGGTGCGCTTCCGGGTGCCGGAGGAGGGCGAGCTCGCCTTCGAGGACGCCGTGCTCGGCGAGATCGTGACCCCCTACTCCGGCATCAAGGACTTCGTGATCCGCCGCTCCGACGGCAGCCCGCTCTACAACCTGGCCGCGACGGTCGACGACCTCGACATGGGCATCACCCACGTCGTGCGCGGGCAGGACCACGTGTCGAACACGCCGCGCCAGATCATGCTCCGGCGGGCGCTCGGCGCGGAGCCGCCGATCTACGGCCACATCCCGCTGCTCCACGGGCCCGACGGCAAGAAGCTCTCGAAGCGCCACGGCGCGGCGTCCGTGCAGGAGCTGCGCGACGCCGGCTACCTGCCGGAGGCGGTGCGCAACTACGTGTCGCTGCTCGGCTGGGGCTACGACGAGAGCACCACCTTCATGACCACCGAGGAGCTGATCGAGCGCTTCTCGCTCGAGCGCGTCTCGAAGAACCCGGCCGTGTTCGACGAGCAGAAGCTCCGCTGGATGAACGGCCGCTACCTGCGCGAGCTGGGCCAGGAGGAGCTGGGCCGCCGGCTGCGTGAGCTGTCCGGGCGGGAGGTGCCTCCCGAGGCCGTCGCCATCAGCCAGGAGAAGATGCAGACGCTCGCCGACTTCTGGCCGCTGGCGGGCTTCCTCGTGGAGCGGCGCGAGATCGATCCGCAGGCGTGGGAGCGGGTCATGCGGGACGGCGGGCCGGAGCGGCTGCGGGCGGCGCGCGAGGCGCTCGAGAGCGCCGAGCCGTTCGATCCGGAGACGATCGAGAGGGCCCTGCGCGAGGTGGTCGAGAGGCTCGACGTGAAGCCCCGGGACGTGTTCCAGCCGGTCCGCGTGGCGATCAGCGGAACCACCGTCTCACCGGGGATATTCGAGTCCGTCGCGGCGCTCGGGAGGGACGAGACGCTCGCCCGGATCGACGCCGCCCTGCAGCACGCTGCAGGCGGCTGAAACCAACTATCAACTTCTGAATCGCCCATGCCGATAGCCATGGGGACGATGAACGCCGCAGCCACGATCAACGCTGCCTCGGCGGATGCGGTCGGCCGCCCGGGGGAGGGCCACGGCCGCCGCCTCACCGCCGCCTTCGAAGCTCTCGAGGCCTTCCCGGCACTCGCCGAGTCCCGCAACCGCGTTCTCCGCGTGGTGCGCGAGGACCGCGCCTCCGTGGGCGAGGTGGTGGCCGCGGTCGAGTCCGACGTGGCGCTCGTGATCACGGTCCTGCGGATCGCCAACCGCAACGGTCAGCGCAAGAAGGGCAAGATCGCCTGCATCCCCGAGGGGGTCGAGGTCCTCTCGCCGGAGGGCGTCGAGACGCTGGCCGCCCGCACCGCCACCTTCGACTTCTTCGAGCGCACGCCGGGCTGGGACGTCATGCCCGAGCGCTTCCGGCTCCACGCGGTGGCCACCCAGGCCGCCGCCGACCGGCTCGCCCGCGAGCTCGAGTACGAGGACCGCGACGAGCTGCTCGTGTCGGCCCTCCTGCACGACATCGGCAAGCTGGTGCTCGGCCACGCCTACCCTGGCTACCCGGGGCAGATCCACGGCGCCGCCCGCACGCCCGAGGAGCGCCTCCACCGCGAGCGCCTCGAGCTCGGCGTGGACCACGCGCTGGTGGGCGGCGTGCTGGCCCGCCGCTGGGGACTTCCGAACCGGCTGGCGATGGCCATCGAGCGCCACCACGCCGACGACGCCGACGGCGAGGCCGCGCTGGTCCGCCTGGCGGACATGCTGGCCCACTACGGGCACGCCCAGGCGGTCAACCCGAAGGCGCTGCTCCAGGCCGCCCGCGCCTGCGACCTCTCGACCAACCAGCTGCGCGAGGTCATGTACGAGCTGCCGCAGGGCACCGGCCAGGCCAAGCGCAACGTCGATCCCTGCCCGCTCTCGACCCGCGAGGTCGAGGTGCTGAAGCGGCTCGCCGAGGGCAAGGTCTACAAGCAGATCGCCCACGAGCTGGAGCTGTCCACGAGCACGGTGCGCACGCACCTGCACAACACCTACGCGAAGCTCGGCGCCGTGGACCGCGCGCAGGCGGTCCTCATCGCCACCGAGCGCGGCTGGATCTAGTCCGTCAGCGCGCCGTCGAGGCTTCCGGGCACCACGGTGGCAGCCGAGAGATCGGCTCGCGAGAAGTCGGCCGCCCGGGTGTCGACCAGGCCCAGGTAGGTGCGGCGGAAACGGGCGCCGCGCAGGCATGCCCCCTGCAGCTGCGACTCACCCGAGATGTGGGCCCGATCGAACACCGTGTTCATGAGCTTTGCGCCCGCCATCGAGGTGCCCCGCAGCACCGCGCCGGAGAAGTCCGCCCCGTTCGCCTGTACGTTGGCCAGATCGATCCCGGTGAGGTCCAAGGGGGGACGTTCGGCCCGCGGGATGCCAAGCAGAACCGACAGCGCCGCCTGAGCGTCGGGCTCCGGCGAGCCCACCACCCTGTGGCACAGCGAATGTTGCAGCTCCAGCGCGATCCTGACCCGATCCTCGAGCTCGCCGGGCCCCTCGCTCCCGAGAACGGAATGGTTGGTCCTGAGGTACGCGAGCATCAGCCTGCCCACCGTCTGGCGCCGGCTCGGCGTGTCGCGCGCCGCCTGTGCCAGCCCGTAGATCCCGCCGAGCCGGACCTCGGGCCGGGGCGAGCCGAGCTGCTCGATCGCGCGCGTGAAGCGCTCGGTCTCCTGCTGCGCGGCCGTCAGCCGCAGCGTGTCCTCGGACGCGTCCCTGGCGTCGGAGATCTGTAGCCAGGTGGCGACGAACGTCAGGATCAGAGCGACCCCGCCGAGCAGCTGCACGAGCGTGGCGCGGGAGCTGTTCTCGAGCTCCGCCAGGTCCTTGCCGCTGACGCCGGAGCGCTCCCAGCGCTGCCGCTGGCGACGTGGGATCAGCCAGACCGCGAGGCCTGCGACCGCCGCGAAGGCGCCTATCGCCACGATCACCGAAGCGGTCGACAGCTCGACGGCCACGTAGGGCACCAAGCAAAGCTACAGCCCCGGGATCTCGCCGTTGCGGAAGGCGTCGACGAACAGCCGGTGGTCCTGGCGCACCCGCTCGCCGTAGTCCGCGCCGAATTCCGCCAGCTCCGAGGCGAAGTCGTCGTCGAGCACCTCGTGGATCGCCTCCTCGGTCTGGAAGTCGACCAGCTCCTCCGCGCTGCCCGCGTCCGAGACGCAGTGGACCTTCGCCGTCGCCTGACCGAGGTAGCGCAGCAGCGGCTCCATCTCGTCCGGCTCGCTCACGTGGTCCCAGTCGAGGTCGGCCTCGTAGGGCGACAGCTCCTGCACCACCTGGCCCTTGCCGTGCAGCTCGCACCAGCCGAGCCACGGATCGGCGTGCGCCTGGAGCGCCCGCTGAGAGATCGCGGTGCGGTGGCCGGAGTGGTCGAAGTAGGAGGTGATGCGCTCGTCATCGACGACCCGGCTGGGCGCCGCAACGTTGCCCTGCTTCATCGACAGCACGACGTCGTTCTCGAGCGCCTGCGAGCGCCCCTCCACCAGCAGGTTGTAGGCGGGCAGTCCCGCGCTGCCGATCCCGAAGCCGACCCGGCCCACGACGTCCTTGACCACATATGAGACGGAGTGCTGGCGCTTCTGGTCCGGGATTGTCTCGAGGTACCGCCGGTAGGCGGCGAGCACCTCCTCGCGCTCGCCGTCGTCGAGGCGCCGCACGCCGGTGCCGTCCTTGAAGCGGCGATCCTCGTCCTTCACGTGGGTCATCCGCTCGAGCATCTGCCAGCGGCTCTTCAGGCGGGCCTCGGTCAGCACCGCGTGTAGGGCTCCCTCGGTGTTGTCGAGCGTCAGGCGGAACTCCTCGTCCTCCTCGCCGCGATGGAAGGTCTCGACCTGCTCGGCGTAGGCCCGCGCATAGACCTCGATCAGCTCGCAGATCGTGTCGTCGGAGAGGGCCTTCACGAAGCCGAGCAGCGCCAGGCTCGCCGCCATCCGCTTCAGGTCCCAGGTGAAGTGGCCGAGGTAGGCCTCGTCGAAGTCGTTGACGTCGAAGACCAGGATCCCGGCGTCGTTCAGGTAGGTGCCGTAGTTCTCGGCGTGCAGGTCGCCCTGGATCCAGACTCGGCTGGTGCGCTCGTCGGCGTAGCGGTCCTCCGCCTCGGCCACGTCGGCGTAGAACAGGCAGGCGCTTCCGCGGTAGAACGAGAACGGGTCCTGGGCCATCTTCCGGAACTTGCGCCGGAAGGCGCGCGGGTCGGCCTCGATGAGGTCCTCGAACGCCTCTACGAGGACGTCGACGATCTGTCCGGCGCGTTCCACTGGCTAGCCCACGACGGGGAGGCTGCGCTCCTCGTCCAGCTTGTCGAGGGCGCGCTGCATCGTGCTCGTCACGATGTCGTAGGCCTCGTCGACGTCCGCGTCCGGGCCCAGCCGCTCGTGCAGGTCGATCTTCGGCAGCGCCCGCACCGTGATCTTCGCCGGCAGCGGGATGCGGCCGGGCAGGTCCATGACCGTCACGCCGTAGGGCGGGCCGATCTGGGCGGGGAAGACCTTCACGCGCAGCAGGCGGTCGAGCCGCAGCAGCTCGGCGATCTGCCTCCCCTGGCCCAGGAAGAGCGCCGTCTCCTGGCCGCCGATGGCGACCACCGGCACGATCGGCGTGCGGTGCTCGAGCGCCAGCCGGACGAAGCCGGTACGCCCGGCGAAGTCGATCTTTGCCGACTCCCAGCTCGGCCGGTACGTCTCGTGGTCGCCGCCCGGGTAGACGAGCAGCGCGGCGCCGAGGTCGAGCGCGCGCTCCATGTTCTCGGGCGAGGCGGGCACGGTCCCGTAGCGGGACAGGCTGGCCCGGGCCCCCGGGATCTTGAAGACCAGGTCGTGCGCGAGCTGGTGGAAGCGCCGCAGCGGGCCGAAGTGGTCGTAGAAGGCCTGGGCGAACACGAACGTGTCGGCGATCAGGGTGCCTCCCGAATGGTTCCCCACGAGCAGCACGGGCCCCTTCTCCGGCACGTTGCCGAGGCCGCGCACCTCGGCGCGGTGGTACACGTCGGCGAACATCCGCAGCGCCGGGAGCGTCTGCCGGATGTAGGTGGGATCCCACGCGCCGAACGGGTCATCGGCCCCGCGACCGTTGGCGTCGCGCGGGTCGACGAAGCTCGCGAGGTCGCCCGCCATGGCGGCGGTCATGCGCGCCGCGCCCGCGCCCGCTCCGAGGACGCGCTCGATGGTGCTCTGCCGGGACATCCGCTTCGCCTATACCCGGATGTACGATGGATTTCGCTCATGTTCGGGCTCGCGCTCCTGCTGCTGTTGGCCTTCCCCGCCGCGGCCGGTGCCGGTACCGCGAGCGTCGAGCCCTACGTCGAGCCGCCCGGCATCGACCCGTTCGGCTCCTGCAGCCGATACATGATGTGTCCCCCTGACATGCTCGTCGTCGCCGCGGCGCCCGGCGAGCGGAACGTGGTGACGATCACCCAGGAGCCCGGCCCGGAGTTCGGGCGGCTTCGCTTCCTGGTCCGAGACGACGGAGCGCCGGTCGAGGCGGGACAGGGCTGCGAGCAGGTCGAGCCCGGCGCCGTGGCCTGCACGGCCGCGACAGCCGGCCCGCTCCGGCTCGGCGACGGCAACGACAGCCTGACCGCTCCCCAGGGCCAGGCGTCCGGTGGCGCGGGAAGGGACCTGTTGAACCTGAGCTCCGGCCGGATGAAGGGCGACGGAGGCGACGACGTCCTCAACGGCACCGAGGGAGACGGCGGCGAGGGCGACGACATCCTCGTGGTCACCTCTGGGGAGGGAGGCGCGGGGGAGGACGTCCTGAGATGCCCGGCCGAATCCCTCTGCCGCCTGGACGGCGGCGCCGGCGACGATCGCCTCACGGGCGGCGACGAAATCGACCGGCTCTTCGGCCGCGCCGGCGACGACCTCATCCAGGGCGGCGGAGAGTTCGACACCCTCCTGGGCAACCGCGGCGACGACCGGCTGGCCGGCGGGGCGGGCGGGGACCACCTCCGCGGCGGGCGCGGGGCGGACCGACTGTTCTCGCGCAGGGACCGGGTGCTCGACCGCGTGAACTGCGGCTCCGGGCGGAGCGACCGGGCCGTCGTGGACCGGCGCGACGACGTGAAGCGCTGCGAGCGCGTGCTGCTCCCGCCGCCGTAGGATGGCCGCAGGCGTGTCCGAGGAGAAGGTCACCTTCTGCCGAATCTGCGAGCCGCTCTGCGGGATGGTCGCGACCGTGGAGGACGACCGCATCGTGAAGCTGCGGCCAGACCCGGAGCATCCGCTCTCGCGCGGCTACGCGTGTCCCAAGGGGATCGCGATGCAGGAGGTTCAGAACGATCCCGACCGCGTGACGCATCCGCTTCGGCGCCTGCCGTCGGGCGAGTTCACGCGCGTCTCCTGGGAGCAGGCGCTGACCGACATCGCCGCGCGGCTGCGCCGCGTGCTCGGCGAGCACGGCCCGGGCGGCGTGGGCTGGTACTTCGGGAACCCCGGCGCGTTCTCGTACTCGCACACACTGTGGGCGAAGGGCTTCCTCGACGCGATCGGGTCGCCGCACTACTACTCCGCCGGCTCGCAGGACGTGAACAACCGCTTCGCCGCCAGCGCCCTCCTGTACGGCTCGCCGCTCGTGGTGCCGATCCCGGACCTGCGCCGCACCGACCTGCTCCTGATGCTCGGTGCGAACCCGCTCGTGTCGCACGGGTCGGTGCTGTCGGCCCCCCGCATCCGCGAGCAGCTGCTCGAGATCGACCGCGTGGTGGTGGTGGACCCGCGCCGCACCGAGACCGCGCGCCAGTTCGAGCACCTGCCGGTCCGGCCGGACTCCGACGCCTGGCTCCTGCTGTCGCTGATCCAGGTCGTCTTCGAGGAGGGCCTCGCCGACCGGGACTACCTGTCGCGGCACGTGGACGGCGCCGAGGCGCTCGAGCGGGCGGCGCGCAAGCATCCGCCGGAGGCGACCGAGTCGCGCACCGGGGTTCCGGCCGCTCGGGTCCGCGAGCTGGCGCGCGACTTCGCGAACGCCGGCTCGGCGGCCGCGTACGGCCGCACGGGCTCGTGCCTGGGCCGCTTCGGCACGCTCGTGGCCTTCCTGCTCGACGCCCTGAACGCCGTGACCGGCAACCTCGACCGCCCCGGCGGCGCCGTGTTCGGGCGGCCCGCCGTGGCGCTCGACGACGTCGGCGAGCTCGTCGGGCTCGACACGTACGGCAAGACGCGTTCCCGTTTCGGCGGATTCCCCGACGTGATCGGCAACCTGCCCGCCGCGCTGCTGCCGCGCGAGATCGAGACGCCGGGCGAGCTGCAGATCCATGCGCTGTTCGTGTCGGCCGGCAATCCGGTGCTGTCCGTGCCCGACGGGGGCGCGCTCGAGCGTGCGCTCGGCAAGCTCGACTTGTTCGTCTCGCTCGACTTCTACGTGAACGAGACGAACCGCCACGCGGACTACGTGCTGCCGGCCACCACGCTCTACGAGCGCGAGGACGTGCCGCTGGCCTTCCTCGGCTTCTTCACCCAGCCGTTCATCCAGCTGAGCGAGGCAGTGGTGCCGCCGCCCGGGGAGGCGCGCCAGGAGTGGGAGATCATCGATGCGATCGCCCGCCGGATCGGGGTGGCGCCCTACAGCGCACCGGCGCTGCGGCGGCTCGCCCGCCTCGGGGTCAGGCTGAGCCCGCGGCGCATCCTCGACCTCCTCATCCGGACGGGCCCGCGCGGGGACCTGTTCGGCCTCCGCCGCTCCGGCCTCAGCCTGAAGCGGCTGGCGCGCCACCCGCATGGGCTGGTGCTCGATGATCACATCGCCACCGGCGTGCTGAGGGACAAGCTGCGCACGTCCGGCAAGCTGGTGCGCCTCTGGCCGCCCGAGATCGCGGCGGAGCTCGAGCGCGTCGGCTCGGCGAACGGCCACGACCCTGACTTCCCGCTGCTGCTCATCGGGCTTCGCGAGCTGCGCTCGCACAACTCGTGGATGCACAACGCGCCGCTCCTGATGCGAGGGGGCCGCGTCCAGGCGCTGCGGGTGCACCCGGACGACGCCGCGGCCCACGGCCTCGAGGACGAGGGCCGGGTCCGCGTCGAGTCGAAGTCGGGGGTGGTCGAGGTTCCGGTCAAGGTCACCGACGAGATGACGCGCGGCACCGTGGCGCTGCCGCACGGCTGGGGCCACCGGGGCGGCTGGCGGATCGCCAACGAGCACGGCGGCGCGAACGTGAACCTGCTGTCGAGCTCCGACCCGGAGGACCTCGAGCGGCTGGCCGGGATGGCGCACCTGAACGGGATCCCGGTGCGGCTGGAGCCCGTGGCCGGCTCGCCCGGGTCTACAGCGCCGGCTGCGGCAGCGGCGCCCTGACCAGGACACGGGTCCCGCGCTCGGAGCTCTCGATCTCGAGGATGCCGTCCAGCAGCTCCGCGCGCTCCCGCATGCTCGCCAGCCCGAGGTGGCCCGGCTGGCCGTCGCCCAGTGGGTCGGCATCGCCGAAGCCGTTGCCGTTGTCGGTCACTCGCAGCTCGACCTCGGAGCCGACCGTGCGCAGCGAGAGCGATACGGCCTCGGCACCGGCGTGGCGTCCTGCGTTGATCACGGCCTCCTGGGCGATGCGGAACAGATCGCCGGCCATCTCCGGTGGCAGCTCGATGCGCTCGATGCTCGCCATCACCTCGAACCCGTAGCGCCGCTTCCAGACCGGTAGGCAGTTCTCGATCGCGGTGGCGAAGCCGAGCTCCTCGAACGCATACGGGCCGAGGTCCACGATCTCGTCGCGCAGCGCCGTGATGTTGCGCTCGGCCAGCGAACGGGCGTCGTCCAGCAGCGCGGCGGCGTCCTCGAGACGTCCCTCGGAGGCGGCCTTGCGGGCCGAGGCGAGGATCATGTCGAGGCCGATCAGCTCCTGGACCGGCCCGTCGTGGATCGACTCGGCGACGCGCCGCCGCACCTCGCTCTCGGCCTGGATGGTGCGGCGCGAGAGGCTGCGGGCGCGCAGCCGGCTGGCCGACTCGGAGGTGCGCAGGCTCCCGACGACCGCGCCGGCGGCGCAGGCCGACAGGATGAACACGACCTCGTAGAAGGCAAGCTCCTCGTCGGAGAGCGGCGTGTCGCCCCTGATCGCCGTGGCGGCCACCAGGGCGGGCGATGCTATGAGCGCGATGACGAGGCCGCGCCGCTCGCCCTGGAAGTGGGCGTGGGCGGCCAGCACGAACAGGGCGGTGAAGCGGGTGGCGCCGTACGCCTCGGGCACGATCAGCTCGATCGTCAGCAGCACGGCCACGTCGCCCGCGGCCACCAGCGGGTGGAGCGCGAGCTCAGGGCGGGTACGGGCGATGAGCAGGAGGGCGATCGTCCACGGCAGCCCGAGCGCGGCGACGACCATGACGCCCCGGCCCTCGTAGGGGAAGCCGAGCACCATCATCGCCACGAGCGCCGCGAGCGCCACGGACAGGCGGGCGGCGGCGAAGACGACGACCGGCTGCGCCGACTCGATCGGCAGCCGGCGCAACATCACGCGGCCACCCGGCGCCGCGCGGTGGCGGCGAGCGCCGCGGCGGCGGCGCCGGCTGTGTCGATCGCCCAGTCGACGGGCGTGCCGTGCCGCCCGTCCACGAACGACTGGTGGAGCTCGTCGGTGGCGGCGTACAGGCTCGAGATCAAGAAGGCCACGAGCGCCGCGCGGCGGTCCGGCAGCCCGGTGCGCAGCAGGCGCCACCAGAGGAAGCACAGCAGCGCGTACTCGCCGAAGTGGACCACCTTGCGGCCGACGGTGTCGATCCAGCCCAGGCCCGAATCGAAGCTGGGCTGGGCCGAGAAGAAGAAGATCAACCCCATCAGGAGCATGGGCGGGAGCCACAGGTCTGCGCGCCTGAGCGGGGCCATCTGCATACCGTAGAGTGGATTTCCGTGCTGGTGATAACGACGAAGTCGCCCTACGCGGTCCGGGCGCTGGCCGAGCTTGCGCGCCGCGGGGGAGCGACCCCCGTGCCGATCGGGGAGATAGCCCGGGCGCGCGAGATCCCGGTCCAGTTCCTGGAGGGGCTGTTCGCGTCGCTTCGCCGGGCGGGAATCCTGCAGTCCCAGCGCGGGGTCAAGGGCGGCTACAGCTTCGCCCGGGCGCCGAGCGACATCACCGTGCTCGAGGTGGTGGAGCTGCTGGAGGGGGAGCTCGGAACGGACGCGCCGGCGAACGGCCCGGTATGGTCGGAGGCGGTGGAGGCGGTCAAGTCGGTGCTGGGCAATACGACGATCGCCGAGGTTTCGGAGCGCGAGGCCCAGCAAACCGGCGCCCCGATGTATTACATCTGACCCGATTACCTCCCTAGAACTTGCGCGCCGCGCAATTCCGGGGACAGCAGGGGGATTCTTCCGCCGGGATGGTGCCGAGACTCGTACTGGCCGTGCTGCTTTCCGTGCTCGTCTTCGCCGGCGCCTCGGGCGGGGGCTCCTCCGCTCAGGGGCCCGGCGACGACGTGAATCCACTCGAGGGGATGAAGTGGTACGTGGACACGGAGTCGCCCGCCTACCAGTCCTGGCGGCACCTAATGCGTACGGGGCAGACGCGCAAGGCCGACCTCGTCTGGAAGATCGCGCGCGAGCCCCGCAACATGTGGCTCGGCAGCTTCACCAGGCCCAGGTTCGCCTTCAAGGTGCGCCGGCTGCTCGACGCGGCCGCGAACGACGGCGCCGTGCCGCTCTTCACGGTGCTTCGGGCCGAGTCCACCCAGTGCAACTCGACCTACCAGGGCGGCGGCCCCGCCGAGGACCGGCGCACGCGCAGGTGGTACGACCAGCTGGCCCGGGTGATCGGGAGCTCCCGCGCGGTGGTCGCCTTCGAACCCGACTCGGTCGGCACGATCGACTGCCACGCCCCGAGCCGCCGGGACGACCGCATCAAGCTGCTTCGCTACGGCGTGACGGCGCTGTCGCGGCTCCCGAACACGACGGTCTACATCGAGGCCACCGCCTCGGACTGGGAGCCCGCCCACCGCGTGGCCCGCAAGCTGCGGGCGATCGGGATCGCCAAGGTGCGCGGCTTCATGCTGAACGCGACCCACTACGACTGGACGCGGGCCAACATCCGCTACGGGCTCGAGGTCTCGAGCCTGACCGGCGGCAAGCACTTCGTGATCAACACGGCCGAGAACGGGCGCGGGCCGGTGCACGTGCGCCAGTCGAACGGCCGCCGGCTGACCGTCTGGTGCAACCCCGGCCTGCGCGGGCTCGGTCCGCCGCCCACCACGAACACGTCGCACCCGAAGGTGGACGCCTACCTGTGGATCAACCGCCCCGGGTACGCGCAGTCCTGCCAGGGCCGGAAGATCGGCTGGTTCCTGCCCCGCGCCCTGAGCTACGCCCGCCATGCGACGGACTGGGAGGCGCCGCCGCCGGGCACGGCGTTCGGGCACTTCAAGCGACCCTCGAACCGAGCGCTGCGGATCCCCTAGCCCGGTTTCCCCGCCGCGCGCCGGGTACCGGAGCCCGATGGCGGAGGAGAGCAAGAACGGATACGAGCAGCAGCTCGCCGAGTACGAGAGTCAGCTGGCGCGCTATCTCCAGGAGCGGATCAAGCCCAACCTGAGCCGCAGCGCGATTCCGCTGGTGGCTCGGTCGATCGCGAAGGAGATCGCCCACAGGGAGCCGCCCGAGCCTCCGGAGGGGGATGGCTCCGAGGCCGGCCGGGCGCCGGACTTCGAGGCCGAGATGCACGAGCTCCAGGGCGAGCTGGGCGAGGACTGGGTGCTGCGCTTCTCTGTGCAGGACGGGCGCGCCTGGCTGACCGCTGAGAAGCGGGACGGAAGTCAGCGCGTCGAGGCCCCCGACGCCATGGGGCTCATCCCGATCGTGGATGCGATCGAGGAGGGTGGGGGCCGGCAGCGCTGAGTCCCACCATCCGCTCGCAGGCCCGCCGCGCGAAGCGCACCTGCTGGCGGCGGCCGAAGATCCTGAATCCGAGCCTGGTCACCGGGTTGGGTATCCGCGCGGGACGGGAGACCACGTGGATGCGGAACTCGACCTCGCCGGTGTCGAGCCACTTCCATACCTCGTAGTCCATCTCGCCCATCTCCAGGTGGCCCTGCAGCGTGCGGTAGCTCCAGCCCCACACGCGGACCGAGCGCCCGCCGCTGTCGCGGGTCTCGTCGACGACCCCGCCGACGCGGACGCCGAACCGAAAGCGCAGGCCGAGGAAGCGGGCCTCCAGCAGCATGTCGCGGCCCTCGAGCGGCGAGTCGGGGACGTAGACCGCGCGGACGATGGCGGGGTCCGCGAACTCGTAGTCGAGCATGAGCTCGCGGGCGCGCTCCCATGTGCCGCCCGACACCGGGGGGCCGGGCGGCTCCGGCGGAAGCGGCTGGCGGTAGTCGTCCACGTTCCAGCCGGCCTCGCGCGTCATGGCCTCGCGTCGTTCCAGGTCGAAGTTGAGGCCCTTGTCGTGGAGGGCCCGCAGCGCGTCGACCTCGACCTTGCGGGTTTTGATGCGCAGGCCGCCGTCGCGGTCGCCGCCCGAGAGCTCGATCACCCGCTCGAGGAAGGAGGTCCACATGTGGAACTGGATCTCCTTCGACATCCGCAGGCGGTCGTAGAGCAGGTCCGAGAGCCGGTCGCCGCTTCGGGCCCAGGACTCGATCCGGAAGAGCAGCCGTCCGTCCTCGGCCTCGGCGCTGAACACGATTTGGCCCGCCTCGAGGTGCCCCGTGAGGGTGGCGAAGCGAAAGCAGGTGGGCGTCCGCTCGACCACTCGGACCGGACCGTCCCAGGGGCCCGGCATGCGGACGACGTACTCGTCGCCCACCCTCATCGAGCCGTCATCGCCGTGCACCTTCTTGAAGGTGGCGAACTCGCTCGGAGCGGCCTTGTCGGGGTCGCCGGCGAGCTCCGCCAGGAGGGCCTCCGGGTCGAGCCGCGGGTCCCTGATGACCGCCATGTAGCGGCGGTGGAACAGCGGGCCGGCACCGTCGCCCAGGCGCTGGATCTCCTCATGGCTGACCCCGTCGGGCAGCGGGGGCGGGGCGTCCTCGGGCCAGGAGCCCTCCTCCTCGCTCCGGTACAGCGGGGTGGTGCGCCACATGTAGCGCCAGGAGGTCAGCGCGACGCCGACGGGCCAGCGGGTGGCGGTGCTGAGGCGGCGGAACAGGGGTGGTCTGCGCGGCATTCTGGGGGAGTACGCGGGTACCCGGCCGCCATGGTCACAAAAGCCCTGAACAGCGTCGGCCTGCGCGGCTGGCACATGCATGTGAGCGCCTTCGGCTCGATCTACCTCTGCGTCGCGCTTTGGATTCGCGCCAAGACGGTGGACCAGGAGGAGCGCGGCAACGCGGAGCGGCGCGCGCTGTTCGTGGGGCTCTGGCCGCCGATGTTCTGGCTGATCGGCGACGCACTTCAGGTGGAGGAGCGCTTGCGCAGCCGGCTGCCGGGTAGACGGCGCCAATGGAGAGTCACGAGTCGATAGAGACCGACGAGCGCGACGAGAAGGCCGCGGCGGACCCGGAGCCGAAAAAGCAGCAGCCGGAGCAGGACGAGACGGACGACACGAGGTTCGACACCGATCAGCATTCGGACGCCCCGGGTCCGACCGGCACCGGCTGAGCCGCCGGTACCCTCGGGGGGCTGTGAGCGTCCGGCCACTCGCCCGAGCGATCCCCGACAACCTCGCCGACATCGTGGGCAACACGCCGATGGTGCGGCTCAGCCGCGTCGCGCCGGAGTGCGGTGCCGAGCTGATCGGCAAGCTCGAGGCGTACAACCCGGCCGGCAGCGTCAAGGACCGGATCGGCGTGGCGATGATCGCGGCGGCGGAGGCCGAGGGGCGGATCGAGCCGGGGCGGAACACGATCGTCGAGTCCACCTCGGGCAACACCGGCATCGCGCTCGCCTTCGTCTGCGCCGCCAAGGGCTACGACCTGGTCATCACCATGCCCCAGGGCATGAGCCGCGAGCGCGAGAAGCTGCTGCGGCTGTACGGCGCCGAGGTGGTCTGGGTGGAGTCGATGGGCGGAATGAACGAGGCGATGGAGGAGGCCCGGCGGATCTGCCGCGAGCGCGGCGACTGCTACGTGCCGAACCAGTTCTCGAACCCGGCCAACCCGGAGATCCACCGCCGCACCACGGCGGAGGAGATCTGGCGCGACACCGACGGCACGATCGACGTGCTGGTGGCGTCGTGCGGCACGGGCGGCACGATCACGGGCTGCGGCGAGCGGCTCAAGGAGCGCAATCCGTCCCTGCACGTGGTGGCCGTCGAGCCGAGCGCCTCGCCGGTGCTGTCGGGCGGGCGCGCGGGCCCCCACAAGATCGACGGCATCGGCCCGGGCTTCGTGCCCGACGTGCTCAACCGCGAGGTGATCGACGAGATCGTGCCCGTGGACGACGAGGACGCGATCGAGACGGCCCGCCTCTGCGCCCGTCGCGATGGCGTGAACGCCGGCATCTCCGCGGGCGCCGCGGTGTGGGCCGCCGCGCAGGTCGGCTCGCGGCCGGAGATGCGCGGCAAGCGGATCGTCGCGATCATGCCGGACTCCGGGGACCGCTACGTGAGCACCCCGTTCTTCGCGCCGTGATCGGCTTCTCGACATTTGCCCGCGTGGCGCGCGAGCTGCGCGAGGACCTCACCGCCGCGCAGGAGCGCGACCCGGCTGCGCGCAGCGTCGGACGGGCCGAGATCCTGCTCACCTACGGCGGCGTCCAGGCCATCCTGGCGCACCGCGTCTCGCACGCGCTGCACGAGGCGGGCGTCCCGCTCGCCCCGCGCATGCTCGCCAACGTGATGAAGGTGGCCACCGGGATCGAGATCCACCCGGCGGCCCGCATCGGGAGGGGTCTGTTCATCGACCACGGCGCCGGGGTCGTGATCGGGGAGACGGCCGAGGTGGGCGACGACGTGACGATGTATCAGGGCGTGACGCTGGGCGGCACCGGCTTCGCGCGCGGCAAGCGCCACCCCACCGTCGGCGACGAGGTGATGATCGGCTCCGGCGCGAAGCTGCTGGGGCCGATCGAGGTGGGAAACCGCTGCAAGATCGGCGCGAACTCCGTGGTGATCCACGACGTGCCGGCGAACTCGACGGTGGTCGGGAACCCGGGGCACCCGGTCAGGGTGGACGGGAAGAAGCCGGAGGGACCCGACGCCGACTGGATCCACCTGCCCGACCCGGTGGCGGACGCGATCGCCGGGCTCGTCAACCGCATCGCGCAGCTCGAGGAGCTCGTGGCGGAGATGACCGGCCGCAAGCCCGAGGGCGGCGAGGTGCGGCCCCTGAAGCGCCGCGGCGGGCCCGACTCCGCAGGGGGATAACACCTCGGTCACGTGAGGTTCACGTGACCTCGGCGCGGGGGGGCTTACCTGGCGCCGCATGAGACCCTCCAAGCTCACAACACAGCTGCTGTTGATCTTCGCCCTGGGCGCGGGCGCGCTGGCGAGCACCTCGCTGGCCGACGGCGACGACAAACGCGACCGTGGGCGCAAGGCCTCATCGCCACACGACGACCGCCCGCTCGTGATCGCCCACCGGGGGGCGTCCGGCTACCGGCCGGAGCACACATTGGCCGCCTACGCGCTGGGCGCGCGCATGGGCGCCGACTACATCGAGCCCGATCTCGTCTCGACCAAGGACGGCGTGCTGGTGGCCCGGCACGAGAACGAGATCTCGCAGACGACCGACGTGGAGGAGCACCCGGAATTCGAGGATCGCCGTACCACCAAGACGATCGAGCCCGGACTCACGCTCACCGGCTGGTTCACGGAGGACTTCACGCTCGCCGAGCTGAAGACGCTGCGCGCGGAGGAGCGCATCCCCGAGCTGCGCCAGGAGAACACGATCTACAACGGGCGCTACCAGGTGCCGACGCTCCAGGAGGTCATCGACCTGAGCCGGCGCCTGTCGCGAGAGATGGACCGCACCATCGGGATCTATCCGGAGACCAAGCACCCGGCGTACTTCCGCGACATCGGCCTGCCGCTCGAGCGGCCGCTGGTGGCGACGCTGCGCCGCAACGACCTGGACGACCGGCGCGACAGGATCTTCGTGCAGTCGTTCGAGGTCTGGAACCTGAAGGAGCTCGATCGCAAGATCGACTCGCCGCTGGTGCAGCTGTTCGGCGCCCGCGGCGCGCGCCCGGTGGGCGAGTCCTTCACCTACGGTGACATGGCGACCGACGCCGGCCTGCGCGACGTCTCGCGCTACGCCGACGGCGTGGGGCCGTCGAAGGACTACATCGTGCCGCGCAACGCCGCAGGGGCCTCGCAGCCGCCCACGGACTTCGTGCAGCGGGCGCACCGAGCCGGCCTGCTCGTGCATCCCTACACGTTCCGCAACGAGAACGCGTTCCTGCCGCTGGAGCTCCGCTCGGGTCCGAACCCGGCCGACTACGGCGACGCGTTCAGCGAGTACGAGCAGTTCTACGGGCTGGACGTGGACGGGTTGTTCTCGGACAACCCGGACACGGCCGTGGAGGCCCGTCAGTAGTAGACGCTGCGGGTGCGGTGCCGGGGTACGCGCTTGTACTCCGGCGCCTGCCCGCGGTTCCAGAGCCGGATGTCGAGCACCCGCGCCGGGATGCCGGTCCGCTCCGCGAGGAACTCGCAGGCGTGAACCGCGCAGGCGCGGATCTCCCGCTCCTCGTCGCCGGGCGGCAGCAGCCGCTCCGAGTCGATGTGCGCGGCCAGGCCCGGGGCGTAGCGCAGCACCCCGTCCACGCGCAGGACGTGCGGCACCAGGTTGTCGGCGAAGATCGTGAGCCGGTCGAGGTCATCGAACTCGGCCAGGCCCGCGAGCGCGAGGTCGCTCGGCACGATCTGGGCGCGCTTGTAGAAGCCGCGGTCGTCGAAGAAGGGCATCCCGCGCGCGAGGAGCGTGGCGAGCCGCTCGGCCGAGCGCTCCGCCTCGTCCACCAGGTCGAGCGCTGTGCGGTCGCCCAGGAAGCGGCCCAGGTCGCGAAGGGCGTCGGCGTAGAGCGCCATCAGCGGGTGGCGCGCGTCCTGCCCCAGGACGTGGGCGAGCTCGTCCGCGTCGAGTCGGCGGAGCTCCGCGTTCGACCAGGGTCCGTGCGCCCGGAAGCGGTCGGCGAGCGCCCAGGCCACCGTGAAATAGCCCGACCGGCCCGGCCGCTTGCGAAGGGTCGGGAACCAGCCCGACCCGAAGTTGATCGCGTCCAGCGTGAGGAGATAGGTGGCCACGTCCTCCGGCTCGCCCTCGAGGTAGTGGGCCTCGGGGTCGAGCGCGGGCGGCCCGGCCTCGGCGGGCGGGCGCGCCGCGTCGAGGTCGATCGTGACGAAGCGTGCCGATTCGGCGATCTCGCGGCAGTTCGAGCGGACCTCGTCGAGGAGCGTCACACCCGCTTCCTACACTGCGCCGGGTGCCCGCGGCGTTCGAATGCCACCGGCTCGCCAAGCGGTACGGCCCGACGCTGGCCCTGGCCGGGGTGGACCTGGAGGTGGAGCCGGGTCAGCTCGTCGGACTGCTCGGCCCCAACGGAGCGGGCAAGTCGACGCTCGTGAAGATCGCCTGCGGCCTCGTGCGCCCGACCGACGGCGAGGCGCGGGTTGGCGGAGAGAGGGCCGGGTCGCCCGCCGCGCGGGCGACGCTCGGATACCTGGCCGAGCTGTTCCGCTTCCCCGACTGGCTGCGCGCCGACGAGCTGCTCGACCTCCACCAGCGCCTCGCCGGATCGGAGGGCGGCCCCCCGGAGCGCGCGGAGCTGCTCGACCTGGTCGGTCTCGGGGAGGCGGCGGGCGTGAGGGTGGAGGCGATGTCGAAGGGCATGCAGCAGCGGCTGGGGATCGCGCAGGCCCTCGTGGGCTCGCCGCGGCTCCTGATGCTCGACGAGCCCACCAGCGCGCTCGACCCGGTGGGACGGCGCATCGTGCGCGACCTGCTGCTGGAGCTGAAGGGACGCGGCGTTGCGGTGCTGCTGAACTCGCACCTGCTCAGCGAGGTCGAGCGCGTCTGCGACCGGGTGGCGATCCTGGTCGGCGGTCGCATCGTCGCCCAGGGCAGGCCGGCCGAGCTCGCCCAGGCGCGCGGCGTGGAGGTCGAGGTGAACGGCGGCACGCGCACCTTCCCGGCGGCCACGCGCGACGAGGTGCCGGAGATCGTGGCGGGCCTGGTGTCGGCTGGCGAGCGGGTCTACGGGGTCCGGGTGCTGTCCTCGACGCTCGAGGACACCTACCTGGAGGCGGTGGCGGGGTCGTGAGCGGCGTGCTCACGATCGCGGCCTACGCGCTGCGGGAGTCCACCCGGCGCCGGGTGTTCGTGGTGGTGCTCGTCCTCACCGTCGTCTTCCTGGGCCTGTACGGCGCCGCGGCCGAGGCCGCGTTCGACGCCATCGCCGAGGAGACGGGCGAGACGAGCGTGGGAGCGACGCTGCTGGGCCTGGCGATGTTCACGACCCTCTTCCTCGGCTGTGTGCTTGCCGTGTTCCTCACCCTGGGCGCCGTCCGCGGCGACGCCGAGCGGGGACTGCTGCAGCCGCTCGTGGTCCGGCCGGTGGGACGCACCGAGCTGCTGGCCGGGCGCTTCGCCGCCGCGGCGGGCGTGTGCGGCGGCTACGTGGCCGCCGTGTACGCGGCCGCGGTGGTGATCACAGGGGTCGCCGGCGGCTGGTGGCCCGACCGGCCGATCAGCCCCGGCCTCGGCTTGATGGCGGGAGTGGTCCTGATCGCGGCGCTCGCCCTGCTCGGCTCGATCTTCCTGTCGGCCACCGCGAACGGCATCGCGGTGTTCATGGTCTTCGGCGCCGGGCTGGTGGCCGGTCTACTCGGGCAGATCGGCGAGGCGCTCGCCGTGAAGACGCTCGAGGACGTGGCCACTGTGACCTCCTGGCTGCTGCCGTTCGAGGCCCTCTACCAGGCCGGCCTGCACGCGCTGACGCAGGACATAGGCGGCGTGGAGGGCGTGATCGTCAGGCTCGGCCCGTTCGGCGGCGCACAGGAGGGCGGGCCGCTGCTGTGGCTCTGGAGCGCGGCCTATCTGGCGCTGATCGCCGGCGCCGCGCGGCTCGCGTTCGCCCGGCGCGACCTGTAGAGCCCGCCGCGCGCGGGACTATCCTCGCGAGGGTGAGCGCCCCTGTCGCCACCGAGGCCCTTCTCGAGGGCCTGAACGAGCCCCAGCGGGAGGCCGTCCTGCACGGCGATGGGCCCCTGCTCATCCTCGCTGGGGCCGGGTCGGGGAAGACGCGCGTGCTCACCCACCGGATCGCGCACCTGGTCGGCACGGGGCAGGCGGCGGCGGGGGAGATCCTCGCGATCACCTTCACGAACAAGGCGGCGCAGGAGATGCGCGAGCGCGTGGAGGCCCTGGTGGGCCGCCGCGCCCGGGCGATGTGGGTGATGACGTTCCACTCCGCCTGCGCACGGATGCTGCGCGCCGACGCCGAGAAGCTCGGCTACACGCGCGGCTTCACGATCTACGACGAGCAGGACTCGCTGCGGCTCGTCAAGAACTGCATCGAGGAGCTCGACATCGACCCGAAGCGCTTCGCGCCGCGCGGGATCCGCAACCAGATCTCGGAAGCGAAGAACGCCCTGCTGGACGCCGAGGCCTACCGGCTCAAGGTGGGGAGCTTCTTCGAGCAGACCGCCGCCGACGTCTACGACCTCTACGAGCCCCGCCTGCACGCGGCGAACGCGATGGATTTCGACGACCTGCTGTTCCGCTGCGTGAACCTGTTCGAGCTCTTCCCCGAGGTGCGCGACCGCTACAGGCGCTCCTTCAGGCACGTGCTGGTAGACGAGTACCAGGACACCAACCGCGCCCAGTACCGCTGGCTGCAGCTGCTGTGCGAGGAGCACCGGAACCTCGCCGTGGTGGGCGACGACGATCAGTCGATCTACCGCTTCCGCGGGGCGGACATCAAGAACATCTTGGATTACGAGCGGGATTGGCCAGACGCCACCGTCGTCAAGCTCGAGCAGAACTACCGCTCCACGCAGACCATCCTCAGCGCCGCCAACGCCGTCATCGCCAACAACCGCTCGCGCAAGGAGAAGACGCTCTGGTCGGAGCTCGGCGACGGGGAGCCGGTGCATGTCCGCGAGCTCGACGACGAGCATGCCGAGGGGCGCTTCGTGGTCTCCGAGATCGAGCGGTTGGTCGACGAGGGGGCGTCGCGCTCGGACGTCGCGGTCTTCTATCGGACCCACGCACAGAGCCGCGTGCTCGAGGACATGCTCGTTCGCTACGGCGTCCCGTACCAGGTCCTCGGCGGGCCGCGCTTCTACGAGCGCGCCGAGGTCAAGGACGCGCTCGCCTACCTGACCCTGCTCGTCAACCCGGCCGACGCCGTCGCCTTCGGCCGCATCGTCAACTCGCCGCGGCGTGGCATCGGTCAGACCTCTCAGGCGCGCCTGGTCGGCCACGCCAACACGATCGGCTCGACCGTCTGGGAGGTCGCCGCCGAGCCGGAGAAGGTGCCTGGCCTGGCCACCGCCGCCACCAAGGCCGTCGGCCGCTTCATGTCGGTCATGGAGCGCCTGCGCGAGCGGGTCGAGGGCGGTGCCGGCGTCGGGGACCTGCTCGCCGAGACGCTCGAGGAGACCGGCTACACCGAGGCGCTCCAGGCCGAGCGCACCGTCGAGTCGCAGGTGCGGCTCGAGAACCTCGAGGAGCTCGTGGGGGTCGCGCGCGAGTACGACGCCACCGCGGAGGAGCCCTCGGTCGAGGAGTTCCTCCAGCAGATCGCGCTCTTCTCCGAGCAGGACAAGCTCCAGGACGAGCAGGGCATGGTCACCCTCATGACGCTGCACAACGCCAAGGGGCTCGAGTTCGGCACGGTCTTCCTGATCGGCCTCGAGGACGGGGTCTTCCCGCACTCGCGCTCGATCGAGTCCGGCGACCTCGAGGAGGAGCGCCGGCTCGCCTACGTCGGGATGACCCGCGCCAAGCGCGAGCTCTACCTCACCTACGCCCGTACGCGCGCCCTGTTCGGGAGCCGCGACTGGAACTTGCGCAGCCGCTTCGTCGACGAGGTGCCGATCGAGCTGACGGACCGCGAGCCCGACGCGCCGACCGGCCCGGCCGCGGCCGCGACGTGGGGAGGGGGCTCGCCCGGCGCCCCCGAGCCGAGAGCGCCCGGCGCCACCTTCGCGCTCGGGGAGGACGTGGTGCACGCGAACTTCGGCGAGGGCGTGGTGGTGGGCGTCGAGCCCGGCGGTCTCGTGGTGGTCCGCTTCGCGGGCGACGGCAGCGAGCGCAAGCTGATGGCCGACTACGCGCCGCTCAAGAAGCGCTGAGGCCCGGACATCGCGGAGCGCTTTCCGATCCTGTTCACCGGCCCCGAGCGGGGATTCGCGCTCGTCGGCGTCCTGCCCTCGCGCTCGTACGTCGAGCTCGACGGGGAGGTGCTGAGGGTGAGGTTCGGCTGGGGGTTCCAGGGAGACATCCCGCGCTCGGCCATCGCCGGGGCCGAGCTCTCGCCCCGCCGCACCCTGCTCCGCGGAGTGCACGGCTGGCGCGGGCGTCTCACGATCAACGCCTCCGGCAGGGGGTTTGTGCGCATCCGGCTCCGCGAGCCGGTCCGGGTGCGCAACATCATCCCGGTGAAGCTCCGTGAGCTGACCGTCGCCCTCGAGGATCCCGACGCGTTCCTGTCGGCGCTCCAGCGGTAGGCTGCCCGGCCTCATGAGCGCCCGCATCATCGACGGAAAGGCCGTCGCGGCCCGCATTCGCGGGGAGGTTGCGCGCGAGATCGCGGAGACCGGCGCCTCGCCCGGTCTCGCCACGATCCTCGTGGGCGACGACCCGGCCTCGGCCGTCTACGTGCGCATGAAGCGCGAGGACTCGGCCGAGGTGGGGATCGAGTCGTTCCACCACGAGCCGGGCGGGGACGTCTCGCCCGAGGAGCTCGCAGCGCTCATCCGGGAGCTGGGCGAGGACGACCGCGTCCACGGCATCCTGCTCCAGCTGCCGCTGCCGGGCCACCTCGACCAGGACGAGTTCATCACGCTCATCCCTCCCGCCAAGGACGTGGACGGGCTCACCGCGGCCAACGCCGGCCTGCTCATGCAGGACCGGGCCGAGGCGATGGTGCCGTGCACGCCGGCCGGCGTGATGGAGCTGCTGAAGGAGGCCGGCGCGGAGCTCGAGGGCGCGCGGGCGGTCGTGGTCGGTCGCTCGATCCTCGTGGGGAAGCCGCTCGCCCAGCTGCTTCTCGGCGCCAACGCCACGGTCACCCACTGTCACTCGCGCACGCGCGACCTCCCGGCGGTGTGCCGTGAGGCGGACGTGCTGATCGCCGCGGTGGGCTCGCCCGGCCTCGTGACCGCGGACATGGTCCGCGACGGGGCGACGGTGATAGATGTCGGGACGAACCGCACGGACGACGGCCTCGTCGGCGACGTCGACTTCGAGGCCGTGCGCGAGAAGGCCGGCGCGATCACCCCCGTTCCGGGAGGGGTCGGGCCTATGACGAGAGCCATGCTGCTGGTGAACACGCTGCGGGCGGCGCGGCGCCTTGGTACGGCTACCCGTACCCCCGGAGGACGGTAGGCCGCACTGGTACAGGCCAGTCGGCGGTGGGATGCTTCAGCCCGTGCTGGGGCGTGGCGTCCCGGAGGGGCGCCGGCAAACATCGCTCAGGCACCAGGTCGGGGCCAGGCCATCCCCCGCGGCGGCCCCACCAATCCCGGTCCGCCCGCTCCCGGCGCCTCCCTTGCGCCGGGGGCGGCGGCACCGAGTACGCTCCGCGGCCCATGGATCTGCGAAGGCTCCGCGCGGGTGACATGGTCGCCTCTCTCTCCGGAGTGGCCCTGTTCGTGTCGCTCTTCCTGCCCTGGTACTCCGCCGAGGGGGACGAGGCCACCGCGTGGCAGGCGCTGTCCGCGATCGACGTCGTCCTGGCGCTGGTGGCGGCTCTGGCCGTATCGCTCCTCCCTGTCACGGCCTCGCAGCGGGTGCCGGCCGTGCCGATCGCCCTGGCCGCCTTCGTCACGCTCGCCGGTCTGATCGGGCTACTGCTCGTGCTGGTACGGCTGGCCAACCTGCCGGGCGCCGCCGACGGCCGCGAGTGGGGGCTCTGGCTCGGCCTCGTCGCCGCGATCGGGATCGTGGCGGGCGGTGCGTTCTCGATGCGAGACGAGCGCCTGTCGCCGGCCGGGCGGCACACGGACCTGACCGGCGGTCCCGCGCCGCCTCCGCCCGAGATCGATCCGCTCCCGGCTCCGCGCCCCGAATGACCGATCCGAGCGACTCCGTCCGCCTGACGACCTTCGCCCGCCTGCGGCTGGCCGATTGGGTGGTCCTGCTGGCGGCGCTCGCGCTGCTGCTCGTGACGGCCGCCGACTGGTACAGCACCGTGGGCGGCGAGCAGGCCCGCGAGTTCGAGCGCGGCGCGCCGGCGCAGGGCGAGGGCGCCGAGCTGGCCGACGACGCGGCGGCCGCCGCCGAGGGCGAGGAGCGCAACGCATGGCAGGCGGACGCCGGGATCGACCGGGTCATCCTCGTGGCGATGCTCGCCACGGCTCTGCTCGGCGTGTACGCCGCGTTCATGCGCGCCGCCGGGCGCCGCTACGAGGGCGGGCTGAGCCCGACCGCGTGGGCCGGTCTGGCGGCGGCGATCACGGCGCTGCTCGTGCTCTACCGCGTGCTTCAGGAGCCCGGCTTCGACGAGGTGACCACCGTGCAGTTCGGGGCGCCGCTGGCCCTGGGCGTGCTCGGCGTCATGGCGTTCGCGTCGGCCACCTCGGTGCGCGCCGAGGAGGAGGGCACCGAGTTCCGCGAGGTCGAGCCGGCGTCGTGAGCCTCGAGACCGGGATCGAGCGCAGCGACGCGTTCACGGTGGCCGACCGCCTCCTCACGGACGTGGGGGGCACCCTCGCCGCGAAGGTCCTCTCGACGCCCGGGATGATCGCGATGATGGAGCGCTGCGCATACAAGCTCGCGTTCGAGAACCTGCCCGACGGCAAGGCGACGGTCGGATTCGAGGTCTGCGTGAAGCACGTGGCGGCCGCCGGCGAGGGCAGCGAGTGCACGGTGCACGCCCGCCTCGACGAGATCGTCGACCGACGCAAGCTCCGCTTCGCGGTCGAGGTCCGCGACGGCGAGCGCACGATCGGCGTGGGTACGCACGAGCGCCGCGTGATCGACCAGGCCGGCTTCGGCGGCTGACGAGCGGCCCTCCGCCGCTCCTACAATCGACGGCCATGATCGACCGCGAGCAGGTCCTTCACGTCGCCCGGCTCGCCCGGCTTCGCCTCAGCGACGAGGAGCTCGAGCGCATGCCGGCCGAGCTGTCCAAGATCCTCGAGCACGTTGAGCGGATGAACCGGCTCGATCTCGAGGGCGTCGAGCCGACCTCGCACGTGGTCGAGCTCCAGAACGTGCTGCGCGAGGACAAGCCGCGCCCCAGCCTGCCGCGCGAGAAGGCGCTTCAGGGCGCGCCGGACGTTGCGGCCGGCGGCTTCCGCGTGCCGAGCCCGGGAGCGTCGTGAGCGAGCTGCTCGGCCAGACCGCCGCACAGCAGGCGGAGCGCATCCGCGCCGGCGAGGTCTCGGGACAGGAGGTGTTCGAGTACTGGCGCGGCCGTGCGAACGGGGACGACCTCGGCGCCTACCTGTGGGTGGCCGAGGAGGACGGCGCCGGCTCCGAGCTGCCGCCGGTGGCCGTCAAGGACCTCTTCTGCGTCGAGGGCGTGCCGAGCTCCGCCGGCTCGCGCATCCTCGAGGGCTACCGGCCCGTCTACACCGCCACCAGCGTGCAGAACCTCCAGGAGGCGGGCGCGCAGGTGCTCGGCAAGACGAACCAGGACGAGTTCGCGATGGGCTCGTCGAACGAGAACTCGGGCTTCGGTCCGGTCCGGAACCCGTGGGACCGCGAGCGCGTGCCGGGCGGCTCGAGCGGCGGGAGTGCCGCGGCGGTGGCGGCCGGCACCGCGCCCTGGGCGATCGGCACCGACACGGGTGGCTCGATCCGGCAGCCCTGCTCGCTGTGCGGCATCGTCGGCCTCAAGCCCACCTACGGCGCCGTGAGCCGCTACGGCATGATCGCCTTCGCCTCCTCGCTCGACCAGTGCGGCCCGCTCACGCGCGACGTGACCGACGCCGCCCTCATGTTCCGGGCGCTCGAGGGCCGCGACCCGTGCGACTCGACCTCGCTGGGCCTCCCGGACCCGGTGGAGCTGCCGAGCGCGGAGCGGCTCGACGGCCTGCGCTTCGGCTCGTGGGGCCTCGAGGAGGAGGGCCTCGACCCGGGCGTTGCCGAGGTGTGCCGCCGCACGCTCGACCTCATCGAGGAGCTCGGCGGCAGGGTCACCGAGATCGACCTGCCGAGCGCCCGCCACGGCATCTCCGCCTACTACGTGATCGCCCCGGCCGAGGCGAGCGCCAACCTGGCGCGCTACGACGGCGTCCGCTACGCCTACCGCACCGACGACTTCGACGACCTCCTGACGATGTACGAGCGCACCCGCGAGGAGGGCTTCGGCGCCGAGGTCAAGCGGCGCATCATGATCGGCACGTACGCGCTCTCGTCCGGCTACTACGAGGCCTATTACGGCAAGGCCCAGCAGGTGCGCACCAAGATCGTGGAGGACTTCAGGGCCGCCTACGAGCAGGTCGACTTCGTGGTCACGCCCACCTCGCCCACGGTGGCCTTCAAGCTCGGCGAGCGGACGGCGGACCCGCTCGCGATGTACCTGTCCGACTACTTCACTGTGCCCATGTCGCTGGCCGGCACGCCGGCGGTGTCCATCCCGTGCGGCCTGTCCGACGGGCTCCCGGTCGGCTTCCAGATCGCCGGCCCGGCGTTCTCCGAGAGCCGCATCCTGGACGCCGCGCACGCGCTCGAGAAGGCGATCGGCTTCGAGGGGGTGCCGGTGGGATGAGCGTTACAGAGCCGAGCATCCGCGAGTACGAGCCCGTCATCGGCCTCGAGATCCACGTCCAGCTGGCCACCAAGACGAAGATGTTCTGCGGCTGCGAGCTGTCCTTCGGCGAGGAGCCCAACACGCGCACCTGCCCGATCTGCCTGGCTCACCCCGGCGTGCTTCCGGTGACCAACGCCGAGGCGGTGCACTACGCGCTCATGATCGGGATGGCGCTGGGCTGCGACATCGCCCCGCGCTCGATCTTCCACCGCAAGAACTACTTCTATCCGGACAGCCCGAAGGCGTACCAGATCAGCCAGTACGACATCCCGCTCTGCACCGGCGGCCGCCTCGGGGACGTGCGCATCCACCGCGTGCATCTCGAGGAGGACGCCGCGAAGCTCGTGCACGCCGGATCCTCGGGCCGCATCCACGGCGCCGAGTCGAGCGTGGTCGACTTCAACCGCGGCGGCACCCCGCTCGTCGAGATCGTGACGGAGCCGGACATCCGCTCGGCCGCCGAGGCCGCGGACTTCGGCCGGCTGCTGCAGGCCACGCTGCGGCGCATGGGGGTCTCCGACGTGAACATGGAGGAGGGCTCGCTGCGGATGGATGCCAACGTGTCGATCCGCCCCGCCGGCGAGGCCACGCTCGGCACCAAGACCGAGCTGAAGAACATGAACTCGTTCCGCTTCCTCGAGCGCGGCATCGACGCCGAGATCGAGCGCCAGCAGGCGATCGTGGCCGGCGGCGGGGAGGTGGAGCAGGAGACGCTCCACTACGACCCTCAGTCGGGGCGGCTCAGCACGCTGCGCTCGAAGGAGGAGGCGCACGACTACCGCTACTTCCCCGAGCCCGACCTGGTGCCGCTCGCGCCCACCGAGGAGATGCTCGAGCGCGCCCGCGCGGCCCTGCCGGAGCTGCCGGCGGCGCGCGCGGAGCGGCTCGAGCGCGAGCTGGGCCTGCCCGGCGACGCGGCGAAGCTGCTCGCCTTCCGCTCGGAGCTGGGCGACTTCTACGAGGCCGCCCTGTCGGCCGACGGCGGCGACCCGCGCACGCTGGCGAACTGGACCACGAACGAGCTGACCGCCCGGATCGGCGACACCGATCCGGCCGCCACGAAGCTCGAGCCCGCGGCCTTCGCCCGCCTGGTCGGGATGGTCACGGCCAAGGAGGTCTCCGCGTCGGCCGGCAAGGAGGTGCTCGACGTGCTGGTGGCCGAGGGCGGGGATCCCGCCGCGGTCGTCGAGTCGAAGGGGCTCGGCCGGGCCGACTCGAGCGAGCTGGAGGCGATCGTCGAGCGGGCGATCGCCGGCAACGCCGACGCGGTGGAGAAGATCCGGGCGGGGAAGGACTCCGCGATCGGCGCGATCGTCGGCGCGGTCATGCGCGAGACGAAGGGCCGAGCGGACGGCGGCGAGGTGCAGCGGCTGATCCGGGAGCGGCTGGGCCGCTAGCGGCGCCGGCCGCGGCGGCGTGTGCCGGCGCTGCCGCCGGACATGAACCCGCGCACGAAGCCGGTCGCGCGGCTGACGAGACCTCCGCTCGCGCGTGTGCGCCCGCGGCCCGAGCTGCCGAGCATCCCGGTCACGCGGTTCACCAGTGCGGCGGGCCCGCCCGGCTGGGAGCGGCCTCCGCCGCGACGGCGTCCGCCTCGGTTCGTCCTTGTCCTGGTGGCCATCGCAGTTCTCCTTCGACGGGGGCGTGCTCTGTCGCCCCTACCCGGGAAGCGGACGGCCATGCAGGCGTATGCTTGGCCGCTGGCCGCCGCAATCGACCCAGGAGGGGACCGCAAATGGCGCGATTGATCCGGATGGACGGCACGGGACACACCACGCTCGCGGAATGGACCGCGGCCGACGACCAGGCCTTCGCCGAGGCGGTCGAGGAGTTCCGCGCTCAGACCGAGCTCGGCTGGATCGGCACGATGCCTGACGGCCCGGGGAAGGCCACGCACGTACGCGAGCTGCCGCGCGAGGCCGACCTCGTGATCATGCGGCGGCCGATCGCCGGCGGATAGCTCGTCCGTGGCCGCAGGGCAAGCGCTCCCCGAGCTTTCGGGCGTACCCTGGCGCACCCGCACCGACGCCCGCTGGCTGGCGCGGTGGGCGCGCATCTGGCACGCCTGGACCGTGCTCTACACGGTGCCCTTCCTGATCGCGGGCGCCGCGATGGTGTGGCTCGAACCCCTCGCCGCTCCGGTGGCGCTCGCGGCGCTCGCGCACGCCTGGGTGATTCCCGAGCTGTACGCGTCGCGGGGGGCGAGCGTGGTGCGCCCGAAGGGGCCGCGCAACGAGGCGGCTGAGCCCACCGCCCAGGGCCTCCTCGGCGACCTGCTCGGCCACGCCGAGCGCGAGCTGCAGCGCGCCACCGGCCTGGCGCTCGAGCGCGGCGAGCTCGGCGTCTGGCTCGTGGGGGAGGCCGGCGCGCTGCTCGTGACCCCCGGCGGGCGGCGGGTGCACTGCTACTGCGTGCGCACGACCGATCCGGAGCTGCCGCCGTCCGACCGCATCGCCCACCTGCTGCTGGCCCTCCGCGTGGACGAGACTGGCTTCGCCACCGTCGCGAACCACGCCTTCGCGGGCGCGCCGTGGCGGGTGCGGCGGCGGCTCCCGCAGCGCATGCGCCCCGCTCTCGCGGAGGCCAGGCGCGCGGCCCGGAAGCCGTGACCGTCCTCGCCTTCCGAGATGGCCGTGCGGCCGACCTGCGGGCCACGTTCGACCTCGGAGAGGCGGCCTGGGACGAGTCGCGCAGGCAGCGCGGGCTGCTGGCGCCCGACGACTACGCCGACTCGGAGGAGCTCGGGCAGCGCTGGGAGCGCGAGCGGCCGCTGCTCGAGTTCATCGCCGCCCAGCCCGACGGGTGCTACGTGATCTGCGAGGACGATGCCGAGCTGGTGGGCTACGCGCGCGTGACCCGTTTCGGCTCGATGGACGAGCTGACCGAGCTGTGGGTGGCGCCCTCGCACGCGGGCCGGGGGGTGGGCCGGGCCCTGCTCGAACGCTGCTGGCCGGACTCGCCGACGCCGGAGCTCGGCCGGGTGGTGCTCGGTCTCGGTACCCCGGCTGACCTGAGCCTGTACACGGAGTTCGGCGTGATGCCGGTGAGCGGTCATTGGCACCTGCGTCACCGGGCGGAGAAGTACATGGAGCGCCGCTCGCTGGAGCTGGACGCGACCGAGCCGGCGGTGCACGCGCTCACCCCCGAGCGGGCGGTGGCCGAGTGGAAGAGGCTCGAGCCCGCGGCGATCGGCCACGAGCGCCCGCGCCTGCACGAGTTCTTCGGCCGCACGCGCATGTGCCTGGCCATGGTCGACGGCGGCCGCTCGGAGGCGGTGGCGCTCTGCTGGGTGAGCTCCGACGGCGAGATCGGCCCGGCGGTGGCGGAGGAGCCGGAGCACCTGGTGCCGGTGGTGCTGGCCGCGCTCGACCGGGTGGCGAAGCAGCAGGAGCCCGAGACCTTCGGGGTGTTCTGCACGACCCAGTCGTGGTGGCTGCTCGACCGCCTGCGGCGGCTCGGCTTCCAGGTCTACTGGCCGAGCTGGGTCATGTGCTCGGTGCCGCTGCCCGGGCTCGACCGCTACCTGCCGACCCGCCCGCCGCGGCTCCTCTAGGACAGCAGGGCGCGCAGCTCGGCGAGCACCGGCCCGGGGTCTCCGAACACGTCGTCGTGGGTGTAGCGCCGGATCTGGTCGCCGCGGGCATAGGCCTCGCGCTCGCGGCGGCGGTCCTGCTCCCAGGCGTGTCGGGAGCGGTGGTAGCGATAGCTGTCGAGCTCGACGGTGAGGCGGTGCTCGGGCCAGCGGCAGTCGACGCGGCGGCCGCTCGCGGCCCGATTCGTCACCGGCAGCGGCAGGCCCGCTTCCTCCAGGCGCTTCAGGAAGGTGCGTTCGAGGGCGCTGAGGGTGACGCGCTGTTCGCCGCTGAGCACCCTTTCCAGCCCTTGCGCGCCCGGTGCGTTCGGCCTCCTTCCGAGCGCCGCATCGACCTGGCGCGGCGTCGTACCGTACTTGACGCCTGCTTCGTGGCAGGCGCGTGCCAGGTCCGGTAACGACAGCAATGAGGCGAGGTCCACCAGAGTGCCTGGCACGGTGGTCACCGGGATGCCGCGCACGAGGGTGCCGTCACGCTGCTCGAGCCAGCGCGCCGTGCGTGTACGCAGGCCGCGCACGCGCCGCGGCATGGGCGTTACGACCGTGGGCTCCGGTGGTCGGCCCTTCAGGAGGCCGAGCAGGTAGGCGGCGGAGCGTCCCGCCAGCAGCGCGCCCGGACCACCGGCCTTCACTGCCGCCATGTAGCGGGCCTCAGTGCTCGGCGCACGATGTCCCACCCTGTACACGCCGCGGTACTCGGGCAGCAGCGCGCCGGAGGCGAGCCGCGCCTCGATCGCAGCCTTGGTGACGCCGGCGTCCAGCAGCTCCGCACGCGTCACGATTCCGTGCTGCCTGCCGGCGATCCGGGCGATCGCCCGCGTGGCCAGTTCGACTTTTCCTCGCATAACGAGGAAAAGTCGAACCAGCCCCGGTTGCGCCCCCCGCTCTGCCACACTTGTGGCATGGGTGAAATGGCTTCGGAGGTCGGTCGCAAGGTCATCGCCATCGCGGTGCTCCTCGTGGCCGCCTACATCCTCTTCAAGGTCGTGATCGGGTTCGTCGCGGCCGTCGCCTGGATCGCCGTGATCGTGCTGGCCGTGGTGGCTGCGATCTGGGCCTTCGGCGTGCTGCGAACCGACTAGCGCGCGGCTCTTGGAGTTCGTCGTACTCGCGTTCTTCTGCGGCCTGTCGGCCGGCCTTATCGGCAAGCTCAAAGGCAGCTCGTTCTTGATCTGGTTCCTCGTCGGGACGGTACTGCCGCTGCTCGGCACGCTGGCCGCGGTGCTGTACCGCAACGAGCACGATGAGTCGCTCCAGCGCTGCCCGGAGTGCGGCAACGTGATGCCGCTTTCCGACCAGGTCTGCATGCGCTGCGGCCGTGACCTGGAATGGCCCGCCGAGTACACTGGCCGTTCCTGGCCGCCCGGCCAGCCTGGCCAACCCTGAGAACGAAGGAGCCCGCTCAGTCATGCGCGCCGTCGACGCCATCATGGAGTGCCTCAAGGCCGAGGGCGTCGAGCACGTATTCGGGATCCCGGGCGGCGCCAATCTCCCCACCTACGACGCCCTCTACGACGCCGGCATCCGCCATGTGCAGTGCCGGCACGAGCAGGGCGCCGGGCACGCGGCCGAGGGGTATGCGAAGGCCTCGGGCCGGGTCGGCGTGGCGCTCGCCACGAGCGGCCCCGGCGCCACCAACCTCGTCACCTGCATCGCCGACGCGATCATGGACAGCGTCCCGACGGTCTTCCTCACCGGCCAGGTGCGCACCGAGCTGATCGGAACGGACGGCTTTCAGGAGGCCGACATCTCCGGCATCACGATGCCGATCGTCAAGCACTCGATCCTGATCCAGGACCCGCGCGACATCCCGAAGGCGATCCACGAGGCGTTCCACGTGGCCTCCACCGGCCGCCCGGGTCCGGTGCTGGTGGACGTGCCGCAGGACCTGTCGCGCGCCGACATCCCGTACGAGCCCGTCACCCAGGTGCATCTGCCCGGCTACCAGCCCACCACCGACGGCAACACCAAGCAGATCCGCCTGGCCGCGAAGGCGCTCGCCAACGCGCGCCGCCCCGTGATCTACGGCGGCGGCGGGGTCGTCAACGCGAACGCGTCCGCCGAGTTCCGCGACCTCTGCCTCTCGGACAACCTCCCCGTGACCTGCACGCTGATGGGCCTCGGCGCCTTCCCCGCGGACAGCGAGCAGTGGCTCGGGATGCTCGGCATGCACGGCACCCGCGCGGCCAACTACGCGATGGACGAGGCGGACCTGATCGTCGCCGTGGGCGCCCGCTTCGACGACCGCGTGACCGGCAAGCTGTCGGAGTTCGCCCCGCGGGCCAAGTTCATCCACATCGACATCGATCCCGCGGAGATCTCGAAGAACGTGCCGGCCCACATCCCGATCGTGGGCGACGCCGCCAACATCCTGCCCAAGCTGACCGCCGAGTACCGGGCGCTGGCGGCGGACGCGGCGCGGCTCGAGGGCTGGTGGCAGCGCATCCGCGGCTGGCTGGAGAAGCACCCGCTCCGCTACGAGGACAGCACCGACTCGGAGATCAAGCCGCAGTTCATGGTCGAGGCCATGTACGAGGCCACGGAGGGACAGGCGATCGTGACCTCCGACGTGGGCCAGCACCAGATGTGGGCCGCGCAGTACTACGGCTTCACGCGCCCGCGCCAATGGATCAACTCCGGCGGCCTCGGAACGATGGGCTTCGGGCTACCGTCGGCGATGGGCGCCAAGGTGGCCATGCCCGACCAGGACGTGGTCTGCCTCGCCGGCGACGGCTCGCTGATCATGAACGTGCAGGAGCTCGCCACCTGCGTGACCGAGCAGATCCCGGTGAAGGTGTTCCTGATGAACAACGGCTACCTCGGCATGGTCCGCCAGTGGCAGGAGCTGTTCTGGGACAAGCGCTACTCGTCGGTCGAGATGGGGGCGAGCCCGGACTGGGTGAAGCTGGCCGAGGCCTTCGGCGCGAAGGGCATGGCGGTGACCGACAAGACCGAGCTGAAGGACGCCTTCCGCGAGGCGCTCGCCGAAGAGGGCCCGGTGCTGGTGGACGTGCGCGTGACCAAGGAGGAGAACTGCTACCCGATGATCCCGGCCGGCCAGGCGGCCCGGGACATGGTGGGCTGAGCGATGGGTGAGCCCGGGACGAAGGAGATCCTGAACCTCGAGGACCTGGAGGCGAGCGGCGGCATCCGCACCGGCCGCAAGCACGTCCTCTCGATCCTCGTCGAGAACAAGCCGGGTGTGCTCGCCCGCATCGCGGGCCTGTTCGCCCGGCGCGGCTTCAACATCGACTCGCTCGCAGTGGGCGCCACCGACGACTCGTCGATCTCCCGCATCACGCTCACGGTCGACGGCGCCGCTCACCCGATCGACCAGGTCACGAAGCAGCTCCACAAGCTCGTGCACGTGATCAAGATCCGCGACCTCGATCCGCCCGAGACGGTGGCCCGCGAGCTGGCCCTGTTCAAGGTCTCGTGCCAGGACGGCGACTCGCGCGCCCAGGTGATGCAGTTCACGGAGATCTTCCGCGGCAAGACCGTCGACGTCTCGAAGCGCTCGGTGACCGTGGAGGTCACCGGCACCGACGACAAGATCGAGGCCTTCGAGCAGATGGTCCGCCCGTTCGGCCTGATCGAGATGGTCCGAACGGGCGAGATCGCGGTGGCGCGCGGCCGCGGGGCGACCTGACCCGGGGGGTGGGTCTCCCCAATGTCGCATACGGCCACTGAGGAGACCCACCCCCCTTTCGGACTGCCGGGTGCCGCGTGGGCGCGACTGGAGCGGCGCGCGGGGCAGGCGATCGCCTGGGCCCAGACCGATAGGGCCCGCGCAGTGGCGTCGGTCACGGTGCCGATACCTGCCGAGCTCGACCTCAGTGCTGTCGTTTTGGCCGCCAAGAGAGAAAGCGACCGCTGGTTCTGCTTCGAGCAGCCCGACAGGGACGGCTTCGCCCTGGCCGGCCTGGGGCAAGCGGCGTTGCTTCAGGCCCATGGCCCGGGCCGTTTCAAGGAGGTCGCGGCCGCCGCAAGCGAGCTCGGCCGGCGCGCGGTGACCAGTGAGGTCGGCGACGGCCGGGCTGGCGCGGGGCCGGCCGGATCGGGCCCGGTCTTCGTCGGGGGCTTCGCCTTCGCTGAGAACGGCGGCGCAAGCCCCGAGTGGTCGTCGTTCGCGCCTGCCTCGCTCGTGCTGCCGGAGGTGTCGCTGGGTCGGCATCGGGGCGAAGCGCGGCTGACCGTCAGCGCTGTCGTGGAGGGCGACGAGGCGCCGGACGCGGTCGTCGGGCGGTTGCGGCAGCGCGTCGCGGAGCTCGCGCCGGCCGCAATGCCGCTGATCGACCCGGACCCGGTCGAGCGGGCGCGCGTGGTCAGCGCCGCGCCGCCGTCGCACTACGAGCACGCGGTCGAGCGCGCCGTCGAGCGAATCCGCTCTGGCGCGCTCGACAAGGTCGTGCTCGCTCGCGAGGTGCGTGTGCACGCCGCCCGCGACCACGATCCCGGCGCCGTGCTGGGCGCCCTGCGCGACGTCTTCCCGGCCTGCTTCTGCTGGTGCGTGGGCACCCCCGAGTCGGCCTTCGTCGGCGCCAGCCCCGAGCTGCTCGTGCGCCGGGACGGAGCGCGCGCCCAGTCCGTGGCCCTCGCCGGCACCACCCGCCGCAGCGCCGATCCCGCCGTCGACGATCACCTCGGCGAGCAGCTCGTGGCGAACCCCAAGGAGCGCGAGGAGCAGGCCATCGTGGCGCGCCGCATCGAGCGCACCCTCGAGCCCGTGAGCGTCTGGGTCACGGTGTCCGAGCGACCGGTGCTCGTGAAGGTGCACAACGTCCAGCACCTCGCCACGCCGATCCGCGCGCAGCTCGCCGACCCGCTGCCTGCCGTGGAGCTCGCCGGGCTCCTCATGCCGACTCCGGCGGTCGGGGGCGAGCCCCGCGCGGCCGCCATGCCGCTCATCCCGGCGCTCGAGGGGCTCGACAGGGGCTGGTACGCCGGGGCGGTGGGGTGGACCGACCTTGCCGAAGACGGCGAGTTCTGCGTCGCGCTCCGCTGCGCCCTGCTGCGCGGGCCGCTCGCGCACCTGTTCGCCGGATGCGGGATCGTGAGGGACTCGGTGCCCGCCGAGGAGCTCGCCGAGTCCGAGGTCAAGCTACAGGCGCTGCTTCCTCTCTTGGCCTGAGCGGCACCCGGCCGGCCAGCTCGTCGAGCTCGTGGCCGATGTCGCCGGCGAGGCACTCGGCGTCGGATACGGCGTCGCGGTCCGCGTAGACCCCGAAGAACGCTCCGCCCGCGACCGAGGTGAAGCCGATGGACAGGGCGTGGCGGTCGGCGAGCGGAACGACCGGGAAGGCCTCGCGCAGCCGGCAGCCGAGCATCCACAGCGGCTCCTGCGGCCCGGGGATGTTCGAGACGACCACGTTGAACGTCCGCGGGCTAGCCACCAGGCGGGACATCGCCCGCTGGATCGGGGACGGCGCCGCGGCGGCCAGGTCCAGCACCGTAGTCGCACCGGCCGGCTCGCCCGCCTGCTTGGCCTCGCTGGTGGCGTCAGCGATGTCCCGCAGGCGCCGGGACGGCTCCGGCTCGTGGCACGGCAGGTCGAGGAAGATGAACGAGATGCGGTTCCCGAGCTCGCCCTGCACGCCGCCCGAGCGCACGTTCACGGGCACCATCGCCTTGAGCCATCCCGGCTCCTCCCCGCGGCGCTCGAGATAGCGCCGCACGCCTCCGCACGCCACGGCCAGCACCACGTCGTTGACCGTGCAGTCGTGGGCGCGCTTGATCGCGCGCAGCTCGTCCAGCCGGCGGGACAGGGTGAACAGCGCCCGGTAGGGCGAGATCGGTTGGTTGAGCGCCCCCACCGGGCTCGCGGGGGCGAGGGAGCTGAGCAGCGCGCGCGCCGCGCTCTGGGCTCCCGAGGCGAGCCTCGAGGGCGACGTGGCGAGGCGCGCCGCGGTTCCGACGAGGGAGAGCTGGCCGGCCGCCCGGTCGACAACGCCCTCGAGCAGCCGGGTGGCCGGCCCCGGCGCCGGGCGTGGCAGCCAGCCATCCGGTTCATCGGGAGGCGGATCGGGCTGCGGGTCTAGCAGCAGGGCGGCCAGCTCCACCGCGGCGATCCCGTCGACCATGCAGTGGTGGGCCTTACCGACGACGCCGATGCGGCCGTCGTCGAGCTCGTCCGCGATCCACATCTCCCACAGCGGCCAGTCCCGGGCCAGCGGCGTCGAGAGCACCGTGCCGGCCAGCTCGCGGAGGTCGCCGGCCGGCGCCCGGCGCACGTGGTGACAGAGGTCGAAGGCGTCGTCGTCCACCCACACTGGCCGCGACAACCCGAACGGGACGCCTGCGAGCCGCTGGCGATAGCGCGGCGCCCGATACAGGCGCCGCGAGATGTGGTCGCGCAGCCCCTCGAAGCTCGGGGCCCTGCCCTCGTCGGGCGGGTCGAACGCGGCCGCCCAGCCCACGTGCATGTGCGCGGATGCCGTCTCCACGTCGAGGAACGACGCGTCCAGGGCCGACAGTCGTTCCGGCGCCATGTCCTGCCTCCCTCACGGTTGCCGGGGGTGCGGACCCGATGTTGCCACATGCCGCCGCGCATCGGCAGCTGCGGGTTGATCCCCCCCATTTGGGGGTAATGATGTCCCGTGAGTAGCGCAGGGGGGGTCGGCCTGCGACGGGAAGGCAATCCATCGATCGCCGGGCGTGTTCTGGCGGTCCTAGTCATCCTGCTCGTAATCGCGGCGGCGGCATGGCTGCTGTTCGCCGGCGACAGCGGCTACAAGGTCACGGCGACCTTCGTCAACGCCGGACAGCTCGTGAACGGCAACGAGGTGCGCGTGGCGGGCAACACCGTCGGCAGCGTCTCGGACATCGACGTGTCCCAGGACGGCCAGGCCGAGGTCAGCTTCACGGTCGACGGCGACTACGCGCCGCTCCGGCACGGCACCAAGGCGATCATCAAGCAGACCTCGCTGTCGGGCATCGCCAACCGCTACATCGACCTCCACCTCGGCCCGGACGGCGGCGAGGAGATCGAGGACGGCGGAGTGATCCCGGCGGACCAGACGGAGACCGCCGTAGAGCTCGACCAGGTCTTCGCGCTCTTCGACGAGGAGACGCGCTCCGGCCTCCAGGACTTCATCAAGGGCCAGGCCACCACCCTGAAGGGCCGCGGGCGCGAGCTGCGCGAGGGCATCCACTACCTGAACCCGGCGCTGTCCACCGGCAGCCGCCTGTTCGAGGAGCTGACCGAGGACGAGGCACTGCTCGAGGAGTTCCTGGTCGACTCGGCCACGCTTGTCAACACGCTGGCGAGCCGCCGCGACGACCTGGCCGGCGTCGTCTCGAACCTCAACACCACCTTCGGGGCGCTCGGCAGCCAGCAGGACGCGCTGGCCGAGTCGATCGAGCAGCTGCCGCCGTTCATGCGGCGCGCCAACACCACGTTCGTGAACCTCCGCTCGGCGCTCGACGACGTGGATCCGCTGGTGGACGCCTCGAAGCCGGCGGTGAGGCGGCTCGGGCCGTTCCTCGACCAGGCGCGGCTGTTCGCCCGCGACGGCGAGCCGACCTTCCGCGACCTGTCTCGCACGATCCGCCGGAGCGGGCGCGCGAACGACCTGATCGAGCTGATCCGGAGCTTCCCGCCGCTCGCGCGCGTGGCGATGGACAGCAGCAACATCAACGGGGCCCGCCGCCGCGGCGCGTTCCCCGAGACCACCGACGCGCTGGAGGCCGCCGCCCCCACGATCGCCTTCGGCCGCCCCTACACGCCCGACTTCGTCGGCTGGATGGACGACTTCTCCACGACGGGCGGCTACGACGCACTCGGCGGCTACTCGCGCGCGTGGATCAACTTCTCCGAGATCCTCTACGGGCCGGGACCCAAGACGAAGCAGTTCCGCCGCTGCCCGGGCGCCAACGAGATGCCCGCGCCGGACGGCAGCAACGTCTTCTCCGCGTCCGACGCGGCCGCGCTCGACTGCGACCCGAACCTGAGGTCGGTGGGCCCGTGAGGCGTGCGGGTGCGATCGGTGCGCTCGTGGCGGTGGTCGTGGCCGCCGCGGTGCTGGCCCTGGGCGCGACCGGCGACCAGGGAGCCAAGGGGACGAGCTACGAGATCGTGTTCGACAACGCCTTCGGCCTCACCGAGGGCGGCGACTTCAAGATCGCCGGGGTCCGCGCCGGCAGCACCAGCAGCTTCGAGGTGACCGGCCAGGAGCGGCCGCTGGCGATCGTCAAGGCCGAGGTGACCGAGCCCGGCTTCGCCGACCTGCGCGAGGACGCCCGCTGCGAGATCCGCCCGCAGTCGCTGATCGGCGAGTACTACGTGGACTGCCAGCCCGGCACGTCCGAGCGCAAGCTTCCAGACGGCGGCCGCGTGCCGGTGGAGCAGACGAGCTCGACGATCCCGGCCGACCTCGTCAACAGCATCCTTCGCCGCCCCTACCGGGAACGCCTCCGGCTGATCGTCTCGGAGCTCGGGACGGGCCTGGCCGGGCGCCCGGAGGACCTCAGCGCGGCGCTCCGGCGGGCGCATCCGGGCCTGCGTGAGACCAGCGAGACGCTCGAGATCCTCGGCCGCCAGACCGACACCATCGAGCAGTTCATCGTCGACGCCGACCGGGTGATCGCCGAGCTCGAGGCCCGCAAGGAGGACGTCAGCCGCTTCGTGCGCGAGGCCGGCCGCACCGCGGAGATCTCGGCCTCGCGGCGAACCGAGCTGGCCGAGACGTTCCGCCGCCTCCCGGCGTTCCTGGCGGAGCTGGAGCCGTACATGGGGCGGCTCGACGACCTCGCCGAGGCCCAGCGGCCGGTGCTGCGCGACCTTCAGGCCGCCTCCGGCGAGCTCGACACCTTCCTGACCCGGCTGCGGCCCTTCAGCGCCGAGGGCCAGCCCGCCCTGGCCGCGCTCGGCGACGCCTCGCTGGTGGGCCGCCGCGCGGTCCTGAAGAGCCAGGAGGAGATCCGCGAGCTGCGCCGGCTCGGCCGGGACGCTCCGGGTCTCGCCAAGCCGCTTCGCCAATTCCTTCAGACCATTGACGATCGTGCGCGCGCCGTCGAGCCGGATCCGCGCGCCGCCGCCACCGACCCACCGGCCGGAGACAAGACTCACATCTCCGGCCGGGGCGGCGGCTTCACCGGCATGGAGGCGCTCTGGAACTACTTCTACTGGCAGACGCTCACCACCAACCCGCTCGACGACGTGGGCCACGTGCTGCGCCTGAGTGTGATCGTCAACGAGTGCAGCCCGTACCAGACGAACCCCACGCCGGCGACGCTCGAGGAGTGCAACGAGTTCCTCGGCCCGACCCAGCCCGGCGTGACGACGCCCGACCCGACCGACAGCTCTGAGGCCGCCGCGGCCAGCACCGCCTCCGCCGGCGAGGCGTCCACAGCCTCCGCCCCGGGCCTGCAGCAGCTCCTGCCCGGCTTCCTCAGGCAGCCTGAGCCGCAGACACAGGCGCAGCCGCTGCCCCAGCCGCTGCCTCAGCCACAGCCACAGGCCGCTCCCACACCGCCGGAGCAGCCGCCCCCGCCGCCCAGCGCGGACGAGGGTCTCCTCGACTTCCTGCTCTCCGGATGAGGACCGGCCGCCGACAGCTCTCCGCCAGCCCCGTCCTGATCGGGGCCGTGACCCTGCTGGTCGCGATCGTCGCGGTGTTCATCTCCTACAGCGCCAACCAGGGCCTGCCGTTCGTGCCGACCTACCAGCTCAAGGTCGAGCTGCCGACCGGCGCCAAGCTGGTTCCCGGCAACGAGGTGCGCGCCGGCGGGTTCCGGGTCGGGATCGTGGAGGAGATCACGAGCGAGCGGAAGCGCGTGAACGGGCGCGTGCGCTCGATCGCCCTGCTCGACCTGAAGCTCGACTCGCAGATCGAGCCGCTCGCGAAGGACACCGAGATCGGGGTGCGGCCCCGCTCGGCGCTCGGGCTCAAGTACGTGGAGCTCGTGCCCGGCAGGTCGGAAGAGACCTTCGCCGACGGCGACACGGTGCCGCTCGCGAACGCCGGCGAGATCACGCCCGAGCTCGAGGACGTGCTCTCGACGTTCCCGCCCGAGACGCGCACGGACTCCCAGGCCGCGCTCGAGGGGTTCGGCGACGCCTTCGCCGGCCGCGGCGAGGACCTCAACATCGCCATCCGTGAGCTGAACCCGTTCCTGCGCCACCTGCTGCCGGTGATGGAGAACCTGTCGGACCCCGACACCGAGCTGCGCAACCTGTTCCCGGCGCTCGGCGCCGCGGCGGCCGAGGCCGCGCCCGTGGCGGAGGTGCAGGCGCGCCTGTTCGGCGAGATGGCCGACACCTTCGCCGCGATGAGCCGCGACCCCGACGCGCTGCGCGAGACGATCGAGGAGAGCCCGCCGACGCTGGCGGTGGCCACCGACTCCTTCCGCGTCCAGACCCCGTTCCTGGCCCGCTTCGCGGACGTCTCGCGCGAGCTCCAGCCGGGCGCCGCGCAGCTGCGCCGCTCGCTGCCGCTCGTGAACGACGCGCTCCAGGCGGGCGTGCCCGCTTTCCGGCGCACTCCCGAGCTGAGCGGCCGCCTCGAGCAACTCTTCGCCGCGCTCGAGGACCTCAGCGAGAACCCCAACACGCTGCTAGCGCTGCGTGACCTGCGCAGAGCGGTCCAGGGGACGCGCCCGGCGGTCGAGTTCGTCGCGCCGTACCAGACCGTCTGCAACTACTTCGTCTACTTCTTCAACCCGCTCGGCACCCACCAGTCGGCGCCCGTGGCGGGCGGAACCAGCGAGCGGATCCTGGCCAAGCTGGCAGCCGGCCCGCAGGAGAACAACCTCGGGACCACGGAGTCGACGCACCCGGCCGACGTGCCGGCCGATGAGGACCCGCAGGCCTCGAACGAGCAGTCGCTCCACACCCAGTACGGCGGGCCCGCCGTGGACTCGAGCGGCCGCGCCGACTGCCAGGGCGGCCAGACCGGCTACCCGAACCGGGTCGTGACCAACCCGCGCTACCCGCCCGACAACGCGGCGGGCGGCTTCGAGGGCGGCGGCAGCCACGTGGCTCTCGACCCTGACACCCCGGTCCGGACCGGCGGCACGTACAAGGCGCGCGAGCTCGGCATCGGCAACGTGAAGGACGTGCCCTGATGAGCGTCTTCAAGGCCGGCGTCCTCGCTGTGGTCGTGATCCTGGTGGCGACCTACTTCGGCTTCACGAAGGCCAACCCGTTCGCGAACCCGTTCGAGCTGGAGGCCGTGGTCCGCGACGCCCAGAACCTGAAGCAGGGCGCGCCGGTGCGGATCGCCGGCGTGGACGTGGGCCGCGTGACGAAGGTGGAGGCGGCCGAGGAAGGCGAGCCGGCGGCCACGGTCAAGATGGAGCTGCGCGACGACGCGCTCCCGATCCACGAGGACGCCACGCTCGACATCCGGTCGCGCATCCTGCTCGAGGGCAACTTCTTCGTCGACCTCAAGCCGGGGTCGCCGTCCGCGCCGCACTTCGAGTCGGGCGACACCATCCCGATCACCCGCACGACGGCGTCCGTGACGCTGCCGGACATCCTGTCGGTGCTCCAGTCGGACGTCCGCACCGACCTCCAGACGCTGCTCCGCGAGTACGGCACCGAGGGCCTCGGCAACGGCGGGGCGGAGGCCCTGAACGACGCCATCCCCTCCTTCAAGCCGGCCTACCGCTTCAGCGCGCTCACCAACGACGCGCTGCTCGGCGTCGAGCCCGAGCGGGACGTGCAGCGCCTGATGCGAGGCCAGCAGCGCGTTTTCGAGGCCCTGGCCGAGGATCGCGAGGCCCTCCGCGAGCTGGTGACCGACCTGAACGCCACCGCCGGCGCCCTTGCGAGCCAGGACGAGGCGCTCGAGGCCTCGGTCCCGGCGCTGCGCGACACGCTGCGGGCGGGACAGCCGGCCCTGGCCGAGCTGAACGCCGCGCTGCCGACGCTGCGGGTGTTCTCGCGCGAGGCGCTGCCGGGCGTGCGTTCCTCGGTGGCCGCGCTCGACGCCGCGATCCCGTGGATCGGCCAGGCGCGGCAGCTCGTGCAGGAGGACGAGCTGCAGGGGCTGGCCGCCGACCTCCGCCAGGCCGTGCCGAGCCTGGTGCGCCTCAACAAGCGCCTGATCCCGTTCCTGGGCCAGCTGCGGGCGCTGTCGTCCTGCACGAACAACGTGCTCGTGCCGTTCATCGAGTCCCCGATCCCGAGCATCGAGGAGGGCAACTCGGGTCACTCCGTGCGCGAGCAGATCAACCGCAGCTTCGTGGGCCTCGCGGGCGAGAGCCGCAACAACGACGCCAACACGCCGCTCTTCCACGTCCAGGGCGTGGCGCCGGCGAAGCTCACCGCGGGCCGCATCGAGCCCGCGTCGCCGCCCGACCCGGCCACGCCCCCGCCGCACCGGCCCGACGTGCCCTGCGAAACGCAGCAGCCGCCGAACCTGGCCGCGCCCGGCGGCTCGGCGCTCGACCCGCAGTACACGCAGCTGGGGGTGGCGCCGTGAAGCTCGCGATCAAGAAGCACTGGCGCGACTTCCTGGCCGTGATCGGCCTGCTCCTGGCCGGGCTGGCGGTGGCCACCTACATCCTGAGCCAGCAGGAGTTCCGCTTCCCGCTGGTGGAGGAGACCCCGAAGCGGATCGCCATGGAGCTCGAGAACGCCCAGGCCGTCCAGCCCGGCCAGGGCCAGACGGTGCGGGTGGCGGGGGTCGAGGTCGGCCGCATCGCCGACGTGAAGCTCGAGAACGGCGTGGCCGTGGTCGAGATGGAGATCGAGCGCGAGTACGAGGACCTGATCCGCGAGGACGCCACGGCGCTGCTGCGGCCGAAGACCGCGCTGAAGGACATGTTCGTCGAGGTCGCCCCCGGGGCCGGCCGGGTCCTCGAGGAGGACGAGCGCATCTCGGTGGCCAACACGCTGCCCGACGTCGACCCCGACGAGATCTACGAGGCGCTCGACGCGGACACCCGCCCCTACCTCAAGCTGCTCGTGTCCGGCGCGGGCAAGGGCCTCGACGGCCGCGGCGACGACCTGAACCAGGTGTTCCGCCGCTTCGAGCCGCTGCACCGCGACCTCGCCCGGGTCATGGAGGCGACGGCCAGGCGGCGGGACGCGCTCAAGCGGTTGATCCACCGCTACGGGCTGCTGATGACGCACGTGGGCCGGCGGCCGGAGGAGCTGCAGCGGCTGGTGACCGCGTCGGGCGCGGTGTTCGACGCGCTGGCGAGCGAGGACCGGAACATCTCCACCTCGGTCGCGCGGCTCCCAGGCGCGCTGCGGGCCTCCGAGGCGGCGCTCAACGAGGTGCGCGTGTTCGCGCCGGTGCTGCGCTCGTCGCTCGAGTCGCTCCGCACGCCGATCCGCAAGCTGGACGAGACGAACGAGGCAGTGACCCCGTTCCTGCGCGAGACGACGCCGGTCCTGCGTGACGAGATCCGCCCCTTCGTGCGGGCCGCGCGCCCCTTCACGGACGACCTGCGGCTGGCGGCGCGCGACGTGTCGAAGGCCACCCCCGACCTGACCGTGACCTTCGAGGAGCTGAACCGCTTCTTCAACATGGGCGCCTTCAACCCGGGCGGCGCCGAGGGCCTCGAGGGCAAGTCGGTGGCCGAGCAGCGCGCACGCCAGGAGGGCTTCCTCTACTGGCTCGCCTGGACGGCGCAGAACGGCACCTCGCTCTTCTCGAGCGCGGACGGCCAGGGCCCGTGGCGGCGGGTCACGATCTGCGGCGTCCCGGCGGCGGTGATCACCGCGCTGATCGGGACGGTCGCCACCGAGATCGGCGCGGAGGACCCGGCCGCCCTGGAGGACCTCATCGGGGAGGGGTCGCCGCTGGCGCCGGCCGAGGGCAGCCCGCTCGACCAGATCCTCGACTCCCAGTTCGGCTCGTGCAACTTCAACGCCCTGCCCACGCCAAGCAGTGGCGGCCTGCCCTCGCTGCCCGGCGTGCCCGGGCTGCCGGTCGACCCCGGGGCGGTGGTTCCGTGAACAAGAACCCGCCCAGCCTCGGCCGCATCGCCGCGATGGTGCTGTTCACGCTGTCGGTGTTCGGCCTGTTGATGTTCCTGTGGGCGTCGTTCGGCGGGACGCTTCCGCTGAAGCCGCAGGGCTACCGCTTCAAGGCCGCCTTCCCGGAGGCGTCGCTGCTGGTGGCGGAGGCGGACGTGCGGCTGGCGGGCGTGAACGTCGGCAAGGTCAAGAAGAAGGAGCTCGGCACGGGCGGTCGCACCACGCTGGTGGAGATCGAGATCGACAACCGCTTCGCGCCGATCAAGGAGGACACCCGCGCAATCCTGCGCCAGAAGAGCCTCCTCGGGGAGACCTACGTGGAGCTGACGCCGGGCAGCCCGAGAGCCGAGGACCTGGCCGAGGGCGCGACGCTGCCGTCCGGCAGCGTGGAGGAGACGGTCGAGCTGGACGAGGTGTTCCAGGCGTTCGACCCGGAGACCCGCAAGCACTTCCAGGAGTGGATGCACGAGTCCGGGATCGTGTCCACCGAGGAGTTCTCGCAGGATTTCAGCGACTCGCTCGGAAACGCGGCGCCCTTCTTCGAGGACGGCGCGGACCTGCTCCGCCCGCTGGACGAGCAGGAGGTGGCGCTGCGCCAGCTCGTGCGCGACACCGGCCGGGTGTTCGAGGCCATCTCCCGCGAGGACGGCGACCTGCGCGGGCTGATCGTGAACGGCGAGGCCACCTTCTCGGCGCTGGCCTCACGCGACGATGCGCTGGCCGAGACCTTCCAGGTGTTCCCGACCTTCCTGCGCGAGACGCGCGAGACCGTCAGCCGCCTCGAGAGCTTCGCGCGCAACACCGATCCGCTGGTGCGCGACCTGCGCGAGCCGGCGGAGGACCTGGCGCCCACCCTGCGCGACCTGGGCGACCTCTCGCCCGATCTCGAGAAGCTGTTCCGGGACATCGACCCGCTGACCGACGCCTCCGAGACCGGTGTGCCGGCGGCCGAGCGCTTCCTCGAGGGCGCCGAGCCGGTGCTGGGCTCCACCCACCGCTTCATGCTCGAGCTGAACCCGATCCTGTCCTACCTCGCCTACGCGCAGGGCCAGCTCGCGCAGTTCATCACCGTCGGGGGCGCGGCGCTGGCGGGGAACGGCGAGGGCGGCTATCAGGACGGAGGCTCGCTCGAGGAGCACTACCTGCCGCAGGTGGCGATCATCGACGGCCGCTCGTTCCAGCGGCGCGCCGACCGGCCGTTCTGGGAGCGGGCCAACGCGTACATCGCGCCCAACGCGTACGAGCGGGCCATCCCGCTGGGCGTGATCGAGAGCTTCGACTGCAGCCCGAACGGCGGCGAGCAGCGCAACCCGTCCGGGTCGGGCGACAGCGCCGAGCCGCCCTGCTTCGTGGCGCCCCCGCAGCTGTACCAGAACGAGCGGTTCCCGCGGCTGAGGCGGGGCAAGGCGCCGTTCACCCCCGCGCCCGCGGGGCGCGAGGGCACCGCCCCGGCGAGACCGTAAGGCGTTTCCGGGCTCCCCTCGGCGGGCACCAGGATCAGAGCACTACCAGGAGGCATCGATGCTGGGACGTTTCAGGAGAGATTCCGACACGGCGCACGAGCAGCGGGGCGGAGTGGCCACGGCCGAACGCGACCGCACGGCGGTTCGCGACCCCGGGACGCGGGTCACAAGCGCCGAGACGGCGCGGGACGTCCGCGCCCGCCAGCGTGAGGAGTTCGGCGGCATCAACTGGGGCTCGGCCTTCTTCGGCTGGCTCGTGGCGGTCGGCATGGCCGCCATCCTGCTCGGCCTCCTGAGCGCCGCCGGGGCGGCCTTCGGCCTGGGCGAGGTGAGCGAGTCCGAGGCCGAGTCGAACGCGGAGACGATCGGCATCGCCGGCGGGATCCTGCTGATCCTGGTGCTCGCCGCGGCCTACTACTGCGGCGGCTACGTGAGCGGGCGCATGTCGCGCTTCGACGGCGGCCGCCAGGGCCTCGCGGTGTGGGCGCTCGGCCTGGCCGTGACCATCGTGCTCGCGGTGGCCGGCGCGCTGTTCGGCGCCGAGTACAACGTGCTCGAGCGGCTCAACCTGCCGCGCATCCCGGTCGAGGAGGGCTCCCTGACCGCGGGCGCCGCGGTCGCGCTGGCGCTGGTCGTGCTCATCACGCTGCTGGCCGCGATGGGCGGCGGCAAGGCGGGCGAGCGCTTCCACCGCAAGGTGGACCGCGTGGGCTACACGACCTGACCGACGCGCTCCACGAGCGCGCGATGCAGCCGGACGTTCTCGCGCCGGTCGGTGCGGACGAACCTCACCTGCGGAAAGAGGGCCTCCAGGTCGACGCCGGCCGGAGTGGCGATGTGGCGCTCGTAGGCGTCGGGGTCGGCGTGCTCGGCGACCGGTAGGAAGTCGAAGATCCCGCCGCCGCCGTTGTCGAGGCAGACGACGGTGAGGTCGGCGCCCGCCCGGCGGGCGGCGAGCATCCCGCCGGCGTCGTGGAGCAGGGCCAGCTCGCCCGTCAGGAGCCAGGTGGGCGCGCCGGTCGCCAGCGCCGCCCCGGCGGCGGACGAGACGACGCCATCGATGCCGTTCGCGCCGCGGTTGGCGAGAAACCTCAGGCGCTTCGGCGACTGCGGGAAGCAGGCCTCCACGTCGCGGACGGGCATCGACGAGCTGAGCCACACGATCGCTCCGTCGGGCAGCTCTGGCTCCAGCGCCGCCAGCACCTTCGGCTCGAACCCGTCCGGCGACTCGGCCAGGGCGGGGGGCACGCGCGCGTCGGCCTCGCGCCACGCGGCGAGCCAGCCCGCGTCGCGCTCGGCGGTGCGCATCTCGACCGCGGCGGCCAGCGCGTCGAGCGTGGGCGCGGGGGCGGCCTGGAGCAGCAGCTCGGCCCGGCGCGTGGGCTCGTGCCAGGCCGCGTGCGGGTCTATGACGACCTGGGGCGCCGCGGCGACCCACTCGCGCAGCGGCTTCGAGGTCGGCATGTCGCCGACCCGCATCACGAGCCCCGGGGCGTGGCGGGCGGCGAAGTCGCCGGCGCGAAGCAGCACGTCGTAGTGGGCCACCACGTGCGAGCGGTCGTGGTCGCCGCAGCGAACGCCCGAGGTGGGCTCGGCCAGCAGCGGCCAGCCGCACTGCGCCGCCAGCCGCGCCGCGGGCTCGGCGATCCCGGTCTCGGCGGCCGGCCCGCAGACGATCACGCCGCGCGGGGTGGTGGCGATCCGGCCGGCCAGCTCGTGCACGTCGGACGCGTGCGGCGCGCTCGCGTGCTCGCGCAGCTCGGTCCAGGGGCGGCCGTCCGGGCGTCCCTCCCAGTCGGTCGCGTCGAGCTGCTCGGGCGAGGGCGCGAGCGGCTCTCGCAGCGGGAAGTTCAGGTGGACCGGCCCGGGCCGCCCGCCCGCGGCGGTCCAGTAGGCACGGCAGGCGATTGCGCGGTGGTGCACGGCGGTGTCGCGGCCCGGCTCGTGCGTGCCGACCTCGACGAACCACTTGGCGGCGCTCCCGTAGAGCCCGATCTGGTCGATCGACTGGCCGGCGCCGACCTCGCGCAGCTCGGGCGGGCGATCGGCGGTGAGCACCAGCAGCGGCACCCGCGCCTCGAACGCCTCGGCGACCGCGGGGTGGAGGTTGGCCGCCGCCGTGCCCGAGGTGCAGGCGATCGCCACTGGCCGGCCGGTGGCCTTGGCCATGCCGAGCGCGAAGAACCCGGCCGACCGCTCGTCGATCACCGACACCGCGTCGATCCCGTCCTGCGCCGCGAGCGTCAGGACCAGCGGCGCGTTGCGCGAGCCCGGGCAGGTGACCGCGCGGCGCATCCCGCAGCGGACGAGCTCGTCGGCGAAGGCCTGGAGCGGGGCGTAGGTCCGGTTGATCGGCATCATGCGCGAGCGATGGTGCTCTTCATACCGGGCTTCATGCAGCGCGGCGACGCCTGGAGGCCGGTCGCGGAGCTCCTGCCGGAACGCTATCCCAGCGCGCTGCTCGACCATCGCGAGCACTCGCTCGAGGGCCGCCTCGCGGAGATCGCGGCCGCGGCCGGCGAGGGCGCCGTGCTGATCGGCTACTCGCTCGGCGGCCGGCTGGCGCTGCGCGCTGTCCTGCGCGAGCCGGAGCGCTACGCCGGTCTCGTGACCGTGGGCGCCACCGCGGGGATCGACGAGCCGGCCACCAGGAGCGCGCGGGCCGAGGCCGACGATCGGCTCGCGGCGTGGATGGAGGCGGCCCCGATCGAGGACATCGTGGGCATCTGGGAGCGCCAGCCGCTGTTCGCCGACCAGTCCGAGGCCATGATCGAGGAGCAGCGCGCCGGGCGGCTGAGCCACGATCCCGCCGCGCTCGCGATGCTGCTTCGCACCGCCGGCCAGGGGGTGCTCGAGCCGGTCTGGCACGAGCTGCTCACGCTCGATCTGCCGCTGCTGGCCATCGCCGGCGCCCGCGACGAGGGCTACGCGGCGGCGGCCCAGCGGATCGCCGACGTGGCCCCGCGCGGCCACGCCGCGATCGTGGAGGACGCCGGCCACGCGGCGCACCTCCAGCGGCCGGAGCGGGTGGCCGAGCTGATCGAGGGCTTCCTGAACCCCTGAGCCGCCGGGTGCGTATCACCGGACTGCACCCGTACGAGGGAGGTCAGCATGAGGCACAGGCGCATTCAGCTGGTCGCCGCGGTCGCGGTCCTGGCGATCGCGAGCGTGGTGGCCACCACCGCAGTGGCCGGCGGTGGTGGCGACGACGTCGAGGCCAGGCTCACTGGCCTGGAGGAGGTCCCGGTCATCTCGACGGAGGGCAGCGGCAAGTTCAAGGCGGAGATCCGGTCGGATCGGATCGACTACAAGCTGAGCTACCGGGATCTCGAGGGGGGCAGCGTGCTGTTCGCACACATCCACCTCGGACAGCGCACCGCGAACGGCGGAGTTGCCGCGTTCCTGTGCGGCGGGGGCGGCAAGGATCCATGCCCGCCCTCACCCGCCACGGTCAGGGGCACGATCCTGCCTGCGGACGTCGTCGGGCCGACCGGTCAGGGAATTCCCGCCGGCGGGTTCGATGAGCTGGTGGACAGGATCGAGGACGGGGTCACGTACGCCAACGTGCACACCACGCAGTTCACCGGCGGCGAGGTCCGCGGTCAGATCGACGGCGACGGGGACGACGACTAGGTCGGGAGCTCCTCGACTACGACGTCCGCAAGCGCCCCGGGCTCGACATGGACGCCGAGCCCGGGGCCCGCGGGCACCTTGAGCGTCCCGTTCCTCGGCGCGGGAAGCGCGCGGGCGATCGGCGAGTCGAACAGCTCCAGGGTGGCGAGGCCGCAGGCCAGGTTCACATCCTCGGCCGCCGCCAGCTGAAGCGCGGCGGCGATGCCCCACGGCCCGTCGAGCGTGCTCGACAGGAAGGCGCCCAGCCCGTTGGAGCGCGCCAGCCGCAGCGCGTCGCGGGCCGCCCTGAACCCGCCGGCGCCCGCCAGCTTCACGTTGACCACGTCGCAGGCCTCTAGCTCGACGGCGCGCCGCAGCGCGCGGCCGGTGCGGACCGACTCGTCGGCGGCGATCGGCGTGGACACGCGCCCGCGCACGGCGCGCAGCTCGTCGAGCGAGCGGCAGGGCTGCTCCACGAACTCGAGGTCGTGGTCCTCGATCGCGCGGATGCAGCTGACGGCCTCTTCGACGGTCCAGGCCCGGTTTGCGTCCACGCGCAGCGCCGGCCACGGTCCCACGGCGTCGCGCACCGCGGCCACGCGCTCGGCGTCGTCCGGCAGGCCCAGCTTCACCTTGAAGCAGGCATAGCCGAGGCGCAGCCCCTCCCGTGCGCGTGCCGCCACCTCCTCGGGCGGGCCGGCCGGGAGCGTCATGTTCACCGGCAGGGCGTCGCGCGCCGGCTCGGCGAGCGGCCGCCCCTCCTGGCGGGCCTCGAGATCGAGGCGGGCGATCTCCTCGGCGGCGCGCGCCTGGGGCGGGCGGCGCCCCCCGCCGCCGCTGAGGGCGGCCACGGCGCGCTCGAGCGGCACGCCGTCGTAGGGCTCGAACGGGGCCGCCTCGCCCCAGCCGACGGTGCCGTCGCTCCCCTCCAGCCGGAGCAGCAGGAGGTCGCGCTCGCTCACCACGCCGCCCGCGGTGACGAACGGCTCGCGGAACGGGATGGCCAGGCGGAGCAGCGTGCGCTTCACGACAGGAGCACGCCGGCCGCGAGGAGGAGGGAGAACACCGCCAGCAGCCGGCCCGTTGCCGCAAGGGCGCCGTTCAGGGCCGGCCCGTCGGTGCGGGTCGACACCGTCTCGATCAGGGACGGGACGAGCGGGAGCGCCGCCAGCGTGAGGAGGAGCCACGCCGTGAGGCCCCCGAACGCCCAGGTGGCGGCCGGCGCGGCGAAGGCGAGCACCACCATGGCGGTGAACAGCAGCCTGGCGCGGTCGCGGCCGAGCTTGACCGCGAGCGTCCGCTTGCCGGCGCGGCGGTCGGTCTCGACGTCGCGCACGTTGTTCACCACCAGGATCGCGGCGGCCAGCAGGCCGACCGGCACGGCGAGCGCGAAGGCCTCCCAGCGGAGCTCCTCGGTCTGCACGTAGTACGAGCCGGCCACCGCCACCAGGCCGAAGAACACGAACACGAACAGCTCGCCGAGCCCCTCGTAGCCGTAGGGACGCGGGCCACCGGTGTAGAGCACCCCCGCGAGGATCGAGGCAGCGCCCACCACGAGCAGCTCCCAGCCCGCCTCGGCGGCGAGGTAGAGGCCGGCCGCCACGGCGATCCCGAACGCGACGTAGGTGCCCACCAGCACCCGCTTCGGCGGCATCAACCCGCCCGCCGTCACGCGGACGGGGCCGAGCCGGTCCTCGGTGTCGGCGCCGCGGCGCGCGTCCGAGTAGTCGTTGGACAGGTTGGTGCCGATCTGGATGAAGACGCTGCCGATCAGCGCCGCCAGGAAGGGCAGCACGCTGAACTCGTCCTCCGTAGCCGCCAGCGACGTTCCGACCAGAACGGGTGCGATCGCCGCCGGCAGCGTCCGCGGCCGCGACGCGAGCAGCCACAGCCTGAGCGTGCCGCGCGGCGCCGCCGCGCGGCCCGTGAGCCCGCTCACGGGCGCTTCGGGAACTTGCCGAAATCCGGGCTGCGCTTCTCCTTGTACGCCTCGCGCCCCTCGCGGGCCTCGTCGCTGGCGTAGAAGAGGAGGTTCGTGTCGTGGGCAAGCTGCTGGAGGCCGGCCATGCCGTCCTCCGCGGCGTTGAAGCTCGCCTTGAGGAGCCGGAGGGCGAAGGGGGAGAGCTGCAGCATCTCGCGGCACCAGGCGACCGTCTCCTCCTCGAGCCGCTCCAGCGGCACGACCGTGTTCACGAGCCCCATCTCGAGCGCCTCGGCCGCGTCGTACTGGCGGCACAGGAACCAGATCTCCTTGGCCTTCTTCTGCCCGACCTGGGCTGCGAGCAGGCTGGCCCCGTAGCCGCCGTCGAAGCTGCCTACCTTCGGACCGGTCTGGCCGAAGCGGGCGTTGTCGGCGGCGATGGTGAGGTCGCAGACCACGTGCAGGACGTGCCCGCCGCCGATGGCGTAGCCGGCCACCATCGCGACGATCGGCTTCGGCGTGCGGCGCATCTGCACGTGCAGGTCGGTCACGTGGAAGCGCCCCACGCGCGCGCCGTCCGGCACGTAGCCGGTGTCGCCGCGCACGCGCTGGTCGCCGCCGGAGCAGAAGGCGAGCGGGCCCTCGCCGGTGAGCACGATCACGCCGACGTCGGTGTCCTCGCGCGCGCGCTCGAGCGCCTCGGAGATCTCGATCAGCGTCTCCGGCCTGAACGCGTTGCGCACCTCGGGGCGGTCGATCGTGATCTTGGCGATGCCCTCTGCCAGCTCGTAGCGGATGTCCTCGTAATCGCCGCCGCCCGGCCGCCAGTCGGCGCCCGCCCGGATATGGCCCTCCGTAGCGCTCATTCGCGCGCGAACGATAGTCCCCGCCTTCGCCCGGCACGCCTCGTTGACATACATCGCCACGCGATATATCGTGTGTCTGGGTATGGACCTGCGCCCGGCCAGCTACTTCGTGCTCGCCTCGCTCCTCGACGGGCCACTGCACGGCTACGCGATCGCCTCCCGGGCCGAGGACCTGTCGGGCGGCGAGGTCCGACTGACGGCCGGCACGCTGTACGGGGCGCTCGAGCGGATGGCCGGGCGGGGGCTCGTCCAGGTCGACCGCGAGGAGACCGTGGAGGGGCGGCTGCGGCGCTACTACCGGCTGAGCGACCAGGGCCGCGACGCAGTGGTGCGCGAGGCCGACCGCCTGGCCGCCGCCGCGAAGGTCGTCCAGGGGCGCCGGCCGGCGATCGTGAAGGGGGCGGCGTGGGGCGGCGGCTGACCGACGCGGTCACGGCGCTGGCGGCACGGACCTTCCCGCCGTCGCGCCGCGAGGACGCACGCGTGGTGCGGGACTGCGCGCGCGACGCCGTCGACGGCGACGGCCTGCGGACGCTCGTGCGCCAGTCGCTGTCGATCGCGGGCGCGGGCCTGCGGGTTCGCCTGCGGGTCGACGCCCGTGACGTGTGGCGCGCACCGTGGCGACCCGCGCTCGCGGCGTTGACGCTCCCGCTGGCCGCGGCGCTCCTGTGCGTGTGGACGTTCGGGTTCGTGCCGCGCTACGACCACTGGCCCCTCGGGGAGGGGTGGGTGCTGCTCCTCGGCGGGTCGCTCGTCGCCGTGATCGGGGCCGCATTCGCGGCACGCTGGGTCATCGTGGCCGGCGCGGCCGCGGTGTTCGTGGCCGCCGGCGCGCCGTACGTGGGATTCGGGACGGAGAACGCGCTCAGCGACACCCCGACCTTCTTCCCGGCATCCGGCGTCGACCTGGGCGCGGCTTCGTTGATCCCGGCGCTGCTCCTGGCCGGCGCCGCGCTCAGCATGCCGAGGGGCCGGGAGCGCTCGCTCCGGACGGTGCTCGACCGGCTGCTGCTCGGGTTGCTTCCGACCGCTGTGGCGCTGGTGCACCTACTGCCCCGGGAGAAGCCGGAGCCGAGCATCGGCTTCGTCTACGACAGCCTCCCCGAGCAAGGCCGCAGCCTCCCGGTCCAGCCGGACAGGGTCGTGTTCGGCGACCCGTACCCGTTCCCGGAGCTGTCAGCGTCGGGTCCGCTGCTGACGGCGCTCGGTGTCGCGCTGCTCGTGGCGGTCGTCTTCAGCTGGCGGGCCGCCCGCACGAGGCCGGAGGCGGCGCTCGCGACGGCGCTGGTGCTGATGAGCGTCGCCTGGCCGCTCGCCTGGAGGCTGCACGGCTACGCCGTCTGGCCGCACATCGTCGTCCCACTCGGCGCAGCCCTGGCGCTCACCCTGCGCGCCGCGCACGCAGCGCCCCGGTCGTCGGGCGCCACGCCGGCGCCGCTGTAGGCGGCGGCCGGCCATATGGAGACGGCCGTTCCGTTCTGGCCGTCGGCGGTGTCTCAACGGGTATGACTGAACACAAGATCGCAAGCCGTGAGGAGTGGCAGGCGGCCCGCGACGAGCTGGTGCGGCGCGAGAAGGAGCACACGCGGATGGGGGACCAGCTCGCCCGGCAGCGCCGCGAACTGCCGTGGGTGCGGGTCGAGAAGGAGTACCTGTTCGACACCGACGACGGCACGCGGACGCTGGCGGAGCTCTTCGACGGCCGCTCCCAGCTTCTCGTCTACCACTTCATGTTCGGGCCGGACTACGAGGCCGGCTGTCCCGCCTGCACATCGATGGGCGACACCATCAACGGCGTCCTTCCGCACCTCCACGCGCGCGACGTGACCATGCTCATGGTTTCGCGCGCGCCGCTCGAGAGGCTGCAGGCCTACAAGCGGCGGATGGGCTGGAGCGTTCCCTGGGCCTCGACGGCCGGCAACGACTTCAACAGCGACTTCGGCGTCTCATACACCCCGGAGCAGGTGCGCGAGCTCATGGGCCCCGCGCTGGACGACCCGCCGCCGGGCCTGCGTGAGATGGCGGCCGCTACGGGAACGGACGTCCTCGGATACGTCGCGGAGGCGCCGGAACCGACATCCACCGCGTTCGTGCTCGATGACGGGGTCGTCTACCACGCCTATTCGACCCAAGGTCGAGGCGTGGAGTTCCTGATGGGCTACTACCCGATCCTCGACCGGGCGCCGAAGGGGCGCGACGAGGGCGACTCGCGGGCGCCGGCGTCGTTGCTCTGGATCCGGCGACACGACGAGTACTGATGGAGGCGGCGAGCCTGGGTCGCACCCAGCCCTGGTCCGGGCCGGTCCGGGTCGCCCTGGTCGCGTCCCTGCTCGTGGTCGCGGCGGGGGCGTGGGTGGTGACCGGCGATCGCATGGGCGGGATGGACGCGGGCCCGGGAACCGAGCTCGGCGGGTTCGGCTGGTTCGCCGTCGTGTGGGTGACGATGATGGCGGCGATGATGCTCCCGTCGATCGCCCCGATGGTGCTGGCCCAGGCGCGACTCCAGATCGGGGCCACGCCTCTCTTCGTCGCCGGCTACCTACTCACCTGGGGAGCGGTCGGCGCGCTCGGCTGGGCGCTCGTCGAGGGGGTGCGGTCGCTGGACCTCGGCCTCCTCGCCTGGGACGAGGCGGGACCGTACGTCGCGGGCGGGACGATCCTCGCCGCGGCCATCTACCAGCTCAGCCCGCCGAAGAACCGCAGCCTGCGCAGCTGCCGCGACCCGCGCGCGTTCATCGCCGAGCACCGGCGGCCCGGTCGCGTCGGCGCGGTGCGGATCGGAATCGAGCACGGTCGGGCGTGCGTGGGCTCCAGCTGGGCGCTGATGGCAACCCTGTTCGCACTCGGGGTGATGAGCGTCGGCTGGATGGTCCTCGTCGCCGCGCTGATCGCGACCGAGAAGCTCCTGCCGTGGCGGACGCTCGCAACACGCGGGATCGCGATTCTGCTTGCGGTGCTCGGGATCGCTCTCGCCTTCGCGCCCGAGGACGTCCCCGGCCTGACGATCCCCGGCTCGCCCGCTGCGATGGAGGAGATGGAGCGCATGCCCTAGCTCCCGGTCAACCGGCGAGCTCGCGTACGACCGTGAGCACACTCGCTATGTCAGCCCGTGTGGTGCGGAAGTTCGTGATGCAGGCTCGCAGGGCGAAGCGCCCATCGACGGTGGCGTTGGAGAGGTAGACCCGGCCGTCGCGCTGCAGGGCCTGCAAGACCCGCTCGTTGTGCGCGTCGAGTGCGGGCTCGTCCACGTGCTCCGGCGTATGCCGGAAGCAGCAGATGCTAAGCCCGGGGCCGGCGAGGAGCTCGAAGTCCTCCGCGACCGCGACCAGATCGGCGAGGTGGGCAGCGAGGCGGATGTCCTCGCCGATCGCCGCCGCGAGCCGCCGTCCGCCGTGAAACCGCAGCGTCGCCCACAGCTTGAGCGCCCGGAAGCGGCGGCTGAGCTCGAGCCCGTGGTCCCAGAAGGCGAAGGTCTCCGCGGGTTGGGTGGCGAGGATGCGCACGTAGTCGTCGGCACCGGCGCCGAACGCCTGTGCGGTGGCCGCCGCGTCGTGCAACAGGAGTGCGCTGCAGTCGACCGGGGCGTACAGCCACTTGTGTGCGTCGATGCAGAGGGAGTCGGCGCGGTCCAGGCCGGCGAACAGGTGGCGGCTGGCCGGGTCGGCCGCGGCGGGAGCGCCGTAGGCGCCGTCCGCGTGCAGCCAGACGCCCGCGTCGGCCGCGACGCCGGCCACCGCGTCGAGCGGGTCCACGGCGCCGGTGGAGGTCGTGCCGGCGTTGGCGACGACACAGATGGGCAGCAGGCCGGCGGCACGGTCGGACGCGATCGCCACCCGCAGAGCGTCCGTGTCGAGCCGGCGCTCGCCGTCGACGGCGACCGGTGTCATGCCCACGCCGAGTGCCCGCGCTGCCTTGCCGACGGAGAAGTGCGTCTCCGTCGAGGCGTACACCCGCATCGCGCGGCGGTCGTCGTCCGGACCCGTCGCGGCGCGCAAGGCGACGAGGAGCGCGCTCAGATTCGCGGCGGAACCGCCGCTGACGAGGATGCCGGTGGCCGCGGCGTCAAAGCCGACGAACTCGCCGATCCAGCGCAGCGTCTGATGCTCGACGGCCGCCGCGGCAGGTCCGGACCGCCACGACGTGAGGTTCTGATCGGCCGCCGACGCCAGCAGGTCCGCAGCCAGCGCGACCGGCGCCGGCGGCGACTGCACGTAGCCGAAGAACGCCGGCGTGGTCCTCCGCCCGGCGGCGAGGACCGCCGCACACGCGGCGAGCAAGTCCTCCACGCTCTCGCCGTCCACCGGCAGGGGCCGATCGGCGCCGATCGTGCGGTCGACCTCGGTGGCGGAGGGGGGACGCTCGAACACCCGCCCGAACCGAGCGGCGGCGACCTCCTGTTCCGCCAGGGCCGTTACGCCGGCCAGCAGCGCGTCGAGCTCCTCCGGGGCCAGATCGAGCGAAGCATCGCGCCGGTCGGGATCCGTCATCGGGTGGGATCCTGCCAGGCACTGAGCGGCCCGGAGGTCCGGCCGGCGAGGCCGGCCGGACCAACGGATCTTCGGCTAGCGGACCCGGTAGCTCGCGCGCATCCACGGGTGGATGCAGCAGATGAACCGGTGGGTGCCGCTCCCCAGAGCGTCGCTCGGGATCGTTGCGCTCTCGCCGGCGCCCAGGAACAGGTTCGTCGCGCCCGGAGGCTGCGTACAGCCGTCGGCGATCTCGTCGAGGCCCAGTATTTCGTTGATCTCCTCCACGAAGCCGGCGCCGAACTCCTCGGTGCGGCTGAACGTATGGAACTCGCCGCCGACGTTGCTCACCGGGATCGTCTGGCCCGCCGGGATCGTGGCGCGCCTGGGAGTGAAGCTCCACAGGGGATGGTCCCCGGTGCGCATCAGCCGGCTGAAGAGCTCATCGAACGTGACGTTCCCGCCGTCGACACACGCACCCTCGCCCAACACCGCGTTGAAGGTCGCCGGGTCGCACGCGTCGCGTATCTTCACCATCGGCGCGCCGGCCGCGGGGGCGGCGGCCGCGGCACACACGAGCACAACCGCTAGTCCGGCTCCGGCGGTCCTCCGAATCGACATATCGTGCCTCCGGTGGTCGGTTGACGCCAGCCCGCGCCGCTCGGCCACCGGGGTATTACGCGCCCGAGCGGCCGACGGTTCGATCCGAGCTCCGCATCTCACGCGGAGCGGCTTCTCATGCCGGCCTCAGCGGGGCGCCGTAGCGTGGCCGCGGTCAAGGCTCTCGAAGGCACGGAGGAATCGATGAAGCTCGTCGCAACAGCATCCGTCGCACTCCTCGCCGCGGTGTCGCTCTACGTCGGCGCCCACTCGGTCGAGGATGCCCCGGCTCGGTCCGCGACCGACTCGCGCGCGACCGTCCCGCTCAAGGAGGCCAAGCTGAACATCGAGCACAACGCCACAGACAAGGACACCGGCTTTCAGGGGTTCATCGACAGCGAGGGGTGGCGACGGCTCGACGTAAGCGGGCCCCGCGGCAAGGTGCTGACGTTCAGGGGGCGCGGCGCGCTCGGCAGGCTGGGGCTGACCGAGCTGTTCTTCGAGACCGTCGAGCCCGAGAACAAGGACACCTCGATCAAGAAGATGCTTTCGAAGCTGCCGGAGGGGAAGTACCGGATCGCGGGCACGGCCCAGGAGAACGGCGAGCGCATCGGCCGGACGGCGGGAACGGCCTTGCTCACTCACGACATCCCGGCGGGTCCGCGGCTCGTCTCGCCCGCGGAGGGCGCGACGGTGCCGACCCGGGGCATCGTCGCCGACTGGGAGCCCGTGTCCAAGACGATCACCGGCAAGCCCGCGAGGATCGTCGCGTACCAGCTCATCATCGAGAAGGACGCCGACCCCCCGCGTCATCTGATCGGGAAGTTCGGGCTCAGCATGTACCTGCCGCCCTCGGTCACCAGCATCGACGTGCCGGACGGGTTCCTCGAGCCGCGCACGGCCTACAGCTGGGAGGTGCTGGCGATCGAGCGGAGCGGCAACCAGACGCTCTCGTCCGGCTCGTTCAGGACCGGGTAGCGATCGCCCGCAGGCCAGGCGCGCGGCTCGATGTCTCAGTGCGCGCCGATGTCCTCGTGCCAGAGCTCCGGATGCGCGCCGATGAAGCCGGCCAGCAGGTGTACGCAGTCGGTCGAGGCCAGATCCACGACCTCGATTCCGGACTGGCGAAGCCAGTCGATCCCGCCCGTGAAGTTGACCGAGTCACCGACGACCACCTTGGGGATCCCGAACTGGCGGACGAGGCCGCTGCAGTACCAGCACGGTGCCAGCGTCGTGACCATCACGGTGTCCCGGTAGGTGGTCCGCCGGCCGGCGCGTCGGAACGCGTCGGTCTCGCCGTGAAGCGAGGGATCCTGCTCCTGCACACGCCGATTCCGGCCTCGGCCCAGCAACGCGCCGTCAGCGGTGAAGAGCGCCGCGCCGATCGGGATGCCACCCTCGCCGAGCCCGGTCCGAGCCTCCTCCAGGGCGATCTCGAGCATCTCGCGGTCTGTCATTGCGGGGCGCCTAGCATAGGTCGCGCAACCCCCGAACGGGAGAGATCCATGCCCTACATCGAAGGTTTCGTGGCTGCGGTCCCGACCGCCAACAAGGACGACTACGTGAGGCACGCCCGGGAGGCGGCGAGCTACTTCAAGGACCTCGGCGCCACGCGCGTGATCGAGTGCTGGGGCGACGACGTGCCCAAGGGCGAGGTGACCGACTTCTACAAGGCGGCCCAGGTCAGGGACGACGAGACGCCGGTCTTCAGCTGGATCGAGTACCCGGACAAGGCCACGCGCGACGCGGCCAACGAGAAGATGAGCCACGATCCCGAGATGGCCAACATGGAGATGCCGTTCGACGGCTCGCGCATGTTCTGGGGCGGCTTCGAGCCGGTGGTGAACGAGTAGCTACTGGGACATTCCGGCCTGTCGCATGATCTCTTTGCGATTGTGGGCGACGGCCCGGGCAATCGTCGTCTTCCCGAGGCCATAGAGGTAGTCGACGCACCACTCGAGTTGGTCGAGCGTGAGGACAGCCGCCTCCCGATACCTCTCGGCCTCGCCTTTCGGCTCGCTGTTCCGGGATGAGTCCACTATGCCGCTCCCTCAGCGGTCGGGTTCGTCCTTGGCCTCGATCTCCTCCTTGCGGGCATGCTCGATGACCTGCTCCTCGTCGACGCGGGTCTCCTTCTCGAGACGAACGCGCTCCTTCGGCACGGTCCGCTTCTCGACGACCGGCACGTCCTCGTGGAGCACGACCTCGTGCTCGCCGGTGGAGATCTCTGGCCCGGACATCGCGGCATCGATGTTCTCGTCGGTGATCGGCTCGCGCTCGATCCGGGCCTCTTCGCGTCGCACGGGCACGGTGCGACGGACCTCTTCCGTCACGACGTACTTGCGCAGGCGGACACGGCCACGCTCGCGCCGGGCGGTGCCGACGTGGACCTCCTCCTCGGAGCGGGTCATCGCCTCGTCGGTCGACTGCCCCCCAATGGCCGGCTCCGGCCCGGCGGGCGCGCCGCCGGTCGGGTACTGCATCCGGTAGTGGCGGTAGAGCTCCCGTTCCTGCTCATACGAAAGCGCGTCATCCGGTTCGAGCTTCGGCGCGCCGCTGAGGTCCTCCTTCGCGAACGGGACCTGCACCTGCTCGCCCTCTGCATGCGCCTCGGCGATCGGCACGAGAGTCTCCTTCGTGCCGAACAAGCCGGTTCTCACGGCCGCCCACAAGGGAGTGTCGCTCTCGTCGTGAGCGTAGAGCGCCCGAATCACGCCGAGCCTCTCGCCGTGTTTGCCGATCATCTCGCGACCCTCCCATCCGTGGGCCGCCGACGTCGCGGTGTCGTTCTGAAGCCTGTCGTCTGTGCCAGGCATTTTGTCCTCCTGACTCTTGCCTGTGCGGGCGTCAAGTTCGACTACCCGGCGGGACCCCGAACACGCCGATCTTTCGGGCTCGTTTCCTGACCCGGTCCTCGGGTAGTCCGAGCCGTAGCCCAGGAAGGAGACGGGATGTCGGTCGACTGGCGTCACGTGGCGGCGGAAGCGTTTGAAGCCGCTCTCGGAGACAGCGAGCCGCGTCGTCGGGGCGGTCTCTCCACCCGGCGCGCCCTTGCCACCGGCGCGGTGCTCGGAACGGTCGGGCGAGTCGCCGCCCGCCATGGGGTCCGGTTGGCTCGGGAGAGGACCCGGAAGGCGCCCCGGAAGGCGCCGGTGAACGACGCCATGACACGTTCGGAGGAGGAGCTGGAGGTCCGTACGGTTCGGCGTGAGCGGGATCGGGTCCGATTGCGCAAGTACGTCGTGACGGAAGAGGTTCAGCG
>Ga0081538_10000187_pt1 | contig 67952 bp, 66 predicted proteins | sample TabmetS5T2R1_FD_71022 | JGI IMG/M metagenome (GOLD analysis project Ga0081538, IMG submission 71022) | Tabebuia heterophylla rhizosphere microbial communities from the University of Puerto Rico - S5T2R1 | ecosystem: Host-associated > Plants > Roots > Rhizosphere ... | reverse complement strand
TCATGGCAGCTGGACAGTCTAAGAGTTCCTAAGGTAGTGATGACGCGCCGACTGGGTGTGCTGGGTGGTTCGAGGCAAGGACGCAAGGAGCGCCCATACCCAGAGCGGTATGGGCGCGACCGAGGACGCCGCCTCGGGCCGCCCAGCGCGGCCAGGCGGCACCGCTCCTCATTGCGTTAGGAGCTCTCAAACGTCTTCGCCTGCCACCAGGGTCCGCAGCGGCTCGAAATCGCGCGAGAGAACGGCCAGGTCGGCCCGGAAGCCGGGCACGAGCCGCCCGCGGTCCTCGAGCCCGAGAACGCGCGCGGGAACCAGGCTCGCCATCATGGCCGCCTCGGCCAGGCCGAAGCGCGCCATACGCCGAACGACCGCCGCCCCGCTCCGATCGCCGCCGAGGAGTGAGCCGTCCGGACGGTGCTGCGGCGGGGGGACGCGGTCGCTCGTGAGCGCGATCCGCCCGGGCCTCGCCACGCGGACGACCAGCTCCTCCACCAGCGGATGCAGGTGGCGTCCGTCGGGGATCAGGCCGATCGTCACGCGCTCGTCGAGGAGCAGGGAGAGGACGGGCCCGGGCGAGCGGGGCCGCGGGGGCTTCATCGCGTTCCAGAGGTGGGTGGCGAAGCGCGCGCCGGCGTCGAGCGCCGCGGCGGTCGTCAGGTCGTTCGCCTGCGTGTGGCCGAGGGCGGCGACGATGCCGGCGGCCGCCAGCCGCTCGATGGCAACCAGCCCGAGCGGAAGCTCGGGGGCCAGTGTCACCAGCCGGACGAGGCCGCTCGCCGACCACTCGTCGACCGCGCCGAGGTCCACCGGCGTCAGCTCGTCGACGGGAATCGCCCCAGCGGCCTCCGGGTTGAGGAAGGGCCCCTCGAGGTGCAGGCCGAGGCAGAGCGGATCCTCGCTCTCGGCAACCGTCCTCGTCGCGAGCAGGTACCCGGTCACGCCGGTCGCAGCCAGGTCCGTAGGGTCGTAGACCTGCAAGTCGACGAAGGCCGGGAAGACGAGCGGCTCCTCCGCCCCGCCCTCGCGCCGCTCGATTCCGGCGATGAGGCCGTTCTCGACGACGACGGCTCCTGCGAACGAGCCGTCGAGGGGGTCGACGAGCAGCCCCTCTAGCGTTTGACGGCCCTGCACCCATCTATCATCGTGCGTTTGGAGGCGAGCCGCACCATGTCGAGCGAGATCACCTGCCTGATCGCCGACGACCACGAGGTCGTGCGGGAGGGTCTACGGCTTTCCCTCTCGCGCTCGCCGGAGATCCGCGTCGTCGGCGAGGCCTCGGATGGGGCGAGCGCGGTCGCGGTCGCCGAGCGCAGGCGCCCGCACGTCGTGATCATGGACGTCCGCATGCCCGGCATGGACGGGCTCGAGGCCACGAAGATCCTCGCCGAGCGCCTGCCACAGACCGCCGTGCTCATCTTCACGGCGTACGGAGAGCGAAGCCTCCTGGGCCGCGGTCTCGAGGCGGGAGCGAAGGGCTACATCTTGAAGGAAGCGCCTCATCAGACGCTGCTCCGGGCGATCCAGAAGGTGGCGAGCGGCGAAGGCTACGTCGATCCGGCGCTCATGCCGGCGCTCCTCCCGCGCGAGCGGGAGGAGATGCTCACCGTGCGTGAGCGAGAGATCCTCCAGCTGCTCGCCGACGGCATGTCGAACGCGGACGTGGCGCAGAAGCTCTTCATCAGCCAGGAGACGGTGAAAAGCCACGTCCGGCACATCCTCGCCAAGCTCGAGGCGGACACGCGCACCCATGCGGTGGCGATCGCCCTCCGAGAATCGATCATCGACTGAGCGCCGCGCTCTGAGGTGAGCGTGCGCAGTTGGATCTCCCGTCACGCGCGCGGCCTGCTCCTCGCCTGCACCGTCAGCGCGGCCCTCGTGGGCGCGCTTGGCCTCGCGTACGGTGCGACGGCGGTCGCGGTCGGGGGGCTCGTCGCCTCGACCGCGTTCTTCGGAGCGTTCGCTCTCTACCTGATCGTCTCGGAGCGGCGACGTCACGAGACGGCGGAGGACGCGCTCCAGGCGGAGGCGACGTTCCTCGAGTCGCTCGTGGACTCGATCGGAGCGGTCTCCTCCTCCCTCGACGCCTCGGAGATCCTCGACCGGACCTGCGAGGAGGCCAAGCGCCTCTTCGCTGCGCGCAGCGCGCGCATCGTCGCCGCCGGGCAGATGAGCCTCGACGAGGCGGGGCCCGGACGCGAGCAGATGGTCGTTCCGTTGGCCGTCCACGGCGAGCGTCTCGGCGACCTCGTGCTCACCCGCCCCGAGCCGTTCCACCGGTGGGACCACATGCGGGCGACCGTGCTCGCCGACTTCGCGGCGCGGGCCGTGGAGAACTCGCGCCTCCTCGCCGAGGCTCGTGACCGCGAGGCCGAGCGCGAGCGCCTGACCGAGCGGCTGATCACCGCCGAGCAGGACGAGCGCCGACGGCTCTCCCTCTTCCTCCACGACGGTCCGCTCCAGTCGATGTCCGGGATCGCGCTCATGCACGACGCGGCGCTCGCCGCGCTCCAGGACGGCCGGAGCGAAGACGCCGCCAAGGTGATCGAGAGCTCACTGGAGAAGGAGCGCGACACGATTCGGGTGCTCCGCGACCTCTCGTTCGCGATCGAGCCGCTCGTGCTCAGGGACGCCGGTTTTTACGAGGCCGTCCGGGCGCTCGGCGACCAGATCGAGGGGGCGCATCGAATCAGAGTGCTCACCGACGTGGAGGCCGGCGAGCGTCTGGGCGAGAAGACCCAGGTCGCGCTCTACCAGATCATCCGCGAGTCGCTCAACCAGGCCGTCCGCCGGCGGCCCGTGAAGATCGAGGTCGCCGTGAGGGAGCGCAAGGACGGCGGCTTCGAGGCCGAGATCGCCGACGACGGCGTCGAGGAGCGCCGCCGGGCCTCCATCGAGGCGATCGACGAGCGGGTCAAGATCCTGAACGGAAGGCTCACCATCGACAGCGACGAGCACGGCGGAACCCTGGTCAAGGTCGTCGTGCCTCCGTACGTGGCCGCCGCCCGCGGCGCATAAGTGCGCCTCCAGGGAACGCGGCTCGCACCTCAGCCCCGCGATCACGCGGCCCAGAGGCACGGCAGCATCCCCTGGCGGCGCACTAGACTCCCGGCCGTGAACGGCGACGGGAAGTACCTGCTCTTCGTCTCCAAGCCGTCCGGGTACGAGCTCCTGGAGCGCGACGGCGACCCGCCGGAGCCGGGCGCCCAGGTGGAGCTGGAGGAGGGCGTGCGCTTCACGGTCTCGAAGCTCGGCCCCTCGCCGCTCCCCGCCGACGAGCGGCCCTGCGCCTATCTCCAGGCCGCCTAGACCTCCAAGTAACAGTCTGTTACTTGGAGCTTTCGAGGGCGTCCTCGGCGGCGATCCGGCCGAGGACGAGCGCTGAGGCCAGCGCGCTCGACCAGCCGCCGCTCGAGATTCCCCCCGCGTCGGCTCCCACGACCCACAGGCCGTCGGCGGCTCTCCCCCGCCCGTCGACTCTGATCCCGCCCAGGGTCGTAGTGATCGCCGCCCGGACCTCCACGCGGGTCGCCCCGTCGCGCCGCTCGACCGGGGCTCCCGCCTGCCGGGCCGCCTCGATCACTTCGCCGACCGTTCGCTCGCGCACGCGCTCTCCCAACGCCTCGTCGGGGACGACGTAGCAGGCCCGCGCCCCCGGCTGGCGCGCCGTCCACTGGACGACGTCGAGGTCGGCCCAGTGGCGCGCTTCGAAGCGTTCGCCGCCCGCGTTCTCGACGAGCGCGTACCGGGCGTACACCTGAGCGAGGCTCACGAGCTCGCCGGGCTCGAGCGGGCGAGCCACCGCCGCCATGTTGCGCCCGTAGAACTCGTCGAGACCCCCTGAGAGCTCCGCGCCGCGCTGCAGCGCGAGGCGAAGCCCATCGCCGGCGCTCCACGGATTCGCCCGCAGGAGCAGCTCCTCGGCGGTGACGTAGCGGCGGACGAGCTCCGGGTCGCCCTGGAAGCCGCCGGTGGCGAGAATCGTCGGGATCCGGTCAGGAATCTCCAGCAGCGGCGTCCCCAGCAGGATCTCCTTCGCCAGCGCCTCCGTCAGTCCGCGCGGGTCGAAGCGCACGCCGGTCGTGAGCGGGTTGCCGGTCTCGCGCGCTACGACCGGCGCGCCCAGAGACTCGAGCCAGGCGAGCGCGTCGTCGAGCCCTTCCCAGACGGCGCGTTGAAGCGCCGGCTCCCCGCCGGGGCACTCGGCGCGAAAGGTCTCCCACTCGCGGAAGCGCCAGACGACGCCGCTCGAAAGGAGCATCGAGCCGCCCGGCCGGTCGCCCTTCTCGTAGGCGACCACGTCGGCGCCCAGCTCGCGCGCGCGGGCCGCCGCCGCGAGGCCGGCCATCCCGGCGCCCGCGACCACGAGGTCCGGCACGGGAGTTAGTGCTCCTGCAGGTACTGCTGCTTCGCGTCTGGGTTGGGAGCACTAAGCCAGAGTCCGCACTCGTCCGAAGCCAAGGCTGGACGCCTTGGTGAGGGCGAGGGTGGGCTCTGGCGCCGCGTGATCCCAGGCCAGACGCAGGCGTGCAGTACCTGTAGGGGCACTAGGTGAGCGAGAACGTCGGCTTGTGCTCGACGTACTCGAGCTTGATCCGGTCGGGACCCCAGACGAAGACCGCGTACGTGTTGGGCGCGTCGACGACGTCGGCGATCTCGAGGCCGCGCCGCTCCGCCTCCTCGATGTGGTCGCCGGCGGACTCGACCCGCAGGCCGAGGTGATTGAGGAGCGGGCGGTCGCTCTCACCTGGGTCGCCCTCCTCGAGGACGATCCGAGCGTCTCCCGCGCGGAGCACGCCGTCCTCGACCTCGAAGCCGAGCTCGGCCAGCTGGGCGAATGTGTGCGCTGGGCCCGGGACGCGGAACGCAACGTGCTCGAGGTCGTAGGGAACGCCCTCACCGGTCTCGACGAAAGCGAGCCGGAGGCCCTCGCCGGCATCGAGCTCGGCAGCTCCCTCTCGGCGCTCGACCGCGAGACCCGGCGGCAGCGCCGCCAGCGCCTCCTCCAGCTCCGGCGCCCGGAGGCCGACGTGCCCGAGGACGCCTGCGTCGCGGGGGCCCTCCTCGGCGAAGAGCGTCAGCTTGCCGCGCCGGGCGTCCGCGCCGACGAGGGTGAACTTGTCGGTGCGGTCGATGACGTGCATGCCGGCGTACGTCGTCAGGAAGTCCGCCAGGCGGTCACGGTCGGCCACCCAAAGAGCAACGTGGTCGAGCGTCTCGATCTGCATCGCCCGGAGCGTACCCATCTTCCGTTCGTGTCGAACGCGGAGTGCTTCTTACCCATTCCGGCGCGGCGCGCGAGGCGGCGTAGAATCGCTTCGGTCCCCCAGCTGAGGAGGTCCAGCCCGATGCTCACGTTCGGCGTCACCGTTCTCCCGGATCCACCGCACACGCGCTTTCTCGAGCTGATGCAGCTCGCGGAGGCGAACGGCTTCGACACCGGTTGGACGTACGACTCCCACATCCTGTGGCACGACGGGTACCCCCTCCTCACCTTGCTCGCGACCCAGACGCAAACCCTCAAGTTCGGGCACTGCGTCACGAACCCGGGGACGCGGGAGCCGACGGTCACGGCGAGCGCGTACGCGACCCTGCACGCGATCTCCGGCGGCCGCGCGGTCCTCGGCATCGGGCGCGGTGACTCGGCCCGGCGCGTGATCGGCCAGCAGCCGGTGAAGATGGCCGAGTTCGAGGCCGCGTGCGCGATGATCAAGGACCTGATGAACGGGCGACCCGTCGAGTGGAACGGGAAGGAGCTCGAGCTCACCTGGGCCAAGGGACGCGAGCCCATCCCGATGTACATCGCCGCCTACGGGCCGCGCGCGCTGGGGGTCGCCGGCCGCGTCGGGGACGGCGTCATCATCCAGCTGGCCGACCCCGTGATCATCGAGTGGATCATGGAGCAGACACGGACGGCGGCCGCCGAGGCCGGGCGCGACCCCGACGAGCTCGAGTGCATCGTCTGCGCGCCGAGCATCGTCACGGACGACATGCGGGAAGCCCGTGACGCCGTGCGCTGGTTCCCGGCGATGGTCTCGAACCACGTCATGGACTTGATCGAGCGCTACGGCGAGAACTCCGAAATCCCCAGGGAGCTGACCGACTACGTGAAGGCGCGGAAGTTCTACGACTACAGAGACCACAGCCGCGAGGGCGCGGCGCACGGCGAGTTCGTCACCGACGAGATCGCCGACCGCTTCAGCGTGATCGGAAGCGTCGACGCGATCAAAGAGAAGCTGAGGGAGCTCGAATCGATCGGCGTCGACCACTTCAACATCTACCTGATGACGCACGGGCAGGAGGAGATCCTCGAGACCTACGGCACCTCGATCATCCCTGAGCTCAAGCAGGCCGCCGTCTGATGGCCACCGTCCACGAGCATCGCTTCGAGGTCGAGGCGACGAAGCGACGCCTCGAGGAGGGAAACGGCTGCTACGAGATCGTCCACACCTCGCCGGGGCTCGAGGTGGGCGTCTACGTGCTCGTCGCGCCGGAGCCCGACCGCCAGCAACCGCACGAGGACGACGAGGTGTACGTCGTCCTCGAGGGCAGCGGCACGCTCCAGGTCGAGGGCGAAGAGGTCGACCTCGTCGAGGGGCAGGCGATGTTCGTCGCCGCCCATGCCGAGCACCGCTTCACCGCCTACGAGCACCTCAGCCTGCTCGTCATCTTCGCGCGATCGACATGACGCTCCTCGCCGCCGCCACCGGCGCCGGGGTCGCCCGGCTCGCCGTCGACGGCGACGCCTGGCAGGTCGACCTCGTCGCCCGCGAGAGCGGCATCTCGTGCCTGGCCCGCGATCCGCGCGAGCCGGACTTCCTCGTCGGAGGCGCCCGCGGAGGCGGCGTCCGGCGGAGCGGGGACGGCGGGGAGAGCTGGGAGCAGCTCGACTTCCCCCAACCCGACGTCTTCTCCGTTTCCGTCAGCCCCGCGGACGGAGCCGTCTACGCAGGCTGCGAACCGAGCATGCTCTTCGTCAGCCGCGATCGCGGCGAGTCCTGGACCGAGCTGGCAAGCCTGCGCGAGATCCCCTCGGCGCCGACCTGGAGCTTTCCGCCGCGCCCCTGGACATCGCACGTTCGCTGGATCGCTCCGAGCCCGCACGACCCCATGCTCCTCCTCGTCGGGATCGAGCTCGGCGGCGTCATGCGAACCGAGGACGGCGGCGAGACGTGGGACGACCACCGGCCGGGTGCCCAGCCGGACTGCCATTCCCTTGCGTGGCACCCGACGGCCGCCGGGCGGGCCTACGAGGCCGGCGGCGGCGGCGCGGCGTGGAGCGCCGACGGAGGGGCCACGTGGGAGCCTGCCGACGCGGGACGCGACCGTCACTACACCTGGGCGGTCGCGGTCGATCCCGAGGATCCCGACTGCTGGTTCGTGTCGGCGAGCACGGGGCCGTTTGCGGCGCACGGTCGGGACTCGGCCGAGGCGTTCGTCTATCGGTGGCGCGGCTCGGGCACCTGGGAGGCCCTGGCCGGCGGCCTGCCGCAGCCGCTCGAAGCGATGCCCTACGCGCTCGCGTTCGCCGACGGCCTCCTGGTCGCCGGGCTCGCCGACGGAACGGTCTACACGACCCGGGACCGCGGGGACTCCTGGGAGCAGGCTCGGCCCGAGGGCGAGCCGCCGCCGCGGATCCTGGCCTTCGCCTGAGCCCGGCTAGCCCGCGGCCTCGAGAGCGAGGCGGACAGCGCGCGCCAGCGGCTCGGGGACGTCCACGCCCGACCTCGTGAAGTGCTCCCAGGCCCGCTCGGGCTTGTTCCTGTGCCCGCGGAGGCCGGTCGCGCCCTCGAAGTCCGGCGCGAGGACGATCGTGCGCTTGCGGCCCGCGATGGAGGCGATCAGCCGGTTGAGCTCGACCTCGGCGGGGATCGGCTGCTCCCCCGGCTGCGCGTCGCGGTCGTGGACGACGACGAAGGGGACCTCGCAGGCCCGGCAGATGCGCGCGAACACGGGGATGTTCGACTTGCCGCCGCACTCGACGATCGAGATCTGCGCCCGGTCGGCGTCGTGTCCCATGGCCGCGAAGATCGATGGGAGGACGAGCTTCTCCGTCCGCCCCTCGACGAGGATCGCCGCGCGCGCGAGAAAGAGCTCGCTCCGCTCGGCGTCGAACTCGCTCACGACCCTGAACGCCTCGTCGGCGTCGAGCGGCTCCGGCTGCTCGATGTGCGTCCCGCGCCGGGCCGTGTAGCGGACGAGCACGAGCTCCTCGAGCCGCGCGACGTTGAGAAAAGCCGGAGCGTGCGTCGAGTAGATCACCTGGTTGCCGTTCGCCGCCAACGAGCGCAGCCGGCGGTACAGGTACCGCTGCGTCTGCGGCCGCAGGAAGAGCTCCGGCTCTTCGATCAGGAAGACAACGCCCCTGGCCCCGGCCTGGCGGCAGGCGTCGATGCCGGCGACGAGGGCGGAGGCACCCGCCGAGTCCGACTGCCGCTGGGGCGGGTCGCGAAGAGCGGCGCGAAGGTGCAGGACGGCGGCCTCGGCCGCGTCCGAGAAGCCGTCGAAGTCGACCAGCGCCCCGGATCGGCGCGCCGCCGGGACGAAGACGACCGGCGGCGCACCACCGCGCCGAGCACGAGGCTTCTCACGGCGTCGCGCGGTGAGGCCGATCTTGCGGCCGTCGGTCAAGCGGGCCGAGACCGTCATCGCCTCCGCCCGCCCCCTCAGATCCTCGGCGCGCGGCGGCGCCGTCGGGTCGAGCAGGGTCCGGATTGCTGCCAGCAGGTTCGACTTCCCCGAGCGGGCCTCGCCGACGAGCGCCGTCACCGGGCCGAGGCGAAGCTCGACGTCCCGCGCGGATCGGTACGCGCGGACGCGAACGGTCTCCAGGAAGGCCACCGCGCGAGAGTAGCGCGGCTTACTTGGCAGTCCACGCCCGCCGCGGCTCGGGAAGCGGCGTCAGCACGTGCTCGAGGCGCTCGCGAAGCGGCTCGAATGCGGGCGGAAGCGACAGGGCTTCGCCGAGCGTCTCCAGCGGCTCGTCGGCCGTGAAGCCGGGCCCGAGCGTGGCGATCTCGAAGAGGACGCCGCTCGGCTCGCGGAAGTAGATGGAGCGGAAGTAGAAGCGGTCGATCACGGGCGTGGGACGCGCCCCCGCCTGGGCGACCTGCTCGCGCCAGGCCTCGTGCTCGTTCAGAGGCGACGCCCAGGCGACGTGGTGCACCGTGCCGGCCCCGGAGAGACCGCGCTCGGCCGGCGGCTCGTCGTAGGCGTAGAACGAGCCACGTTCGTCGCCGCGTACCTCCCAGGCAGCGCCTCCGCTCGCCTCGAAGGCCAGCGCCTCCTCGAGAAACGGCTGGCTTGCGTCCGGATCGGTCGTGTAGGCGCGGACACCGTCGAACCCCTGTAGGGCGAGCTCGGCCGGGATGTCGGGATGGTCGGCGACCAGGGGCTCGTCCCCCGTTTCGTCGGCGTGGAACTCGAGCCCCATGCCCTCGGGGTCGGCGAAGCGAAGCCGGACACCTTGCCCGTCCAGCTCCGAGTTGATCCCTTCGTCCCCGAGCCGGTTGACCCAGAACGAGAGCGCGTCCTCGGAGGCGACCCTGAACGAGACGGTGTGCACCATGCCCGCGCCGGCGCGGCCGCGAGGGAGGCCCGGGTACTCGAAGAATGTGATGTCGGAGCCGGGGCTCCCCTTCTCGTCCGCGTAGAAGAGGTGGTAGACGGTCGGATCGTCCTGGTTGACGGTCTTCTTCACGAGCCGCAGGCCAAGAACCCGCGTGTAGAAATCCACGTTCTGCGGCGCGTCCGCGGTGATCGCCGTGACGTGGTGGATTCCCTCCAGCTTCATGGCCGTTCCTTCCGTCGCTCCGCCGTCAGTTCTTTGGAACTCAGTTCTCGGTACCCGTATTCCGCCGAGATGATGCCTAGAGTCTTCCCATGAGCCTCCTCGAGCACGCGGGCACGGTCGTCGCGCGGGCAGCCGCCGCGGGCTCTTTGCCCACGGACACCCCCGAGGAGCGGCTGCGGAAGTCGGCGCTCGTCCTCTCGTCCCTCCTGATCACTCTGCTCGCCTTCATCTGGGTCGGGACCTACGCGGCGCTCGGCCTCTGGCTGTCGGCCCTGATCCCCTTCACCTACCAGATTCTGAGCATGGCAGGCCTCGCGCACTTCGCACGGACGAAGCGGTACGACGTCTACCGCGCCGGCCAGGTCGCCATGATCCTCGTCTTGCCGTTCCTCCTCCAGTGGAGCCTAGGCGGTTTCGTCGAGTCGGGCGCGGTCTCGCTCTGGGCGTTCGTCGCCCCGCTCGGCGCGCTCGTCTTCTACGGGCCGCGGCAAGCGATCGGCTGGTTCGCGGCCTTCCTCGGGCTGGTGGCGGTCTCGGCTGCGATCGACGGGCTCCTCCCCACGCCGGCGAACGAGCTCCCGTCCTGGCTGGTCGTCACCTTCTTCGCGCTGAACATCCTCGGCCCGTCGGCGACGACGTTCGCCCTCCTCGAGCACTTCGTCCACTCCCGCGACCGCGCGTACCGGCTTCTGACGGAGGAACAGGAGCGGTCCGAGAAGCTCCTGCTCAGCATCTTCCCGCGGGCGGTCGCGGAACGGCTCAAGGCCTCCCAGGGCGTGATCGCGGAGCGAAGCGACGAGGTCTCCGTCCTCTTCGCCGACATCACGGGCTTCACACCGGCGGCGGAGCGACTGCCTGCGGAGGAGGCCGTCGTGCTCCTGGACGAGATCTTCTCGGCGTTCGACACGCTGGTCGCGCGCCACGGGCTCGAGAAGATCAAGACGATCGGCGACGGCTACCTGGTCGCCGCGGGGATCCCCACGCCGCGCATCGACCACGCCGAGGCGACGGCGCGGCTGGCGCTCGCCATGCGGCAGTCGCTTGCCGAGCTGCCGGCCGCCGCTGGCCTGAACCTCCGGATCGGGATCGACTCCGGCCCGGTCGTCGCCGGCGTGATCGGGCGAAGCAAGTTCGGCTACGACCTCTGGGGCGACACCGTGAACACCGCCAGCCGGATGGAGTCACACGCTCCGGTCGGGGCGATTCAGGTCACTGAGCGGTCGTATCGCCGTCTGGCCGGCCGCTTTCTCTTCGAGCGCCGTCCGGGCGTCGCCGTCAAGGGCAAGGGCGAGATGACGATCTACCTGCTCCTGGCAGAGCGCGAGGAGGCGGCGGTCGCCCCGGCGGGCTATGAGCCTGCGAGCTCCCGGTAGCGGAAGCACGACACCACGTGGTCGTTGACGAGCCCCGCCGCCTGCATGAACGCGTAGCACACCGTCGGGCCGACGAAGCGAAAGCCGCGGCGCTTGAGCTCCTTGCTCATCGCCTTTGAGACCGAGGTCTCAGCCGGCACCTCGCCCACGGTGCTCCACCCGCCCACGAGCGGCTCACCGTCGACGAAGCCCCAGACGAGGGCGGCAAAGCTCCCCAGCTCCTCCTGCGCCTCGAGAACCCGCGCGGCGTTCTCGACCGAAGATTCGACCTTGAGCCGGTTGCGGACGATCCCGGGGTCCTGCAGGAGCTCCTCGATCCGCCTCCGGTCGAAGCGGGCTACGACCGACGGATCGAACCCCGCGAAGGCGCGCCGGTAGCCCTCGCGCTTCCGCAGGATCGTCGACCAGGAGAGGCCGGCCTGCGCGCCCTCGAGCGTGAGAAGCTCGTAGAGTGCCCGGTCGTCCCGCTCGGGGACGCCCCATTCGTCGTCGTGGTAGGCGGCGTAGAGCTCGTCACCGTCCGGCACCCAGTCGCAACGTTCCATTCTCGGTAGCCTACGGCGCCAGACCGACATGGCCTCGAACCACGTCGATGATCCGAGGCGCTGGAAGGCGCTCGCCGTCCTGGGAGTGGCCTACCTGATGGTCGTTCTCGACGTCTCGATCGTGAACGTCGCACTCCCCTCGATCCAGAGCGACCTCGACTTCACGACCGAGGACCTCCAATGGGTCGTGAGCGGCTACGCACTGACCTTCGGCGGCTTCCTCCTGCTCGGAGGGCGCATGGGCGACCTGCTCGGGCGGCGCCGCCTCTTCATGATCGGCCTGGCGCTTTTCGCCGTTTCGTCTTTGCTCTGTGGGCTTTCGGTCTCCTCCGGGATGCTGATCGCGATGCGCCTGATCCAGGGAGCAGCCGGGGCGATCCTCTCGCCCTCGGTCTTCTCCATCGTGCTGGTGACCTTCCGCGAAGGCGCCGAGCGGAACAAGGCGCTCGGCATCTTGGGCGGAATCGCCGGCTCCGGCGCAGCCATCGGCGTCCTCCTGGGCGGGATCCTGACCGAGTACGCCGGCTGGCAGTGGATCTTCTACGTCAACGTCCCGATCGGCCTCGGCGCCCTCGCGCTCGTGCCCCGCTACGTGCGGGAAAGCCGGGCCGACGACCTGGCGCGGCACTTCGACGCGGCGGGGGCCGTCACGGTCACCGCGAGCCTGATGCTCTTCGTGTTCGGCCTGACGCAGTCGACCAGCTACGGGTGGACCTCCGGCCGGGTGCTCGCCTCGCTGGCCGGCTTCGCCGGCCTCATGGCGGTGTTCCTCGTCATCGAGATGCGCTCCCATTCTCCGCTCGTGCCGCTCGGGTTCTTCAAGCACCGCACGCTGGCCGGAGCGAACCTGATCGGCTTCGGGCTCGGGACGACGATCTTCGGGATGTTCTTCCTGCTGTCCCTCTACATGCAGATCGTGCTTGGGTTCTCGGCGCTCGAGACCGGCGTCGGCTACCTCGCGGTCGCCTTGACTGCAGTCGTCGCCTCGGGCGTCGCACAAGCGCTCGTGACCCGTTTCGGCGTAAAGCCGGTCCTGGCGACCGGCATGATGCTGCTCGGAGTCGGCCTCATCCTCTTCACCCAGGTCTCGGTCGACGGCACCTACCTCGCCGACCTGCTTCCCGGCTTCATCCTCGTCGGCATCGGCCTCGGCTTCTCGTTCGTCCCGGTCTCGATCGCCGCGCTCGCCGGGGTCGCCGGCCGCGAAGCGGGGCTCGCGTCCGGTCTCATCAACACGAGCCAGCAGATCGGGGGCGCGCTCGGCCTCGCCATCCTGACGACGGTCTCGACGACGCGAACAGAAAACCTCACCGCCGAGGGCCGGCCGCCGTCACTCGCAGCCCTCGTGGATGGTTACAGCCTTGCCTTTTGGGTCGCGGTCGGCTTTGCGGCCGTCTCGCTCCTGGTCACGCTCCTCATCCTCAGGCGTGAGGATCTCGTGTCCGCCCCAGAGCCCGCGGAGGCGCGAGCTAGCTGAACGTGACGAGCGGCTCGTCGATCTCGCCCGCCGAGCGGAGGCAGGCCCGGCGCGCAGGGCCCTCGGCCAGCGACTCGCAGCCGTACCGCTCGAACTGGCCGTCCGTGAGCACCGCCAGCACCTTGCCCAGCCAGCCGTAGCAGGCGAGCCGTGTCGCTCTTCCGAACCCGTCGCATTGACGGATCAGGGCGACGAGATCCTCCGGCGGGGAGACGATGAGGTTCTGCGGCGGACGAGGCGATCGGCTCGTCCGGCCGGTCGTCGATGAAGGCGCGGTACCAGCACGGACGCACGAACTCGGCGGCCTGCGCGCCGCAGAGCTCACGCGGGTCGTCGACGAGCGTCTCCGGGGGAGTCGTGTCGTCGGCGCCGATCGCAGCGAACCAGTAGTCGTGGAAGGCGCCCTGGGAGCAGTCGACGCCTCGGCGCCGAGCGCCGAGCCGAGCTCGAGCGCAGCGGCCGGACGGGGCCGTGTGCGAACCCGGCCGAGCAGCCGGGCTCATTGGTCTGCGGGAGGTAGGACATCAGGTTCTCGAGCGTCACACTGTGCTCGGCGGCGTACTCGCGCCGACCGTGTGCATGAGCCCGTGACACTCGCCCAGAAGACGGCCGCTTGGATCCGAGTAGGCGGCGACGGCGATCTCCTCGAGGGGCGCCGAGGGATCGTTCGCGTCGCGCATGCGCGCGGAGAGCGCGACCGCGTAGCAGGTGCGGGCCTCCTCACCGTCGACGATCGCGGCGCAATCCTCCAGGTCCGCCTCGGGCGCCGCCGTCTCGCTCGTCGGCGAAGGATCGGTCGGCGGTCCCGCAGGCTGATCGTCGCCCTCGCCCCCTGAGCAACCCGTCGCCACGGCCGGCGGCGAAGCCGGCGGCCAGAAGGATCCGGCGGGTCACGAAGCAGCCGTGAGCAGGAGCTCGATGCCGGATGGGTCGCGCACGAGCGTGCCGTTCTCGCCCACCTCGGGCTCCTGGCCGGAGTCGGCGACACGGGCCGCGACCCGGTCACGTTCCTCTGCGCTCGCAAGCACGATCGTCGCGTGGCGAAGCGCCGCCGTCCCCTCAGGAGGCGGGGACGCGCCGCGGCTGTGCCAGATGTTGGCCCCGACGTGGTGGTGGTAGCCGCCGGCGCCGAAGAAGGCGGCGGACCCGAGCAGCTCGGCCATGAGGCCGAAGCCGAGCACGTCCCGGTAGAAGCCGACGGCGTCCGGAATGTCCGCGACCTGCAGGTGGACGTGACCCACGTCGGTGGCCGGGGGCAGACCGTCGAACGCGGTCGTGGACGGATCGTCCAGCTCGCCGAGCAGGGAGGCCACGTCGAGCGGCTCGGTCGTCAGGCGGCTCCCCACCTTCCCCTCCCACACCTCGCGCGGGCGGTCGTGGTAGATCTCGATCCCGTGCCCGTCGGGGTCGGTGAGGTAGAGGGCCTCGCTGACGAAGTGGTCGGACATGCCGACGAGCGGGACGCGGTCCCGCGCGGCATGGGCGAGCCAGCGCGCGAGGTCGATTCGCTCAGGCACGCGCAGCGCGAAGTGGTAGAGCCCGGTGTGTCCCCGGGCGGGCCGAGCTCCCTGCTCCTCGGCGAGCCCGAGCAGCTCGGCCCCGCCGGCTCCGAGCGAGGCGCGGCCGGCCTCCCGCGCCAGCAGGTCGAGCCCGATGTCGCGACCGTAGTAGTCGAGCGAGCGGTCGAGGTCGCCGACCGTGACGTGAACGGCGCCCATGCGTGTCGTCGCCGGAATCGAGCCGGTGGCGGTCGCCATCTCAAACCACGATAGCGAGGTGCGGTCATGGTCGTTCGCCGCCGGCGACGTCTACTCCGAGCCGATCGCGACTCCGCCCGACCGGAGATGTGACGGCGATGGAAATGCCGTGGCCGTAGCGCGGTCAGGCACGAAAGAGCACCGACGGAGCGTCGATCGCCACGCGCGGGTCGGAGCCTGCTCCGGCGAGGAGCGACGACGGCTCGCCGCGGAGGTGCTCGCCGAAGAAGTCGAGCAGGTAGTCGCTCGTCAGCCGCCAAACGACTCCGGGCGCGGGCGCGCCCAGGCGTCGCCGCGCCAAGGAGATGCGCCAGAGGGGCAGCAGAGGCCAGTCGATGAAACTCGCGTGCTCCGCGCCTCGCACGAGGATGCTCTTGCCCGGCAGGCTGCGCTCGTGGAGCGCCTGCCACGCGCCGACGGTCGTCTCCCGGTCGATCTTCCAGTACTCGGCGTTCGCGTAGTACTTGGCGCTCACCGCCTCGGCGCACGGTGTCGTGAGCTCCGGGTGCTCGCCGCGGAGCTGCAGGAAGGGCCCCGACGCCGCGACAGAGCTTGGAGCCCGCCAGAGGCCGCCGTCTGGTTCGAGCGTCCCCCAGGAGGGATCGAGGCCGAAGAAGATCGCGACGACCATTGGCACGCACCCGAAGACGCCCGCTCGCATGGCGATCCAGAGCGCCTCGGCGGTGACGAGCTCCTCGGTGTCCACGGGGGCGGCGAGGATCGCGTCGTACGTGCGCTGGAACTGGTCTTTGGAACTGAAGTTGCCGCCCCTTTGGGCTTACAACCTCCTTACCGCCCCTTCCCCTTACGGCGCTCTAGCGCATCGGTGAACCGCCCTATCTGAACGGTCAACGCGGCAAGGCCAGCGATGATTTGGCCGACGGAGGGTTCGGAAATCAAAGGCGGCCTCGGGTCTGAGGCGCTGCCCGGCCTAGCGCTCCACGGATTCATCTGAATGTCTTCGCTGTGGCCGATTCGGCACGCTGCGCAGTGAAACGGCCGCTTGTCGACTGGCCAGTCGCCCGAGCCTCTGCACTTCGGGCAGTGGATGCGGCTGGTGTCCGCCGTGCCCTTTGCCTTGCCGGCACGGACCAAATCTAACCCTAGGACACCTCAAGGCGGCGTCGCCCTAGAGCTCGCAGTTGAAAACTTGCTCGCCGTTCACGCAGGTGTCGGTGTCCTCCCAGCCGTTCAGGTAGTCGGCCCCGTCGCCTCCGTCGAGGAAGTCGTCTCCGGCGCGACCTTCGAGGACATCGGGACCGCCCAAACCTTCGAGGTGGTCGTTTCCTTCGGCTCCGTCGAGCAGGTTGTCGGATGCATTGCCGATCAAGGTGTCGTCGCCGGCATTTCCTTCGGCAGCCTCGATGGAGCGAACGCTGTCATCGCCCGTACCGCCGACGAGACCCGAGGCGAGGTCGATCAACACATCCGAATCTTCCAGCTCGGGTTCCCAGAAAATGATGTCGTCGTCCCGACCGCCCCCGAAGACGTCGTGGGCCCCATCGGAACCGAATACGAAGGCGTCACCGCCACCCCCACCCTCGTACCGGTCGGCTCCAGGGCCGTCGATGACCCAGTCGTCGTCCCCGCCCATCCAGACGACATCGTCGCCACTCGAATTCAAGACAAGATCCCCGTCCAGCGAACCCGGGAAATGACCTCCCACTCCGGCGTGGATTTCATCCGGGCCGCGCCCGTCGTTGACCTCATCCGGGCCCCTTCCTCCATAGATCACGTCCGCGCCCCGCCCGCCGCGCGTCTCGTCGATTCCGAAGCCAGCGTAGACGAGGTCGGCGCCTCTGCTTGCGCAGATCAGATCGTGTCCGCTACTCGCTCGGATGACGTCACGCCCTCCGCCGGCGACGATCACGTCGTTGCCCTTCGTGCCGCGAATGACGTCGTTTCCCCCGGTCCCGACAATCGTCGCCTCGACCCCATCCTCATCCCCCCGGGGATAGCATTTCGGCGCACCTGCGGCGGCCTCGGCGACAAAGCTCGCAACGAGGCAGGCCACTCCTATCAAGATGGCGATCTTCATGTGGCTTCCTTCAGACTGGCGACTATTGAAGCATGCACAAGTGTCGGCTCGGATCAAGAGCAAAGAAACCCCCGACCGGAGCCGGGGGTTTGGTTCTCAGAAGGGCAGGAACCCCTTGAGGCGCTCGTAGGTCATGCCGGCAGCCCTCCCACGGTGAGAGCGTCGAGCGCCGCTTCGAGCTTCTCTCGTTGGTGCGGCCCTCTCGAACGGCAGGACTCGCGCTCAGTTGATCAGCTTCCGCTCCATCGCGAAGATCGCGATCCGCCAGAGGACGAGCCCGAAGGCGACGAGGCCGCCGAGGCGGGCGAGGTCGATCCATCCCTCCCAGCCGAAGACCGCGCTCCGCACCAGCTCGACGCACTGGTAGAGCGGGTTGAAGTTGGCCAGTACCTGGGCCCACTCGGGCAGGTTGTCGATCGGGAAGAAGGTCCCGGCGACGAGGAAGAGCGGCGTCAGCACGGCGCTGACGATGTAGTTGAAGTTTTCGAAGGACTTCGCGAACCCGGCGATGGCGATCCCGAAGCAGGCCCAGCCGAAGCCCGAGACGAAGGCGATCCCGGGCACAGCGAGCATCCCCCAGGACGGGTCGAGGCCGAAGAACATCGCGACGATCATGGGCACGCAGCCGAAGACGCTCGCCCTCATGGAGATCCAGAGCGCCTCGGCCGTGACGAGCTCCTCTGTGTCGACGGGCGCGGCGAGGATCGCGTCGTACGTGCGCTGGAACTGGTACTTGACGAACGTCCCGAACATCGCCGGGAAGGCGCTTGAGAAGAGGACCGCCGTGGCGACGATGCCGGTCCCCACGAACTCGACATAGTCGTAGCCGCCCACCCGGCTCACGAGCGAGCCGAAGCCGAAGCCGAAGGCGAGCAGGTAGATGGTCGGCTCGACCGTCGACGAGAAGGCCGACGAGCGCCAGTACGAGGAGAAGTTGACGATCTCCCGTACGAGAACGCCGGTGATCGCCGGCCGCTCGAGGCGGCCGAGGGTGGTTCGCGGAGCGGCCCTCGTCGCCATCACTCGATCTCCTCGCCCGTCAGGAGGACGAAGACGTCCTCGAGGTTGGCTGGACGTCGCTCGCCCTCGGGGACGCGGCCGTCGCCGCCTTCGATCCCGAGGACCGAGATGCTCGTGCCCGTGCGGCGGGTGGCGAACCCCTCCGCGCGGGCTGCGAGCTCTGCCTCGGCCAGCCTGGTCGGCGACCCGTAGACCTCGATCGCCTCGCGGCCGGCGTGCCGGGCCACGAGCTCCGAGGGAGGGCCCGTCGCCACGCAGCGCCCGTGCGACATGATCAGAACCGTGTCGGCCAGGCGCTGGGCCTCCTCGATGTAGTGGGTCGACATGAGGATCGTCGTTCCCTCGGCGCGGAGCGCGTCGATCAGCGCCCAGAGCTCCTGCCGGACCTGGGGGTCGAGCCCGACGGTCGGCTCGTCCATGAGTACGAGCCGCGGCCGGTGGACGAGCGCGCGGGCGATCAGGAGGCGCCTGCGCATCCCTCCGGAGAGCTTGTCCACGCGACTGTCACGGCGATCGCGGAGATTCGCCATCTCGAGCGCGCGCTCGACGGCGGCATGCCGGTCGGCGCGCCCGATCCGATATAGGTACGCGAAGACGAGCAGGTTCTGCTCGACCGTCAGCGTCGTGTCGAGGTTGTCGAGCTGAGGCGAAACCCCGCACTCGGCACGGGCGGCCTTGGACTCCTCGGGCAGCTTGAAGCCGAGCACCTCGAGCTCGCCCTCGTCGGCGATCGACTGCGCCGTCAGGAGGCGCATGGTGGTCGACTTGCCGGCGCCGTTCGGGCCGAGCAGGCCGACGCACGTGCCCTCGGGCACGTCCAGGTCGAGGCCGTCGACGGCAGTGATCGGGCCGTAGCGTTTAACGACGCCGCGCAGCCGAATGGCGAGGTGCTCGGTCATGGCGTCAGCTTGCCAGGCGCCGAGCTCCCTATGCGGCCTCCGTTACCGGCTCGCCCTCTCCGTGCGGCGCGGGCGCGACCGACTTGAGCAGAAGCCCGGCGACCAGGGCGGCCGCCGCGCAGAAGACCGCCCCGACGAGGAAGGCGACGTGATAGCCGCCGTTGAGGGCGACCAGCGAGCCCTCGCCTGAGGCGAGCAGGTTGTCGGTGCGGGCCGCCGCGAGGCTTGCGAGGACGGCGAGGCCAAGCGCGCCGCCCATCATGAACGAGGTGTTGACGACGCCCGAGGCGAGCCCGGCCTCCTGGGGAGCGACACCGCTCATCGCGGCGAGAAGAATCGGGTTGAAGCCGATGCCGGCGCCGAGGCCGACCGCGAGCGTGGCCGGCAGGACGTCGACGACGAAGTCTCCGCCCACCGGCGCCCGCGCGAAGAGGAGCAGCGAGAAAGTCATCAACCCCAGCCCGACGAGGAGCGGTGGCTTGATCCCGAAGCGCATGACGAGCTTGTCGGAGTAGAGCGACGTGGCGCCCCAGATCACCATCGAGGGCAGGTAGGCGAAACCAACCTCGAGCGGCGTGTAGCCGAGGACGCGCTGGAGGTAGAGAGCGGAGAGGAAGAAGTACGCGAAGAGGCCCGCAGCCATGAGCACGCCCACGCCGTTGGCAGCGGAGACGTTGCGATTGCGAAAGATCCCGAGCGGGACGAGCGGCGACTGGATCCGCGCTTCGCGGACGAGGAAGAAGGCAAGGAGCGCGACGGCGCCGCCGAGCAGGCCGAGCGTCTCGCCGGACGTCCAGCCGGTCTCGTTGCCGTTCACGATCGCGTAGACGGCGAGCATGAGCGAGGCAGTGATCGTGACGGCGCCGACGACGTCCAGCCGGCCGCCGCCGGCCATGCCGGGCGACGCCGGGAGCAGCCGCAGCGAGAGGAGGTAGACCAGGGCGCCGACCGGCAGGTTGACGAGGAAGATCCAGTGCCAGTTGAGCACATCGGTGAGCACGCCGCCCAGCAGCACGCCGGCGACGCCTCCCCCGGAGAGGACGAAGCCGAAGATGCCCATTGCCTTCGCTCGGTCTGCCTGCTCCGTGAAGAGCGTCATGACGAGGGACAAAGCGACCGCGGAGACGAGCGCGCCGCCGAGCCCCTGCACGGCCCGCGCTCCGACGAGCTGCCCCTGTGAGGTAGCCAGCCCGCAGGCGAGCGACGCGACCGTGAACAGCGAGATCCCGATCAGGAACATGCGCCGCTGCCCGAACAGGTCGCCCAGCCGGCCGCCGAGGAGGAGGAAGCCTCCGAACGTCAGCAGGTACGCATTCACCACCCAGGCGAGCGAGGTCTCGGAGAAGCCGAGGTCGTCCCGGATGGACGGCAGCGCGACGTTCACGATCGTGCCGTCCAGCACGATCATCAGATCGCCGAGGCAGAGGACCCACAGGGCGAGCCAGCGGGTTCTCGAGTTCATGGTCACGAGGAGTTCCTTTCGGCGTCGCTCGAAGTCGGTGTCGAGGGTTAGACGCCCTAACGAGGCGGAACTCATCGGTCTTCCCCACCGATGAGTTTTCTCAGCCCGCACGGTCCACGTTGCAGATGGCCCCAGGGTCGAGCAGCATCGTCCTCTCCCTCGGCGGCCCCCTCGCCCGAGCCGACCTACCTGCGCTCTGCGAGCGCGGCGCCGCTCTTCTGGAAGCGAGTGGCGCTGACGTCCTCGTCTGCGACCTGAGCGCGCTCGCGACGGTGGACGCGGTCGCCCTGGACGCCGTCGCCCGGCTTCAGCTCACCGCGCGGAGGCGCGGAAGCCGGATCTGCATCCGCCACGCCTCGGCCGAGCTCGAGGAGCTTCTTCGCCTCACCGGCCTGGCGGAGATCTGCGGGCTACGTCTGGTACTCGAGCGGCAGCCCGAAGAGTGGGAAGAGCCTCTCCGTGTCGAGGAAGAACGTCAGCTCGACGATCCGCCCGCCTGAGAGCTCGAGCACCTGGAGAGCCCACGGCTCGTAGCCCTCGCCGTCGGGCCGGGGCCGGTACTGCCCGAAGGCCGGGGAGCCGTTCGCCGTCTCGACCGGCACGACGTGGGAGTTGCGGCACGTCGCGCCCGGCCCGACCCACCACGCGAGGATGTCGTCGCGCCCTCTGAGCCAGAGGTCGTACGGCGGCATCGACTGCGTCGCGTCCTCGTGGATCAGCGAGGTGAGCGCCTCCACGTCGTAGCGCTGGAACGCCTCTACGTAACGCTCGAGCAGCTCCTGGTCGGCCTCGTCCAGCTCGGCGGCCTCTCCGGCCGCCTCGATGTCGGCGGCCTCAAGGGTCGCCCGCGCCCGCTGGAGCGCGCTGTTCACCGATGCGACGCTCGTCTCGAGCAGCTCGGCGACCTCGCCGGCCTTCCAACGCAGCACTTCGCACAGGATGAGGGCGGCGCGTTGGCGCGGTGGGAGCTCGTGGAGCGCGGCGACGAACGCGAGCCGGACGGTCTCCCGCCCGACGGCGACCTCCGCCGGGTCTCCCTCGGGGAGCACGCGAGCGTCGGGGATCGGCTCGATCCACGTGGCCTCGGGCAGCGTGCGCAGGTTGGCGACCTCGGGCTCCCGTGACGGCCCGAGATCCATCGGGCGCGCGCGTCGGTTACGGCCGCTGAGCAGGTCGAGGCAGGCGTTCGTCGCGATCCGGTAGAGCCAGGAGCGAAGCTCGGCCCGGCCCTCGAAGCGGTCGTACCCTCGCCAGGCGCGGATGAACGTCTCCTGCACCGCGTCCTCGGCCTCGAAGGCCGAGCCGAGCATCCGGTAGCAGTAGGCCGTCAGTTCGACCCGGTGCTGCTCGAGCCGACGCTCCAGGTCGGCGGCGGCCGGCTTGGTCGGCGCGGGCGACTCCGGCATGGGACCATGCTACGTGTTCGCCCGCCGTCGGGGCGGTCGCGAAAGCGGAGCCGGAGTACACTCGGAAAGTGCGGATCGGCGCTCGATGAACCTCTTCCGCTTCATTCCCGGCTACACCGAGAACGTTTACGACGCTGGGAAGGAGCCGCTCCTCCTCATGCTGATCGCGTTCCTGCTCGCGTTCCTGCTCACGCGCGCGTACACGCGGATTGCCCGCGTTCGCGGATGGGGGAGCACGCACGTGGGCGGGGTGCACATGCACCACGTCGTCGTCGGCATCGTGCTCATGACCGTCGCGGGCGTGATCGGCCTCGGCTTTGCCCCGGGCGAGGTCTTCGAGGAGTGGCTCGCGATCCTCTTCGGCGTCGGCGCCTCCCTGACGCTCGACGAGTTCGCCATGGTCTTCCACCTGGACGACGTCTACTGGTCGCCCGAGGGACGAACATCGGTCGACGCGGTCGTGACCGCCGCCGTGCTGCTCGCGCTCGGCCTGGTGGCCGCCGCGCCCTTCGGAGCCGACGAGAACGAGGAAACCGCAGCCGGCTTCTGGTTCGTGATCGGAGTCAACGTCGTCCTCGTGGCGGTGACGTTCCTGAAAGGGAAGCTGAAGCTCGCCCTCGCCGGGGTGCTGTTTCCGCCGTTCGCGTTCTTCGGCGCGGTCCGGCTCGCGAAGCCGCGTTCCTGGTGGGCGCGGCGCTTCTACGATCCCGAGGGGAGTGGCCGAAGGGCGCGCAAGTACCGCCGTGCGGTCGCCCGCGAGACCAAGCGGCGGCAACGCTGGCACGCGCGGCAGCAGGCCCTGTACGACCTGCTCGGTGGGGCGCCGAGCAGCCAATCGCCGCACGAAGCCTCGGGCGGACCGAAGATTGACGGTCGGTAGCCGCCGCCTGCTCGTGGCGGCGGTCGCGGCGGCTCTGATCGTGCCGGCCGGAGCTTCTGCGCAGAGCGCGGTCAGCCCGGCGCAGGAGCTCGCGAATCGGTACGCGCCCATCGTCGCGCTCAAGGAGCAAGAGGGCCGATGCGGTGAGACGGTGATCAAGGGTGAGCCGTGGCGCCCGACCACCGTGCGGATCGTGCTCGAGAATCCCGAGATCGACCTCCGCGGTCCCGAGGCAAGAACGGTCGTCGGAACGGCGCCGACGGCGGCTGACCTCTACCGCCGGGGAGACGACTACTTCCTCGACTTCCCCGGCGACCCGCTCAGGCCCGGGTGCACGTACGAGACGGACGGCAAGCGGTTCGCCGAGGGTCAGCCCTCCCTCGCGTACGCACACATCACCACCGAGGCGGGCGTGCCCGGGAAGCTCGCCCTCGAGTATTGGTTCTACTACTACTTCAACGATTTCAACAACAAGCACGAGAGCGACTGGGAAGGCATCCAGCTCGTCTTCGACGCCGACACCGTCGCCGAGGCGCTTCGCACGGAGCCGAGCGAGGTCGGGTTCGCGCAGCACGAGGGCGGCGAGAGCGCCGACTGGGACGACGAGAAGCTCGAGAAGGTGGGCGACCACCCGGTCGTCTACCCGGCGGCCGGCTCGCATGCGAGCTATTTCTCGGACGAGCTCTGGCTCGGCCGCCACGCCAGCGAGGGAATCGGCTGCGACAACTCGACAGGGCCCTCCCGGCAGGTTCGACTGGCCGCAGTCGTCGTGCCGACGGAGCCGCCGTCGCGTGACGCCACCTTCGCCTGGCTCGCGTACGACGGTCTCTGGGGTGAGCGGGAGAAGGCGCCGAACAACGGTCCGACAGGACCGAACACGAAGGACCGCTGGCTCGCGCCGATCAGCTGGCAGGACGAGCTCCGCCAGGCGAGCGTCTCAGTTCCCGCCGGCCGAACGTTCGGCCCCAGCGTAAGCGGCGCGTTCTGCTCGGGAGTCGGCTTCGCCTCAGGACTCCTCACCGACTACCTCGCCCACCCCGTGGTGACGATTCTCGTGCTAGCCGCGGTGCTCGGGCTCGTCGCCTTGCTCATATGGCGCACCCACTGGCGCCCGGTCCAACCCGACCCGATTCGCCAGCGACGTGGCAACGGGCAGATCGTCCTCACCGCGGGATGGATCTACGCACGACATCCGCTGCGCTTCCTCGCGCTCGGCTCCGTCTTCCTCGTGCTCGAGGCGGGCGCCGCCGGCCTCCAATGGCTCGCCGATGCGCTCGCCGACGCGCTCGTCCCCGGCCTGCGGCTCAACATCTCCCTGACCGCGCTCTCCACGGTCCTGGCCGTCGCCGCGATCGCCCTCGTGCTGAGGAACCTCGACTCAGGGCGGCTCCTCGGCTGCATCAAGGCGTACAGGTTCGTCCTCCGGCGCTTCTGGAGCCTCGTCGGAGCCGCGCTGATCGTCGCCCTCGTCCAGCTCCTGCTCGTGATCACCGTCGTTGGGATCCCCATCGCGATCTACCGCTTCGTCAGGCGCGTGTTCGTCCTCAACGAGGTCGTCCTGCACGGCCACGGTGCGCGCTCGTCCCAGGGCGCCTCGGTCGCCCTCGTGCGCGGAAACTGGTGGCGAACCGCGCTCCTGGTCGGGCTGCTCTACCTGATCCTGATCGGAGTTGGACCGGTCGTCGGCTTCGTGCTCCTCTTCACGACGGGAATCCCGCCGTGGCTGATCGACTGGATCGGATCCCTCATCTACATGATCGTCTTCCCCTACGCGGCAATCGCCGGCACGCTCCTCTACTTCGACCTCGAGGAGCGCCGGCGGGCTCAGGAGTGACGACGCGATCTACACAGCCCGCAAGAGGTCTCTACGCAAGGGGGTCGACGAACCGGAGGCGCGAGAAGCGGCGAAAGCCGTGGTCGTGCGAGGCAAGCACCAGCCCGTGCTCGATCGCGAGCGCCGCGAGCTCGATGTCTGGGACATCATCGCTCCGCAGTCCCGGCGTCTCGGCAAGCTCTGCTGCGATCGCGGCGTGGCCGGCGCCGGCCGCGACGAGTCGGACGGCCGGCTGCTCGAGGTACGCCGCCGCCACGGCCCAGCCCTCCCTGACCGTAACGGCGTGCCGTCCCAACACCCTCGCGCTCGTGACGAGGCGTAGGAACCCGTAGACGACGGGCCAGCAGAGCGCGACGGTCCCCTCGCCTCCGGACAGCTGCTCTTCGAGCCATCCGCGGGCGCGGTCGTGCTCGGGCGCGTCCGCGAACGTCGCGTAGACGAGCAGGTTCGTATCGACGAGCGTCACGGTATGCCGCGCTGCGCACGCCGCTCGTCGTCGAGCGTCGCGAGCAACGCCGACACGTCGGTCACATCCAAGACCGGCCGCCCGGGAAGCTCCGGCAGCGGCGGCGGAACAGCGGGCGGGGTAGGGCGCGCGCTCCGCCGGAGAAGCCGGTTCACCGCGGCACGGAACGACTCCCCCGTTCGCGCGCGCTCGCTCTCGATCAGCGCCGCGACGTCGTCGTCCAGCGTGATCGTGGTGCGCATGATGCCGCTATCATAGCATCAGAGTCATCACGACTTGAGCCGGGACGGGCGGGGTTGCGCCCTGGCGTCAAGACGAGCGCTACGCAGTCCCGCCTAGGTCGGCCCCAGATCAGCTCAGACGGGCACAGGTTCGCCCAAGGATTCCTGCGCCGAGCCGGGTAGTGCATGCAGGAGATACGCGTCCACCGCCTTTTCCTTGCCCTTGACGCGCAGTCCCGGCACCGCCTCGACGATGCTGCCGTCGGGCAGCGCCCGGCGGGTCTCCGCGCCGATTAGCACGCCGCCCTCCGGCGCCTCGCTCTCCAGCCGCGACGCCGTGTTGACGGTGTCACCGACGACCACGTAGTCGACGAACCCGTGGCCGCCCAGCTCGCGCACGACCGCGACACCGCTATTGACACCCACACGCAGCCGAGGCCATCCCGGGTTCGCCTCGGCGATCGCAGACAGCTCCCGCTGGAGGGCAAGCGCCGCGCCGGCGGCGCGCACCGCGTGGTCGGGCTGGTCGCCACGGCTGTTGAAGGTGGCCATTACTCCGTCGCCCATGAACTTTTCCACCTGGCCGCCAAACCCGCGCGTGATCAACGGCACCGCGGCGGCGTAGTACGTGTTGAGCACGCTCGCAACATCCGCGGGCTTCGCGCGCTCGGCGAACGACGTGAAGCCGACGAGGTCGCTGAACAGGACGCTCACGGACTGGACGCGCTCACGCGTGGTGGGCAGATAGAGCCCGTGGAAGCGCTCGTCGCGCCATTGGCGGTAGGCGGCATAGCTGACGACGGCGTAGGCCGTGACGATCAGCGCGTGCCACTCCCACCAGCTCGCATGCCAGGCGCGCTCGCCGGTCAGCGCCACGCCGATCATCGCCTCAGCGAGCAGGACAAAACAGGCGATCACGCTGGCCTGCAGCAGGGCGACCCGCCCGCGATAGACGAACGCATAGCGAGCCGCCGCGACAGCGTAGGCGACCGCGCCCAGGCCGGCCATCGCGGCAACCAGGCTGTGTGAACCACCCTCGCTGTGAAGCTCGTCCAGCGGCGGAAGCTCGATGACCGTCCAGACGAACCACACGGCCATGGCGGCGTAGACCGCCCGGCGCAACGCCGCGCGGTGTCGCACCACACGCGGCGCGAACGAAGGGCGCAGATCGACGAACGCGGAGGCGAGGGCGAACAGGGAGGCGACGACGAGCCCCACGGGATTCGCAACCTTGAAGCCGGCATATTCGTGCGTGAAGAGGACTCCGGCGGTCCCGAGCGCGTGCAGGCCGAGGAAGCCGCCCGTCGCCAGGAAGGCGAGCGAGATCAGCAGGACCCGGGCGTCGCCCCGGCGGTTCGCGGCGCCGCCCGCAGCGTAGGCGAGTACGAAGACCCCGACACCGACGCTCAGGAAGATCGTGAAATGGACGCGTGGGTTAGACCAGTTTGGGTCGAGCTGCTCACGCAGGAGAAGAGAGACCAGGCCGACGAGCGGCAGGACCGCAGCGAGCATCCAGGCAGCGACAACGAGCGCGCCGCGGGGGCGCCATCCGTCGGTTGGGCTGACGTTCGCTTGCGATAGAGGAAGCTCGGCGATACTCACGGCGCGAAACTAGAGGGCTCCGCGCACGAGATCGATGCGGCCAGTACGAGTGATTGGTGCGGCTAGCACCCCTATCCGCCTCTTCGGTTGCATCGCGCCGCGTACAACGAAGGCCCTGTTTCCAGGGCCCTCCGAGATAGCGGGGGCAGGATTTGAACCTGCGACCTCCGGGTTATGAGCCCGGCGAGCTACCTGACTGCTCCACCCCGCGGCGTGGGCGCAAGGATAGCATCACGCCCGTGCCTTGGTGGACCTGGCTTTCCCTCGGGATCTTCCTGCTCGCCCTCGTGGCGGCGGCCGTCTTCTCCGTCTTCGCCTTCGGCCGGCTCAAACGCCATGCGGCCGACTTCGAGGGGATCCGGGTGAAGGTCGACGAGCTCGCCCTCGCTGCGCAGGAGCTCGAGCAGAAGCAGGCCCGGAACCAGGAGCGCATGGCGGAGCTCCAGCGCCGCCGCGCCCGCGCGGAGGCCTCGGTTGGGCAGGTCGGATACCTGCTTTCCACGTTGTCGGAGGCCCTCGGCGGCCCGCGGCGGGCGCGGGGACGCTACCTCAGCAAGTGACGCGGGTCGGTGTCGTCGACCTCGGGACGAACTCGACGCGCCTGCTCGTCGCCGACGTCGAGGACGGCGCGGTGCGGGAGGTCGAGCGCAGGCTAACGATCACGCGTCTCGGCGAAGGCGTCGACGAACGTCGCATCCTCCTCCCCACCGCGCTCGCCCGCGTCCGCAACACGCTGGCCGACTACCGGCGCGTCCTCGAGGAGAGCGGCGCGGAGCGCACGCTCGCCGTGGCGACGAGCGCCGTCCGCGACGCCGAGAACGGCGAGGCCTTCCTCGGCGAGATCGAATGGAGCTACGGCTTCGACACGCGGCTCCTGGCCGGTGACGACGAAGCGCGCCTGACGTTTCGAGGCGTCGCCGCCGGGCGCGAGCTTCCCTCCGGGACGCTCGTCCTCGACGTGGGCGGCGGCTCGACGGAGCTGGTCCTCGCCGACTGGCACCGAAGCCTCGACCTGGGCTGCGTCCGTCTCACCGAGCGCTTTCTCCGAACGGACCCGCCGGCTTCGGACGAGCTCTCCGCGTGTCGCGAGCACGTCCGCGCCCTGCTCCCCGCCGAGCCGAGGCCCTCGCACGTGATCGGCGTCGCCGGGACGGTGACGACGCTCGCCGTCCTCTCGCTCGAGCTCGACGAAGAGGATCCCGCGCTCGTCCACCGGCACCGGCTGAGCAGCGCCTGGATCGAGGCGGAGACCGAGAGGCTCGCCGCGCTTCGGGTCTCCGAGCTCAGGGAGATCCGCGGCATGCACCCGGACCGGGCGCCGGTGATCGTCGCCGGCGCGCTGGTCGTCGCCGAGACCCTGCGCCATTTTGGGGTCGACGAGCTCGAGGTCAGCGAGCACGACCTCCTCCATGGCGCCGCCCTCGCCGCCGCCGAGCTGCCGGCCCGCGCCGAGGGCCCGGCGCCGCCCGGCGCCTACACCTGCTGCTGATCAGACTCGAGCGGCGGCGGCTCGTCCTCGGCCAGGCGGCGCACGACGGGCTCGCGCGGGAGGACGCCGAGGAGGCGGCCGTCCTCGACCACCGTGACCCGCTCGAGGCCGCTTTCCGCCATGAGGACGAGCGCCTCCTCGAGCGGCGTCTCGGGGCCGACCGTTGGGATGTCCGGATCGGCGAGGTCTCGCGCCGTTAGCTCACGCAGGTCGCGTCCCTCGGCGACGGCCGCCACGATCGACTCCTCGCCGACGGAGCCTACGAGGCGGTCGCCGTCGGCGACGAGGACGTTGAGGACGTGCGGCTTGGCGAGCACGGCGGCGACGTCCCGCGCAGGCGCGTCCGCCTGGAGCACGCGGGGGTCTGCGACGAGCGCCTCCCGGACGATCATCAGCCGAGTTTAAGAGCTCCCAACACAATGATGAGCGATGCCGGGTCATCATCATGGTCGGAGCTCTACGCCGCTCGCTCGACCTCGAGCGTGAGGCCGTCCAGCCCGACGACGCGGACCTCTTCGCCTGCCTCGGCGCCTTCGGCGCAGTGGGCGCGCCAGAGCTCCCCCTGCACGCGGATCTGGCCGAGCGGCGTGCACGGCATGACGACCAGGCCGGTTGCGCCGACAAGCGTCTCCGGCCCCATCTGCACCCGCCTGCGACGCGAGTACCAGAGCCAGAAGAGCGTCTCGGCGACCTCGATCACGCCTGCGGCGAGGATCACGGGGAGGCGCCACTGCTCCGGCAGGACGAAGACGGCAAGGAGAATCCCGCCGATCAAGATCATCGGCGGGATTCTGCACGCTCGAGCTCAGGCTACTTCTCGAGGACGAAGGCGATCGCCCTGTGACCGGCGACGACCGCGTCCTGTCGGACGACCACCTGGGCGCGCGGTCTCTCCGACCGGCGCAGCCGGAGCCGCGCCACCAGTGCGTCTCCGGGCGGGCTGGTCTCGAACTCCTTCAGGAGCTGGTCGAAGCTCTGCTCGGTGTCCCCGGCGCACTCTTCTCCGAAGAGGAAGCACGGAAACTCGAAGGAGGTCGAGCCGCCGCCCAGCACCTCGATGAAACCGTTGCGCCTGGCGTTCTCGGGGACACGCAGGGAGAGGTCGACGTTCTTCGTCCCCGTCGTGTGCGCGGGGCGAAGGACCGCGCGCAGGCGAATCCGCGCTCCGGGCCTGGCCCTGACAAAGTCCTTCTGCACGTAGCGGGAGCCGTTCCAGACGAGCACGCGCCGGATGTCGTAGCGCTCGAAGGCCTCGGTCACGTCGAGCTTCGGCACGTCGATGCTCGTCACCTCGATCTCCTCGTCGTCGAAGGCCTGCAGCACCTCCGCGGTGATCGCGACCTCGAAGACCGATTCGAAGGAGATGTCGAACGGCGATGCATAGCGGGTCGAGCGGGTGAGGTCCCAGATGGCGCCGCCGTCGCGCGTGCCTCGAATCGTGTACTCGATCGCAGAGCTGCCCGGGCCGATCCGGTCGATCGTCACGTCGATGTTCTGGAAGAGGTGCGAGAAGGCCAGGAAGGGCAGGAAGTCCGGGAAGACCGCCTCGCTCCGGCCCGTGCGCGTCCTTCCCGTGTCGAGATCCGTGACCGTCGAGGTGAGAGGCGAGGTCTCCGGCACGTCGCCCAGCACGCCGGCGATGCCGGCAAGGCGATCCTGGGTGAGCGTGCCGAGGCTCTCCGCGATGTTGGCGAGCTTGTAGCTCCCGAAGATCGGGTCCTCGACGATCGTGATCGTGTCGGCCGCATGGATCGACATGGTCGTGTCGCCCGTCCAGTTGAACGGATGCCCGAACGCAACCGCCTGGCCGTCACAGACGAAGGTCGTCGTGCCTATTCCCGCCACCGTGATGTCTCCGACCGACATCGCCGCGGCGAACGAGTCGCCGGCGCGGAGCCGCGCCCCCGTCGGCGGAGGCGTGGTGGTAGCGGACGAGCCCATGTAGGCGATGAACGGGAGCTTCTGGCGGTCGATCGCCGCCTGCATGCGGCGCAGGCCCCGGTCGGTGAGCCCGGAGGCGGAAAGGGGCGTCTTCAGGCGCGTCATCGTCCCGGTCTGGGCTATGGACAGCCCTGTCTCCTCCGCCATCCGTGCGGCGAGCGCCCTCGGCACCTTCAGGCTCAGGGCCGCGTCCAGCGCCGTACCGCCGTCCAGCAGGTCGTCCATGTCCTCCGCCGGGGTCAGCCCGGCGAGCGTCGAGCCGCCGCCGGCCAGCCCGTACGCGATCGCGCCGGCGAGCCTGTCCTGGCCACCGCTTCTGACGAAGACCGGCGACCCCGAGGCTCCGAACCAGAGCCCACCCGCCTCGTCGACGACAGGGCCCGACAGGTTGGCGATGATGATGTCGCGGCCGGGGCCGACGGCGTCCCGAAGGATGCCGAGGACCTCGGCGTCGAACGTGGAGAGCGTCCGCCCACGGGTGACCGAGACCGCCGTGCCCGTCATTCCCGTCCGGACATCGTCCAGGGGCAGGATGGCTGGGCACTCGCCCGGCACGCTTGCCGACGAGGCTCCGGTCGCCGGGGCGACCCCCCAAACCGCAACTGCGATCGCCAGGGCCAGGAGGCCCGCGACCGCCCGTGGTCCGCGCGCTGCGCTCATGTGGTTCGCTCTCCCTCCGGTGAGATCAGTTGGAAAGATCAGCATGCGCCTTCGCGCCGCCGATTCCAAGAGCCTTCGGCCGTTCCTGAACGAACGCCCGGGACTTAGAACCCCTTTCGAAATGAAGCCGGATGTCGCCGGAACGCCCTGGACGGCGCGATTCTGCGTCCTCAGTCGCGCCCGTATTCTCGAATACGAGCGCTCCCTGCGTCCTTGCCTCGCACTCGCCCAGGACGCCCCGACGACAGCGCGTCATTCCGAAATGGGTTCTTGGATCGCAGTGCCGGGGGTGAGATTCGAACTCACACGCCCTTGCGGGCAGAGGGTTTTAAGCCCCCCGCGTCTACCGTTCCGCCACCCCGGCGCGCGGATTCCTTAGTTCGCGCCCTGTTGTAACTGATCGAGCTCGAACTTCTCGGGCGCGTCGCCCTGCGGGCCGCGGTAGTCGTCGATGAAATCGTCGAGCGCCGCCTCGTCGAACGAGTTGCACCGGAGCATGTGCGTCCACGAGGTGGCCACGATCTGGTCGGCGAGCGCCGGCTCCTCTTCTTCCAGGTCGGCGGCGAGCGGCGCCACGATCAGGCCGCGCGGGTCCTGCTGGTACCAGTCGCCGAGGCTTGCGATCGTCTCCGCGGACACCTCGCTCCCGTACTGGACGACCACGCCTCCGTGCTCGAGGTTGTGGACGTAGTTGATCTGCGGCACGGGCTGGTCGTAGAGGTTCCAGATCGCCGTGTTGGCGTTGTGGAGGCCGCTGGTCGCCGGGATCGAGTTGTACTCGTAGTCCTTGGGCAGCTCCTCGACGTGGCTTGCCTCCAGGGCGTCGAAGGTCTCGAACGTGCAGTCGCCGTCCGTGGTCGGCCCGGAGGCGGAGCTGTCGTCGCCGCTCAGGATGAACGCCGCGCCGATCGCCCCGGCGGCGATCACGATCGCCGCGGCCAGGCCGACGAAGATTAGCTGGGTTCGGCGCGCGCTCGGCGCGGGCTTGTAGGCCTTCGGTGCCTGGACGGGTCGCTTGGGTGGTGTGGGTACTCGATCCTTCTTGGCCACGGGCCGAAAAAGGTATCAAGCTGTTGCCCGCGCCTCGGCGCCTAGGAACGCGGCGACAGAGCCCAGATCGCCGACGAGCGGCGCCGGCGGAAGCGCCTCGAGGAAGCGGTGCCCGTAGCGTCTGGTGCGCAGGCGCGGATCGAGTATGGCGGCCACTCCCCGGTCGCCGTGGCCCCGGATCAGGCGCCCGAAGCCCTGCCTGAGCTGGAGCACGGCGGACGGGACGGCGTATTCGCCGAACCAGTCCCTGCCGTTGCGGGCGATCCGCTCGCAGCGCGCTTCGACGAGCGGGTCGCTGGGGGCCGCAAAGGGCAGCTTGTCGATGACGAGCAGCGAGAGGGACTCCCCCTGCACGTCCACGCCTTGCCAGAAGGTCTGCGTGGCAATGAGCACGGAGTCGACCTCGGCGCGGAAGCGCTCGAGCAACCGCTCGCGCGGAGCCTCTCCCTGGACGAGAACCGGGTAGGGGATGCGCGAGGCGAGGCGTTCCGACAGGGCGTCGAGCTGGCGGTACGAGGTGGTGAGCACGAGCGCGCGCCCCTCGGAGAGGCGGCAGAGGGCGAGCACCTCCTCGGCCAGCCGCGCGTCGTAGCCGGCCGAGCGCGGCTCAGGAAAGACACGCGGGACGTAGAGCAGCGCCTGCTCCCGGTAGTCGTAGGGCGACGACAGCGCAACCTCGCGCGCCTCGTCCAGGCCGAGCCGGCCGCGCAGGAAGCGAGGCTCGAGCGTGGCCGAGACGAGAATCGACACGACATCCCGTTCCCACAGGACCTCCCGGAGCGTCTCGGAGACGTCGATCGGAGCCCACGCGAGCGCGCCCTGCTCGGCCCAGGAGACGGAGCTCTCGTCGTCGACGGCGAGGCACGCGCCCAGGTCGTCCACGGTGCCGAGGGCGCGGCGCGCGAGCTGATCGAGGTCCTCGTTGCCGCCTCGGAGCGCCTCCGCAAGCTGAAGGAGCGCGGCGGCCAGCGCTCCGGCCGGACCGGCGGCGGCCTCGGAGTCGGCGGCGGTCAGGCGCCGGCGGCCCCGCCCCGGGTCGAGCCCTGTCAAGAGCTCCTCGCCGCGCCGATCGACCGCGTCGAGGGCGCGGGCCGGCACCGCTCGGGCGCCTTCCCGGCAGGCGCGCTCGACGTCGCGAAGCAGCCGGCGCAGGTCTCCGAGCGAGACGCGCCCGCCGAGCCACGCGGCGGCGCTCTCCTCCAGCCGGTGGGCCTCGTCGAAGACGACCGCGTCGTGATCCGGGAGGATTCCGGCGCCGTCGCCGGTCTTCAGACGAACGGCAAGGTCGGCGAAGTAGAGCGCGTGGTTCGCGATCACCAGCTCGGCCTCCTGCGCTCTGTCGCGCGCCTGCTCGGAGAAGCAGGAGGTCAGAAAGGGGCAGCGCCTGCCCGCGCAGCGGTCCGGCCCGACCGCCACCTCCGCCCAGAGCGTCGGGCGCGGCTCGAACGCGAGCTCGGCCCGGTCGCCGGTCTCCGTCGTCTCGATCCAGTCCTGCAGCCGCTCGTACTCGCGGGCGTCCTCGACCGTGCGAAAGAGCGGGAGCGCCAATCCGTCCAGGCTCTTCCGGCAGAGGTAGTTCTGGCGACCCTTGAGGACCGCGACGTCGAGCTTGCGCCCGAGCGCCGCCGCGGCCGCGGGGACGTCCTTGGTGAGGAGCTGCTCCTGGAGCGCCTTCGTCGCCGTCGCGACCACGACCCGTGCCCCTGACTCGAGCGCCGGGATCAGGTAGGCGAGGCTCTTCCCAATGCCCGTTCCCGCCTCGGCGAGCAGATGCTCGCCGCGCTCGAGCGCGTCGGCGACCTCCTGTGCGAGCGCAGCCTGCCCGTCCCGGGGCTCGAAGCCGGGAAGCGAGGCGGCGAGGGGCCCGCCGGGACCGAAGAACGCGCGCATGGAGGGACGTCGGAGCCTAGAGCGCCCACCGGTCAGTATAGCGAACACCTGTTCGATAACAACCTCCCGCCAGTCTCGTCTGAGCGGGTATGAGGCAGTGGAGGATGGATCATTCCGCGCCGGCAGCACGAGCGAGCCCGGGGATGCCGTGGCTCCCTCAGCCGCGGAGGACGGGTTCGTCACGGTCCCTGCAGTTACGCGCGAAGGCTCGGTCACACCGATCGACGAGGTATTCCGGGAGCTACGAGACGCAGGGCTGCTCGTGGCGACGACATCGGCGCACCGGCCCGGCTCCGACGTGGGGCTCCCGTTCGGCTCAGCCTTCCCCTTACCCTGGGTGACGGATCAGCGACCCGACGTGGGCAAGAGAGTGAAGGCGGGATCGGTGGTTCGTCTCCTAGTCGTGCCGGGGGCCCCGTCCTCTTGCCCCGGCCTCCGCCCGAATCGAGCGTGCCCGAGCTCACCGATTTTACGCTTCGCGAAGCCGTGCAACGGATCAAGTCGGCACGGATCTACTGGAGTACGGCGCTGCCGCCCCTCCCGCCGTCGAGGGTCGCCGACTTCCTCGACGCGTACCGCGTCACGTCCCAGGATCCGCCCGCCGGAGGGCCGAGCAAGCTCGGTCGACTTCGACGTCGCTCCTGCCGGATAGGCTCCAGCGAATGGAACAGCGCTTGAGCCTGATCACGCTCGGTGTCGCCGATCTCTCCCGCGCCAGAGACTTCTACGAAGCACTCGGCTGGACGACCGGTGCGGCGCCGAGCGACGACGTCGTCTTCTTCCAGGCCGGCGGCATGATCGTCGCCCTCTGGGGCAGGGAGCAGCTTGCCGAGGACTCCGCCGTCGAGGACACGGGCGGATGGGGCGGGATCACACTCGCCTACAACACCCGCTCGCCCGAGGAGGTCGACGCCGTGCTCGCTGAGGCCGAGGCGGCCGGCGCCACGATCGGACGCCCCGGCGCACCGACCTTCTGGGGCGGCTACTCCGGCGTCTTCATCGACCCGGACGGACACCCGTGGGAGGTCGCGCACAATCCCGGCTGGACGCTCCGGGAAGACGGCTCGATCAGCCTCGCCTAGGCGCCGCGAAAGCGGGGCTCGCGCTTCTCCAGGAACGCCGCCAGGCCCTCGCGGGCGTCGGCCGTCTCGAAGAGCTGCTCGCAGAGCGCGGCCTCCCGATCGAGCGCGCGCTCGAGCGCCTCCCGCGCCGCCCCTTCGAGCAGCCGCTTCGACCCGGCGACCGCCAGCGGAGCGAGCGAGGCGATGCGCTCCACGAGCCGCCGTGCCTCGGCCTCGACGTCCTCGGCCACGACGTCGAGGAGCCCGAGTCGGAGCGCCTCCTCAGCGTCCACGAGCTCGCCGGTGAGCACGAGCCGCCGGGCCGCGCGGGGCGCGAGCAGGCTGAAGCCGTTCGAGATGGAGAGCCCGATCGCGACCTCGGGGCAGCCGAAGCGCGAGCCGGGGCTCGCAATGCGGACGTCGCATGCCGCCGCCAGCTCGCAGGCCCCGCCGACGCAGACGCCCTCAACCGCGGCGATCACCGGCTGGGGCGCCGCGACGACTTCTCGCGTCAGCCGGTTGAAGCCGCGGAGCGTCGCCGCCCACTCCTCGGGGGTCAGCGTCGCCGTCTCGCGCAGGTCGTCCCCGGACGAGAACGCGCCGCCCTCGCCGTACAGCACGATGGCCCGTGCATCCGTGTCCCCCGCCTCGGCGAGCGCCCCGCCGAGCGCCGCCAGCGTCTCGCCGTCCCAGGCGTTCAGCCGCTCCGGCCGCGACCAGCGGATCCAGACGGCGGCGCCGTCGCGCTCGACGTGCAGGCTCACGCAGGTCGCTCCTCGCCCTCATACAGCCGGTAGAGGCGCTTCGCCTTCGCCTCGGTGCGCGGGAGCGAGGCGGCCCGGACGATGCAGGTGAAGCCCAGACGCGCCTTCACGGCCTCCGCCAGCTCCTCCTCTCTGCCGTCGACGCCCTCGACGAGCACCTCGACGGGCGGCTCGACGGGAAAGTGCTCGAGGACGACGGCGAAGCGGTCGAGCCCGTGCTCGCGGAGCAAGCCCTCGATCGAGCTCGGGAAGACATTGACCCCGCGCACACGGAACATGTCGTCGCTCCTGCCCGCAACGCTGAAGCGGAAGCCGGTGCGGCCGCACTCGCACTCGACGCCGAGGATCTCCGCGAGATCGCGAGAGCGGAAGCGCAGCACCGGCGAGGCCTCGCGCGCCAGGTGCGTGAAGACGAGCTCGCCGGTCGCGCCGGGCTCGATCGCCACGACCTCCTCCGACTCGGGATCGATCAGCTCGACGAGCACGCCGTCCTGGCCACAGAAGTGGAGCCCCTCGTGCTCGTCGCACTCGGCCGCGAGCGTGCCCCAGACGTCCGAGAGCCCATAGGTGTCGCGCATCGTCGCGCCCCAGAGGTCTTCAAGCCGCGCCCGGGTCGCGGCCAGCTGGCCGCCGGGCTCGCCGGCGACGATCAGCTTCCGCAAGCCGAGCATGCGTGGGTCGAGGCCGCTCTCTTGCGCCGCCTCGGCGAGGTGGAGCGGATAGGTGAGCGTCGAGAAGAGCGCGGTCGGGTGCAGGTCGCCCCAGAGCTCGAGCAGACGCGCGCTCTGGCCGAGGCCGACGGGCACCATGGTCGCGCCCGTCTCCTCGAGCGAGTCGTGGTCGACCAGACCACCGGTGTAGAAGCTGTAGCTGAGGCAGTGGAGGAGGACGTCGTCGGGTCGCGCGCCGGCGGCCCAGAACGCCCGGGCGCCGATGCGCGCCGACGTCCTCAGATCCTCCGGCGTGTACGCAAGAGCCAGCGGCCTGCCGGTGGTCCCCGACGTGAGGTGGACGCGGACGACCTCGACCGGGTCGGCGCAGACGAAGTCGCCGAGCGGCGGGTCGTCCTCCTGCGACGCTCTCAGCTCCTCCTTGGTCGTCAGGGGCACGCGGCGCAGGTCCTCCGCGTCGAGGACGTGCTCGGGACGCACGCCCGCGCCGGCCAGCTTGCGGCGCCAGAAGGGTGAGCGCTCGTAGCAGCGCGTGACCTGCTCGAAGAGGAGCTCCTCCTCGAGCCGGCGCGTCCACGCGGGCGGCATCGTCTCCGTTCGTTCGTCGAAGTAGGTCGCCCACTCCACGGGGGTAAATGTACGGTCAGACGTCGAGCGGGACAACGCGCCGGGCGCCCAGGCTGGCGCCGACCGACGCGGCGATGACGAGAACGATGGCGAGCGCCTCGAGCGCGCTGGGGATCTGCGCGAGCGCGACGGCGCCGGCGAAGGCCGCGACGGCCGGCTCGAGGCTGAGCAGGATGCCGAACGTCCCGGCGGAGAGCTGCCGCAGGGCCGCCAGCTCGAGCATGAAAGGAAGCACGGAGCCGAGGACCGCGACCGCGAGCCCGACCGCGAGGACCCGCGCGTCGAGCAGGTCGCCGCCGCCGGCGACGAGCCCGAAGGGGGCGAGCAGGATCGCGGCGACGAGGAGCGTCAGCGCGAGCCCGGGCCCCACCGGCCAGTCGGCGAGCATCCGCTTCGCCAGGAGGATGTACGCGGCCCAGCCGGCCGCGGCGCCGAAGGCGAACGCGAGGCCCGCGGCGTCCAGCTCGACTCCGGGGCTCCCGAGCAGGGCGACTCCGGCGGCGGCGAGCCCGATCCAGAGGAAGTCGAGGGCGCGGCGCGAGCCGATCACGGCGACTGTCAGCGGCCCCAGGAACTCGATGGTCGTCGCCAGCCCCAGGGGGATCCGATCAATGGCCTGGTAGAAGCACCCGTTCATGAAGGCAACGGCGGCGCCGGCCGCGATCGCCCACCGAAGCGGCGGCGTCCCCGAGCGCCGCAGGGCGTCGGCGTTGACCACCAGCAGAATCAGCGCTGCCAGGCCGACCCGGATCCAGACGAACCCGAGCGGACCCACCTCGTCGAAGGCGCTCGTCGCCAAGGCGGCACCGAACTGGACGGAGAAGGCGGCGCCGACGACGAGAAGCGGGGCCGGCGTCTCCCACAGGTGCCGGCTCAGAGGATCTCCGTCAGGGCGGTCAGCGCCCGCTCGACGTCCGAGGAGTCGTTGAAGTGGTGGCAGGAGAAGCGCACGGCGCCGAGCCGGGGCGAGACGATCACGGCGGCCTCCGCCAGCGCGGAGGCAACCTCCGGCCCGTCACGCCCGGGGAAGCTGGCGATGATGATCCCGGCGCGGCGGTCGTCCTCGGCCGGGGTCAGGATCTCGGACCCGAGCCGCTCCAGGCCGTCGCGCAGCTCGGCCGCTAGCGCCAGATCGTGCTCGAGCACGTTCTCGACGCCGAGGTCGAGCAGGTAGTCCACCGCCGCGGTAAGCGCAGCTCCCGCCGCGTAGGCCGGCGTCGAGTACTCGAGCCGGCGCGCCGAGCGCGCGAGCGGGATCGTCGTCGCGTCGAAGGCGGCCGCGTCTTCGGTCGACTTCCAGCCGACGAAGGGCGGGTCGAGCCGCTCCCAGAGCTCCGGGCGGAGGAAGCAGATGCCGGCGCCCGGAGCGGAGCCGAGCCATTTGTACCCCGAGGTGACGAGCGCGTCGGCGCCCAGCGCCGGCGCGTCGAGCGGGACGACGCCCGCCGACTGCGTGACGTCGAGCACGAGGGTCGCGTCCACGGACCGCGCGAGCTCGACGAGTCCTGCCGGGTCGAGCCGATGGCCGGTCGCGTACTGGACGTGGCTGACGCAGATCGCAGCCGTGCGCTGGTCGACGGCGGCGGCAAGCGTGTCCACCGAGAACGAGGCAGGGTCGGAGAGCGCGGGGGCGAGGCGCACCTCGAGGCCGGTGTCGCGCGCGAGCCGAAGCCACGGATACGTCACGCTCGGAAACTCGAGGTCGGCGGAGACCACGTTCTCGCCTTCGCCGGGCTTCAGCCACCAGGCGAGCTGGCAGAGCGCCTCCGTGGCGTGCGTGACGACGGCGACGTCGTCGGAGCGGGCGCCGAGCAGGCGCGCCGCCGCCGCGCGCGGGACGTCGCCGACCCGCTTCTCGATCTCGTCGTCGAAGCCGACGGTTCCGCGCCCGGCGATCTGGCTCCCGAGCGCCTCGGCCGCCCGCTGCACCGGCAGCGCCTCGAGCCCGATCGAGCCCGTGTTCAGATAGGCGACCTCCTCGAGCACCGGGAAGTCGCTCCGCGGCGACAGAGCGGGCCGTCCGGCGGTCAACGTTCGGGAGGCGCGTTCACCTCGAGCGTGAGGACGTCGGGGCGGTGGTAGTGCCCCGCCGGGTCGAAACGCTGACGCTCCTCGTGCAGCCTGGCCGGGTCGAGCTCCGCGTAGAGGATCCCCTCCTCGCCGTAGAGCGGCCCGGCCAGGTAGGCGCCGTCAGGGCCCAGGATCGCGCTCCCTCCCCGGCCGATGATGTCGACCCCCTCGAAGGCCTCGCGGAGCGGAAAGTCGTCCGGGTAGGCCGCCGCCCGCTGGAAGTGGCACGGGGCGACCACGAAGGCCCGCGACTCGCGCGCGATGTGGACGAGCGTCGCCTGCCAGTCGTCCGAGTCGTCCGCAGTCGAGGCGACGTAGATCTCGACGCCGGACTCGTACAGGGAGAAGCGCGCGAGCGGCATGTAGTTCTCCCAGCAGATGAGCCCGCCGAGCCGGCCGAGGCCTGTCTCGATCGCTCGGAGGCCCCGTCCGTCTCCCTGGCCCCAGACCAGCCGCTCGTGGTTCGTCGGGACCAGCTTGCGGTGGTGGAGAGCGAGCATGCCTTCCGGGTCGTGGTAGAGCAGCGTGTTGTAGAGCGTGCCCGGGCGCTCGGGGTCGACCTCCGTGACGCCGGTGACGAGCCAGACGCCGTGCTCCCGTGCGACTTCCCCTAGCCGCTCGGCGTCTGGGCCCGGGACCTCGACCGACTCCGCCGCCAGGCGCGCGAAGGCGGCCTTGGCGCGCGGGTCGGCCCAGCCGGCCAGATGCTTGGCCCAGACCGAGGACGGATAGGCGGGGAGGTACGCCTCGGGGAACACGACGAGCTCGGCGCCGGCGGCCGCAGCTTCCGCGGTGCGCTCGGCCAGTCGCTCGAGCGAGGCCTCTCGGTCGAGGACGACGGGCTCGACCTGGGCGCAAGCCGCGGTGACGGGGCGACGCACGGGAGGGGTTCTACCGAAAAAAGATGCTCTTTGCGGACAGTTGCGTGACACCTCGCTTGACGACTCGCCGCGCGCGCGTATAGGCTCGCGCCTGCCAGATCCGGTAAGTCTTCGGACTCGCCGGATTTGGCATTTAAGGAGCGAGTTCGCCAGCGGTTCCGTCCGACGTTACCCCTAGTGTTCGTCGGCCCATGACCGGAACCCTCGTGCTCCTCGTCTTCGTCGCCGCCGCAGCCGTGCTGAGCGGCGTCTGGCTCGCGCGCGTCCTGCGCGCCGAGCTCGCGGGCCGCAACACAGAGATCGACCGGCGGCTGGCCGGCATGACCGAGACGATGGATCGCCGCTTCGGCGAGCTCGACACGAAGGTCGACCGCCGGCTCGGCGAGCTCGACGGCAAGGTCGACCGGCGACTGGCGGGCATGACGGAGACCTCGGCGCGGATTCACGAGCGCCTGGGGAAGGTCGACGAGGCGACGGCGCAGATGAACGAGCGCGCGAAGGATTTCCAACGCTTCGAGCAGATGCTCCGTCCCCCGAAGGCCCGTGGAGGCGTCGGCGAGCTTCTGCTCGAGAACCTGCTCGCGGACATCCTCCCCGCGGCCCGGTTCGGGCTTCAGCACGGATTTCGCGGCGGCGAGCGCGTGGATGCCGTCATCCGGCTCGACGACGCGCTGATTCCGGTGGACGCCAAGTTCCCGCTGGACAACTTTCAGCGGTTCGTCGAGGCGGCCGACGAGGCCTCGCGCGAGCTCCACGCCAAGGCCTTCGCGCGCGACGTCAAGGGCCACGTCGACGCGATCGCGCAGAAGTACATCCGGCCGGACGAGGGCACGTACGAGTTCGCGCTCATGTACCTCCCCGCCGAGGGCGTCTACTACGAGCTCGTCTGCAACCGCATCGGCGGCGACGCGAACCCGCTCGCCTACGCGCAGGAGCGGAAAGTGATCCCCGTCTCGCCGTCCACGTTCCACGCCTACCTGCTCGTGCTCGTGCAGGGGCTCAAAGGCCTCCAGATCGAGGAGCACGCGCGCGAGGTGATGGCCTACGTCGCCGATCTCAACCGGGACTTCGCGCGCTTCAAGGCCGACTTCGACGTGGTCGGAAAGCACCTCGGGAACGCGCAGACGAAGTACGCGGAGTCGGAGCGGCGCCTCTCCCGCTTCGAGGCGAAGCTTGAGCGGGCCGCCGAGTCGGAGCTGCCCGAGGGCGAGGCGGTCGAGCTGGCCGAGCTCCCCCGCGCCGTCGACGCCGCTTAAGAGCTCGTCCCAGGGCGCCCTCTGTCCAGAGGGCTGCCTGGTTCCTATACTCGCCGTAGGAATCGTGCCGTGGAGTACAGCTGGTTCTATCTCTGGCTCGGGCTTGCTCTGCTCGGTCTCGGCCTGCTCCTGCTCCATGTCTGGTGGCGCGACCGGCGCTTTGCCGGCAAGGCGCTGACCCTCTCGGCTGGATTTCTCCTCGTCGTCGCGGCGGCGCAGCAGTTCCTCATCTTCGGCAGGGGGATCAGCGGCCGGTGGGAGGTCGCCTCGGAGCCGTTCAACGCGCTCTCGATCACCGCCGCAGGCCTGGCCACCGTCGTGTGGATCGCGCTCGCCACCCGACGCGGACGTGAGAGCCTGCGGCGGGGCGCGGCGCGTTCGCAGCGCATGCGGGAGCTTCAGGTCCTCGGCGCCATCTCGCGGCTCGGCTCTCAGGCGGGGTCCGTGGAACAGATCGGCGGGGACATCCTCAAAGTGGCCGCCCCGGCGGTGGGAGCGGATGCGGCGGTCCTGCTCCTGCTCGACGCGGAGCAGCGCATGCTCACCGCCCAGGCAGCAAGTGGAATTCCCGAGGAGCTGTGGAGGACGTTCGAGATCCACGTCTCCGACGACTTCAACCGGACCTTCATGGCGAAGGGGAACTCGATCGTCGTGACCGACGTCGCCAGCGAGCGGCGGCTGAAAATGCAGCTGGCGAAGGCGCTGGGGGCGCGAAGCGCGCTGGTGGTGCCGATCCGGTACGAGGGGACCCCCGTCGGAACGCTCACGTTCTACGCCGTCAGAGCCGTCCGCAGGTTCGACAGCGTCGCGGTCGCCATCGCGGAGCTGATCGCCAGCGAGGCCGCCGACGTCCTCGAGCGGGCCCGACTCCAGGACGAGGTCAGGGAGGAGCGCGAGCGGGCAGCGCGCGTACTCGAGCACATCGGCGACGGCGTCTTCGTCGTGGACGGCACCGGTCGCATCCGCCTCTGGAACCCGGCGATCGCTGCGGTGACCGGGCTGTCGGCTGCCGAGACGCTCGGACGCCGCCCGCCCGACGTCCTGCCCGGCTGGGCGGCGATCGAGCCGCTGGTGCCGGTGACGAGCGCTCCGGCCTACGCGGCCGCGCACGCCGAGACCCTCCCGCTCGATCTCGGCGACCGCGAGCTCTGGATCTCGATCTCGGCCGTCCAGTTCCCGGACGGGACCGTGTACGCACTGCGCGACTTGACCGAGGAGCGCGGCATCGAGAAGCTGAAGAGCGAGTTCGTGGCCACGGTCTCGCACGAGCTACGGACGCCGCTCGCCGCCGTCTACGGGGCTGCGATGACGCTCCGGCGCCGGGACGTGGAGCTCGACGACGACCATCGCGGCCGGCTCCTCGCCGTGATCGCCGGCGAGTCCGACCGGCTGGCGCGGATCGTCGAGCAGGTGCTCGCAGCCAGCCGGCTCGACTCGGGCAGCTTCGCCTTCGCAATGGAGCACTGCGAGCCCGGACCGCTCGCGGCCCAGGTCGTCGAGGCTGCTCGGGTGCACGCCCCGAGCGACATCGCTATCACGGTCGCTCCCGGCAATGACCTTCCCGCAGTCGCGGCCGACCCGGTCATGCTGCGCCAGGTGCTTGCCAACCTCGTCGACAACGCCGTCAAGTTCTCTCCCGGCGGCGGGCGGATCAGCGTTTCGCTGCAGCGCCACGAGGGGCGCGTGCTCTTCGCCGTGCGTGACGAAGGACTGGGGATTCCGCCGCGCGAGCAGGAGCGAATCTTCGAGAAGTTCTTCCGGCTCGACCCGAATCTCACCCGCGGCGTCGGCGGCACCGGCCTCGGGCTCTACATCTGCCGCGAGCTGGTGCGCCGCATGGGCGGCAGGATCTGGGTTGCCTCGAACGAAGGCGAGGGATCGACGTTCTTCTTCGAGCTTCCCGCGGTGGAGCAGGAACAGGCCGTCGACGAGCCTGCGGAGCCGACCGAGGCACAGGCCCCCTGACCTAGCTGTTCAGAAGCGCAGCAACGCCCCGATGCCCTCGCCGGTGTCGAGGTCGTCGCGATGTCGTACGGCCCAGACTCGCCCGCCGTGGGCGAGCGTCTGGTGGACCGCGAGGTCGAGGCCGTCCCTCGACTCGTCGAGCTGTGTCCCATCGAGCGGGCACTTGGAGCCGTCGACCGAGAGCCGCCCACACGCAGGACACCGTCGCGCGCGATGATTCGCGCCCTCCCGGAAGAGGAGGAGCTCGACGCGCGCGTCCGACGCCGCCTCGAGCGTCGCCTCCCACCCCGAGGTCGCCCGACCGTTCCTGCCGAGCTCGTCGCGCCAGCGGTCGACGACCTGGGTCTCCTTCTCGGCCTGCCAGCGCTCGAGCACGGGCGCGGCGACCGCGAGGAGCTCGCGCGGCTGGGCGTGCGCCTCGGCATGTGCGACGCCCGCGATCATCGCGCGCACATCCCGGGAGAGCAGCTCCCCGAACTCGCCCCAGGTCTCCTCGTTCGTGATCACCACCACCTGCGGCTTCCGCAGCCGGCGCACGAAGCGGTCGAGCTCGTCGGCGACGCGCTTCAGGTGATCGTGGACGAGCTCGTCGGCGCGACGCTGCAGGCGCGCCTGGGCCCAGCCTCCTTGATCGTGCCGTCGCGGTTGCTCGTCGAAGCGGTCGGCGAGGTCTTCGAGCCGCCCGGCCGACAGCCGGTAGAAGCGGCCCTGCTCTCGGCTGACAACGAGGACGAGCGCGCCTTCCCCGCGCCCGACGAGCGGGACGAGCGGCGCTAGATAGAGGAGCTGGCCGACCTTGATCCTGTCGGGTACGACCTCGGTGAGCGGCAACGGCCGCCAGACGTTGTCGAGGCCGGCGCAGAAGATCGCGAGCCCGTGTGCCCCGTTCCGCTCGAACTCGGCTTCGAAGTAGCGGCGGATCCGGTCGAGGTCGTCCCGGAGCGCGAGGCGCTGCTGGTGGGTGAGCTCCCGGGCCTTGCCGCCGTTCTCTTTGGCGGCGCCGTCGAGCAGGGAGTTGAGGCGCGTTTGCGCGTCGCCCGAGGTGGGGACCAAGCTCGGATCGAGATCGAGATAGACGCTGATTGCGAACCCGTTCTCGGCCTCGAAGCCCGCGAGGTCGCGTAGCTCGTCCCAGGTGACGGTTCGTGCCATCCGATCGAGCTCAGAAGCTACACAATGGAACACGATCTCGACAGTCGTCGTTGTGTACTACGAGGCAGAAATTCGACTGAGGTGGGATGATTGAGCTCGAACGACGTGCGTGAAGTCATCGTGATCGGCGGAGCCGCGGCGGGATACACCGCCGCTCTCTATGCCGCGCGCGCAAATATGAGCCCTCTCGTGATCGAGGGCGTGAACTGGGGCGGCCAACTCATGATCACGAGCGACGTGGAGAACTACCCGGGCTATCCGGGCGGGATCCTCGGGCCCGAGATGATGCAGGACTTCCGGAAGCAAGCCGCGCGCTTCGGCGCCGAGTTCGTCACCGACGACGTCACGAAGGTCGACTTCTCCGAGCGGCCGTTCCGGGTCTGGGTCGGCGAGGACGAGTACCGCGCCGAGACCGTGATCGTGGCGACCGGCGCGAACGCCCGCCAGCTCGGGCTCCCCTCGGAGCGGTTGCTGCAGGGCCGCGGCGTCTCGTACTGCGCCGTCTGCGACGCGGCCTTCTTTCGCGACAAGGACGTCGTGGTCGTCGGCGGCGGCGACTCGGCGATGGAGGAGGCGACGTTCCTCGCGAAGTTCGCCTCGAAGGTGACGCTCGTGCACCGGCGTGACGTCTTTCGCGCCTCGCCGATCATGGTCGACCGCGCCCGCGCGACGGAGAAGATCGACTTCGTGCTCGACTCCGTGGTCGAGGAGGTTCTCGGCGACGGCCTCGTCACCGGCGTCATCGTCCGCAACGTGAAGACGGACGAGCGCTCCGAGGTCCCTGCAGACGGGCTGTTCGTCGCGATCGGCCACGACCCGAGCACGGAGCTCTTCAAAGGGCAGCTCGAGATGGACCCGGAGTCCGGTTATCTGGTCACGAAGGGCAAGACGACGGAGACGAACGTGCCCGGCGTCTTCGCCGCCGGCGACGTGCAGGATGACGTCTACCGTCAGGCCGTGACTGCAGCCGGCTCCGGCTGCATGGCGGCGCTCGACGCGGAGCGCTGGCTGGCCGCCGAGCGCGGCCGGCTCCTCGACGCGCTCGCCGCGCCGCGGACATAGGTCCGGCAGCTAGCTTTCCTCCGTGCCCTACTTCATCTGCCCCAACTGCCGGCGGCGGTCGGTCGACGACGACGGGATCGAGGGCCTGACCGGCAGACCGGTAGCCTGCACGAGCTGCGGCTTCGGGTTCCTCTTCGAGATCATGGACGACTACTATCCGGCGCCGGGAACCGGGTTCGTCGTCTGTAACCGCGAGGGCCGGATCATCGCGATCGGCCAGGGGTTCTTCGAGCTGACGGGCTACCGCGAGCGCGACCTGATCGGCCACGACGTGATGGAGTCGCTCTTCGAGGTCGAGGACAACGGCCCCACGCCCGCCGCGCTCGCCCTCGAGTACGGCGTTCGCCGCTTCGACCAGAAGCTCACGCTCCGAACGCGGGCCGGAGTGAAGAAGATCGTCCGCGCCGACTTCTTCCCCGCGTACGACGAGGACGGCGGCCTCCTCGTCGCCGTCGCTCCCCGCTAGGCCTGCCGCGCCGCGCTGGGCCCGTCGGCGCCTGCCCTCTCCGGCCACGCCCGGGGACAGGCCCCGGACGTGGCCGAAGGAGGCTAGACGCGGCTCGAGGGGCAGAGAACGGCGAGGACGCAGTCCTGGCAGCGGGGGCGGCGCGCGTCGCAGACGCGGCGGCCGTGCCAGATGAGCAGGTGCGGGAAACGGCCCCAGTCCTCGCGGGGGACGATCCGCATGAGGTCACGCTCGATCTTCGCCGGGTCTGAGTGCTTCGTCAGCCCGAGGCGTTGCGAGAGCCGCCGGACGTGCGTGTCGACGACGATGCCCTGGGTCGCCCCCAGCTCCGCCGCGACGACGTTCGCCGTCTTCCGGCCCACGCCGGGGAGGCGCACGAGATCCTCCAGGCGGTCGGGCACCTCGCCCCCGTACTCCTCGAGGAGCATCAGCATCGTCCCGCGAAGGTTCCTCGCCTTCTGCCGGAACGTCCCGGTCGGGCGGATGTCGTCCTCGAGCTCCTCGGGAGGAACGGCGAGATAGTCCTCGGGCCGCCGGTACTTGCGGAAGAGCCGCTCGGTGACGCGGTTGACCGTCACGTCGGTGGTCTGCGCGGAGAGCATCACCGAGACGAGGAGCTCGACGGGGTCGCGAAAGCGGAGCGCGATGGTCGCGTCCTGGTGCGCTCGGGCGAGCCTGGCGACGATCTCCCCGATGCGCTCGCGCTTCGGAGCCACGCGACGACGCGCCTCGCGGACGTAGCTACGCGGAGCGGAAACGGCCACGTGCAGACTAGACCTCGGCGTACTCGACCGGAACCTGCGCCGACAGGAGCCGTGGGCCGGCGCACACGCGGTCGAGGGCCGGGCAGCCGGCGCACGTGAACTCGCTCGGCGTCGGGCGGAAGTCGCCCGCGTCGATGCGGGCGATCGCGGCGGAGAGCTCGGCCTCGAGCGCACCGAGGTCGGTCCGGACGAAGGTCGTCGAAACCACCGCGTCCGGTCGTTCGAGGAAGTGGTAGAGGACCTCCACCTCGTCGACTCCCGCGCGGAAGCACGCCAGCGCGTAGACGAGCCGTTGCAGCCGGTAGTCGGCCTGCACGATCTCCTCGGGCGTGCCTTCCGCGAGCGAGTTCGTCTTGTAGTCGAGGACGAGCGCGCGCCGGCCATCGCTCCAGTGGACGTCGAGGCGCCCGTGCAGGAGCACACCGTCGTGCTCGAAGGCGAACGGCCGCTCGGGGACGGCGCCGGCGAGCGCGGCGATCGTCCGGGCAAGCTCGGAGTCGCAGTAGGAAGCCACGAAGCCACGGATCCGCCCGAGCTCCTCCTCCGTCGCCGCCGGATACCACGCCCGCACCTGCTCCACGTCCGGGACGACCGGCGCCGCCAGGACGACGCTCTCCAGCAGGCGGTGGACGGCGTCGCCGATCTCGGTCGCGGCCAGGCCGGTCGCGCCGGGCACCGTGCCGCGCGCGTCCTCCGCCCTCAGGCCGGCGACGCGCTCCGCGTAGTAGCGATACGAACAGCGGTCGAAGAGCGCGAGCGCGCTGTAGGAAAGCCGCCGGACGCGATGGAGCGGCGGCATGGGCAACGGCGGGAGTTCGGGAAGACGCGGCGCCGGCGGCGGCAGAGGCGGCAGCTCCCCGCCGGCGAAGAGCGCGAGCTGGCCGTCCTCGTCCCTCCCGACCGCCTTGGCCTCGGCCCGCACGTCCACCGGCTCAGGTCTGTACCGGTCGACGCGAACGAGCAGGCGCGCCCCGTCACGCACGAGCTCGAGCGGCCCCTCGCCCGCGGCGTCGAGCTCCCGCGCTTCGAGTCGCGCCAGGACCCAGCCGATCGGCGTCGCCCGGTCGGCGGTCCGGGCGGGGTCGATGGCGCCTGAGACGATCAGCCGGTCGATCGCCCGCGTCATGGCGACGTAGTAGAGACGGAGACGCTCGGCCCGCTCGGCCTCGCGCTCGGCTTCCCGCACCTCCTCGTACCCGAAGGCGGGCCGGCGCGAGCCGGTCGCAGGGTCGGCGACCCGGAAGCCGAAGCGGCCGTCCGGCAAGCAGAGGATCTCGTCGGGAGACGGCGCGTTCCGGTCGCGGCCGGCGTCGGCGACGATCACCACCTTGAACTCGAGCCCCTTGGCCGCGTGGATGGTCAGGAGCCGCACGGCGTCGGCGTCTTCCTCCTCGGCGACGGCCTCGAGCTCGCGGGCGCCGACGGCCTCCTGCTCGCGGACGATGCGGACGAACCCCTCGATGTCTCGGCCGCGCAGCTCCTCGTACGAGCGCGCGAGCCGCGCGAGCTTGCGCATGTTCGCGTAACGGCGGCGCCCATCCCACTGGGCGAGGACGGCAAGGTCGTAGTCGTGGTCGGCGACGATCCGCTCGCAGAGCTGCTCCAGGGAAAAGCCGGCGGCGGCGTCTGCGAGCCGCTCATAGCGCTGGAGGAACGCCCGGCAGAGCCGCAGATCTTCGTCGGAGAGGTCCTCGGGAAGCCCGCGCTCGAAGGGAAGGAAGAGCGGCCGTCTCGGCGCCGCGCGGCGCAGGAGCACCAGCGCATCGTTCGAGAGACCGACGAAGGGAGAAGCGAGGACGGTGACGAGCGCCTCGTCGTCGTAGCGATTGTGAAGGAGGCGGAGATAGGCCAGGAGGTCGACGACCTGCTGCTGCCCGAAGTAGCCGCGGCCGGTGGCGCGATATGTCTGCAGCCCTGCTCGGCGCAGCTCGTCCTCGTAGTGCTCGGCGTCCGTCCCGGCCGCGAAGAGGAGGACGATCTCGCCCGCCGTCGCCTCGCCCTGCTCGACGAGCTGCTTCACGCGCGCGGCGATGTGCCGCGCCTCGGCGCGCCGCCAGTGCGTCGGGGTGCCCGCGTAGCTCGACTTGTCCGTCACGAGGAGCTCGACCGGCGTCCCGAAGACGGGGTCCTGAAAGCGTCCGGCTGCGGCGAGCGGCCGGAAGTCATCGCCGAACTCGCTGGAAAAGAGATGGTTGACCGCGGCCAGGACCTCGGGCCGCGAGCGGTAGTTCTGCGTCAGCGCGAGCACCCCTCCCGACTGCTCGCGGCGCTCGCGGAAGACCTCGACGTCGGCGTGGCGGAAGCGGTAGATGGACTGGAACTCGTCGCCGACGAAGAAGAGCTCCTTCCCGTCGGGGCCTTCGGCGAGCAGGTCGACGATCTCGCACTGGAGTCGGTTCGTGTCCTGGAACTCGTCGACCATGATCGAGCGGAAGCGCCAGCTCTCGCGCTCCCGGACCGCGGCGTCCGCGCGCAAGAGATCGCGCGCGGCGAGCTGCAGGTCCTCGAAGTCGAGGGCCGACTCCCGCGCCTTGGCGGCGCGGTAGGCGGCGCCGAACCGCTCCAGAACCTCCTGGAGGAGATCGCGGTCGCGGGCGGCCAGCTCGTCGAGCGCGGCCTGCTCGACTGCTCGCCGTGCCTGTTCGTAGCCGGCCGCCCGCTCTCCCGTGGCTTTGAGCTCGGCGAGGTCGAGGAGCCGCTCCGGGAGCGTCCGCTCGTTCAGGACTTCGAGCGCCCGTGCGGCGGTGGCGCGGGCGGTCTCGCCCGCCTCCTCGTCCGCAACGAGGAGACGCGCCGCCTCCCTCAGCTCCTCGGTCCGGGCCGGCAGCCCGATCCGCCCGCCCAGCTCGAGGGTCAGCGGCCGCCCCGCCGCGCGCAGCGTCTCGTGGACGCCGGTGAGCATCCGGCGGAGGGCCCGGACGCCGTAGGTCGAGAGCAGGCCGAGCCTCTCCTCGTCGCCGCCGGCGCAGAAGTCGGTGAGCGCCTGCTCGAACGCCTCCCGCTGGAGCACGCGCGCCTGCGCGTCGTCGAGGACGCGAAAGCGCGGGTCGATGCCCGCAGCGAAGGGATGTGACCGGAGCAGCCGGTGGCAGAAGCCGTGGATCGTCGAGATCCAGGCGGCGTCGAGCTCGCGCGCGAGCTCGGGCCGCCCGGCGGCGGCCAGCCGCGCGCGGATGCGCTCGCGCAGCTCACCCGCCGCGCGCTCCGTGTACGTGATGACCAAGAGCGAGTCGACGTCGATCCCCCGCTCGCAGACAGCCTTGACGAAGCGCTCGACGAGCACAGTCGTTTTCCCCGTCCCCGCGCCGGCGCTGACGAAGACGACGCCCGGGGCCTCGATCGCCGCGGCCTGCTCGGTGTTGGGTGCCGTCATTGCCGCTTCACCCGGCACATCGGGGCGAGGTCGCACCAGGACGGACAGCCCGCGTCGCCGAGTGGGTCGTGCCTGACGTCGCCCGCCCGGATCCGCTCGACGAACCCGCCCGCCCGCTCGGTGGCGCGCTCGATCTGCGCCCAGAAGTCGTCCTCGTCGCGGTAGTCGTTCCTCTGGAAACCCGGGATCCCGTCGTCGCGCGCGCTCGCCCGGAGGAGGCCGCGCGCCTGCCGCTCGCCGGCGAGCGCGCGGTAGAGGCCGCCGAGCGGCTCGATGCCGATGAGGTCGCGCAGGACGAGCATGTAGAGGGGGATCTGGAGCCTGAGCTCCGAGTCGATCTTCGCCGCCGAGAAGGCGGTCTTTCCCGACTTGTAGTCCCAGACGATCCCGCGGGCGCTGAACGGATCGACGTCGATGCGGTCGATCTTCCCCGCGAGTGAGAAGCCCTCGAGCGCGAGGCCGCGCTGGAGCTCCGGCGCCGAGCGCTCGGTTCCGAACAAAACCTCGAAGCGGCGCGGGACAAGGGGCGACTCGGACTCGGCCTCGTCCCGGATGAAGCCCTCGAGGTCACGCCAGAGCTGGCCTTTCAGCTCGCGCCGCTCGAGGTCGGTGAGCTCTTGGCGAACGCCCTCGAGCGCCTCCTCGAAGCAGCGACGCAGGAAGCGGACGGCGTCCTCGACGCGGGCGGCCTCCACCCGCTCCGTGCCCACCTCCTTGGGGAGGCCGGCGTAGAAGCGGTAGAGGGTGGTATGCGCGATCGACCCGCGGAGCTTCGCGTCCACCTCGGCGTCGATCGAGCGTGGCGAAAGGAGACGCTCGACGAACCAGATGGACGAGCAGGACGCGAATGCCTCCAGCTCCGTGACGTTGAAGCTCTCCCGCGCCCGCAGCTCGGCCACGACCGCCGGGCTCGTGAGCGCCGTGCGGCGCAGGAAGGCCGAGCGCGCGCGCTGCAGGCGCCGCTCCCAGCCGTTGGCGCTCGCGACCGACTCAGCCTCCGTGGGCTCGCGCTCTGCGAGCACGGCGAGGGCCCGGAGCCGCTCGCGCTCGGTCGGGGCCTCGTCCAGCCGCCAGGTCAGCGCCGAAAGCGGCCGTCGACGCGTCCAGCGAGCGACGTCCGCGGGGTCGAAGAGCGCGCGCGCCTCCTCCCAGAATGGGCTCGCAAGCCGAGGCGCGCCCTCGTCGGTCGCCGCCTCCCGCACGAGGTAGAGGCGCCGCGAGGGCCGCGTGCAGGCTGCGTAGAAGAGGTAGCGCTCGCGCGACACCGGGTCCGGGCGCAGAAGCCTCGAGTGTGTGCGCTCGTCGAGGCTGCGGCGCGCCTCGTCGTCGAGGAACGGCGACGGGTTGGCCCGGCGCGGCAAGCTCCCCTCCTCCAGCCCGAGCACGAAGACGGCTTCGAAGCGGCGGGTCCGCGCGCGGAGGAGATCGAGAACGGCGACTCGCCCGGGCTCCGAGGCCGATCCGGGGCGGACTGGCGCACGCTCCAGGGCGGCAATGACGTCCTCGCGCGCCAGCTCGCCGGTCAGCTGGCGCCAGCCGTCCAGCTCGTCGAGGAGCCTCCTCACGGCCTCCCAGGCGCGGAGGTCGAGGCGCGAGGCCTCTCCCACCGGCGGCTCCTCGAGCCCGTGCGCCCCACGCAGCATCGCCCGGGCGAGGACGCGCACGGCCTCCGTCGGGCTCTCCGCCGCCCTGACTTCGCCTAGCGCGGGCAGCGGCTGGCCTCTCAGGGCGACGACCCGCTCCTCGATGTCGGTGCGGACTCCGAGGCCGCGGAGCCGGCCCTCGAGGTAGTCGGCCGACGCACGCGGCAGGCCCGAGTACGGGGAGCGGAGGAAGCCGAAGAGATTCCGCCGGTTGTCGTCTTGCCAGAGGAAACGGAGCGCTGAGAGGAGCGCGTGGCCGAAGGGCGTCTGCCCCAGATGGATCTGCCCCTCGATCGCGTAGGAAACCCCGGCGGCGGAGAGCGCGGTCTCGAGCGCCGCGCGCAGCCGCTCGAGGGACGGGCCGACGAGGCCGATGGCCTCGGCCGGGGTGCCCTCACGCAGGAGCCTCAGCACCTCGTCGGCGACGAGCTCGAGCGACCCTCGTGAGCCGGCGCCTTCGAGGAACCGGACCGCCCCTTCGAGCGGCGGGGGCGCCGGACGGAGTCCGTCGGAGAAGAGCGCGCGCTCGAGGTACGCAAGCGCAGGGTGGGCAATCTCCGCGTAGGCAGGCGAGAGCTCCTCCACCCGCGGGCCGGCGAGACCGCCGAGGTCGTCCGCCGTGCGCGCGAGCGAGGCGAAGGCGGGCCGTCCAGGCTCGTACGGGAGCGAGACGTGGACGTCGGCGCGGCCGGCCAGCGCGGCCAGCAGCGCCCACTGCGCCCCGGTCAGGTCCTCGAAGCCGTAGGCGAAGACGGGCCTGCCGTCCCAGGCGCCGAGCTCGCTTTCGACCATGGCGACTGCATGCCGGCGCTGGAGGTCACGGTCCCACAGCTCGAGCCGGTCGAGCTCCGCGCGGTAGGCTGCGTAGAGGGTTGCGAGCTCGCCGTCGACCTCGTCCGGTTCGACGAGCCCGGACTCGAGCTCCGAGACGGCGCCGAGCAGGGCGTCGCCGAAGCCTGCGAACCGGGCGGAGGCGCGGAGGCCGTCGAGGCTGGTCCCCGCCAGCGCGCGGCGGACGACCAGCGCCCGCTGGGCCTCGGTCGCGATGCTCCGCCGCTCCCCACCCCCGCGGGCGATCGTGCGAAAGAGGTCGTCGAACGTCCCGATCTCGCCGCCGAGAAGCGCCGGGCGACGCGCCAGCAGGTCGCGCTCCACGCGATCGACCTCCGCCCGGTTCGGGACGACGAGGAACGGCTCGCGGTCGAGGTTCTCCAGGTAGCGATCGAGGAGCCGCGAAACCTTCCCGGCGTTCGCCGGGCCAACCAGCAACGCCAGCGGCACCCATGCAGTTTAGATACGCGGCCGGAGATACCCGGCCGGAGACCACCGCCCCGGCCGGGTTCCTGGGGTTTCGCTACGCGGCCGCCTTCGGCCGGCGGCCACGGCGGGCGGCGGGGCGGCCGGGCATCTTGCCCGCGCAGCTGTCACACAGGTCTGCCGCCTTGGCGCCGCGGCGGGCGTCGGTGTAGGTGACGCGAAGAGCCGCGCCCTTTCCCTCCTCCACCTCGGTGCCGCAGTTGTCACAAACGAGGATCGTTTTTCGCGCCACGTCGAGCTCCTCCCAAGATCGCTGTCGAGAAAGCTGAGGAAAGATAACCGAAATTCGCGCGGCTACTCGAAAGTAATGTACGCGTCCGAGAACTCGCCCATCACGTGGGGGCTCCGCGAAACCTCGTTACCCTCGACCTCCGCGTGGGCCCAGTAATGCGAGACGATCCCATAACCCTCGCGCATGCTGTCCGAGGAATCGTGGTCGGCGCGAATCCCTGTAATCGAATTCTCACGGATATCGCACATCGAGTAGTCGCTGCAGAGGATGCCGATCCCGAGAGCGTCCTCCACGGTGTTCTCCTCCACCGAAACCATCGCCATTTCGGTGACCGTGATGCCACGGAGCGTCGTTCGGCGCACGTGGTTGTCTCGGGCCATGGCGTGAACCGAGTCCAGGAAGATGCCTTCCTGACCGCCTGTCAGGCGACAGTTCTCGACGATGCTCGGCGCGAGATCGGCGGTGAAGGAGATGTCGATTCCCTGCCCGTACTCGTTCCCGAGCATCGAGACCGAGCAGTCGCGGATCGTGACCTGCCCGCGCCGGACGTTGATCCCGTCGAGCCTCGCGTCGAGGACGCTGACGCGCTCGAGGAGGACGCGCTCGGCCTCTTCCACCTGGATGCCGTGTTCCCCGCCCAGGACTGTGACGTCCCGGATCGTCACGTCGTCGGCCGTGACGATGATTCCTCCGCGGACGACGGCGCCCGGCTCGCCGACGAGCTGCTGCGAGTGGTCGAGCACGAGCGGCCCCTCGTGGACGCCGGCGGCGAGGTGGACGACCGGCGGTTGCGTCGCCCAGGCGATCCCGCCTGCGGCGGCGAGGAGGACGGCGGCCGTCGCCGCCATGCCCACCCCGGCTCGACCGAGCTCGCCTCCGTCCTCACCGTACGAGAGGCGCAGGAGCGGGAAGATCGCGTGGCCGAGAATCTGCGCCAGCAGCCAGGAGCCCGCGTAGAACGCGAGCGCGGCCCAGAGCGGCGCCCCGACGTGGAAAAGGCGCGCGAGGCCCATGATCGCGCCCAGCTCGAGGAGGCCGAGGGGAAGCGCCGCCCAGCCGGGCTGGTACGGGACGAGCCTGTGGTAGGCGCCGTCGAAGAGGAGCCCGGCGCCGAGCATGAGCCCGGCCAGCTCGACCGGCCACCACGCCTGGAGCGCGAGCGCCAGGATGCAGCCCGCGACGAGCGGGGCGAGCGCGGCCGCGACCCGCGACTCGAAGCGGCCTCTCAGCGTGTACGCCATGCCCTCACCCTCCGCAGGAAGCGGCGTGCCGCGTACTTGGCGGCGACAAGCGTGTCCGCCGCCGGAAACGCCCACTGGGCCGGCACGCCCGCCAGAGCGAGCGTCCGCTCGTCATCCGTCAGCGAGCCGACCGTCGAATCGGACGTGAGGACGATCCAGTCCGCCGCGGTCTCGAGGCCGTGCTCGGCAACGAGGCGGGCGAGCAGCGGATCCTGGTGGAAGCCGCGCCTGAAGCCCGTTGCGCAGACGACCTGCGGCGCTCCGTTCAGCTCGGCGGCGACCCGGAAACGCCCGCTGCGGCGCGCGTCCTCGACCGGCTCGTCCCATTCCCGTCCCGCCGGATAGGAAGGCGCTCCGTAGCGCCTCAGGAATGCGATTCGCTCGTCGCGAGACGTCCGGTGGTAGGCGGCCAGCCCGCGCCGGCTGAAGAGCTCGCGGGGGAGGTTGAGCGGACGGCGCTCGGGCTCCCGCCGGCGCACCGAGACGACGGAAGCTCCGGCGGCGAGAGCGTTGAGCCACTCGGTGGCCGCCGCCATCCCCGCTCCGACGATCTCCACGGTCTCCGCGTAGTCATGCGGCTCGTACGCGTGCACGGCCCGTGGATCTCCCACCAGGTCATCCGGCCACGCGAGGCCCGGGTGGCCCGTGGCGAGCAGGACGTGGGGGAACGTGCCGTGGCCGTCGACCTCGAAGCCTCCGTCGACTGCGCGCACCCGGCTCACGCGGGCGACGTGGACGCTCTCGTCCCAGCCGGTGGCGGCGCGGAGCTCTTCGACGTGCTCGAGGAACTCATCGACGGTCGGGTGGTAGCGGTCGCACACGCTCCGGAGGAGCGGCACGGGGCTCCGCCGCCGGAGCGCCATACGTACCGCGAGCCCGGGGAAAGAGCTGGGCGCGCAGTGCCCATCGCTCTCCGACCGCATCCGGCGCTGGCGGATCGCCGCCGACCGAACGCGCCACACGGCCGCCGGATCCCGGTCCGTTCCGAACACGGCGATTTCGGCCGGTTCCAGTCCCCCTTTCCGGAGGGTCGCATACGCGCAGAAGCCGGCGAGGCCGCTTCCGACGATCGCGCACGCTCTCGACACGGTTACTTGACGGACCCCGCCAGCAGGCCCTCGACGAAATAGCGCTGGAAGGCGAAGAAGACGACGAGCGGAATGACCAGCGAGACGAAGGTCGCGGGCGCGATGATCTCGATGTTGGTGCCGAAAGCGGCGAGCTGGGAGTAGATCGCCACGGTGATGGGTTGCGTCTCCCGCCCGAAGACCAACGCGACGAGAAGGTCGTTCCATGTCCAGAGAAACTGGAAGATTGCGAGCGAGGCGATCGCCGGCAGCCCGAGCGGAAGGATGAGCCTGAGGAAAATGCGGATCTCGGAGGCGCCGTCGATCCTGGCAGCCTCCAGCAGGTCCTTCGGGATCCCGATGAAGAAGTTGCGCAGGAGAAAGATCGCGAACGGCAGGCCGAAGGCGGTATGGAAGAGGACGAGGGCGAGCACCGTGTCGTTGATCCCGAACGTCTCGTAGAGCCTGAACATGGGGATGAGCGCCATCTGGAGCGGGACCACGAGCAGCGCGATCACGATCACGAACAGCCAATCCCGTCCTGGGAACTCGAGCCACGCGAAGGCGTAGCCGGCGAGGGCGCCGACGATGATGGGGAGCAGCGTGCCGCCGATGGCGATCCAGATCGTCGTCACGAGCGAGGACGTGATTGCCTCGTTGTCGAAGATCGCCGAGTAGTTGTCGAACGTGAGCTTGCTCGGCTCCGAGAAGATCTGCCACCAGCCGCCCGCGAGATAGTCCTCGGCCGAGAGCAGCGACGTCAGGAAGAGCCCGATCGTCGGCACGAGCCAGATGAGCCCGACGACCACCAGCAGAATGTGCACCGGCGTCCTCGTGAGGAAGCGCGTGATACGGCTCCACGTGCTTTCGCGCACCACCTGCGGCTGCTCGACGGCTTCGGCAGTTGCCATCAGACTTCCCTCCGGAAGCGGCGGACGTTGAGCAGCAAGACCGGGATGACGAGCACGAAGATGAAGACCGCAAGGGCCGACCCGAGCCCGAGGTTGCTCGTCCCGCCGAACGCCGTTCGCCACATCGCGAGCGCCAGGACGCTAGCGTCGTCCTGAACCGAGCCCGGGGCGACGGCGATGACGATGTCGAACACCTTGAGGACGTTGATGAGCATGGTGATGAAGACGACCGTGAGCACGGGGGCGAGAAGCGGCGCCGTCACGCGGCGAAAGACCTGCCACTCGCTCGCGCCATCGGTTCGGGCTGCCTCGAGGACGTCTCGGGGGATCGCGGCGAGGCCGGCTGCGATGACGACCATGGCAAAGCCGGCCCAGATCCAGAGGTAGGCGATGATGATCGAGGGCGTGATCAGGCGCTCCCCGAGCCAGGAGACGCCGTTAAAGGGCTGCGCGAAGGTCTCCGCGCCGATCGCGACCTCGAAGGGGCCGGAGCCGACGTTGTCGAAGGCGAACGTCCCGTCCGCCTCGGTCGTGCTCGAGGCCACGGTCTCGCCGTCGGCCGATCTGAGCTCGACGGTGACGCCGGGCAGTCCGGCTTCCTCGCTCTCCACTTCCCCGGGCGTGCCGCCCCCCGGCTTGAAGTCCCGCCAGACGACGCCGTTGATCCCACCCGAGAGCGCTTCGGGGAGGACGGCCTGCGCCGAGTCCTCGGGTACTTCGTCGGCCGGGATGCGCGTGAGCCCGATCGAGACGACCGAGCCCGGCTCGACGGGCTCTGCCAACTGGATCCCGCCTTGAGGCGTCCCGACCACCTCCTCGCTGGACGGCGCCGCGTCCGAGAGGACGCCGGGCGGGTCGACCGCGTCCCTCACCGCTCCAATAGCGGCGTTGACCGCCCCTTGCTCCGGATCTTGCTGGTACATGATCCGCCAGGTGACCCCGGCCGCGAAGGCGGAGATGGCCATGGGCATGAAGACCGCCGTCTTGAAGGCGACCGACCAGGCGATGCGCTCGGTCAGCACGGCGAAGACGAGCCCGATGGAGGTCACCAGCGCCGGAACGACGAGCACCCAGATCGCGTTGTTCTTGACCGCCGTGAGCAGTACATCGCTCGTGAAGATCTGCTCGTAGTTGTCGAACCAGACGAAGTCGTCGCCCGACCGGCTGAAGAAGCTGCGGATGATCGTCCGGATCGTCGGGTAGATGACCCAGATACCCAGAAAGAACACGGTCGGCGCCAGGAAGGCGGCGGCGACCGCGTAGCCCCTCCACTTGCGGGCCTCACCCGCCGGTGGCGGAGCCCCCGAAGCCGAGGGCTCCGCCGTGATGCTGGCACCGCTCACGAGCGGCTCCTAACGGGTCCCCTACTCCCCGTAGGCGCCCGCGGCGGCCCTCTCCATCTGCTGGGCGATCCCGTCGACATCGTCCGGATTGGCCACGAAGTCCTGGAAGAGCTTCCAGAGCCCCTGGCCCTCCGTCGCACCGAACTCCGAAGGTTGCAGGTCGGAGAGGTCGAACCGAAACTCCTCGGCCTCGGCGATCGCGCCCGCGGTCGTCGCCGTGATCGGGTCGGGGTACGCGCTCGGGTCGAGATTCTGGTTCGCCGACGAGAATCCGCCGCGGCCTGCCCAGATGGCCGCCGCTTCCGGGGAAGCGAGGTATTCGACGAATGCCTGCGCTGCGGGCGAGTCCTCGAACATGACCGCGAGGTCGCCGGAAGCGACGACCGACGGCGGCGAGTCGTTGATGGACGGGAAGACGGAGACGTTGTAGCCGGTCTCCGGCTCGAGCGGCGACTCGACGACGCCCGGGACGAAGTCTCCTTCGATGACCATGGCCGCCTTCGGCTCCTCCGCGAACACGTTGCTCACCGACGTGGCGAAGTCGGACTGCAGGGCGCCTTCGGTGCCGCCGACGATGTTGTCCGTGTCACCGACGATCTTGGCCATCTCGGTCAGAGCGTCCTTGACGGACTGATCGGTCCAGGGGATCTCGTGGCGCGAGAGCTGGTCGTACATGTCAGCACCGGCCGTCCGCAGATAGATGTTCTCGAAGAGGTCGGTGAGCGTCCAGCCCTCGGCTCCGCCGATCGAGTAGGCGGGCAAGCCCGAGGCCTTGATCGTCTCGGCGTTCGTCAGGAACTCGTCCCAGTCTTCCGTGGCCTCGACGCCGGCGTCCTCGAACGCCTGGACGTTGTACCAGTAGGTCGACTTGTTGGAAGCCTTGAAGAGCACCGCGTAGAGCTGGTCCTCGAACGTCCCCACCTCGATGACCGACTCGGCGAAGTTCTCGGAGATGGTCTCCTGCGCGAAGTCGATGGGCTGAAGCGCCCCCCGCTCCACGTACTGCTGGACGAGCCCCGGCTGTGGCACCACCGCCACGTCCGGCGGGTTACCTCCCTCGACCGCGGTCGAGAGCACGGTCGGCAGCGCGTCGCCCGCAGAGTCGTAGGAGACGTCGACGTCCGGGTTCTGCTCGGTGAAGCCGTCGATGACCGCCTGGAAGGACATCTGCTCCGGTCCGGACCACGTGCTCATGACGGAAATCGAACCGGAGACCGCCGCCTCGCCGCCGGTGTCGGTGGCACCGGTTTCCGCGCCGCCCTCGTCGTCGTCACCCCCGCAGCCGGCGGCGAGCACGGAGAGCGCGAATATCAGCGCGAGTGCGAGGAGATGAAGGCGATGCTTCTTCATCAGCTGGCTCCTTTCGTCGTTTCGTCCTCGTAGATCCCGGCACCCGTCGCGGGATCGAAGAAGTGCAGGGCGGCCGTGTCGACCACGAGCTCGGCGGTCTGGGCGGCGCGCAGGGTCGACCGCGCGCCGATGCGGCCGACAAGCGTCGTCTTGCCCTCGGCCGGGGCCTCGTCCTCGATCTCCTCGCCGATGTCCTGGGCGAGCTCGCGGACGTCCTCGGTCAGGGCCGGCTTCGCGTCGATCGAGATGTGGGCGACGACCTCCGAGCCCAGCGCCTCCGTCAGCTCGACGGTTCCCCGCAGGCGCCGGTCGGCGGGCGCGTCGCCGGCAAGCGCGGCGTCCTCGATGTGCTCGGGGCGGAGCCCGAGGATGACGTCCTTGCCCTCGTAGGCCCGCAGGGCGGGGCGTGTGTCGAACGCCTCGGCGTCGAGCGCAAGCTGCTGGTCGCCGAGATCGACCGCCAGGCTCCCGTCGTCGGCCGCGAGGCGGGCCTCGAACATGTTCATGGCGGGGCTGCCGATGAACCCGCCGACGAAGAGGTTGACGGGCCGGTCGTACAGGTCCTGCGGCCGCCCGACCTGCTGCAGCTCGCCCTTTCGCATCACCGCGATCCGGTCGCCCATGGTCATGGCCTCGACCTGGTCGTGCGTCACGTAGATCGTCGTCGTCCCCAGGTCGTCCTGGAGCTGGCTGATCTCGGCGCGCATCTGGACTCGGAGCTTGGCGTCCAGGTTCGAGAGGGGCTCATCCATGAGGAACGCCTGGGGCTTGCGCACGATCGCGCGGCCCATCGCGACTCGCTGGCGCTGGCCGCCGGAGAGAGCGCGCGGCTTGCGCTTCAGGAAGGGCTCGAGGCCGAGAATGTGGGCCGCCTCCTTGACGCGCCGGTCGATCTCGTCCTTCTTCTCGCGCTTGAGCCGGAGGCTGAACGCGATGTTGTCGTAGACGCTCAGGTGCGGATAGAGCGCATAGCTCTGGAAGACCATCGCGATGTCGCGGTCCTTGGGCGGGACATTGTTGACGACGCGCTCGCCGATCCGGACGACGCCCTCCGAGATGTCCTCGAGGCCCGCAACCATCCGCAACGCGGTCGTCTTGCCGCAACCCGACGGCCCGACGAGAACCATGAACTCTCCGTCCCCGATCTCGATCTCCAGGTCGGAGACCGCCCTCGTGCCGTCCGGGTAGACCTTGCTTACGCGGTCGAAGCTGACTGTGGCCAGTGGGAACGCCCTTTTTCCGCCGTTCCTGAGATTCCCAGCGTCCTACGGATCCTTTGCCGGAAGCTCATCAGTCTAAACCCAATCTAGACTCAGCCCCGCGATGGAGACACGGACGATCGTGGTGCTCGAGGGGGACGACACCGGGCAGGAGCTGCTCGAGGAGGCGCTGCGTATCCTCGCTCCCGACGTCGTCGGCCTCGAGCTCGACCTTCCCCGCTTCGACCTCTCCCTGGACTCGCGGCGGGCGACCCAAAACGAGGTGGTGCACGAAGCCGCGAAGGCCGTGCGTGAGCACGGCCTCGGCCTGAAGGCGGCCACGATCACTCCGGCGACGCCAGGCGACGTCGGCAGCCCGAACCGCATCCTGCGCGAGGAAATCGGCGGGCACGTCATCGTCCGCACCGGCCGGCGCATCCCCGGCGTCGTGCCGATCGGCGGCGCGCACTTCCCCATCTCGGTGGTGCGAATGGCCGTCGGGGACGCCTACGGCGCGAAGGAATGGCGCGAGGGCGAGGGCGAGGGCGAGGTCGCGTGGCGGACCGAGCGGATCGAGCGGCGCATCTGCCGGGCGGTGGCCGAGTTCTCGTTCCGCCACGCCGAGCGCACCAAGGCGAAGGTCTTCGGCGGGCCGAAGTACACGGTCTCCCCGGTCTACGAAGGGATGCTGAAGGAGGAGATGGACGCCGCCGCGGAGCGGCATCCGGGGGTGGAGTACGAGCCGCAGCTGATCGACGCGACGTTCGCCCTTCTGATCAGCTCGGCCGGCGAGGCGCTCGTGATCCCCGCGCTCAACCGCGACGGCGACATCCTCTCCGACCTCGTCCTCCCGCTCTTCGGCTCGATCGCCGGCTCGGAGTCGCTGCTCGTCGCCTTCAACGAGGACTACACGCCGCGTGCGCTGATAGCCGAGGCCGCGCACGGGACGGCGCCCGCGCTCAAGGGGAAGGACGTGGCCAACCCGATGGCGATGATCCTCGCCGGTGCGGCGCTCCTCTCCCACATCGACGACGACGAGGCGCGCACGGCCGGCCGCGCGATCCGCGAGGCGTGCCTCGAAGCGGTCTCGGCAGGCACGCGCACGGCCGACCTGGGCGGGCACGCCTCGACCATCGAGTTCACGGACGAGGTCGGCTCGCGCGTTCGTTCGAAGCTGGAGGTCTGGGCGACGCTCGGAGAGGGTTGAGGCTCCTCCGAGACTATGGCGGAGCCTCGACCCGCGGCTCCCCCGCTCCGTCTGGATCCTCAGCCTCGGCGGCCTGGCGAATGCCGTCGGGAACGGCCTCGCCTTTCCCTTCCTCGTCATCTACCTGCATAACGTGCGCGCCTTCTCCCTGGGGACGGCCGGCCTCGCGCTCGCGACCACCGGCGCGGTCAGCCTCCTGGCCGGCCCGGCGGTCGGGATCGTCGTCGACCGGATCGGCGGCCGGGCCACCCTTGCCCTCTCGCTCGTGCTCCTCGCGGCCGGGTACGGGAGCTTCCCGCTCATCAGCGAGCCCTGGCATGCGTTCCTGGCGAGCGCCGTAGCGGGGGTCGGAAACGCCGGCTTCTGGCCGAGCCAGTCGGCGCTCTTGGCCGGGCTAACGCCGCAGCCGCGCCGCCACGGCGCCTTCGCGCTCCAGCGCGTGACGCGGAACCTCGGGATCGGGCTCGGAGGCGTCGTCGGCGGCCTGATCGCGACGACCGCGAATCCGACCAGCTTCACCGTTCTCTTCGCCCTCGACGCGGCGACCTTCCTCGTCTTCGTGGGCATGCTCGCGTTCGTTCCCGAGCCGGTCGTCGCCGAGGAGCGCGAGGCCCTGGCGCCGGGACGCTACGCCGAGGTCCTGCGCGACCGAGTCTTCCTCGGCTTCGTGCTCCTCAACGTCCTCTTCGTCGCCGCCGGCTACGCGCAGTTCGAGCTCCTCCCCGTCTTCGCCAAGAACGAGGCGGGCGTGGCCGAGGCGGGGATCGGCCTCATCTTCCTCGTGAACACCCTCGTGATCGTCCTGGCTCAGTTTCCGGTCGCCAAGGCGCTCGAAGGCCGTCGCCGCATGCCGGCCCTCGGGCTCATGTGCGTGCTCTGGGCGTCGGCCTGGATCGTCGTCTTGGTCGGCGGGCTCCGCCTCGAGGCCGTCGCAGCCGCCGTCGCCTTCGGCCTGGCGGCGATCGTGTTCGGCCTCGGCGAGTGCTTCCAGGGACCGGTGCAGGGCGCGCTCGTCGCCGACCTCGCGCCCGTACGCCTGCGCGGGCGCTATATGGCCGTCTCGACCATCTCCTGGGACATCGGCTTCATCGTCGGGCCCGCGATCGGAGGCTTCGTGCTCGCAGCTGAGCCCCTGGCGCTCTGGCCGGCGGCCGCCGCCGTCTGCGTGCTCGCCGGCGCCGGTGCGCTTGCGCTCGAGCGCGACCTCCCTCGTGAGCTTCGTCTCACGCCCGCCTAGGTGCGCCGCTGTCAGTCGAGCGTCGCGAGCAGCTGGGCGACGTTGCGCCGATGTGCGGTCGCGTCGCCGGTGGGGTCGCGCCGTGGATGGACGACGTCGTCCGCCTGTTCGAGGGACCCCCCGCCTTCGGTGAAGGAGCGGAGCGCTGCGAGGTACGCCAGGTCCTCGTGTGCGATCTCCAGGGCACGCGCACCGGCATGCGGACGGCCGTGACCCACGACCACGTGCGCCGGCTGCTCCGTCTCGATCACCTCGACGAAGAGCTTCAGGGTCCTCTCGTAGTCCTCGAGCGACGCGTTCACGAACGGGATCTCGAGCTCGGAGAGGTAGTCTCCGACGACGAGGAGGCCCTCGTCGGGCAGGCTGATCGCCATTCCGTCCTCGGTGTGACCCGGTGCCGGCCGACAGGTGGCGGTCCAGGGCCCGAGCTCGATCTCCTCCGGCGGGTCGACGGGCCGATCGACCCGCAGCCTCTCCAGTCCCCTGCACTCGACGTAGTACTCGGCGGCGGCCTCTTCGACCGCTTCACGCGCCTTGGTTGCGGCGAGCCGGTCCGCGGTGAGCCTGCCGGCGGTCACGCGGGCGCCCTCGAGCAGCCCTATCCCGAGCACGTGATCCCAGTCGCCGTGCGTGATCACGACCTCGCCGGCTCCCTCGCCGGCCGCTTCTCGGATCTCCCACGGCGAGATGCCCGGGTCGAACAGCAGCCCGACGCCGTCGCGACGAAGCTCGAGCGTCGTCGTCTGGAAGAGCGTGCTCGGCCACCAGCGCGCCGAGCCCGAGAGGACCATCGGCCTGCAGAGCGACACTCAGCCGTGGAGACGGTAGAAGCGGAAGACCTCGTGCTCGATCGGCAGGACCTCGACCTCCGTGAAGCCCGCCGCGGCCGCATAGCGCCGCAGCGTGTCGGCGCGCATGACCGTGCCGGTGCCGGCCGACGGCGTGTCCGCGAGCCCGACCGGCAGGCAGCAGAGGACGCTGTAGGTGTACATGAGCCGCTCGATCTCGTCTCCCGGCGCGGTGAACGCATCGGCGACGCGCTCGTCCATGACGACGACCGCGCCGTCCTCGGCGACGAGCCCGCGCAGGGCGCGCAGGACCTCGACCGGCTGGGACATGTCGTGCAGTGCCTCGAAGACGGTCACCAGCTGGTAGGAGCCGGCCAGCTCGGGGTCGCCGGCATCGCGGAGGTGGAACGTGACGCGATCGGCGACCTCGGTCCCGGCGACGTGCTCGCGGGCGAGCTCGACCGACGCCTCGTCGAGGTCGTAGCCGTCGACGACGACCTTTGGATAGGCGCGGGCGATCGCGATGCTCGACCAGCCCGCGCCGCAGGCGACGTCGGCGACCCGCGCGGGCGGATCGGCCTGCAACCGCGCGTGGACGTCCTCGATCGCCGGCAGCCAGTCCGAGCCGAGGAGGTTGGCGAAGAGGGGACGGTTCGCGTCGCCCTGCGCGTCGCGTCCGAGCCGGCCGAACGCCTCCCAGGGGACGCCGCCGCCGCTTCGGAACCCGTCTTCGACCGCCGGCAGCGTCTGCGCGAAGGAGACGCCGAAGCGCGCCATCGGAGTCACGTGCGCGAGCGAGTCGCGGTCGATCAGCACCTCGGCGTGCCCGGCCGGAAGCCGGTAGCGCCGTTCCTCGGCTGGTACGTCCGGGTCGTCGACCTCGAGGAACCCGGCGACCGCCTGCTGCTCGAGCCACTCGCGCGCGTACCGCTCGTGCGTCGCGGTCGCGGCGGCCAGCTCGGCCGAGGTGGACGCACCTCCCTCGGCCAGCGCCCCGTAGTAGCCGAGGCGGTCGCCCAGATGGACGGTCATCAGCTCGTAGGCGCCCAGGGCAGCGCCGAAGAGGCGCTCGGCCAGGGCGTCACGCCGTGTGTCGTCTACCTCGGTCGCCACTACTCGCGCTAGCGCTGGTCGAGCGGGGGGTTCTGGACGTTGTGCTCGGTCGCGTACGCCTCGACGAGCTCGTTGATCACGTCCATGCCCTCGTCGTAGGCGTAGTTGATCTTCACGAAGGGCTCCCACTTCTCGGGGAGCGCGTCCTCGGGGAAGATCGCCTCGACCGGGCACTCGGGCTCGCACGCTCCACAGTCGATGCACTCCTCGGGATCGATCACGAGCATGCGCTCGGCCTCATGGATGCAGTCCACCGGGCATACGTCCACGCAGGACCTGTCCAGGATGTCGATACAGGGCTCCGCGATGATGTAGGTCAACTCGACCCCAGTCTATGCAACGAGCTCGTCGACGAGCTGCGGCGCCCGCTCGGCGAGGGCGGAACGCACGACCACCTTGTCCAGTCCGGCCGCCTGGGCCGCCCGCAGCCCCGCTGTGTCCGTGTGGTTCGTGTACCCGAGGATGGGCACGTCCGGGTACGTGTCGGCCACCTCGCCGGCCTCGATCCGCGCGAGATCGCAGATGACGAGGTCGGGCGAACCGATGCTCTCGGTCGTCGTCAGACGGTGGCTTTCGCCCAGGAGCACGTCGAGCTTTCCTCGAAAGAACACGTCGACCCCAACGAGCAGGATCGTGGCCACGGGCTGAGGGTACCAGGGAAGGGCTCTGGTAGCGTGCCCGCCGATGGCCGTCGGCCGGCTCCACACCGTTGCCCGGGTCGAGGACCTGCCGCCGGGAAGCGCGATGGTCGCGACGGCCGGGGACACCGAGGTCGCGGTCTTCCACTGCGAGGAGGGCGTCTACGCGACTCAGAGCGAGTGCCTGCACCTGCAGGGGCCCCTGGGTCGGGGCAGGCTCGAGGGCTGCATCCTCACCTGCCCGTGGCACGGCTGGCAGTACGACGTCCGCACGGGGGAGAACGAGTTCGACCGGGCGCTCAAGCTCGAGACGTACGAGGTGGTCGTCGAGGACGGCGAGGTGAGGGTCGTCGTCTGAGAGAGCCGAGCTCGCCCGCGGGCTCGACCTGATCCGCGCGGGCGAGTACTTCGTCGCCCACGAGGTCCTGGAGGATGCCTGGCGAGCGGCCGACGAGACGGAGCGCGACTTCTTCCAGGGGCTCGTCCACGTCGCCGTCGCCTGGTACCAGGCCGGCCGCGGCAACGAGGTGGGGTGCGAGCGGCAGCTGGAGAAGGCTCTGCGGCGGCTCGGCCCCTACGCCCCGGCCCACGGCGGCCTGGACGTGGAGGCGCTGCTCGCGTCGGTCGAGGCGGCGCGCGGCCGCTTTCCGGACCTGCCGCCGCCGGCCCTCAGAGCTCCTTGAGATAGCGGCGCGAGACCTGCTCCAGGCCGAGGGCCTCGTAGAACGCGTGCGCCGCCTCGCGCCCGGGCCGCTCGCCGCTCGTCACCTCGAGGTAGCGGCAGCCTGCGGCCCGCGCCCGCTCCTCGACCTCCGCGACGAGCGTGCGGCCGACACCGGCCCGGCGGCTGCCCTCGCCGACGACGAGGGCTGAGAGCCGGCACCAGCTCCCGTCCTCGTGCAGGAGGGGCAGCACGGTCGCGGACGCCAAGCCGAGCACGCGGTCCGCTTCCACCGCGATCAGGACGAAGGAGGACCGGTCGGCCGCGAAGGCGCGAAGGCGCGCTCGCAGCGGCTCGACGCTATTCGGATACCCCAGCTCCGCCAGGAGTCCCGCCAGCGCCGGCGCGTCTTCCGGCCGTGCCTCCCGGAGGCTCACACGCCGACGCCGAAGAACTCGAAGACGCGGTTCACGGCCACGTTCAGCCACCAGAAACGGTCGAAGAAGAGCAGGAGCCCGAGCGCGACGAGCATGGCTCCGGCGACGATCCGAAGCGTGCCGTAGTGGTCGCGGAGCCAACGGAAGGCGCCCAGCGCGCGGTCGAAGCCGACGCCGACGGCGAGGAACGGAAGCGCCAGACCGGCCGAGTATACGAGCAGCAGGAGCGTTCCCTGCGCGACCGTCTGCCCTTCGCCCGCGAGGGCGAGGATGCCCGCGAGCACAGGACCGATGCACGGCGCGGCGCAGAGGCCGAACGCACCGCCGAGCAAGGCCGCCGAGCCCGTGCTCCGGGCCCCTTCGACGAGACCGGGCGCCGCGAGGCGGTCGAGGAACGGAAGCGGCAGGAGCCCCATGAGGGCGAAGCCGAGGACGACGACGAGGAGCCCCGCGACGGCAAGCAGGAGCTCGCGGTTCTCCCCGAAGAGGCTGCCGGCCGCCGCTGCGGCGGCGCCGAGCGCCACGAACACGGCGGTGAACCCCGCGACGAACGGGAGGCTCGCGACCACGACGCGGCGTCCGCCGACGCCGACCTCCTGGCCGGAGACGACCGCGAGGTAGCCGGGAACGAGCGGGAGGACGCAGGGCGTCGCGAACGAGACGAGCCCGGCGACGAAGGCGAGCGGGATCTTGGCCTCCATCGCGTGGCCGTCCTACGCCTCGAAGCGGCCGAGCTCCTCGTCGATCCGGCGCTCGAGGTCCGGGTCGAGCGCCGGAGCGTCGGCGACCGGGGGTCGGGCCTCCGGCCGCACCCGGCTCCAGCGGCGCAGGGCGACCGCCACGGCGGCGACGGCGATCGCGCCGCCGGCGAGCGGCAGCACCCACGCGAGCAGGTTGAACCCCTCCTTCGGCGGCGATGCGAGCACCGCCTCGCCGAACTGGGCGACGAGGGCCGCTTCGATCTCGCTCTCGGAGTCGCCGGCCTCGATTCGTTGGCGAATGAACTCCCGCATGCGCTCGGCGATGGGAGCGTTCGAGAGCTCGAGCGTCGTCTGGCAGGTCGGGCAGATGAACCTCTTCTCCATCTCCGCCAGCGTCGGCGGCTCGTCGGCCTCCCCGCCGCACGCCGCCGCCACGAGCACGAGGAAGGCGAGCCCAAAGCTGAAGGCGCGTCTCATCGAGCCGGCGTCGCGAGCGCCGCCTGCACGTTCTCCTCGAGCTGCTCGCGGTCGAACGGCCCGACGATGTGCTGGCCGACGAGGCGGCCGTCGCGGCCCACGAACCACGTCTCCGGGAAGCCGGTGTTGCCGAACCTCCCGAGGCTGGAGCCGTGGCCGTCGAACGCGATCGGGTAGGTGAGGCCGTAGCGCTCGACGAAGCGCTGGGCGTCGCTGCGGAAGTCCTGGGCGTCGACGCCGATGACGACGAGACCCTCGTCGCGGTAGCGCTGCCACGTCTCCTCGAGGAGCGGAGCCTCGTCCTTGCACGGCTCGCACCAGGACGCCCAGAAGTTGACGACGACCGCTTTGCCGCGGTAGTCGGCGAGCCGGATCACGCCCCCGCCGTCGAGCGTCTCGAAGACGACCGCCGGCGGGGACGGCCGCTCGCCCCGCTCGAGGGCGTCGCTGGGGCCGGGGCCCGCCTCCCTCTGGGTGA